>Ga0189290_100109_pt1 | contig 66272 bp, 66 predicted proteins | sample UW140minimetaG_FD_130318 | JGI IMG/M metagenome (GOLD analysis project Ga0189290, IMG submission 130318) | Marine microbial communities from the Costa Rica Dome - UW140 mini metaG | ecosystem: Environmental > Aquatic > Marine > Oceanic > Photic zone | place: Costa Rica: the Eastern Pacific...
GGCAAACTGAAGGAAAACAGAGGGATAGCCATGCGCTCGTGCAAAACAGACCAGAGCTTCAAAGCCTTTATCTCAATCGTGGCAACGCTCATTCACATAAGGTGAACGTCAACAGGCCCTAATCACATTGAATTTTCTGGAGGGGTCATCAGGTCGCATGCCGGATGTGTCAAAAAGCTGAGTTGAATCAGCGCTATGTCCAAGCATGGCACCCAGAGATTTGTAAGCACTATTTCTCCAAGTTACGACACCTGCGGCTGTGACTTTCCAAATTGGATTCGGCGCTTGAAACATCGCTTGTAAGATCGAGGTTCGCCTTGTGAAATCAGGAGTGCCGTCTGGCGCGATTATGACGCGGGCGACATCATTCCACTGATCCAAAGTGACTGTCGAAGCGTCATTAGGGTTCGATGATCTGAGGATGGTTAAATCTCTGGCATGCGCCGCACCCTGTGTCCCCGGAAAGTCAGGGAACTTGGTTGAAAGCACTTTGTGAAGCGCTTCCCAATCAAAGCGGTTGGTTGGGATTTCGGAACACAACCGAAGTGCTTCCGTGTTTGCGTCAACCAACACCCCAGCGCGAAACAAGAAACGGGCTACCGGCGGAGTATTCTCTCGAGGCTCTCGTGCGTGTGGCGGTTGATTTTGGGCAGATTGGAATGAGCGCCGCACAATCAGCACCGTTAGAAGGCTCGTTAAAACTAAAGAAACTAAAAATAGTAAGTAGGATAGCAACATAAATAACTCCAGAGTTGCTCGTGAACAATAAGGAGTGCGTAATTATATTGCTTAAAAGCTTACCCAAGATTGCATCTTTATTCAAGTGTATATGCAAATTGGCTAAGATTTGTTGAGGGGATTTTCGCCAGTTCCAAGCGCGGAGGGGTTCATGGAGGCGTCTACTTTCTCACGGGGCCAGATGACTTCTACCACGGCTCCCCGTCGATTTGAGGGTGTATCATCATCGGGTAGGTTTCTGTATCCATTAGCAAAACTTACTTCGGCGCCTGAGCGTTCCAGTAGTGTTTTGGCGATGAATAATCCAAGGCCCATACCTTCATAGCCCGGGCGTCGTTTTATTTCCTTTTTTGACTTTCGATACCGAACAAAAGGGTCGCCAATACGTCCGATGATATGGGCGGGGTATCCCGGACCGTCATCCATAATGCGAACAGATATTGACTCATTTGAACATTCAGTTTCAACCCAAACTGATGTGCTCGCAAAATCCACTGCATTCTGAATGAGGTTGCGCAAGCCGTGAATGATCTCAGGGCGCCGCAAGATTTCCGGTCCGTCCAAGAGGTCGAAATGGTCAAAAATGATCTTTTTACCACGCCCCATGTGGGGATCGGCGGCCTCTTCAATAACGGTGGAAAACGGCGCTTTTCTCAGATGCAGATCGTCTTTTCCTGTGCGCCCCATAGAACGTAATATGTCGCGACAGCGGTCAGCTTGTTGACGAATAAGTGCTGCGTCTTCGTGTAAATCTGGTTGGCCTTCCAACTCTTCCATGAGCTCCGCGCTGGTGAGCTTTATAGTTGCAAGAGGAGTACCGAGTTCGTGCGCGGCAGCGGCAACAACACCACCGAGATCGGTAAGCTTTTGCTCCCGGGCGAGTGCCATCTGCGTTGCGGCAAGCGCTTCTGCCATTGAGGACATTTCTGAAACTACGCGACGAGAATAAAGAGAGGAGAAAAATAGGGCGATCACAATGGCTGCCCAGTTTCCGAACAAGAACACATCTGGCACGCTTAAAACGAAAAAGTTCTGCGTGCGCAGTGGCATGTGGACCTCGAGTAAGATGGTGACCAACACGACCGTCAAACACGCGAGAAAAACTGCGGAGCGTACAGATAAAACCGAAGCGGCAATAGAGACCGGGGCGACAACCAAAAATGAAAATGGATTGTGCAGACCACCAGTCAGAAACAGTAAGAAACTTAGCTGCAGCACGTCAAAGAGTAACATTGCCATGTTTTCTTTTTCGGTGAGTAGCTTGTTCTCAGGAAAAACAAGCGTCGCCGATAGGTTGCCAATGATAGAAACGCCAACGGCCATCAAGCAAAGCCCGTAGTGCAATTCTAGCTCAAAGCTGTACCGGGCAACCAGAAGCGCAACAATCTGTCCACAGATCGCAATCCAGCGCAGCATGATAAAGGTACGCAAGCGAATCCAATTGCTGCGACGATTTGCGTTCAGTAACTCCCGTGACAAATCCGTCATTTCCAGCCTTTCCGCTTGAGTCTTGGTGCAACCTTGATAGGTCTCTGCGAAATATCCCGCAACTAAACATGATGAGGTTTGAGATGGTTCGGATTGTGGCGGCCATTGCCGCGTTTGTAGCGATCTTTGAGCTTGCCGGCATGTGGTTTGTGAGTCGGAGCGACGGGGATGCCGATCAGTTTGCGCAATGTCGTCAAGGCCAGGTGGCGGGCGGTACAAGTGCGATTGGTGGGCCGTTTGAACTCGTGAACGGTGACGGTAATACCGTGACAGACAAGGACGTGCTTACAGAACCGTCGCTGGTGTACTTCGGTTATACTTTTTGCCCAGATGTCTGTCCGTTGGACAACACCCGAAACGCGGAAGCTGTTGATATCCTTGAAGCAGATGGCAAGATTGTGACTCCTGTGTTTATTACCATTGACCCAGAGCGGGACACTCCCGAAGTTATGAAGGATTATTCCGGTTATGTGCATGAGCGGATGATTGGTCTCACCGGGTCACTTGAGCAAGTGAAAGCCGCTAGCCAAGCTTATCGCACGTACTACAAAAAGCAGCCTGCGGAAGATGGTGATGAAGAGTTTTATCTCGTTGACCACTCCACCTTTACTTACCTGACGTTGCCTGAACATGGATTTGTGGAGTACTTCCGTCGCGATGTGACACCGGAAAAAATGGCTCAAACCGTGGCCTGCTTCGTAGACAATATGTAGTAGGTATGGGTCTGTTTGACCCAATACGCCAGTGACGGTAATACTTGTCCAAACACGCATTGGGGAACAGGCACATGACGGAAAACGCGCTGTCGGAGATCGGGCCAGACAAATCACTTCTGTTGGTAGATGACGATGAACCGTTTTTGCGGCGCCTCGCTAAGGCCATGGAAAAACGGGGTTTTGAGGTGGAGACGGCCGGATCGGTCGCGGCTGGACAGGCAATTGCGACAGCCCGTCCCCCAGCTTACGCTGTTGTTGATTTGCGGCTTGGCGATGGCAATGGACTGGACGTTGTTGAGGTCATTCGCGAGAAGCGGGCTGACAGCCGTGTTGTGGTTCTGACGGGCTACGGCGCGATTGCAACGGCGGTGGCTGCTGTGAAAATCGGAGCGACCGATTACCTCAGCAAACCGGCGGATGCGACGGATGTAACGAACGCTCTACTGAGTGGGCCGGATGAACTTCCGCCGCCACCAGAGAACCCAATGAGTGCGGATCGTGTGCGTTGGGAGCATATCCAGCGGGTATATGAGTTGTGCGATCGAAATGTGAGTGAGACAGCTCGCCGGTTGAACATGCACCGTCGGACGTTGCAGCGGATTTTGGCGAAGCGTTCGCCGCGTTAACGGATGATCTGACCACACCAAAAAACAACGTCGGTTTTCTGTCGGTATCACGTCTGTGTTGCGGAGGTGCGCTAAGTCTTAACGGCTTTACCTTTCCTCAAAAGAAAAACCCGGCCACAGGGGCCGGGCAGTGGGTTCAAAAGAACCGGAACGCCGCCTCCAAGAGAGGCGGCGATTATCATGGGGTTTTGGTTAGGCTGCTTTGTCAGCCAGCATCTCATCCACAATTGCGACGGCAACGTCTGCTGGGCTGCAATCCAAAGTTTTGGCGCGCGAGAAGATACGGCCCAGAGTATCGACAACGGCGGCCAGCTTCTCGTCGACATAGGCGGCCCGATTGTCGATGGCGAGCACCTCGGTGGCCACATTGATGATGCCGCCAGCATTGGCGACAAAGTCCGGTGCATAGAGGATGCCACGTGCATGCAGGCGGGCGCCGTCCTCAGCGGTGGCCAGTTGGTTGTTGGCCCCACCACAGACAGCCGCGACGTTGAGCTTGCCAATACTATCTTTGTTCAGGATGGCGCCGATGGCGCAGGGGACAAAGATGTCGGCCTTCACGGTCAGGATATCGTCCGGGCCAGCGGTTTGCGCGTTATATTTAGCGGCCAGTTCTGCCACGCGTTTGGCGTCAATGTCAGCGAGGATCAGGTTGACGCCAGCCTCGTGCAGGAACTCGCAAAGGTACGTGCCAACGTGGCCCAGCCCTTGCACGGCGATGGTTCGGCCGGTCAGGACGTTGTTGCCGAAGCGGTGTTTGGCGGTGACTTTGATCGACTCAAAGATGCCACGTGCAGTGATTGGGGACGGATCGCCTGAGGCGTGCGGGCCGTCAGGCAGACCGGCAACATATTTGGTTTCGGTGGCCAGCAGCGCCATGTCAGATGGGCTCATGCCCATGTCTTCTGCGGTCCAATACTTACCTTCAAGTGTGTTGATGGCGCGGGCGAAAGTCAGAAGTTGGGCCGAGGTTTTTTGCGAGGCGTTACCCATAATAACGGCCTTACCGCCTCCCAAAGGCAGGCCAGCTGCCGCGTTTTTGTATGTCATTCCCTCAGACAGGCGCAGCGCATCAGTCAACGCGGCGTCCTCACTGTCATAAGGACGCATGCGTAGACCACCGGCCGCAGGCCCGAGTTTGGTGGAATGCACCGCAATAAAACCGGTGAGGCCAATACTGGCGTCATGCACGCGCAAAACGGTCTCATGTGTCGGGGTGGCCAAGCGGGTGATTTGCATCGGGCGTTTCCTTTGATCTTACTGCTGTGTCCCAGGCGCGAAGTGGCGGCAAAATGACACAGGATCGACAGAGGTTTTCTCCAAAATTGCCTATGCGATGCCAGGAAAATTAGAGATAATGACTGTAATAAGGTTAATTTTTGGAGGATTTCCCTATGGATGCCATTGATCGTAGAATCGTACGTGCGTTGCAATTGGATGGACGCATGAAGATTGGCGAGTTGGCAGAACTGGTTGGGTTATCGGCGACCCCCTGTGCGCGGCGGTTGGAGCGGTTGCAAGAGGGCGGGGTGATCACCGGATATGGCGCGCGGGTTGATCCGCGCAAAATGGGGGTTCCGGTGACGATTTTTGTCTCAGTGGAATTGGAAACTCAGGGCGCTGACCGCATTAAAGCGTTTGAGCGGGCGGTGAGCGGGTTTGAGGAGGTTATGGAGTGCTATCTCATGACCGGCTCACGGGATTTCCTTCTTCGTGTGGTGGCAGCGGATCTGGATGCGTTTGATGCGTTTCTCGAACATCGCCTGATGAAGGTGACAGGCGTGCGAAATATGCGGAGCAACTTTGCCCTGCGGGCTTTGGTACGGCGGGATGTTTTGCCCGCGATGTGAGTTTTAGAGGTTGTAGCGTTTCAGGACCTTTGACACTTCGGTGCCGTCCTGGAGAACCACGCCGTCTTTGCGCCCATAGTCCTCAAAGCTGCGACTTTGATAATAGGCCAGACCGCCGGTGTTGTCGGCGCGGATTTCTGCATTGATCCAGTCATAGCCAAGTGTTCGGGCGGCGGATTTGGTCGCTTCGAAAAGTTTGGAGCCGATACCAAGGCCTGTCCGGCCCGCTTTTACAAAGGTTCCGATTTCGCAGGCTTCCGGGGGCAAGATTCCAAATGGACCCACCCATTGAAAGCCCAACACCTTTCCGCCTGTGTCCATAGCCACGTGCCATACTGAGCGATCTGGCTCGCCCATCAACCAGCCAGAGATTTCCTCCCGTGACAAAGGGTCAATGAGTGCTGTGGTGCCGCCAATGGCGATAATCTCGTTGAGAAGTTCAGCGGTTTGCCGCAGGTCAGCGGCGCTGCCTTTCTGGACGGTGATCTGGGACATCAGGTACCCTATACAAGAGACTAACTAGGCTTAAAGCGCAGCCAGAAGGGTTTCAACACGGGCTGTGTATTCGGAGCGCACCTCAACAGGAGGGCGTAGGCGGATGGACAGCCCGTCGATGGTTTTCGGGTCGGGTACGCCAAAAAGCTTGTTGGCCTCCGCGATGGAGAAACCGGCGATTTGCGTGGCTTCCATCCAGGCGGAAATTTTGTCTGCTTTTTTGATCTGCGCCTTCAATCGTTTGGGTGTCTCGGCGGGAAGACCAAAGCGGATGTGTATCGCGGCCATAAGGCGGTCATCGAGCGTTTCATACCCCGGACCCACGGCAGCCTTTACCGGGGAGATCATGTCGCCGATTACATATTCAGGCGCGTCATGCAGCAGGGCCATCAGCCGGGTCTTGGGGGTCGCAGATTTGTACATGCGGCCATACAACTCTTCGACCAGCAGCGAGTGTTCAGCCACGGAATAGGCAAAATCTCCATGGGTCTGGCCGTTCCAGCGCGCGACAAAAGCCAGCCCATGAGCGATGTCTTCGATTTCGATGTCCACGGGAGTGGGATCCAGCAGGTCCAGTCTGCGACCGGACAACATACGCTGCCATGCTCGTGCCAAAGGGTGTCTCCCGGTTGTGTGAAACCGGTGTACGCCACGAAAGTGGCGATGCGCAACAGTCAGGCGGACAGGGGACGCGCTGGGATCAACCAGCAGCCACACCGGTGGTGATCAACGCATTGGTGATCACAATCAATGTGCCCATCAGCAGGACGGCAGGGATGAAGAAAGCAGACCGAAACATGGACCTTAGTTGCAAAAAATTCATGACCAAAAACCTAACAAATAAAGGTTTCTTATACCTTGGTTTCAAAAGTCTTAACAGTCAGGGGAGCCTGACCTTTTGATCGGGCGGCTTGCTGCAAAATGAGGCAGCGCCACATTTTAACCACATTTGAGGCGCACCTTATTTAGTAGTCGGGATCACGTGCTGCCACAAAACAACGTGATCAGGTGTGTTTTGAAAAAGCGCAGCGCGAGACCGACGTTACTAGCGAGGGGGGCACGTTTTACATCGGCTTCCTCCCGCGTGTCCCCCTCTCCAAACCTCAATGAGTTGTGCCCTATGGGCCGACCTGCGCGAGAAAGGAGAGCGCTATGTTTAAGAGAGTGATAGGCGCGGCTGTGCTGTTTGGCATGGCCGCAGCGGCCCCGCCAGCCATCGCCGCTGGATGTGCAGATAGAGACCTTGTCGTTGAGCGATTGCAGAGCAAATACTCTGAGGCCATGGTGGCCGGTGGGTTGCAAGGTGTTCAAGACAATAAGATGACGATGCTCGAGGTGTGGTCATCCGAGAAAACCGGGACATTTACGGTGATCATGACCAACGCGCAGGGTGTGTCCTGCATCTTGGCCGCCGGAACGGACTGGTTCCAACAAGAGGCGTTGATGCCGCCTGACGGAATTGAGGGTTAGTAACGTTGTAGAAAGGCCTTCCGAGTGTTATCTGGTCGCCAAAGCAAACCCGTAAGGAGCTGGGCGCAATGGCGACCGATTACACAGTAAAAGATATTTCCCTGGCCGATTTTGGCCGCAAGGAACTTGATATTGCCGAAACCGAGATGCCGGGCCTGATGGCGCTGCGTGAGGAATTTGGCGAGAGCAAACCACTCACGGGCGCGCGCATTGTTGGCTCGCTGCACATGACCATTCAGACCGCGTGTTTGATTGAAACGCTGGTGGCGCTGGGCGCGGATGTGCGCTGGGCGAGTTGCAACATTTTCTCCACACAGGACCACGCCGCAGCGGCGATTGCGGCCGCGGACATTCCGGTGTTTGCGATCAAAGGTCAGTCTCTGGAAGAGCACTGGGACTATCTGGACAAGTCGTTCATGTTCCCGGAAGGCCCGAACATGATCCTCGATGATGGTGGCGATGCAACGTTGTACATCCTTTTGGGTGCGAAGGCCGAAGCGGGTGAAGACCTCGGCGTGCCGGGATCGGAAGAAGAAGAGGTCATTCATAAGCAGATTGCAAAGCGTATGGCGGAAACTCCAGGCTGGTTCACCAAGACTCGTGACGCGATCCAGGGTGTGTCGGAAGAGACCACCACTGGTGTGCACCGTTTGTATGATCTGGTGAAAAAGGGCGAGCTGCCGTTCCCTGCGATCAACGTGAACGACTCTGTGACCAAGTCGAAGTTTGACAACAAATACGGCTGTAAAGAGAGCCTCGTGGACGGTATCCGCCGCGCCACCGACACTATGATGGCCGGCAAAGTCGCGGTTGTCTGTGGCTATGGCGACGTGGGCAAAGGCTCCGCCGCCTCTCTGCGTGGCGCAGGTGCCCGTGTGAAGGTGACCGAAGTTGACCCGATTTGTGCGCTGCAGGCGGCGATGGACGGCTTTGAAGTGACCACGCTGGAAGATGAGGCGGCAACTGCTGATCTATTCATCACCACCACCGGCAACAAAGACGTGATCCGCATCGAGCACATGCGCGAGATGAAAGACATGGCGATTGTTGGCAACATTGGCCACTTCGACAACGAAATTCAGGTGGCGAACCTGAAGAACCACAAGTGGACCAACATTAAAGAACAAGTGGACATGATCGAGATGCCGTCCGGCAACCGCATGATCCTGCTTTCTGAAGGCCGTCTGCTGAACCTTGGCAACGCCACCGGTCACCCGTCGTTTGTGATGTCTGCGAGCTTCACCAACCAGGTGCTGGCGCAGATCGAGCTGTTCACCAAAGGTGACGCGTACAAGAACGACGTTTACATCCTGCCGAAGCATCTGGATGAGAAAGTGGCGGCGCTGCACCTCGCGAAAGTGGGCGCAAAGCTGTCCAAGCTCAGCAAGGAGCAGGCGGACTATATCGGTGTTGGCACCGACGGTCCGTTTAAGCCGGAGCACTACCGCTATTAAGCCGGGTTAGGCACTGATTTTGAGAGCGGCGTCCCGGATTGGGGCGCCGCTTTTTTGTTGGGGGATCGAAGAAAATGTGAAAGTTGGCTTGGTACCTTCATTGGTCGAGCCCGCAGCATTGCTGGCAAACATGCTATCGAGAGGCATTTTCGGAAGTACGGAGTCAAAGTTATGGCGAGAGACAAGGGCGATTGCTTCAGCATTCTTCAGAAAGCTGTTCGGCAAAAAGACCCAGACAAGTTTGAAGAAGCCTTAAACGCATGCTTCCCAATGCACTACAGTGAAGGATTGTGTAAGTTGCTCGCTGACGTGCTCGAAGCAGATTGGCATTTCCGCCACGAAGATGTTGCACGTGCTATTCAAAACTTGAAATGTGCATGTGCGGTTGAAGCTCTTGAGCGCCGAGCTTCAAGAACTCCGGAGTATTTGGTGTGGGATGAAAATCATGCGCTTGCTCGAAAATGTACGTGGGCGCTTGCGGATATCGGGACTGATGAAGCCAAACAGGCACTTGAACGGTTGTCATTGTCGGAAATCACTGTGGTTCGTGGCTTCGCTCAAAAACGCATCGACAAATGGCAAGACGAGTTGGCGCGCAAAGGAACCGGGTTGCGCCAGCGACCCAATAGCATCCTTTCGTTCTTTGGACTAAAAACTCGGTTATGGCCGTGGTCCTAACCAGGAGCCGGTTATGTTGGTTTGCAGGTAATAGCCCTGACGCCACTTTCCCATTTTGTCAGCCACTGCATGATCTCAAGACTGTCGATAGTGGGAAGAAAACTCAAAGCATCAGTCACCCGTCGCGCCCATGCTCCTTTGGATCGCTTGAAAAAATCGCGATTTTGTTGCCGTCGGGGTCGCGCAGGTAGCTGACGTAGAAGTTTGGGCCATAGTCGGGGCGGAAGCCGGGCAAGCCTTCGTTTGTGCCACCAGCAGCTAGGGCGGCGGCGTGTAGGGCGCGGACTTGCGCTTGGCTTGTGGCTTCAAAGGCCACCATGGTGCCGTTGCCAACCGAGGCGATTTGGCCGTCAAATGGCGGTTTGACGTAGAAATCAGGTAGCAGTGGGCGTTGGCCGTCGGGCACAGGCAGCGCGTAACTGAGGCCTTCTGGGCCCTCTTTCACGCTGTAGCCCAGAGCGGGCAGGAAGGCGGCATAAAAGCGTTTGGCGCGGGGGATGTCGTTGGAACCGACGCAGACGTAACCGATCATTGGGTGGTTTCCTGACTTAGCGCGGCGGCTTCCCAATTTGTCAGGAACTGCATGATCTCCAGGCTATCGGACAGGCGGGGCGAGGGGCGCGGGGCTTCTGTGGCGCATGCGGCGAGCGAGCGCTCGACCATTTTTGTCTGATGGTAGAAAGCGTCGTGTTTGGTTTCGACCACGATGTCGCGCGCGGGGCCTTCAAAGGGTTGCCAGACCATGCGGTTCTCACCAGCTTCAGGCAGCCAAGGGTTGGTGGCAAAACGCAGCGTGCCTTTGGTGGTCACGATAGTGAAGGCGTGCGCCATGCCGTGACCGTCTGTGCTTATCAGGTTGGCAAGCACGCCGTTGTCAAAGCGCACAGAGACGCTGGCGTCCTGCAGAGTTTTGTCTTTGCCGATGTTGCCAAAAGCGGCGATGGATCGGTTGGCAAAGACGTCTTCGCCGCACATGGTTTGCACCACCAGATGCAGCAGAGAGGCGGGGTAGCAGCCGAGGTTGTAGAGCGTTCCGCCGCCCGCCGTATTGACCACTTGCCAAATGTCGGCGGCGTAGAAGCCGGAGACGGAGCGCAGTTCCCCAACGGACGGATCGCGCAGGACGGTGACCAATTGCTGCATGAAGGGGTGCGCGAGATACATCAGACCTTCGGCAAAGAAGAGGTTCGCCTTTTGTACTGAGGCCACCAGCGCTTGGGCATCCTCTGTCGTGGTGGTCAGAGATTTTTCACAGAGCACTGGCCTGTTTGCCGCCATAGCGGCTTCAGAGGCGGCGCGGTGCATGTGGTTGGGTAAGGCGATGTAGATCACATCCACATCTGGGTTGGCAAAGAGCTCTTCTTGATCGGTTGTTGAGTGCGGTATTCCATACTGGGCACAGAGGTCTTTGAGAGCGGCTTCATTGCGGCCACAGAGCATTGCAACAGAGGAGCCGTCGCTGTCGCGGATCGCGCTCAACATGGCATGAGAAATGAAGCCGGTTCCAAGGATACCCCAACGCAGCATCGCGTCCTCCTGTGTGATGAAAAAGCGCAGAGGACCAGCCTAGGCAGCGATTCTGAAAATGACCAGCGCGATCTGTGCTAAGGGGGAACGGGTGTGGTCTTTCCCCTTATCTGACGTGTACGTCAACTGTAGGAACAATCTCAGCACCGCCGCGCAGGACGAAACATCAGGCGCATTTATCGACAATTGGGAGAATATCAGATGGGCAAACGGGACGAATTGATCGCGAAATACGCAGACGATCTGAAGAACAAATGTGGCATTGAGCCGGATATGGCTCTGCTGGAAAAGGTGACCATCGGCTGTGGTCCGGCGATTTATAATGATGACGCTTCGACGGTGGCTGGGTCCCAGCCACAGGAGCTGGAAACTGTAAAAAACAACTTCCTGATCAAGAAGTTGGCGTTGAGCGATGGCCCAGAATTGATGGAGGCCATCCACTCTGTGATTGAGACTTACGGCAAGTCTGAGCGTAACAAGTATCGGGCTGTTGTTTACTACATGCTGACCAAACATTTCGGCAAAGAGGCCCACTACGGGTAAAACCACCACTCGCGGTTTGGCGCGTCCGTGGCCTGAGGGTTGCGGGCGCGTTTTGCGTTTGGTTTCGAAAGTGCTGCTGGAACCACTCGGATTGTAGGTACTTGATAATTGAACTGTTTGGTTCAGTTGCGCTACAAATGTCTTGTCGGGCTAGGATGGCCGGACCCAAGTTTACAGAACGCGTGTGGTGGTATGGGATACACGCGGGGTGCATAGGGGGTCTGGCTGGAGCGGAGACAGACCCCCTATGTTTTAAAATACCAAACTGATTTCCCTACGGAATGCTGGCGCTGCTCTTGAAGGAGCGGCGCCTTTTTCGTACCCGGCTAAAACAGCGTGAGCACTGCGCCCATGGTGGCGCAGCCGAGGGTGGCATATCCACCGTCAATCAGCATCAAAGTGCGGCTGCGGCTGGCAAAGCTGTAGTTGGTGACATTCCAAGGGGTCGCCAAGAACAGACCCACTCCGAGACCGGCGATTAACCCAGCACTGATGGTGTCAATGCCCGATAGAGAAAACACATGACGCATCATACCGGAGACCACAACGGCACAGATGAAGGCGGTGACATAGGGCAGCGGGTTGCTGGCGTTGGCTGGGCGCCCGGACTCACTCGGTCTCGATCTTTGCCGCCTTCATCCAGGGCTTGGCCAGCGTCATGTACCAGATTGAGCCAACCACATAAGAGGCCAGCGCAGCCGCCAGCACCGATAGAATTTCCATGGAACCCTCCCCAATTTCATTGGTGGGGTGAGTATGCCCAATTTTTCAACTTTGAGAACCGCCGAGATCAAGGATGATGGTCCATTCCTCTTCGGTGACTGGTTGCACTGACAGGCGTGAGTTTTTCACCAGCACCATTTCTGCCAGCCGGGGGTCGGCCTTGATCATGTCCAGCGTCACCGGCATTTTGATGGGCGCCACGGCTTTGATGTCGACGCATTCCCAGCGTTCGTCGTCCGTGGTGCTGTCTTGGTGCGCTTCGGCGCAGACTTCAACAATACCGACGACAGATTTCTCTTTCTGCGAATGGTAGAAAAAGCCGCGGTCCCCCACGGCCATTTCTCGCATAAAGTTGCGCGCCTGATAGTTGCGCACGCCGTCCCATTCCTCACCTGTGTCGCCTTTGGCAACCTGCTGGTCCCAGCTCCAGGTCGAAGGCTCGGATTTGAACAGCCAATAGCGCATCAGCCCAGCACCTTGTTCCAAGGTTTCAGCTCCACAGAGGCGAAGAGATCGGCGGCTTTGTAGGGATCGTTAGCGGCCCAAGCTTCGGCTTCGGCCATGTCAGAAACGTTCAGAATGATCAGCGAGCCGCACATGTCGCCGGCATCATCCAGAAACGGGCCGGCCATCATGATCGTGTCGCTGGAACTTTTCAGATAGGCGACATGGGCGTCGCGGTTGGCCTTGCGGATGTCCAGCGCGCCGGGTTTGTCTGTGGCGATCAATGCAACCAGCATGATTATTCCTCCTTGGGTGGTCTAGCGAGCAGCATTTCCATGGCGTCGCGGATTTGCAAGCCCCCATCAAGAATGGCGACGACGGCTTGGGTGATGGGCAAGTCAACTTGCATGGCTTGGGCACGGGCAAGGGAGGCACGTGCGGTGGCGGCGCCTTCAACCGTGACCGTGAGGTCATAGGCATCACCGCGCCCAAGCGAGAGGCCAAAGCTGTAGTTGCGGGACTGCTCCGAAGAGCAGGTCAGAGTGAGGTCGCCAAAGCCAGATAGGCCAGACAGGGTGTCGGGTTGCGCGCCCAACGCCTGCGCCATGCGTTTCATTTCGGCATAACCACGGGTCATCAGTGCAGCACGGGCGCTGTCGCCAAGCCCTGCGCCAATCGCAATGCCACAGGCAATGGCGATGACGTTTTTGAGCGCGCCGCCCAGCTCTGCACCAACAGTGTCGGTGGTGCGATAGATGCGCAAATTAGGCGATTTTAGGCTCTGTTGCAGGGCCTTTCCGGTGTTTTCGTCCGGTACTGCCAAGGTGAGGGCCGTGGGGAGGCCACGCGCGATATCGGCGGCAAAGCTGGGGCCGGTGAGGATGGCCGGAGTGGCGTTTGGCAGCACATCGCGGATCACGGCGACGGGGCCCAACTGCGTGCCAAGTTCGACGCCTTTACAGCAGGCGATCAGGGTGCGACCGGAGAGTTCCGGGTTGCTTTCTAAAAGTCCGCGCAATTGTTGCATCGGTACAGCGAGCAGGACCACATCTGTGAGCGCATCGGCGAAATCAGCTGTCACAGAGACTGTTTTTGGCAATTCCACACCCGGTAAGCGCGGGTTAGCGCGGGTGGTCTGCATTGTGTTGGCGGCGTCGGCATTGCGGGCCCAGAGAGTCACATTGGTGCCGCTGTGGGCGAAGGCGACGGCCAATGCGGTGCCAAAAGCACCAGAGCCAAGAACAGAGATCATGCTTTGGCTCCTTTTTTGCCGCTGCCCAAAAGCGCAGGGGCGGTTTGATCGAGCGGCCAGCGCGGGCGGGCGGAGAGACCCATGCCGTCGCGGGCGCCGGTGTGGAAGCGCTCCAGGCCGGCATAGGCGATCATAGCGGCGTTGTCAGTGCACAGCGACAAGGGCGGGGCTGTGAAGGCGACACCTTTGTTGGCACAAACAGTCTCTAATTCGGCGCGAATGGCGGTATTTGCCGCCACACCGCCAGCGACGGCCAGCAAAGGTTCGGAGGGGTTTTCGGCCAGATAGAGGTCGAGCGCGCGGCGTGTTTTTTCGGCCAAGACATCTACAACAGCGGCTTGAAACCCGGCGCACATGTCGGAGCGATCTTGTACGGGCAGGCCGCCTTTTTCTGCAATGATGGCATCGCGTTGGCGTAGGAGGGCGGTTTTTAAACCCGAGAAGGACATGTCACAGCCGGGGCGGTCCAAAAGCGGGCGGGGGAAGCGGAAGCGTTTTGGGTCGCCTTTCAGGGCTTCGGCCTGCACGGCTGGTCCACCGGGTTGCGGCAGGCCCAGAAGACGGGCGGTTTTGTCAAAGGCCTCGCCGGGGGCGTCGTCAATGGTGCCGCCGAGGCGGGAGAATTTCTCTGGGCCGTGCGCGATCAGGAATTGGCAGTGCCCACCTGAGACCAAGAGCATCAGATAAGGGAAAGCCACCTGATCAGTCAGGCGCGGGGTCAGCGCGTGGCCTGCGAGATGATTTACGCCGATGAGTGGAATGCCAAGGCTGGCCGACAAGCCCTTGGCGCACATCACACCGGAGATGACGCCGCCGATAAGGCCGGGGCCTGCCGTGACGGCGATAGCGTCCACATCCAGCAGGGAGACATTGGCGGCTTTCAGCGCCTCCTCAACGCAGAGATCAACCTTTTCTGCGTGGGCGCGAGCGGCGATTTCAGGAACCACACCCCCAAAAGGCGCATGCAGGTCGGTTTGGCCATGCACAACAGAGGCCATGATTTCGGCATCGCCCACAATTGGTTGGTGCAGGATGGCGGCGGCGGTGTCGTCGCAGCTGCTTTCGATGCCAAGAATGGTGAGCGGGCCGTCCATGTGTCACAGGTCCTTGCCGTTGCGCGGAAGTTTGTTGGCAGGTAACACCGGAGAGCGCCTCAAACAACAGTGGTGGGCCTTATGGCGGATATGACCCCTTTGATTTTGCTGACTCGGCCATTGGCCGACGCAAAGGGGTTTGCCGCGTTGTTGGCGGATTTGGGGATCACCACAGAGGTGGCGATTTCGCCGATTGTGGAAATTGTGCCGACTGGTGCGGAGGTTGATCTTGCCGACGTGACCGGCGTGATCTTTGGCTCGCGCAATGCAGTGTCGGCGGTTGCTGGCCAAGACCTGCCTGCCTGGTGCGTTGGTGACGCCACAGCGGAAGCCGCGCGGGCCAAAGGTTGGCAAGCGATAGCAGCGAATGGAGATGCGGAGTCACTTTATGCGCGGGTTTTGGCCGATGCGCCGCAGGGGCCGTTGCTGCACATTCGCGGTGAGGTTGCGCGGGGGGATCTGGCCAGGCGTCTGACTAAAGTCGGGATCGAGACATGGGAGGTGGAGGTCTATCGTCAAGTGGCGCTTCCGCTGTCGGATCGGGCAAAACAGGTGTTAATGCGGGAGAATCCGGTGATAGTTCCCCTTTTTTCGCCCCGCGCAGCAGCGCAGTTTGTTGAGCAAGGGCCGTATCACGCCCCCCTACATGTGGTTGTGATGAGTGAGGCCGTGGCGGAGGCATTGGGAAATTTGCCCTTGGAAACAGTTGTTTTGGCGGAGAAAAAAGAGGCAAGAGCCATGGCAAATGCAGTGGCGAGACTGTTAGACGCAGGGTGATGCATTGAGACGCAAGGATTGCTCGCCTAGATTGGTGCTGCATTTGCAAAAATACGGATTCGAAAGGGTGACCTGTGGGAACCACGGATAAATCGGACAAGCCAAGCAAAGATCAGGTTGATCAACAGGATCAGACCGATACGCAAGCCGACGCAGAAGATGTGGTCGAGGACGCGGAGATTGTCGAAGAGATTGCGCCAGACGGGGCATCAGAAGACAGTGACGTGAACGGGATCAAGGACGCTGCAGATGCCGACAAGTCTGATGAGGCTCCCGTAGAGATTGCAGAGCCCACGGATGACGCTGCAGCGGATGAAGATGTCGAAGAAGCGAGCGGATCTTTAGGGCCGGAAGCTGAGACGCCTCTGGAAGAGGTGGTGGCCGAGACCTCTGTTATTGAATCAACCGCACAGGAGCCTACGCGCAAAGGAGGCTTTGCGCCTTTGGTGCTCGGTGGTGTGATTGCGGCGGTGATTGGATTTGGCGGTGCGGTGTATTTTGGCGACCAGCTTGGCTTGAATGCAAATACAGATGCGGCACTGAGTGAGATGACTGCCAAGCTTGAGGCGCAGACCGAGGCGCTTGCGGCCCTTCAAGCGGCACAGGCGACGAACGCGGATTTGGCCAACGCAGCTGAAACCAAGGCAAGCGGTGCGGTGGCGGATTTTGGTACTATGAACGCGACATTGACAGCGGAAATGAGCCGTGTGGCTGAGGCCGTGGCGAACTTGGAAGCGCGTTTGACTGATATTGAAAAACGACCGTTGAACGAAGGCCTCGGCGCAGCGGCGATTGCAGCCTATGAGCGTGAGGTGAAAGATCTCAAGGATCTGGTTTCCGCTCAAAAGGCTGAGGCCGCTGAGTTAAAAGACAAAGCGGATTTGTCGGCTAAGGCAGCTTTGGCACGCTCCTCTGTCACACGGATTGTGGCCGCGCTGGAAAGTGGCGCGCCGTACCGTGCGGCTGTGGTTGATCTGCGGTCTTCTACCGGCGAAGGCGTTGCGGCGGTGCTGGAAGATCATGCCGATAGCGGGGTGATTACTCTGGCGGCTCTGATCGAGGGCTATCCGGAGGCCGCACGCGGGGCTTTGGCCAAGGCGCGAGAGGATAAAGTAGATGCTGGCACCGGCAACAAGCTGGGCAATTTTCTGAAAACACAGTTTGGTGCACGCTCTGTTGAGGCGCGAGAGGGTACGGATACCGATGCCGTCCTCAGCCGGGCCGAAGCCGCGTTGAAAGCCGGGAATTTGTCCGGAGCTTTGGCGGAACTAGCCACATTGGCCGAGGGGCCGCAAACTGTAATGGCTGAGTGGGTGGCGCAAGCGCAAACCCGTGCCTCAGCCACGCAAGCCGCCGAAGATTTGGCACAAACCCTAAACTCCAACTGAGGGTCGTTTTATGCTCTGGTCCCTGATTAAAATTATTGCGTTTGTTGCCATTGTCGCTGGGCTGACCTTTGGCTCGATTTACCTGCTGGAAAGCGAAGGCGGGGTGATGGTCACCGTGGCCGGGGTGGAATACAGCCTTGGGCCGTTTCAGACTGCCTTGGCTTTGATTGCAATGGTGGCGGCGGTCTGGCTGTTTATCAAGGCGCTTGGCCTGCTGGTGGCGACGCTGAAGTTTCTGAACGGGGATGAAACCGCGATCAGCCGCTACTTTGATCGCAACCGGGAAAAGAAGGGATATCAGGCGCTGGCCGATAGTGTGACGGCGCTGGCCTCTGGCGAAGGGCGAACCGCGATGGAAAAGGCGCGTCTGGCTGAGAAGAAACTGCACAAGCCGGAGCTGACCAACCTGATTGTGGCGCAAGCGGCAGAGATGAGCGGCGACACCAAGAAGGCAGAAGAGACCTACAAAAAGCTGCTGACTGATGAGCGCACGCGGTTCGTGGGTGTGCGTGGCCTGATGAAGCAAAAACTGGATGCGGGCAATACCGAGGTGGCGCTGAAGCTGGCGGAGACTGCTTTTGCGCTAAAGCCGCGCCATGTTGAGGTGCAGGACACACTGTTGCGCCTGCAGACCGAGGGCAAAGACTGGAAAGGTGCGCGCGGCACGCTGAACGCGAAGCTGCGCCATGGTATGTTGCCCCGCGATGTGCATCGCCGCCGCGATGCGGTTTTGGCGCTGTCGGAAGCGAAGGAACTGCTGGCAGAGGATGCGAGCATTGAAACACAAGAACAGGCGGTAGAGGCGAACCGGTTGTCGCCGGATCTGATCCCCGCCGCGGTGATTGCGTCTCGCGCGTATGTTGCGAAAGGCAAGCCGCGCAATGCGACCCGCCTGATCAAGAAGGCCTGGGATGCGCAGCCGCATCCGGATCTGGCAGCCGCCTTTGCGGAGATTGCGCCTGAGGAAACCCCAGAGGCGCGGATCAAGCGTTTCAAGGCACTGATCAAGAACACCACCGGCCATGCCGAGAGCAAGATGCTGATGGCGGAATTGTATATTGCGGCTGAGGATTTCCCGGAGGCCCGTCGAGCGCTGGGCGATTTGGTGGAAACGGACGCCACGCAGCGTTCGCTGACCATTATGGCGGCGATCGAGCGCGGAGAAGGGTCCAATGATGCGGTCGTAAAAGGCTATCTGGCGAAGGCACTGAGCGCGCCGCGGGGCCCACAGTGGGTATGCGACACTTGCCACAACATCCATGCGGAGTGGGCGCCGACCTGTGACAACTGTCATAGCTTTGACACGCTGAGCTGGACCGCGCCGCCGGAAACCGAAGGGTTGAGCGAAACTGGTGCTGCTATGTTGCCGCTGATCATCGGCGCGCTGGAGGATCACGCTGAGGTGGAGGCCGAAGAAGTCGAAGAGGCTGATGTGGTCGAAGGCGAAGCGGTTGAAGACACTGCAAAGGAAGAGTTGAAGTCCGCTTAGGATAATTGCCTGCAAGAAAACTGAGCAGCGTCGCCATTGGGCGGCGCTGTTTTGGTTTGGGGGTCAATTAAACCGCATCGGGTTTACCGGTGAGAGGTCGATGTTTGACGGAGTGCCAGAAATCAGATCCGCCACTAGACGACCAGTCTTGGCCCCGCCGGTCAGGCCCACGTGTTGGTGGCCAAAGGCGGTGTAGACACCGATCTGACCTATTTGGCCCACCATCGGCAGGCTGTCCGGCAAAGACGGACGGAAGCCAAGCCATTCCTCGTCGCTGTTTGCGGTCAGGCTGGGAAAGACCTCAGCCACGCGGCGGCGCAATAGGGCCAGCGGGGCTTTGGATTTCTTCTCCGACAGGTCGCCAAACTCCACGATACCGGCACAGCGCAACCCATGTTGCATCGGGGTGGCGACAAATTTGGCCGACGCGATCATCATCGGGTGGTTGGGCCGGATGGAGGGTTCTTTGAACGTGATGTGATAGCCGCGCTCGGTTTCCAGCGGCACGGTGAATCCCAGCTTGCGCATCAGCGGCTTGGACCAGATGCCAGAGGAGAGCACGGCGCGGTCACAGTCAAATTGACCTTGGTCGGTCATCACGGAGGTGACTTGCCCGCCGGAGAGGTCAAAGTCGCGGACTTCGGCCTGCACAAACCTTCCGCCCATGCCGGTGAACGTTTCCACCAGTGCCTGCACGTAGCCAGCCGGGTTGAGGATGTAACCGTGGTCTTTGTTCACCGCGAGGAAGGACGTTTGCGCATCGAGGATGGGTTCCAGCTCCTGTACGGCGGGGCCTTCGATGATCTCGGGCACAAAGCCGACGCTGGCGCGAAGGTCCCAAGTGTATTTGTCCGCCTCAAAGGCAGCGCGGTTTTTATAGGCGTAGAGGTAATCTGTGTCTGCGATGAAGCGCTCAGCGGCGGTGCCTTTGGCCAATGCTTTGTGTTGATCCACGCTGTCGCCAATCAGGTCTGCCAGCACATGGGTGAAACGGCGGGCGTCGGTATCGTTGGCAAAGCCGAGGTATTTCAAAAACCACGGGGTGAGACGGGGCAGGCTCGCCCATTTCAGAAACAGTGGGAAGTTTGGATTGAGCAGGTAGCCGGGGGCTTTGGTCGCAAGGCCGGGCGTGGCGTTTGGCACGACAGCGCAGCTGGCCAATAGGCAGGCGTTGCCAAAAGAGGCACCCATGCCCGGGGTGTTTTTGTCCAAAAGAGTCACTGTGTGCCCGGCACGGCGCAGCCAAAGCGCGGTGGATGCGCCGACAATTCCCGCTCCGATCACCACCACGTTGTGTGGCATGATTTGCCCTCCCCTTTAGCTTCGGAACAGTGTTGCCAAGTGGCGGCAATCTTTGCAATCAGAGTTGTGAGATCAGGTCTTTGAGTTGGGAAAGTTTGATAGGCTTGGCCATATGCGCATTCATACCGCTGTCCAGGCAGGCGGCGCGATCTTCTGGTGCAGAATGCGCGGTGAGGCCAACAATATGGCTGCGAAATTCACCGTTCGAATCTTCAATGCGGCGGATTTCACGAGTGGCGTCCAACCCATTCATCACTGGCATAGAGACATCCATCAAAACCAGGTCCGGGTGAAAGTCGAGATACCGGTCCACCGCCTCTTCTCCGTCACTGGCGGAGTGATGCGTCACACCAAGTCGGCTGAGGAAAATTTCGATCAGTTTCCGGTTGGTCTTGTTGTCGTCCACAATCAGGATTGTTTTGTCGGATACCGGATCAGTCAGCTCTGAGGCGACGCTCTTGTTTTGGGCCCCATTGAGCTCCCTTGTATCTTCGGGATGACGATCTGCGTTGAGACGGTTTCCGGTTTCCGTATGCAACGCAATTAAGGCTTCGAGCAATTTGGTGGTTTGGACTGGCTTGATCACTTCTCCATGAGTGAAGACAGCCTCATCTCCAAAGCTGCGCAGCGCTTCGCTAATGGGCCGCAGCGCAATTAGACGGGTTTTCGCTCCAACGGTTGCCGTATAGAGCGCGCGAAGCAACACTTGTCGATCCATGTCAGGCATGCCCATTTCAGTCAGAATGACGTCATAGGGCGCGCCGGTTTCCTTTGCCTGTTGTATGCTTTCCAAAGCACTCTTTGAGTTATCGAAGGTGGCGACTTGGCTATTCCATGCGGATAGCACTTCATTCATAACAAACAATGCTGTGAGCTCAGACTGAAGTACCAAGACTTTCAAATCCTGTAGGTCCACAGTGTCAATGTGTAGCGTGGGAAGTGGGTGTTTGGGTTCGTGCAATGGCACAATGAATGAAAATGTTGTGCCAGTGCCAACAGTCGATTTTACCCATATGCGCCCTCCCATCAGTTCAACAAAGCCCTTGGCGATCGCGAGCCCTAGCCCGGTGCCTTGGTGTTTGCGGCTGTAAGAGCCGTCCACCTGGGTAAACTGGTCAAAAACGGTGGCCAGCTTCTCTTCTGGGATGCCACACCCAGTGTCACAGATGTCCACCTGCATGACCTTTTGGTCGTTTTCTTCCTTTACCGTGGCATTGATCAGAACATAGCCTTCATCCGTAAACTTCAGCGCGTTGCCAACAAGATTGATGATAACCTGTTTGAGGCGGGATTCATCGCCCAGCAGGGTTTTGGGCAGATCAGGCTCCACGCGGGTGATGAGATCCACGCCTGCCTGGCCTGCTTGATAAGACAGCATTTGCGCAGTGTTTTCGACAAGCTCCACCGGGCGGTACGGCTCGTCGCGCAGGGTCATGTGGCCGCTGTCGATTTTGGAAAAATCCAAGATATCATTGATAATATTGAGCAAAGTGGTGCCGGACGCGTGAATGGAGTCCACGAGCCCAAGTTGATTGGTGGTCAGATCTGTGTCCGATAGTAGTTCGGTCATACCCAGCACGCCATTCATAGGCGTACGAATTTCGTGGCTCATCCTTGCAAGGAATTGCGACTTGGCGCGTTCGGCGGTTTTGGCCTGTTCAGCCACCACTTGGAGTTCCGAGTTTTTGGCGTTCAAGTCGTCTGAGGAGATTTCCAGCTTGGTTTGTGTGTCCTCCAGAGATTTCACCCAAGCCCGCAAGTTTCCAAGCATGAGGTTAAAGCTGTCGGCGAGGCTTTCGACTTCGTCGTTGGTGCGGATTACGATGGATTGGTTCAGATTGCCTTTGGCGGCGCGCTCTGTGGCGCTGTTGAGGCGGGCCAGCGGTTCGGTCAGGCGACGCGAGATCCAGATCGACAGAAGGATGCCGGTGAGGGTGAAAAATACGCCAAACATCAGATTGCGGCGCAGCACCAGGTTGACCTCGCGATTGGCGGCCGTGCCGTCCAAATCAAAGCGGATGGTGCCGTAGTTTACATTGCCGTAGACTGCTGGAACCGCCACCTGAATGCGGCCGTCCACATTGCGGATATGTGTTGTCTCTGACGCCGTAGCCTGATTGACAAGATCGTCTTCCACACGACCTAAGAACAGGGCATTGCCCTCTGATGAGCCATTTACGAGTAAAAAGCCCTCTGGATCGATAAAGCGCAAAGACAAGATGTCCGGTTGGCGCATGAGTTCTTGATAAATGATGTCCAGTTCCGCCGGGCGGCCCTCAAACAAGTAGGGCAGAGTGACTTCTTGAATCAGAATACCAAGCGAGTCTGAGCGCTCGGAGAAGCGGGTGTGAACCAATTCAAGCTGTGTGATGGTGTTGAGGTAAATCAAAGTCGAGACAAAGGCGCCGATCATCAAGCCAAAATACAAAGTCATCCGGCGTCCCAATCCGTAGGTCAGGGACTTGCGTATTTGGGCGACGCGGCTTTTGTTTTTTTGGTCAGTGGCCATAGCTACTTTACCCCTGCATCTTCAAGATCTTGGAGAATCTCAAATAAAGGAGCAAATGTGCGTTTTGATCCTGCCGCAAATTCATCAAATTGTGTGCTGTTGTGAAAGCTCCTAAGAACCTCCTGACCATTTTCTGACTGAGACATGACTTTGAGAGTGCGACGCAACTCGTCCAACAGGTCCTGGGAAAGCGCTGGTCGATGCATCAGGACACTGCGAGGCATGCGTTCAGAAATTGCGATGATCCGAAATTCGTTCGGACGCGCTTCCATCAGGTCGAGGAACCTTGTGTGACTTGTTGCCCCGGCCTCTGCGCGGCCGGAAGCGACAGAAAACAAGGTGTTCTTGTCATTGTAGGTCAAAAAGTATCCGATTTCGTCGCCAGAGTGGCTGGCTGCGGGTGCGCGGAGCTTTTTGAGCCTTAGATCAGCCCGAAGCAACATATGCGCCGCTGCTATGAAGCCGGAGGAGGAGTCGTGGTCTTCCATGGCAATGCGTCTGCCCTTCAGATCTGCCAAGGTACGAATGTCACTGTCTGTGGATGTGAAGATTACGGAGTAGTAGAAGGCATGTCCGTCCTTCCACTGCCGTAGAAAAGGGATGCCTCCGGAAAACCTGGCGACCTTGGCAACCACCAAAGGGCTGTCGATAAAGATGTCCACTTCCTCACGGGCAATAGCAGCGGCCATCAGTTCGGCGCTAGGGTGGACAACCAAGCGCACTTCGGAGATGCCAACCTCTTCAAGTTCGTCTTCCAGATAACTCAGCAAAGGCTGAAAGACCCGCATTTGCCCACGGATGCCTTCGTTTAACGTGCCAAGGTTCAACGTCTCTGCTGTCGCCCAATGGGCGCTCAGCCCAAATAGGCTGGTTAAGCAGTACAGTATGATCCCTTTGAACATGCGCATCCGAGTGTTTTAAGACCTCCTAAAGGCGGTATTAGGAAAGTCTAAACCATCGCTTAATGAATGCGAGTAACGGTGTGAAAACTTTTAATATGTGAGGAATTGTATAGAAAATGTGGCAAAATTGCTTTCGGGCTCGCCCATGCCGGACAGACGGTTGCGATATGATTCGAGCTCAGTCAGCATTGCCTAGGAAGACTGCCGCGAAAATGTGTTTCGCGCCAGATATTTGCGAAGGCAGCACCAATTTCCCGCATTAAGGGAAAAGTGACTTTAGTGCGCGTTCTTTTCGATGTGTTTGATCGACCGGTCGCGATACAAGAGCGACTGGGTGTTTGCAAAAACATGCACCTTTGCGGGATCTGCGGTGAGGGAGACTTGTTTACCTTTCAGGTCGCGATGGATGCCTTGCAGTTTGCCAATCACAGGCTCTGCCGCGCCCTGCGCTTCGAAATACAGCAAAGTTACCTCACCCAATGCTTCGGTGATGTTTACTGTCCCGGTGTAGATCGCATCGCCATCAGTGGTGACCAGATCTTCGGGGCGCACGCCAATATTGACCTGACGCCCCATGTCCTCCGGCAAGGAAGGCACGGTGGAGGTGGCCGTGCCCCCAGCATCCAGCGTAATTGTCGTGGTCTTGCCGGTGCCGGTGATCTTGCCGGGGAGGAGGTTCATCGCTGGAGAGCCGATGAATTGCGCAACAAATTCGTTTTCAGGACGCTCATAAAGCTCCAGGGGGGTGCCAACTTGGGCAATGCCGCCTCCAGCCAGCACCACGATGCGTGTGGCCAGCGTCATGGCCTCCACCTGATCGTGTGTCACATAGACCATGGTGCTGTCGGGCATGGACTCTTTGAGCTGGGCGATCTCGATACGCGTGGCGACACGAAGGGCTGCGTCAAGGTTAGAGAGCGGTTCGTCAAACAGATAGACCTTGGGGTCGCGCACAATGGAACGTCCGATGGCCACACGTTGACGTTGACCACCGGAGAGCTCTTTGGGCAGTCGATCCAGCAGGTTGTGCAGCTGGAGCGTTTTGGCAGCTTTCTCCACACGCTCGTCGATTTCAGACGCGCTCATCTTGGCGATTTTGAGCGCAAAAGACATGTTTTCGCGCACAGTGAGGTGCGGATAGAGCGCGTAGGATTGGAACACCATCGCGATGCCGCGTTCGCTGGGCGGGACATTATTTACTAATGTACCGTCAATTTCCAACGTTCCTGCGGTGATGTGCTCCAAGCCCGCAATCATGCGCAGCAAGGTGGATTTGCCGCAGCCGGAGGGGCCGACAAAGACCACCAGTTCACCTTTTTCGATCTCCAGATCGATGTTGGCGAGGACATTCACCGGGCCGTAGGATTTTGCGACGTTTTTGAGAATGAGATCAGCCATTGTCTTTGTCTCCAGAATTCGCGCCTTGGGTCACGGCGAAAGCAGCCTGCCACGCGGGCAGGGTCACTTTGGCGCCGTCTCGGCTGATGGTGAAGGGAGCCTTTGGATCCATGGTCCAGGCGCCTGCCGGAAGGTCGAAGTTTTGCTCTTCGCTTGAAAGGTTGAAGGCGCAGAGGATGGTTTGGCCGTTATGTTCCCGCACAAATCGAATGTGGGTCTCATCCGCGTGCAGCAGCTCAAAGGCGCCTTTCAAAAGCGGCAGCTGCTCTTTGCGGAAGGCAATCAGGCGGCGGTAGAAGTTCAGCATGGAGCCGGGGGTGTCTTCCTGCGCTTCCACGGATTTTGCGAGGTGATCGGCACTGATCGGGAGCCACGGTTTGCCGTCAGAAAAGCCGCCGTTTTGGTTGTCTGACTTCCACACCATCGGCGTGCGACACCCATCGCGGCCTTTGAATTTTGGCCAGAAGCGGATGCCATAGGGGTCCTGCAAGTCTTCAAAGGCCACATCGGCCTCTGGCAGTCCAAGCTCTTCACCCTGATAGATGCAGACCGAGCCGCGCAAGGACATCAACAAGGCAGCATAGGTTCGCTGGGCGGCGTCAGACAGGTTCCAGCGCGAGCCGTGGCGCTCTACGTCGTGGTTGGAGTATGCCCAGCAGCCCCAGCTGTCGCTGCCAAAACTTTCGGCGGTTTGCATGATCTCTGCCACGCGGGAGCCGCTGGGATGGGCTTGGCACAGCAAGGCAAAATCATAGGCCATGTGCAGTTTGTCGCCGCCGCCGGTGTACGTCGCCTGAATTTCGCTACCGCGCTGGCTGTCGCCGACCTCGCCCACGGTGGTGATGGCGTCATATTCGTTGAGCAGGCTGCGCAGGTCTTGCAGAAAGCCAAGGTTTTCCGGCTGGTTTTTGTCGTAGAGGTGTTCCTGATGGTTATACGGGTTCACCGCAGGCGCGATGTTGTCGTTGCGCTCTTCCAGTGGCAGGGCCGGGTTGTCGCGCAATTGCGCATCACAGTAGTAAAAGTTCACCGTGTCCAGACGGAAGCCGTCCACGCCACGGTCCAGCCAGAAACGGGCCACATCGAGCAGTTCCTGACGCACTTCGGCATTATGGAAATTCAGGTCTGGCTGCTCGGCCAGGAAGTTGTGCAGGTAGTACTGCTGGCGGGAGGTGTCCCACTGCCAGGCTGGACCGCCAAAGATGGAAAGCCAGTTGTTGGGCGGCGTGCCGTCCAGCTTTGGTTCAGCCCAAACAAACCAATCGGCCTTGTCGTTGGTGCGGTCTGCGCGGCTTTCAATGAACCACGGGTGTTGATCCGAGGTGTGGGACAGGACCAGGTCGATGATGATCTTGATGCCCAGTTCATGCGCCTTGGCGATCAGCTCATCGAAGTCTGAGAGCGTGCCAAACATTGGGTCGACATCGCGGTAATCAGACACGTCATAGCCGAAATCCAACATGGGCGAGGTGAAAAACGGTGAGAGCCAGATGGCGTCCACGCCAAGCGAGGCCACGTGGGGCAGGCGCTGGATGATGCCGGCAAGGTCACCGATGCCGTCGCCGGTGCTGTCTTGGTAGGAGCGCGGGTAGATCTGATAGATCACCGCACCACGCCACCAATCGGGGTCTGTGATGAGTGCGGAATCATTGGTCATGGTCGGGTCCTGATAAGTCATGGTTGTGTCCGATAGTGAGGCCTGTTTGGGCCGTGTTAGTGTCTATTTTATTTGACGGAGCCGGCCAGAAGGCCGCGCACCAGGTAACGTTGCATCGCAAAGAAGACGAGCAGCGGTACCGAGATGGAAACGAAGGCGGCTGTCGCCAGGATTTCCCAATTGCCGCCACGGGTGCCGAGCAGTTCGACAATCTGGTTGGTCATCACCGTGGTGTTGCCTGTGCTGTCGATCAGGAACACTTTGGCGACCAGCAGGTCGTTCCAGGTCCACAAGAACTGGAAGATGGCAAAGGAGGCCAGCGCCGGGAAGGAAAGCGGCAAGATGATCTTTGTGAAGATCTGGAAGTCGGTGGCGCCGTCGACCTTGGCGTTTTCGATGATGTCGCGGGGCAGACCGGACATGTAGTTGCGCAGCAGGTAGATCGCGAGCGGCAGGCCGAAGCCGGTATGGGCCAGCCAGACGCCAAGGTAGCCTTTTGCCGCAACACTGTCCCCCGCACTAAACCCAAAGAGTTCACCAAGAGAATTTGTGGCCAAAAGTTTTCTTGGGGCGTCAGGATCGGGCGTACCCAGGATACTTGCAAACAATTCGGCAAGAGAGCCGTGTAAAGTCAGCAGTGGGATCAACGCAAGTTGCATAGGCACAACCAGCAGGCCAACAATTGCTGCGATGAGCAATGCGCGGCCGGGAAACTCCATCCATGCCAGCGCGTAGGCGGCGAAAGCGGCAATCACAATTGGGATGATTGTGGCGGGAATAGTGACTGTTAACGTGTTGAGAAACGCCTTGGTCATGCTGTCGTTGCTGTTGCCGGACAGAAGCACCTGATCATAGTTGGCTAGCGTGAACTCTGGCGGCAGGGTGGCGGTGATGAACACCCGTTGACCGCGTTTTTTCAGCTCCTTGGTGGAGGTGAAGCGATAGGTGCCAGCTGCGTCCATGGTGAAGGTCTTGGTGTCCTTTGTGAAAGAGGTAGTTTCGCCCACAGCAAAGGCATCCACAGCTTTGGAAGACACGCCAAAACGTGTGATCTCTGTGCCGGGCTCCGGGCCTTCGTCGGAATCCTCAAGCAAATTGCCCTCGACCACCCAGAGGTCGCCCTCTTGTGTGGCGGCCTCTGCGCCGCCGGTGCGCAGCTGCACCACCTGTTCAGACGGGAACAGGGCTTTCCACCAGCCAGACGCGGAGATTTGATCTGCGGTACGGAAAGAGGAGACCAGAAGGCCGACAGTGGGGAACAGCCATAGTGCCACAAGCAGCACAACGGAGAGATTTACTGCCCAGGAAAGGCCGGATTTACGTCCTGCGATATTGTCCATGATCTCTCTCCTCAGCGCATTTCTTTGCGAGCCTGCACCACGTTCCAGATCAGGATCGGGGAGACGAGCAGCATGATGATGATGGCGCTGGCGGAGCCGACGCCCCAGTCATTGGCGCGGAACAGTTTGTCGTACATGTAGTTGGCCAGAACTTGGGTTTCCCACTGGCCGTTGGTCATCGCGAAGACGATGTCAAAGACCTTGAGCACAACCAGCGTTATGGTGGTCCAGACCACCACAATAGTGGGCATGATCTGCGGCACCTTGATCTTGAAGAAAATCTGAAACGGGTTTGCGCCATCGACAATCGCGGCCTCAACGGTTTCCTCAGGGATGCCGCGCAGAGCAGCGGAGAGGATCACCATAGCAAAGCCGGTTTGGATCCAGATCAGAACCACCATCAGGAAGAAATTGTTGTAGAATGGCACGGTGAGCCAGGATTGTGGCTGGCCATAAGGGAAATCCATGTCAATCACGTCAAGGATATTGCGTAGGGCGACGACGGCTATCCAGAGACTAATCAAGCCAGAAACGGCTCGTAGTGCCTTCACAATCGCGTTGTCACTTCCGGACATGATGGGACGCAGGAGCAGCCAGCCAATGTAGGCTACCAAGGCCGCAAACACAGCCAGGATCAAGACAGGGACCACCTTGAGAACCAACAGGGAGCCAAGACCACCGTCAAACTGCATCCACACCGCATTGAGGATACCGATTTGCTCATTGCCAGCTGGGCGGGCGTCGTAGACCAGTTTAAAGATCACGGAGGCGCCCACAAATGAGATCGCCATGGGCATGAAGATCAGCGATTTGGCGATAGATCCCCATTTGATGCGGTCTGTCAGCTGTGCCGCCAAGAGGCCAAAGGCGGTGGAGGCGGCAGGCACGACAATCAGCCAAAGCATGTTGTTACGCATCGCCTCCCAGAATTTGGGTTCGGCAAACATCTGTTGGTAGTTGGCGAGGCCAACAAAGGCGTCGTCTTGCATACGGTCGGTCATGGACAGACGCAGGGTCTCAAACACCGGGTATCCGAGATAAAGGCCAAGCGCGACAATCGCGGGTCCGAGGAACAGCCAAGGACGCACCATATTGGCTCGGTTGATGTTGCGCCCTGCGTTGGGGCCGCGTGCCGGAAACAGTACTTTGTCAAGAAATAGGTTGGAGAAGTAGAAATACCCGAGGCATCCGCCAACTCCGACGACAATGGTCACAAGACCCAGCAGTGCTGGTGACATGACGCGCTCCCCCCGAGGTTTTAGTGGGCTCCCCCGCGCGGTGCGCGCGAGGGGCCAGTTTGTTACGTGAGTGAAGGGTTACTTCAGCGCGTCCCAGCTATCCTGGATTTCCTGCGCCACAGTGGCGGCGTCCTTGCCGCTGGTGAAGTCGACCATGCCGGTCCAGAAAGAGCCCGCGCCCACACCGCCTGGCATTAAGTCAGAACCGTCAAAGCGGAAGGTGGTTGCGTTCACCAGAATGTCTGCCTGACCACGTAGTGCGTCATTCAGGTAGGTTTCCGGGTTCACACCTTTGTGTGGGGTGAGGAAGCCGGACTGTGCTGCAAAGACTTCGTGTGCCATTGGCAGCTGGAAGAACTCCATCAACGCCGAGGTGGCATCAGATGGATCAGTGATCGCCATCAATGTGCCGCCACCCAGAACCGGGTTGCCGAGGTCTTTGCCTTCGTAGGATGGGAAGTAGAAGAAATCTACGTCTTCACCAAACTCGATGCCTTCGGGGAAGAACGCCGGGACGAAGGATGCCTGACGGTGCATGTAGCATTCCAGTGGGGAGTTAAACATGCCTTTAGGGCTGTCACGGAAGTCGGTTGTGGCAACTGCACCGGCGCCGCCGGAGACTTTGGCGTCATCCCCAACAAACCAGCCGAACTCTTCAATTGCGGCTACAACGCGCTCGTCGTTGAAGGCGATTTTGTTGGTGGTCCAATCGTCGTAGACGTCCGCTGGCTGGGTGCGCAGCATGATGTCTTCGACCCAGTCGGTGGCCGGCCAGCCGGTGGCGGGACCGGAACCCAGACCAACACACCATGGGGTTTCCCCGTCGGCGACGATCTGTTCGGTCAAGGCGCGCAGGTCTTCCATGGACTCAGGTACTTCGTAGCCCGCGTCTTCGAAGTTTTCCGGAACGTACCAGACGAGGGACTTCACATTGACGTTGTAGAAGAAGCCGTAGTGCTGATCCGCGCCCATTTTGTCGGCGTAGGTGCCCAGATCAACCCAACTTTGGCCCGCGCCGTAGTTGTCGACGGTCCATGGGCTCATGGAGGCCGGCAGTGGGTGCAGCAGGCCGCGTGCTGCCAGATCGGAAGCGAGGCCCGGCTGTGGGAACACTGCGATGTTTGGAGCGGCGCCTGCTTCGGCGTCGATCACGATCTGCTGCTCAAAGCTGTCGGAGCCGGTGTAGACCGCTTCGGCACCTGTGGCATGGGTGAAATAGGCAAGCACAGAGCGGAACACATCATCTTCTGGCTGCAACCATGGGCCAGCAACAGTGACGGTTTGGCCGGATAGGTCTGGCGCGCTTTCTGCCCAAGCGTTGTAGCTGTCCCAGCTAAACGCGCCTTCGCCGGGCGCAAATTTCAAATGGCCATCGGCCATGGCTGTGCCGGCGGTCAGCGCCAGAACGGCTGCGCCTGCGTAGAGAGTCGGTTTCATGAGAATTCCTCCCAGTCTTCATGAACTGAAAACCAATTTACCAAAGCGCTTTGAAAATTGCAACGGCGAAGAAAACCGCCTGCTTGTCACCTCGATCCATATGATTTATTAGGAAAAACGGGAGGAGCGCTGTGCGGAGCGTGCAAAAACAAAAGAAAAGCACGACTCACCAATCAAAGCGCTTTGAAGAATGAATACGAAGTCAATGAACCTAAAAGAGCTTTCGGATTTGCTGGGATTATCCCAGACAACGGTGAGCCGCGCGCTCAACGGCTATCCGGAAGTGCGCGAATCAACACGGCAGAAAGTGCTGGAAGCAGCACGGGCGCACAATTACGCGCCCAATGCCCGCGCCAAGCGACTGGCAACCGGAAAAGCCATGACCATTGGGCATGTTTTGCCAGTGTCCAAGAAACACGAGATGGTGAACCCGATTTTCGCGGATTTCATAGCGGGTGCGGGGGAGATCTATTCTGATAACGGTTTTGATCTGTTGTTGTCGGTCGTGGATGACGACTCTGAAGAAGCAAGCTATCGCAAGTTGGTGTCCCGTGAGGCTGTGGATGGGCTGATCGTGCACGGGCCCAAGGTGAACGACAGCCGGATTGCGTTGCTCAGAGAGTTGGGTGTGCCGTTTGTGGTGCATGGGCGGTCTACAGAAATTGAGGCGGAGTATAGCTGGGTGGATGTGAACAACGCCCGCTCCTTTCAGCGACTGACAGAATTTTTGCTTGATCTGGGACATCGACGGATTGCCCTTTTGAACGGGTTGGCGGATATGGATTTTGCAACGCGGCGTGGTGCGGGTTATGTCGCTGCCTTGGAGGCGCGGGGCGTGATGGCTGACCCGGCCCTGATGTTTCATGATGAAATGACTGAGAACTTTGGGTTCGAAACAGCCCGGGTATTGTTGGCAGGGGACAACCCACCAACCGCGTTTGTGGTGTCTTCGATCATTCCGGCCATAGGTGTGCGGCGCGCGATCTCTGATTCCGGGTTGGAGATGGGCAGAGATGTATCCGTTGTAATCCATGACGATGCGCTGAGTTACTTTAGCAATGAGGGCGACGAGCCAGCGTTTACGGCAGTGCGTTCGTCTGTACGGCAGGCCGGGCGCCATGTGGCACAAGCCTTGATAAACAAGATCGCTACCCCGGGTGCGCAGGTGCATCAGGAGATGTTGGAAGCGGTGCTGACGGTGGGGCGGTCGACCGGGCAAGCGCCTGCCTTACGGCAAGCCTTGGAACAAGAAAAGTAGAGACTGATGCAGCATAAACGCTCGGATTTTCCCGAAGGATTTCAGTTCGGCGTGGCCACCTCAAGTTATCAGATTGAGGGCCATCAGTTTGGTGGCGCGGGGCGCACACATTGGGATGATTTTGCCGCGACGCCGGGCAATGTGGTGCGGGCGGAAGACGGCGCGCTGGGGTGTGACCACTATCACAGGCTCGAGGAGGATCTCGACCTGATTGCCGGATTGGGCGTGGATGCCTACCGGTTTTCCACCAGTTGGGCGCGGGTTCTACCGGAAGGGCGCGGGGCGGTGAATGAGGCGGGCCTTGATTTCTATGACCGGCTTGTGGATGGCTTGCTGGAACGGGGGATCAAACCGGCGGCGACGCTTTATCACTGGGAGATGCCCTCCGCGCTGGCCGATCTGGGAGGATGGCGCAATCGTGATGTGGCGCAGTGGTTTGGTGATTTCACGGAAGTGGTGATGGGGCGGATTGGCGATCGCGTTTGGTCAGTCGCACCAATCAACGAACCCTGGTGTGTGGGCTGGCTGAGCCATTTTGTTGGGGCCCATGCGCCGGGTTTGCGGGACATTCGCGCCACGGCGCGGGCGATGCACCACATTTTGCTGGCGCATGGCACGGCGATCCAGAGAATGCGTGGTTTGGGCATGAGCAATCTTGGTGCGGTGTGTAATTTTGAATGGGCAACTCCAGCGACCAATTCGCCCGAAGATGTGGCCGCGGCAGCGCGCTATGATGCGATTTACAATCGGTTCTTTCTTGGCGGGATTTTCAAGGGGGAATACCCAGAGCTGGCCCTAGAGGGTTTGGAGCCCCATTTGCCTACAGGCTGGCAGGATGATTTTGCTTTAATCAGCACGCCAGTGGATTGGAGCGGGCTCAACTACTACACGCGTACTTTGGTATCCGATGATTCAAAAACGCCCTGGCCGCGGTATCGGCAGGGCGTTGGCGACTTGCCAAAGACCTCGATGGGGTGGGAAATCTATCCGGATGCGTTGCGGGCGTTTCTGGTACGCATGGCGCAGGAATACACCGGAAATTTGCCGATATATGTGACGGAGAACGGTATGTCGGCGCCGGATGAGATCGCGGATAGCGCGGTGGCCGATCCGCACCGGATTTCCTATCTCAACAGCCATTTGTCGGTGGCGAGGGATGCGATCGATGCAGGTGTGCCTTTGGCGGGCTACTACGTATGGTCCTTGATGGACAACTACGAATGGGCGCTGGGCTATGAGAAGCGGTTTGGCCTGATCCACGTGGATTTCGACACGTTTGAGCGCACGCCAAAGCAGTCTTATCATGCTTTGGCGGAAGCGCTACGGGACTGATCAGGTTGAGAGGCTGTCGAGTGTTTTGCGGAAGGCCAGCACCGTGTCGCGGTCGGTGACTTTCTGCGTTTTGGCAAAGCCGAAGTGGTGTAGATGTTCAGCTACTGGAACAGCTGTGCTACATGACGCGTGGAAGGCCGTGATGCCGGTGTTTTTTGCCAATTCTGCAAGGTTAGAGACGGAAACGCCGCTGCCGACCATAATCTCGATCCGTCCTTTTGCTGTCTCTTGCATGGCGTGTAAGGTCGCTTGACCTTCCACAGCTTGAGGCGCACCTCCTGAGGTCAGGATGCGGTGGAATCCCAGATCAATCGCCTGTTCCACGGCGGACAGAGGGTCGGGCAGAAGGTCAATCACCCGATGCAGGGTGATGTCCAGCCCCTCAGCAGCCGAAACAAGGTCACGCAGCGCGATTTGGTCCAGTTGATCACCCTGAGACGCGCCCAACACAACGCCTGCCAAGCCCGCTTTTTGAACGGCCTCGATAGAGGCGCACATAGCTTTCTGATCTGCTTTGTCATAGCAGAAGTCCCCGGCGCGAGGGCGGATCATGACATGAGAGGGAATGGCACTTTCCTGTGCGGCAGCAATCAGTCCTGGACACGGGGTCAGCCCGCCCACGTCCAGGGCGCTACACAGTTCGATCCGATCTACGACACTTTCACAGGCGGCGTAGCCCGCAACAGTGTCGATGCAGACCTCAAACGTGAGGCTAGTGACCGACATTTGCCGCCTTTACCGACAGAACGGCCTCTGCCAAAGTGCCGTCTACTGCATGCTCTGCATCCAGCAAAAGCACGTCATCAGCCCGGCGGCCTGTCAGGGCCCCAACCTTTGGGAGTCCCATGCAGGCTGCTGGCGTTGACGTCGCCATGCGTAGCGCGGCTTCCTCGGGCAGGCCCACTTTGTGGATCAGGCGTTGCACACCCTCGGCCTGTGTCACATGGGCGCCAGCAAGACTGCCTTCCTTGTTGATCAGGCGGCCGTTCTTAAGCACCACTTCGTGGCCATAGAGGTTGAAATGGTCCGGTCCGCCGACGGTGGCCATGGAATCTGAGACAAGGATCATGCGATCTGCCTGTGGGCGCCCACGGACGGCCAAACCAACCATGCTGTCGGCGACATGGTGCCCGTCGCAGATGATGCCAGAATAGATTGTTGAGTTGATCACCGCGCCGACAACCCCCGGCGCGCGGCTGGTCATGGGCGACATGGCGTTGAACAGGTGGGTGGCACAGGTTGCCCCCGCTTCGATGGCCTCGTTGACCTGTTCAGCGGTTGCGTTGCTGTGCCCGATGGACACCACTGCGCCGGTTTCTGCCAGTTTGGAGATGGTCTTTAGCGGGGTTAGCTCTGGTGCAAGCGTGATCATAACCGGAATGTTGATGTCACGCAGGTGGGTTACCACGGCCATGGAGCGGTCATCAAACGGGCGTACATGGGTGGCGGCATGGGTGCCGCGCCGTTCACGCGAAATGTGGGGGCCTTCAATGTGCAGACCCAGGATGCCGTGCAGGCCCTTCGCAGCTATCGCCGCGTTGGCGGCGTCCTCAAGCACCTCGGGGGCGTCAGTGATGACGGTGGGTAAGATCGCCACCGTGCCAAACCGGCGATGGGCATCGGCGATTGTGGCAATACCTTCGCGGGTTGGGGTTTCGTTCAAGAATACCCCACCACCGCCGTTGACCTGAAGATCCACATAGCCCGGGGTCAGCAGGCCCTTTACTTTGGTCGCTTCCGCCGGTGCCGGGCCAATCCCCGCGATCAGACCGTTTTTGACGCGCACGGCAACGCCCGATTGAATGCTGTGACCGTCAAACAAACGGTCCGGGGCGATCCAATGATCGGTCATGGGGTTACCTCAAAGAAATAGGGTTCCAGCGCCAGTTCGATTTGCGCATCGATCAGGCGTTGGGCATGTGACCCAGACAATTGTTCGGCACGTTCAAGAGTGGTGGTGCCAAAAGTGGCGCGGATATGGGCCTCTGAAAGAGCGTTCGGCGTGTCAGACAAGAGTTTTTGCACGGCGGCCTGCGCCTTGGGTTGTGGCCAGTAATAGCGGATCCGGTCTGCGAGACCGAAATGGCGCTGGCGACGCAGACAATTTGTGTCGCCATGATAATGGCCTTGCCAGTACTTTGGATCACTCAACATCAACTCTTCCATCGTGGCACGCAGCACACCAGAGGGTTGGCGCAGCGCATCCAACGCATAAACCACCTGCCGATAGGCGAAGGTCAGCGCTGGGCCCACCTTCTGGAAGGCAAAGCCAAGTTCCGCAAGGCGCACAAAGGTGTAGGGGCGCTGATAGTCGGTGGAGTGTGCTTCCAGGCATACAGTTGGGTGGTCTGCCAGTGCGGCGAGGAAGCCGGGATCGCGGTTGAGCGGCAGGTGATGCACATCTGTGGGGCCAAACTCGACACCGGGTTGAACCACCAAGCCACCAATCGACGAAGCCAGATCACCAAACGTGTCGATATGGGCCTTGAGTGTGGCGGCGGCGTCTTGCGCGTTGGTTGGTGGAATGTCGCCATCTTCGTCGGCACGGGCACCTCCGGGCGGGGGTACTTCGGTGCCAACCACAAACAGCAGATCGTCGCTTTCCTGTGCACAGACGCGGGCGAGGTCAGCCGAGCGTTCAGCGGTTTGATCGTCGGTCAATTGTGCCGCTTCGCCAGCACAGCCTTCGGAGCAATCGAGATGAATTTTGCCAAAACCGGCCTTTACGTAGTCGCGCACCAGAACGCGGGCTTTGTCCATCGCAGCGTCAGCTGGCATGGCACGCCACGCTTGCGGTCCAAGGTGGTCGCCGCCAAATATGATGCGTTCTCGAGCGACATTGGCGCGGTCGGCAATGTCATAAACAAAGCGAATAAACCCTTCGGGCGTGATGCCGGTGTAGCCGCCGTCCTGATTGACTTGGTTAGAGGTGGATTCGATGACGATCTGGCGATCGAGTCGCTCCGCCAACACCAGTGAGGCGCGCAGGACATCGGGATGGGCAGAGCAGACCGATGGGATTGCAACAGGTGTGCCAGCGCGGTTTTTTTGAATGATGGAACGCAGGGCGTGTGTCATGAGTTGGCCTCCTGCCAAGCGGCATACGCGGCCCCGCGGGCGCCGCTGCTGTCACCGCCTTGCGCCAGGGTCAGGCGGGCGGTGGAGAAATCCCCGATTTGGGCTTTTTGTGCGGCGACGGACAGGTCTTGGATCACGCCGTCGATCTGGCTCAGACCCCCGCCAAGCACAATCACATCCGGATCAGCAGTCAGAGTGAGGCTGTGGATCATTTCTGCAGCCAAGGTGCACCAAACATCCCAAACTTCGGCCATGTCGTCGTGACGACGGGCTGCGATTTCTGGCGGCGTGACCTTCTGACCCGTCAGCGTTTCAGCCAAAGCGGCCAAACCTGGTCCTGCCACATAGGTTTCGATGCAGCCCAAGCGACCGCACCCGCAGCGGCGGATTGGCAAGTTGTAACGGGACACGATGTGCGCGGGAGCAGAGGTGTGGCCAAATTCGCCGCCGGTCAGAGTTGGCCCCTGCAGTAGAGACTGATTCACCACAATACCGCCTCCGATGCCGGTGCCGAGGATCAGCGACATGACGATGTTCTGACCTTTGCCAGCGCCAAACACCGCTTCCGACAAAGCCAGCGCACGGCAGTCGTTCACATAGGTGATGTGACGGCCCGCAGCGGTGTCGATATCCGTCGGAAGTGGTTTGTCGGTGGCCGGCAGGTTGGCGGTCAATGCAAGCCCGGTTTGGGGATTGACCAGACCAGCCGCACCAATGCCAACCGGCAGCTTTTCCCCTGACTCGGCTTCGGCCCAGGCCACCTGTTTGGCCACGGTTTGCACCAGACCTTTGTAGGTTTTTGGCGTCGGCTCGCGGTGGCGGGCCACCTCGTTCCACTCCGCATCAAACAGGCGCACCTCACATTTGGTGCCGCCAAGATCGATCCCCGCAACGGTCATTAGCCCACTCCGTGCAGTTTCACACCGGACACCACGCGCGACAGCGTGCCTTGGCCGGTGAAGGGGTCATCAACATTGAGGTCCAGATCTGCGGCCCATTTCACGCCGTCGATCTGCGAAGACGCGATACACAGCGGTGCGGCCCAAGCGGTGCCAAAGGGCATATCGATAGCGATGTCGCCCTCGGGGCCGATGTTGGTCACGCGGGCGTCCGGGAACTGCGCACGCAATTCGGCCACCAAGTCAGTGTCATAGGCGCGTGTCGGCGCCTGCGGGCTGCTGAAAACGGTGATCGCGGTCACGTCGCGCACAAAGGATTTTGGCCCGTGACGGAAGCCAAGCGAGCTGTCCCAGAGGGCAGGCGTTTGGCCTGCGGTGAGCTCCATGACCTTCAGCGCGGCCTCGCGCGCGGCAAAGGCCAGTGGACCGGAGCCCACATATACCGCGCGATGCGGGCGTGGGGTACCGAACTGTGGCAGCAGGCCTTCGAGTTGATCTGCCAGCGCGTTGAAGCGCGCAGGCACGTCGCAGGGTTCGTCAAACAGGGCCAGCGCGGTGAGCAGCATCGTGGAAAAGCTACTGGTCATGGCAAAGCCTGCGTCATGGGTAACGTCAGGCAGGTTGATGACTTTGAGCGGACCCGGCGATGTGCGGGTGGCCAATGCGCCGTCTGGGTTGCAGGTGATATGCAACCGTGGTGCGTCAGGAGCCAAGGCGTCCAGCACGTCCAATGTGCCCAAGCTTTCAGTTGAGTTGCCGGAGCGACCAAAGCTGACCACCAGCGGGCGGTTGCCATTCAGGAATGCGCGTGGGTTGGCGACCAGATCGGTGGACGGAACCGAGCGGGTGCCCGGCACGGCAGCGGCGACGATGTCGCCGATATAGGCGCTTGTCCCGGCGCCACAGAACCAAACCTCGTAGGCGTTTTGGGCGGTAATCCAGCTGTGCAATCCGTCAACATCGAGCGCTTCACCCCAAGCGCGCCAAACGTCGGGCTGTTGGTGGATCTCGCGCCATGTGGCCCAGGTATTCAACGTGGTGCTCATGTGGTCTGGGTCACTTTCGACAGAGTTTCCGGTGTGTCTGGGTTCAAGCCCATTGCGAGCGCGGTTTCAAGGATGACAGGATAGATCAACGCGAGAAGGTAGGCGGCCGCGGCTGCCGGTTTGATCTCCGTTTTGATCAGGTCGGTCACGCGCAGGCGATGCACGTCGCAGCCTACGTCCCTAAAACGGGCCTCCGCTTGATCCAGGCTTTCCTGGATATCGGCTTGCCCGGTATCGAGGATCAGCACCATCAGCGGGTTGGTCGCCAGTTGTAGCGGGCCGTGCAGCACTTCGGATGCGGAGTAGGCTTCGGCATGCAGGGCGCAGCATTCTTTGAGTTTCAACGCAACCTCATGGGCGGCACCAAATCCGGAGTCGCGACCGATAACAAAGAAGTGGCGGGCGCGCAGAAAGGCCGCACGAAGCGCATCTGCTTCTGGCAAGGCAGAGGGGGCTGTGGCCAGAGCTTCTGCGGAGGTTTTGGCGTCATAGTTAGAGTCTATTCCAGCCAGAAGAGCCATGCCTGCGGCCACAGAACCAACCACGGTTTTGGTGGCGGGAACGGCATTTTCCGGACCCGCGCCAATTGCGATTGTGGCGTCAGCAGCAGCTTCCACTGGACTGTCAGGAATGTTGGTCAGGGCGAGAACTTTGGCCCCACGGGAGGCGGCGCCTTTGGCGCTGCGCACCAGATCTTCGGATGCACCAGACTGGCTCACCACCAGTGCGGCGGCGTTGTCCATGGACACACCTTTGCCAATCGAGAAAACCGAGGGTGGCAGTGATGTCATGGGGACGCCCAATTCACGCATGAATTCATAAGACAGGATGTTGGCGGCGGCATCAGAAGAGCCGCGCGCGATGGTGTAGATCGCCTGAACCGCGTCCAGATTTGGCAGCGAGACGTCCTGTGTTGCGGTTTTGGCAAAGACGTCGATCGCCTGTGCGCTTTCTTTGGCCATGAGTGCGCCGGGGACTGGGGTGTTCATTGTCATTCTCGCAATCCAAACTTGTCGAATTCGGCCCAGATCGGGGCCATGTTGATCATTTTTCCATCGATACGCGCCTCATCGAGCGCCATCGCGACAAGACCTGCCTCCAGCGCGTCCACCACGCCTACTGGTAGGGTCTCTGTTTCGCCTTTTAGGAAGGCAACGATGTCATCCACCATCATGTGGTCCGCGCCGTAGTGGGCAGAGGCCCGGGCGCTGTCCATTTGGGTGTAGTCGTGGTCCGCAATCACCGAGCCGTCACGTGCGGTGGCTTTCAGATAGCCGCGCACAAAATCGCCTTCGGCCATACCCAAAGCGCCCATCACACAAAAACGGCGGTGCTCGTCTGGCACATTGAGGTTGGTGTGAAACGACAGGGAGGCGCCGCTCTCGTATTGCAGAATGGCCGTCTGGTAGTCGATGATATCGCCATCCGAGTGGAACGGGTCCTCAATACTCTGCCAGACGCTTTTCTTGCGGTGCATGATTTCGTTTTCAGTGTTTGAGGCGGGCGCAAACGCCGGAACAAATGATTTGCGCCCGCCGAAGCTCGCGACCTGAGACGGACGCGAGCTTGTCACCATGTTGTAGATGTCGATGTCGTGGCAACATTTTTCGAGCATGAAACCGCCGGACCACTGCACCATGCGGCGCCAGTCGCGCATGAAGAATGCGCCGTGGTACGGGGCAATATGTTCGTTGGCCTCCAGCGAGGTGATGGGGCCAAGCTGATCCAGCACGCGTCGCAGATCGACCATATGCTGCGAATACCGCAACACAAGGCCCACCATGACGCGGTCTGTCCCGTGTTCCGCCAAGAGTGCGGCCAGTTCCATGGTCTCCTCTTTCGTGGTGACCACAGGTTTTTCGGTAAAGATGCGCACGCCAGCGGCCAGGCCGATCTTGATATGCTCCAGGTGAAAGCTGTTAGGAGAGCCAACAAAGAAGAGATCCGGGGCGGTTTGGGCCAGCATGGTCTCTATTGTGTCAAACTGCGGCACTTCGGTGCCAATCATCTCAAGGTGCGTAGGCTGTGGGTCGTAGAACCCGACAAACTCCACCTCTGGCATGGCCTCCTTAAGGATGGAGAGCACATGCCCGGCCCGAAGGCCTATGCCTGCTGTGACAACGCGCATGGGAGATCCTTACGCCACCAGAGCTGGCGCGGATTTGCGGCGCAGCACCTGACCGTTGGATTGGAATACGTGGCAATCTTCTGGCGCCACGGAGAGGCGCATGTTTTTGCCTTGCTGAATGGGGGCGTCGCCAGAAAGGGACGCGCAGAAACGGGTGCCGTTGCCGATGGTGCCGTAGGTGATTGAGACGCCGCCCAAGCGTTCCAGAACGTTCACGGTGATATCGAGGCCATCCTCGGCGAGTTTGACGTGTTCTGGACGGATGCCAACTTCAACCATGTCGCCTTTGGAGACGCCGGTGGTGTCGACGGGCAGCGTCATCTTGTGGCCACCATCCAGTTCAACGGTCAACGCACCGGAGGTGTCCAGAACGTTGGCAGGCACAAAGTTCATGTTTGGCTGGCCGATGAAACCTGCAACAAACTTGCTAGCGGGGTGGTGATACAGCTCCATTGGAGTTCCGAATTGTTCCACTTGCCCGCCGTTCAAAACCACAATGCGATCAGCCATAGTCATGGCTTCGACCTGGTCGTGGGTCACGTAGACCATGGTGGCATCGAGTTGGCTGTGCAACTGGCTCAGCTCCACGCGCATGTCGCCACGCAGGGCCGCGTCAAGGTTGGAAAGCGGTTCGTCAAACAAGAAGATTTTCGGATTGCGCACAATCGATCGGCCAATGGCAACACGCTGGCGCTGACCACCGGAGAGCTGGCCCGGCTTTAGGTCGAGTTTTTCCGTGAGTTGAAGAATGCCAGCGGCGCGTTTCACGCGCGCGTCCATTTCTTCTTTTTCCATTTTCTGCACGCGCAGAGGGAAGGCGATGTTCTCATAAACGCTCAGGTGTGGGTAGAGCGCGTAGGACTGGAACACCATGGAGATACCACGATCCACCGGAGCGGCGTCGCTGACGTCGTCGCCGCCAATCACAATGGAGCCGGAGGTTGATTCTTCGAGGCCGGCAATGATGCGCAGCAATGTGGATTTGCCGCAGCCGGAGGGGCCTACGAAGACCACAAATTCTTTATCCTCGATTGCCAGGCTGATGTCGTGCAACACCTTGGCCGAACCGAAGGACTTGTTGATAGCATTCAGGTTGAGCGTCGCCATGGGTCTGTCCGTTTGTCTAAGAAGTTTCGTGAGTGGAGGCACTCCGGGCACGCCGCATCGTTTGGCGCGCCCGGAGCAGGGAGGAACCCTTAGAGGGCGTCGTCGAGCTCTTCAGCTGCGATGGTCACCAGGTTGTCGACAGTGTCATCCTGCAGGATGATGCCTTGAACCATGTTGGTGAACACAGACTGCAGCGATTTGAAGTCTTCTACGAGCGGCTCTGGGCCACCTGTAGCGATCGATGCAGTGAAGGTCGGCCAGATGCCGTCGTTGTAGTATGGGTCTTCTTTACCCAACTTGGTGTAGTCCAGGATCGGTGTCAGACCCCAGCTGCTGTCAAGGTCGTACTGGCTGTCACCGGAGGTGATGCGCTGTGCCAGATCATGGGCCAGATCTTCGTGACCGGAACCTTTGAACACCACGATCGAGTCGGTGATCAGGATGGAGCCGCTTTCGCCGGAAGGACCAGCAGGGATCGGCGCAACGATTTGGTTGATGTCTTCGTTGTGCTGACCGTGACCCCAAGGACCAGTGACGTACATAGCGATCTTGCCGTCGTTGAACAGATCACGTAGCTGGCTGCGTTCCCATGCGGTTGGGCCGTCCTGAGCAACGTCTACGAGCTTGCCGTAGAATTCCAGAGTTTCGCGGGTCTCTTTGCTGTCCAGCATGTTTTTGCCGGTTGCGCCGTCGATCACGGAACCACCGTTGGAATACAGGTAGTTCAGGAACTGGTGCATAGTGTTGTCGAAGTCTTTGCCGGAGAGGCCAACGCCAGCCACTTCGGTGTTGTCCACAACGCCTTTGGCCATTGCGTACATGTCATCCCAAGTTGCTGGAGCGACACATTCCTGGCCGGATTCTTCCACGATGCCACAGTTGATGTAGAGCGCTTTGGTGGAGAAGGCGTGTGGGTAGCCCCACTGGGTACCTTCGATTGTCACAGTGTTCAGAACACCTGGCTGGTAAGGCGCAGCTGCGTCGATGTTGGCGGAAACGATCAGGTCGTTGTTGGCCAGCTGACGCAGGGTACGGGACCCCATGTAAGCGATTGAGGGTGGATCACCAGCAGCGGCCAGTGTCAGAGATTTGTCCTGGCATGTGCCCCATGGCACAGCTTCGAGGTTCACGGACACACCTTCGTGGTCTTTCTCAAACTGATCTACAACAGCCTGATCCGCTTCACGGACTTCGCCGCCACACATGATGAAGTGCAGTTCTGTGTCAGCTGCCAGTGCGCCGCTTGCGGCTCCAGACAGAAGGGCTGCGCCCAATGTGAGTTTCACGAGTTTCATAATCTTCTCTCCCTTGGTTGAACTCATTCTTTCACCGCGCCTGCCGTGAGACCGGCGACGAGGTATTTTTGTAGGAACAGGAAGATGAGCATGACTGGTAGGACGCCTACCAAGGCCGCGGCCATCATCTCGTTCCAAGTCACCGACTGGTAGCCGATGAATTCGAACAGACCAGCAGGCAGCGGTTGCAGCTCACGGGTCTGGTTGAAGGTAATTGCGAACAGGAATTGTTGGGCATAGGCGCCGATGAAGACGGCAACGCTGACCACGATCAGGCCAGGCACGGCCAGGGGCAGAACCACGCGGCGCAGAGTGTACATGCGAGATGCACCATCCACAAATGCCGCTTCTTCCAATTCACGCGGAATTTTTTCCAGGTAAGAGCGCAACAGCCAGATGCCGGTTGGGATCAGGAAGGCCACGCCAGGTACGATCATCGCCCAGTATGTGTTCAAGAGGCCCATGGTGCGCAGTACGCGATACAGTGGGATCAGCAGAACCGCACCGGTAAACATGTTCACGCCCAAGAAGATGGCGAGGCTCATGTTTTTGAAGGGAAACTCCAGTCGGGCATAGGCGTAGGCCGCTGGTACCACAAAAACCATTGTGATGACGGTCACCGAGGTTGCGATGAAGATCGAGTTGAAGATGTAACGCCCCAGAAGCGGCACAGTCACCCACATGTCTTTATAGGCCTGTAGGCTGAAGTCATCCGACCAGAACTGATACGGGCTGCGGAACAGGTGCTCCAGAGGGCGAAGCGACGCCATGAACATTTCAAAGAAGGGCAGCAGGATGAAGGTCAGGAAAACAGCGAGAGCCGCGTAGATGCCAACCAGCTGCAGTTTTGTGTAGCGATCCATCATATCATTTCGCCCCGTAGCGTTTGTTGATTTTGTTCAGGAAGAACAGGTAGATGAGCGAGAATACAGCCAGCAGGACAACGATAACCACGGCCCGCGCGGCGCCTTCGCCAAATTTGTAGTTCCCAATCGCAACCTTGTAGGTGTCGATGATCAGGGTGGTGGTCGCGCTGCGTGGTCCACCTTCGGTCAAAATCCAGATGATTTCGAAGCTGTTGAAGGTGAAAATCGCGGACAGCAACGCCATAGAGACAATCACTGGCATGATCTGTGGAATGGTGATGCGGCGGAAGCGGTACCAACGACCAGCGCCGTCTACCCATGCGGCTTCATAAAGGTCACGAGACACACCCTGCATCGCGGCAAGGAAGAACAGCGTCACCATCGGTGTGCCAACCCATACGTCGGTCACAACGGCGGAGTAAAACGCGGAAGACTTATAAGCGAGAAATTCAAATGGACCATCGGTGATGCCCAGTTTCATCATCACGCCGGACAGAACACCAAAGTAGCCATTGTAGAGCCACAACCAGCCGATACAGCCAATTGCAACCGGGATCACCCAAGGCGGCATGACCAACACGCGGAACAAGGCACGGCCTGGAATGGCAGCATTGAGGAGAGTCGCGCCAATCAAACCCATGATCAGTTTGATGCCTACAGATAGGAACATCCAATAGAAGGTGCGAATGACGGTCTGGTGGAATTTGCGGCTGTCGGCCAGGTCTTGATAGTTTTCAAGCCCGATGAATTCTTCGCCACCCAAACCAGCATCCATAAAGGACAAGCGGATTGTTTCGGCTAATGGCCAGGCAACAATCACAGCAATAAAGATCATCGCCGGAGCCACCAGCATCCAGCCGAAAAGATTTTCGGACATGGCGCGTTTGCGGGTGTTGGCGGCTGGTTGTGATGCCTGTGCGGATAGTTCGGCCATCAATTTCCCCCCCCTTGGTTTCGTGCGGCGAATCAACGAGCGAATCACCGCGTTGAAAATATGGTACCTCAAAAAGTCCAAAATGCTACCAATATAATACCAAAAACAGGTCGGTGAATTTTATCGTTCATTTGCAATGCATTAAGATATAATTGGCAAGGGGTACTTGCGTAACATTTTTAGATTGGTACTGTTTTTTAGACCATGTCAGGAAACCAAATGACAATTTTAGATACGATATTTAGCCCGGAGAGCTGGTATCGCGCTGGCCGCGGACCGCGCTACCAACAGCTGTATCGCCATATCGCCGCAGAGATTCGAGCGGGACGATTGCAACCAGGGGACCAATTGCCTCCCGAGCGGGATCTGGCGGAAAAGGCCGACATCAGCCGCGTCACGGTACGCAAAGCTGTATCTCTCTTGGTGGAAGGAAGGTTGATTGAACAAAGGCGCGGCGCAGGTTCCTTTGTGGCTTCAGATTCGCCAAGGTTGGAGCAGTCTTTGTCAACTCTGGTGTCTTTTACGGAAACCATGCACGCCCGTGGTATGGAGGCGACAAGTGAAGTCCTTGAACGCGGCTTGTTCGCGCCAAGTCCAAACGAAATGGTGGCACTCGGGCTTGCTGCACACGACAAAGTTTCACGTCTCAACCGCTTGCGCAGCGCAGGCGGTACACCCGTTGCCTTAGAGTCCTCTTCATTGCCGCGCGACATTCTTCGCGACCCTGCTGAAGTGGGGGCGTCTCTTTACGAGGTTCTTCGCAAAGATGGCTGCGCCCCAACTCGCGCCATCCAGCGCGTGACTGCATCAAATCTGTCTCCTTCAGAAGCGGAATTGATGAATTTGCCTGAGGGCAGCGCGGTCTTGCAGATTGTGCGAACAGCCTTTCTCAATTCTGGCCGTCCAGTTGAACTTACACGCGGTCTTTACCGCTCTGACATTTACGACTTTGTTTCCGAACTCAGATTGGACTGACATGCACTACAGCAGCCGTATCACGGGCGACACCATCACATGTGTTTTCACACCGGAGCGCGCCCTGACGGCCCCGGTTTTTTGTTTCTCTGGAATGGGTCCTTTTGAGGCGGTTTCAGGCGGAACAGTGACGCATGCGCTCGGGAGCTATACTGAGATTTCTCTGCCAAATCTGGCGGCGGGTGAGGCCTTTGAACTGGTGATTCAATATGCCGGTGGCTTTAAGCCGGCCAACCGCGCCTGGTTGCCATTGGGGCCGTATCTGCGGTGCGGAAAAGAGATCATTGAATTGCCCATCCCCGACTCAGGCTGCCGTCCGCAAGTTTTGCCGGATCTCGGGCCGATTGAAGGTTTGCCTTTGGTGCCCCAACCGCAGAGTTGGACTGCCTTTGAAGGTGTTTTGGAAACCTCTGGGTTTGTCTGTGACAGTCCTGCGCTTGAAAGTGTGGCGGCCTTGGCTGCGCGCCGCGGTTGGTCTTTTGTCGGCGATACAGTGGTCACAGTTGAGCAGGCAGATTTGCCGGAAGACGCCTATGAGCTGGAGGTGTGCACTGATGGTGTGATCTTGCGTGCCGGCGGCTTTGGTGGCGAGTTTTACGGCGCGATCACCTTGTTGACCTTGCTGCAGCACGGATCATTTCCCTGTGGTGTGATCAAAGATGCGCCACGGTTTTCCTGGCGGGGGCAGCATTTGGATACCGCCCGTCATTACTATGAGCCGCAGACCATTTTGGATCTGCTCGACCTGATGGCGCTGTTGAAATTCAACCGCTTCCATTGGCATTTTGCCGATGATGAATCCTTTCGCCTTGAGATCGAGTGTTTTCCGGAGCTTTGGCAGAAAACCGCACTCTGTGGTGAAGGGCATCTGCTGCCAGCGCTGTTCTCCGGCGCCGTGGAGGCTGGCGGCAGTTACTCCAAGGACGCCGCGCGTGCGATTATCGCCCATGCCAAGGCACTTAACATCGAGGTGATGCCAGAGATCGAAGTGCCCGCACATGCTATTGCGTTGACCCATGTGTTCCCGGACTTGCGCGATCCTAGCGACAATGGGGCTGAGGTCAGTGTACAGGGTTACAAAGGCAACGCGGTGAACCCGGCGATATCCCGCACTTGGGATGTGCTGGAAGGCATCATGGCCGAGGTTGGGGAATTGTTCCCGTTCAACCACCTGCATCTGGGCTGTGACGAATTGCCGGAAGGCACCTGGATGGGCAGTCCGTTGGCGCGAGGCTTGATGAAGCGTGAAGGTCTGGAAACCACAGACGATTTGCAGGGCTGGATGATGCAGAGGCTGGGTGCCAAGGCAGTCGAAAACGGTCAGCGCCCATGTGCTTGGGAAGAGGCTACGAAAGGCTCCAACGGCGGGATTGCCAATGGAGCCATCCTGTTCAGTTGGACTGGGCAGGGACCGGGTTTGGAAGCGGCCCACAACGGTTATGACGTGGTTATGAGCCCGGCACAGCATGTCTATCTGGATATGGCACACACCGATGACAAAGATGACTGGGGGGCGAGCTGGGCCGCCTTTGTCTCTCTTACCGACACGATCAATTGGGAGCCGGTACCGGAGTCAGACCTTGTGGAACGCATCATTGGCGTGCAGGGCACCTTCTGGTCAGAGTTCACCAGGCAGGACAATCAACTTTGGCCGATGCTGATGCCGCGTATGTTGGGGGTCAGTTCTAAGGCCTGGCAAACAGAGTGCGTCAGCGCGGAAGAATTGATCCGTCTGGCACATGTCTACAACGCGCTGCCTGGGGCAGAGGTTTGGACTGGATAACAGTGCAAGAGAAATTGGTGCCCCCAATTGCTGGAGGTGAGAAATCTTCAGGGCACCAATTTACCACCAACATCGATGTTGCTGTTTGTCCGAATTGCGCTTGCGTTCTTTTGGAAATCCACTATACACCGCCGCCATACATGCGCGTGCAGCCCGCTCAGGCTTGATCTGATTCTCTGAAAAGAGAGCCCTTTCGGGACGTAGCACGTATAAAACCGTACCGAATTAAAAGGTCTTAGATCATGGCAAATTCGCCCCAAGCAAAAAAACGCGCCCGTCAGAACGAGCGCCGTCTTGAAGTTAACAAAGCGCGTCGTTCCCGCATTCGTACTTCCATCCGCAAGGTTGAAGAAGCCATCGAGTCTGGCGACAAGGGTGCGGCTTCCGCAGCTCTGAAAGTGGCCCAGCCAGAGCTGATGCGCGGTGTCTCCAAAGGTGTTTACCACAAGAATACTGCTGCACGGAAAATGTCCCGCTTGGCAGCACGTGTGAAAGCGCTGGCGTAAGCCGCACTTCACAACGAATTTGGAAAGACGCCGCTGTTTCAGCGGCGTTTTTTTGCGCTCAGCTGTAGGCGATGAAGAGCAGGGCGACCCCAAGAAGGATGCGGTAGATCACATAGGGTGTGAAACTGACCGAGCGCAGCAGGCGCATCATCAGCGCCAGCGCCAAAAGGGCGGCAAAGAATGAAAAGACCGCGGCGATCGCAGCATCCTTGGCCAGACCCATATCGGCTTCTTTTACAACATCAAGTGACAGCAGCGCGCCGCTGGCGATGATGGTTGGGATTGACATCAACATGGCAAGCTTGGCGGCATCTGTGCGGGTGAAGCCCAGCTGGCGTGCGCCGGTAATGGTGATGCCTGAGCGGGACGTGCCGGGGATAAGGGCGAGGGTTTGCCAAAGGCCCATTTTCACCGCTTCTTTCAAAGTCCACTCGGATTCTGTTCGGGTTTGAGTGCTGCGCTGATCCACCCACCAAAGCAAAATACCAAAGAGGATCATGGTCCAGCCGATGACAGCAACGGATCGCATGGCATCTGACAGTCCGGTAACTTTTAGTAGGAAGCCCGCGATGGAGACCGGGATTGTTGCAACGGTCAGGTACAGAGCGAGACGCGCGCCGGGGGTGTCGATTCGGCCTGTGAGCATGCGGGGCAATCCACAGAAGGCTTCTTTGGCGTCGCGCCAGAAATATAGGATTACCGCACCCAATGTGCCGACGTGGGCGGCAACATCAATGGCGAGTCCCTGATCAGGTAGTGGAGTCGCTTTGGACAGAAGAATTAGGTGCCCGGAGGAGCTCACGGGTAGGAATTCGGTGAGGCCTTGAATGATCGCCACTAGAAAAATGTGAAAAAGTGCCATTTTTGGCAGGATCCCTCGTTGTCCGACTCACGTATAATTGGTCAATGATTCAAGGGGAATACAGAATTTATGTCCAAGTCGGACCTATTTTGGTTGGATTTTTGTAATTCCGAGTAGCGATTTGCCAAAAAACTGAATAATAGGTCAATACAGTTGACTTTTATACCTGGTGAATATTATTTAAACACTGCGAACTGGATTTAATCAGGAGGCAGCTGACGTGGCTAAGCAACCTATGCTGAAATTTGTGACTGTGGATCGCGACATGCCGGAGAAGCGTGGCGCCACTGTACGCAAGGAAGATTTTAACGAAATCTACGCGGAGTTCGCTAAGTCGAAGGCGGAGGAGCAGGCGAGTCGTTGTAGTCAGTGTGGCGTGCCGTATTGTCAGAGCCATTGCCCGCTGCACAACAACATCCCGGACTGGCTGCGCCTGACGGCCACAGGCCGTCTCGAAGAAGCCTATGCTGTTAGCCAAGCGACAAACACCTTCCCGGAAATATGTGGCCGCATCTGCCCACAGGACCGTCTGTGCGAAGGTAACTGTGTGATTGAGCAGTCTGGCCATGGCACTGTGACCATTGGCTCTGTTGAGAAGTACATTACCGACACCGCTTGGGAACAGGGCTGGGTGCAGGCTATTTCCCCTGTGCAGGAGCGCTCCGAGAGCGTTGGCGTCATTGGTGCTGGCCCCGGTGGTCTGGCTGCCGCGGACCGTTTGCGCCGTGCAGGTCTGCAGGTGACCATCTATGACCGCTATGATCGCGCCGGTGGTTTGCTGACTTACGGGATTCCCGGTTTTAAGCTGGAAAAAGATGTGGTTATGCGCCGCAACAAGCTGCTGGAAGATGGCGGCGTGACTTTCAAGCTGAACTGCAACGTTGGTGTGGACATCTCTTTCCAGGATATCCGTAACGCACATGAGGCGGTGATCATTGCGACTGGTGTGTATAAGAGCCGTGACCTTGGTGGCCCGGGTTCTGGTGCCAAAGGTATCGTGAAAGCGATTGACTACCTGACGGCCTCCAACCGCGAAAACTTTGGCGATACCGTGCCGGAAATCGAGAGCGGTGAGTTGTATGCCGAAGGCAAAAAGGTTGTTGTGATCGGTGGTGGCGACACTGCGATGGACTGTGTGCGTACGGCGATCCGACAGGGCGCGGAGAGCGTGAAATGCCTCTACCGCCGTGACAAAGCCAACATGCCGGGATCCCAGCGGGAAACGCAGAACGCCGAAGAAGAAGGTGTTGAATTTGTGTGGCTTTCCGCCCCGAAGGGCTTCACCGGAGGTGACAGCGTCGAGGGTGTGATGGTGCAAAAGATGCGTTTGGAACAGCCGGATGCTTCGGGTCGACAGAGCCCGGAAGTGATCGAGGGTGCGGACTATGTTGAAGACGCGGACCTTGTGATCAAGGCGCTTGGCTTTGAGCCTGAAGATCTGCCAACCCTATGGGAACAGCCGGAGCTGGAAGTGACCCGTTGGGGCACTGTGAAAGCGCAGTTCACTACCGGCGCAACCGACCTTGAGGGCGTTTATGCGGTGGGCGACATCGTACGTGGCGCAAGTCTGGTAGTATGGGCGATCAAAGACGGTCGTGACTGCGCAGATGCGATCCTTGAAAAGCTGGGCGCAACCCCGGCAATGGCAGCGGAATAAGAGTTAATCGGCGCCGTGCCGTCCCCAAAATGGGACGTCGGTATTGCGTCGGTATCACGACTGTTTTGCGGCGGTGCGAAAATCAGCGTCCAAGTGTTAAAATGGCAAAGGCATTGACCCAATGGCGACAACAGCAACCACATCGACCAAGACCGGCGCATGCCTGTGTGGCGCGGTGCGGTTTGAGGCGTCCAAGGTGCCAGCAGAGGCAGGCATCTGTCACTGTGACCGATGTCGTCGCTGGACCGGCGTCGCGTTGATGGGTGTCACTGTGCCCACCGAGTCGATCGCGTGGGAGGGTGTCGAGCATATCGCACGTATCCAGAGTTCGGAGTGGGCCGAGCGGGCCTGGTGCAGCAAATGCGGTACCAACCTGTTTTACCGCGTGACCGCAGAGAACGAATGGGCGGGAGGTACAGAGATACCGGTTGGCCTGTTTGATGATCCAAATGGATTTGCGCTGAAGAATGAGATCTTCATCGACCAGAAGCCGGACACGTTTGGCTTTACCGGAGATGGGCGCAAAGAAATGACGCGCGCCCAATGCATCGCTTTGTTTAGCGATCTTGGGACGACCTGAGGGACGGCCGCCTGATGGATCAACGTGTCGAAATTCAAACGCTGATTGCGACCGAAGACCATGAGTTGGCTTATATGCGCGGCACCGGAAACCGGTTGGTGGTGTCGCTTGGCGGGGTGGGCACAAAGCCCGAGGAAATGCCGCCGTTTGAATTTGTGGGAACCGCGTCGCAGGGCGGAGAGAACCACGTAATCCTGGTCACAGAGCGGGCCAGAACATGGATGAACAGCCCGGATTTGCCCGAGGCGTTAGTGAAGGAGATGGAGACGGTGGTGGCACGCGAAGCCATTGACGAGGTGGTTGCACTGGGCAACAGCATGGGCGGCTTTATGGCGCTTGTGCTGCCGACGCTGACCCGTGTCGACACCGTTGTGGCGCTGTCTCCGCAATTCTCCATGCATCCGAAAGTGGTGCCGGAAGAAACCCGTTGGCAGAAGTGGCGCCGCCGGTTCCCAACCTATCGCTTTCGCCAGGTGCCCGCGCCACAAGATGGCACGCGTTATCTTGTACTGCACGGCGACACGCCGGAAGAACGTATTCACTGGGCCCGCTTTCCGCTGGCCCCGCAAACCTTCAACCATTTCATCCTGCGTGGGCAATCCCACGATCTGGTGGGGAAGTTGAAGAAAATCGATATCATGGGACCGCTGTTGCAGCGGGCCATGGACGCCAAAACGCGCCAAGTGCGCAGATTATTGGAAAGCCATTTCACCGTGGTGCGCAGGGAAGACCTGCCAAAGGCGGAGCAAACGGCGCCGGTTTGGCCGACTGCGGCAGGGGGGGCAGCATGAAGGTTTTGGTTGTGAGTGTTGTCTTGACTGTCGCGGCGGGTGCCAGCAATGCTCTTGAGCGGGTGCCGGACAGTAAATGCGCGCCCAAAATGGCGGTTCAATATGACGATTGCACTGTTGTGCGAATCTCTAACTGTCAAATGGGCGATAAAGACGTAATTCAGCATGTCACCGTTGAGAAAGATGAAGCTGACTACATCGACATTTACACAAACGACTATGATCTTTTGCAGTCTTTTGATGAAATTGGCGATGTGGCCCTATTGGGCATTATCGACAACAGGGATGCCTTTTCTGTTGAGCGGATACTGCTCGAAGGATCAGACCAAGTAGATCAGACGGTTTCGTTCAAACTTCCCTTCTTTGTGGATGGCAGTCCGGCGGATTCTTCGGGAACCTACAAGCTTACGGGCGAGACAGTAGATGTGGGCGGAGAATCTTTTGATAAAGGCGACTTCTCCTTCGATGCGCGTTTCCAGCTCAATGCGATCAAAGTTCAGATGCATGGCGAGTTTTTTCTTCATCGGGAAACGGGAACTTTCCTTGAAGGCAAAGCCATCATCGATTTCGGCGGAATGGTAACGGAATACCCTTCTGAACCTATGCGGGTGCTATGGCCAAATGACCCCGACTACAACGACGAGTCACTGATTTATCAGTGTGAGAATTACAGCTTGAAGAGCTCTCTTCGCAACTTGGCGAAAGGATAAGACCATGACCAAATACGATCAAAACTGGGTGCAGGCGGAAGAAGCCAAGCGCGAATGGATGGCGGAAAACGGCCTTTATTCCGAAACCGAGGAGCACTCCTCCTGTGGTGTGGGCCTTGTGGTCTCCGTGGATGGCAAGCCAAGCCGTAAAGTTGTTGAAGCCGGTATCACCGCGCTGAAGGCGATTTGGCACCGCGGCGCTGTGGATGCGGACGGTAAGACCGGTGACGGCGCGGGCATTCACGTGCAGATCCCTGTGAGCTTCTTTTATGACCAGATTGAACGTACCGGTCATGAGCCCAACAAAGATGAGTTCATTGCGGTCGGTCAGGTGTTCCTGCCACGCACCGATCACGGCGCGCAGGAAAGCTGCCGGACGATTGTGGAAACCGAGGTTCTGAAGATGGGCTATCGCATCTATGGCTGGCGTCATGTGCCGGTGGATGTGACCTGTCTGGGCGAAAAGGCCAACGCGACCCGCCCGGAGATTGAGCAGATACTGATCTCTAACTCCAAGGGTGTGGATGAGGACACATTTGAGCGTGAGCTTTATGTGATCCGTCGTCGCATTGAGAAAGCCGCTTTGGCGGCGAACATCAGCGAACTTTATATTGCGTCGCTCTCCTGTCGATCGGTCATCTACAAAGGCATGATGTTGGCGGAACAGGTGGCGGTGTTCTATCCGGACCTGATGGATGAACGCTTTGATTCTGCGTTTGCGCTGTATCACCAGCGCTATTCCACCAACACCTTCCCGCAGTGGTGGTTGGCACAGCCGTTCCGCATGTTGGCGCACAACGGTGAGATCAACACGCTAAAAGGCAACCTGAACTGGATGAAGAGCCACGAGATCCGCATGGCATCTGCGTCGTTTGGGGATTTTGCGGAAGACATCAAACCAATCATTCCGGGTGGTGCGTCTGACTCCGCTGCGCTGGATGGTGTGTTTGAGGTTCTGGTGCGTGCGGGTCGTTCCGCGCCGATGGCAAAAACTATGATGGTGCCGGAAAGCTGGTCCAAGCAGGCGGTGGAACTGCCGCAGTCCTGGCGTGACATGTATTCCTACTGCAACTCTGTGATGGAGCCGTGGGATGGCCCGGCTGCGTTGGCGATGACCGATGGGCGCTGGGTCTGTGCTGGTCTGGACCGCAACGGGCTGCGTCCGATGCGTTATGTGGTGACCGGGGATGGTCTGCTGATTGCGGGTTCTGAAGCCGGAATGGTGCCGATTGACGAAGCCTCTGTGGTAGAAAAAGGCGCGCTTGGTCCGGGGCAGATGCTGGCCGTGGATATGAAAGAGGGCAAGCTGTACCACGACACAGAGATCAAAGATAAGCTGGCGGGTGCGCGTCCGTTTGGTGAGTGGGTTGGTAAGATCCGTGATCTGGGTGACGAGTTGGCCAGCGTAGAAGAAACCGCGACCTACACCGGGGAAGAGCTGCGCCAGCGTCAGATCGCAGCCGGTTATTCCATGGAAGAGGTCGAGCAAATTCTCGCGCCGATGGCGGAGGATGGCAAAGAGGCGCTGGCCTCGATGGGCGATGACACACCAAGCGCGGTGCTGTCGAAGATGTATCGCCCGCTGAGCCACTTCTTCCGCCAGAACTTCTCTCAGGTGACCAACCCGCCCATCGACAGCTTGCGTGAGTACCGCGTGATGTCGCTGAAGACACGGTTTGGCAATCTGAAGAACGTGCTGAGCGAAGATGGCAGTCAGACCGAGATTGCGGTTCTGGAGAGCCCGTTTGTGGCCAATGGCCAGTTCGAGCGCATGTTGGAAGCGTTTGACGATACGGTTGTGACCATCGATTGCACCTATGATGCAGGCGGCGCGTTGCAGGCTGGCTTGGAGCGCATTCGTGCCGAAGCTGAGGATGCGGTGCGCTCGGGTGCGGGCCACATTGTTCTGACCGATCAGGCGCAGGGTGTGGACAAGGTTGCGATGCCAATGATCCTGGCAACCAGCGCGGTGCACAGCCATCTGACACGCAAAGGTCTGCGGACATTCTCGTCTCTCAATGTGCGCTCTGCGGAATGTATCGACCCGCATTACTTTGCGGTGCTGATTGGCTCCGGCGCGACTGTGGTGAACGCCTATCTGGCGGAAGACACGCTGGCGGATCGCATTGCGCGTGGTCTGGCGGATGGCACACTGACCGAAAACATGGCGCGCTACCGTGAGGCGATTGACCAGGGTCTGTTGAAGATCATGGCGAAGATGGGGATTTCGGTTATTTCCTCCTATCGCGGTGGTCTCAATTTCGAAGCTGTGGGTCTGTCCCGCGCGATGTGTGCGGAGTACTTCCCGGGCATGACCAGCCGGATTTCCGGCATTGGTGTCAGCGGCATTCAGCACAAGGTTGAAGAAGTGCACGCCAAAGGCTTCAAATCTGGCACAGACGTGCTGCCGATTGGAGGTTTCTACAAGGCGCGTAAGTCTGGCGAGACACACGCTTGGGGTGCGCAGACCATGCATATGATGCAGGCGGCCTGTGACCGCGCGTCTTACGAGATGTGGAAGCAGTACTCGGCGAAGATGCAGGCGAACCCGCCGATCCATCTGCGTGACCTGCTGAACATCAAGCCGCTGGGTGAGGCCATTCCGATTGAGGACGTGGAGAGCATCACCGCGATCCGTAAGCGTTTTGTGACGCCGGGTATGTCTTTGGGCGCGCTGTCTCCTGAGGCGCACAAGACCCTGAACGTCGCGATGAACCGGATTGGCGCAAAGTCTGACTCCGGTGAAGGTGGCGAAGATCCGGCACACTTTGTGCCAGAGCCAAACGGCGACAATCCGTCTGCGAAGATCAAGCAGGTGGCGTCTGGTCGTTTTGGTGTGACTGCCGAATACCTGAACCAGTGTGAAGAGCTGGAAATTAAGGTGGCCCAGGGCGCGAAGCCCGGTGAAGGTGGTCAGTTGCCGGGCATGAAGGTCACCGACCTGATTGCGCGTCTGCGTCACTCCACCAAAGGTGTGACCCTGATTTCTCCGCCTCCGCACCACGATATCTACTCGATCGAAGACCTGGCGCAGCTGATCTATGACCTCAAACAGATCAACCCGCGTTGTAAAGTGACGGTAAAGCTGGTGGCGTCCTCGGGCGTTGGCACAATTGCGGCCGGTGTGGCGAAGGCGAAAGCCGATATCATCCTGATCTCCGGTCATAACGGTGGTACTGGTGCGTCCCCTGCGACCTCAATCAAATACTGTGGTCTGCCATGGGAGATGGGTCTGACTGAGGCGCATCAGGTTCTGGCGATGAACAACCTGCGTGAACGCGTCACGCTGCGGACCGATGGTGGTCTGCGCACGGGACGGGACATCGTAATGGCCGCGATGATGGGTGCAGAAGAGTATGGTATTGGTACCGCTGCGCTGATCGCGATGGGCTGTATCATGGTGCGTCAGTGTCAGTCCAACACCTGCCCGGTTGGTGTGTGTACTCAGGACGAAGACCTTCGCGCGAAATACACCGGATCTGCAGACAAAGTTGTGAACTTGATCACCTTCTATGCGCAGGAAGTGCGGGAAATCCTCGCCTCTATCGGTGCGAAGTCCTTGGATGAGGTGATTGGCCGGGCCGACCTGCTGGCGCAGGTATCGCGTGGCTCTGCCCACCTTGACGATCTGGACCTGAACCCGCTGTTGATCACGGTCGATGGCGCGCATGACATCGTCTACAACCGCGACAAAGACCGCAACTACGTGCCTGACACGCTGGACGCAGAAATTGTCCGCGATGCGGCGCGCTTCCTTGAAGATGGCGAGAAGATGCAGCTGTCTTATGCGGTGCAGAACACGCACCGGACCGTGGGCACACGCACCTCGAGCCATATCGTGCGCAACTTCGGCATGCGCAATGCGCTTCAGGAGGATCACCTGACCGTCAAGCTGACCGGTTCCGCGGGTCAAAGCTTGGGTGCCTTCGCTGCGCCAGGTCTGAAGATCGAAGTGTCAGGCGATGCCAACGACTATGTCGGCAAAGGCCTGTCTGGCGGCACCGTTGTGGTGCGGCCTCCTATGGCGAGCCCGCTGACGGCTGCGGACAACACCATCATCGGCAACACCGTGCTTTATGGTGCCACCGACGGTTACCTGTTTGCCGCAGGTCGTGCCGGTGAGCGTTTTGCGGTGCGGAACTCTGGCGCCAAGGTTGTGATCGAGGGCTGCGGTGCCTGCGGGTGTGAATACATGACCGGCGGTATCGCGGTGATCCTGGGTGACATCGGCGCCAACTTCGGGGCCGGTATGACCGGTGGCATGGCCTATCTCTATGACCCAGAAGGCAAAGCCGAAGGGGTTATGAACCTAGAGACTCTGGTGACTTGTCCGGTGACTGTGCAGCATTGGGAAGATCAACTGAAAGGTTTGATCGAGCGCCATGTCGCGGAGACCGGCTCCGCCAAGGCGCGCGATATCCTGCAGCACTGGGATGTTGAGAAAGCCAACTTCTTGCAGGTTTGCCCAAAAGAGATGCTGGTGCATATTGCACACCCGTTGACCCAAGAAGGCGCGGCGGTTCCAGCGGAATAAGCACAGCCTGAAATTGAATCTTAACCCCCGGCTGTTCTGTCAGTCGGGGGTTTTTCTTTGCCGATTAGGAAAAATGGCGAAGTGGTCTCATAGTTGGACGGTACCTATAGGAGGATAAGATGCGGGATGTGGCAGTGCGGATGGTGGCAGCCTTGATGGTGTTCCCGGCATTGGCGGGCGGCGCCATGGCTGGTGAATGCGGATATGCCCAATGCTGGGGCGCGGTCGGGATCGGGCCTGGCGGGGCCTGGGGGTACTCTTACGGTAAGTATTCCGAGACTGACGCGGTGAACGCTTTGCAAGGGGAATGCGAGTGGGATTGTGACAACGTGCACACCTTCTACAACACCTGTGGGGCGATTGCAGAAGGCAATTCCGGAAATTGGGGTTATGGCTGGGCTGGTACGCGGTCACAGGCCGAAGATAATGCGATGGGTTACTGTTATCAGAACGGCGGCGGGTGCAGTGTGCGGGTTTGGGCGTGTTCGCCGTAGGCTTGCGCAACGCGGCGTGAGGCTCTACTCCCATTGCCAAAGAGAATGGCAGGGACATGGCCAAAAAGACCGCCAAACCAGCGCAGAAAAAGCAAGGTGCAAAGAAGGCGGAGACGCCGAAATCTGGCGTGTTCTCACGCCAGTGGTTGCGGCTGCGCTTTTGGTGGCGGCGGGTGCTGATGTGGGCGGTTTCGCTTTTTATATTTTCGATTCTGATTTTCATCGTGATCAACCCGCCGATCACCTGGACAATGATTGGCGAGAAGCGTCGGCTTGGGCAGGTGGATTACCAATGGGTGCCCATTGAACAGGTGGCACCGGTGATGCGGCGCTCTGTGGTGGCGGCAGAGGATGCGAATTTCTGTCTGCATTGGGGGTTTGACGTGGAGGCGATCCGGGACGCGATTGCCGAAGGCGCGGGCCGTGGGGCCAGTACGATCAGTCAGCAAACTGTGAAGAACGTCTATTTCTGGCAAGGCCGCAGCTGGCCGCGTAAGGCGATGGAAACACTGATGACTCCGTTGGTGGAAATGACCTGGACCAAGCGGCGGATTTTGGAAGTTTACCTGAACGTGGCCGAGTTTGATGAGGGTGTGTTCGGGGTGGAAGCGGCGGCGCGGCATTATTTTGGCGTGGGGCCGGAGAATTTGACGCCGGTGCAAGCCGCGCGTCTGGCGGCGGTGCTGCCCAACCCCAAAAAACGCTCTGCCAGTAAGCCCTCAGCGGCGCTGCGACGGCGGGCGTCGGCAATCTTGGACGGGGCCGCTACGATACGCGGAGAGTCGCGTGCGGCGTGTTTTGCGGATTGAAATATGCGCATGGGCAAGGCATTGAAGGACAAAGCCCAATGATATTGTGATCCTGCTGATGAACCGTCTGTTCCATGTTCCGTTGTCCCCGTTTTGCCGCAAGGTGCGCCTCGTGATGGGGGAGAAGCGGCTTGAGGTGGAGCTGGTGGAGGAGCGCTATTGGGAGCAGGATCCTGATTTCCTGCGCCGCAATCCCGCCGCCAAAGTGCCGGTTCTGAAGATGGACGGTAAGATGATGGCGGACAGCAATGCCATTGTTGAATACCTTGAAGAGAAGTATCCCGAGCCGGCTTTGATGCCGCGAGATCCGGATGGACGCTATGAAGTGCGGCGGCTTGTGGCGTGGTTTGATGACAAATTCCATCATGAGGTGACCTCAAAGCTGCTGTATGAGCGGGTCAATCGCAAGCTGATGGGCACAGGCTATCCGGACAGTACCAATGTCAAAGCCGGGGCCAAAGCGATCAAATATCACCTTGATTATATGCACTGGTTGCTGGATCACCGCCGCTGGTTGGCGGGGGATGTGATGACCCTGGCGGATTTCACGGCGGCGGCGCATTTGAGCGCGCTGGATTACATCAGTGATGTGGATTGGAACCGCTCCGCCGTGGTCAAGGATTGGTATGCCACCATCAAGTCCCGTCCGGCGTTCCGGGCTGTGCTGGCAGATCAGGTGCCCGGCTTTCCGCCGCCTGCGCATTATGCTGATCTGGATTTCTGATCGCGGGCGCTGGCAAGGGGGCTGTCTGCGCCCTCGGCCTGACGGCCGCACCCCCAAAGGTATTTCTGGACTGAGCAAGCGGGGGCGTCATGGCGAATGATCTGACCACCCGCATGAAGGCGGAAGCCGTGGCCATGGGGTTTGATCTGGCCAAAGTGTGTCGTCCAGATTCGGTTGGCCATGTGGCGGCTGGTTTGGACGGGTTTCTCGCCAAAGACTACCACGGGCAGATGCAATGGTTGGAGGCGCGTAAGCATTGGCGTTCTGATCCGTCGGTTTTATGGCCGGAGGCGCGCTCGGTGATTGTGCTTGGGGAAAGCTACACGCCGGAACATGATCCAACAGCGGTGCATGGAGAGGCAGATCGGGCGGCGATTTCGGTCTATGCGCAGAATCGCGACTATCATGACACGGTGAAAAAGCGCCTCAAACGGCTGGCGCGGTGGTTGATTGCGGAGACAAGCCCAGAGACGGAGGTGAAGGTGTTTGTGGATACTGCACCCGTGCCGGAGAAGCCGTTGGGGCAGGCGGCGGGGCTTGGTTGGCAGGGCAAACACACCAATCTGGTGAGTCGTGACCTTGGCTCTTGGTTCTTTATTGGCTCGGTGTTCACAACGCTGAAATTAGACACGGATACAGCGGAAATCGATCATTGCGGGTCCTGTCGCGCCTGTCTGGATGCCTGTCCAACCGATGCTTTCCCAGCGCCGCATCAGATCGATGCACGGCGGTGTATTTCTTATCTGACCATTGAGCATCACGGGCCGGTGGATGAGGAGTTGCGCGGGTTGATGGGCAACCGGATATATGGCTGTGATGATTGTTTGTCGGCCTGTCCGTGGAACAAGTTTGCCCAGGACGCGCGGGAGATGAAGTATCACGCGCGCGACGAGTTGATTGCGCCAAAACTGGCGGATTTGGCTGTGCTGGAAGACGCAGAGTTTCGCACGTTTTTCTCCGGGTCTCCAATCAAGCGCATTGGCCGCAATCGGTTTGTGCGCAATGTGCTTTATGCAATTGGCAACTCGGATGACCCATCGTTGCGAGAGGTGGCGCAGGGTCTGTGTGCGGATGAGGATGCGACCGTAGCGGACGCGGCGCGCTGGGCGGTGCAGAGGTTGTCGTGATGCGGGACGGGGCAGTGGATCAAGTCACGCTCTGTGGCTTTAAAGAAAGCATATACACCCAAGTGGTGATGATGGCGCTGGCCGCAAAGGGCGTGGCGTTTGAGCTAAAGCGCGACAATCCGTTTGAGGCGGGGGCGTCTGGACCACATCCGTTTGCACGGGTGCCGGTGCTGTTGCATGGCGACTTTGCGGTTTATGAAACCGCCGCCATCACTCGGTATGTGGATCGGGCGTTTGAGGGTATGACATTGGTGCCCGGTGATGCTGCGGGTTTGGCGCGTATGGATCAAGTGATTGCGATAGCAGACAACTACGCCTACTGGCCGATGGTGCGGCAGGCCTATGCCCATGGGGTTGTGCGTAAACAGGCAGGTGTCGACTGGGACAAATCACAGGTACAGGATGGCCTGCAGGCGGCGGAGCCGGTGCTGAAGGTGCTGGATGAAATTGCCCGCGAGGGAGAGGTGCTCAACGGGTTGCGGATCACTTTGGCGGATTGTCAGTTGGCGCCGATGGTGGCGGCCTTTGCTCAGTTGCCTAAAGGGCGCAAGATGATTGCGCAGTATGCGGCGCTGTCCTGTTGGTTGGAGTGGATAAGCCGCAGCCGTGCGTTCCGGCAAGTGATTGGGAAGACATAATGAGTTACGATCTACTGGTGTTTGATCCGCTGGTGGCGCCAGTGTCGCGGCCTGCGTTTATGGCGTGGTATGGTGATCTGGCGAAGTGGGAAGAGGCGCGTGACTACAACTCGCCTGAGGGGATGACCGGAAACTTGCCGCAGTTTTACGACCGTATTCGTCCGGTGTTTCCGCCAATGAACGGACCCTATGCCTTTGATTTTGACACGTTGGTTGAGGACAAACCCAGCTTTTGGCAGCGGTTGTTTGGCGGGCGGCGACCCGGCCCCAAGGCGCTCAAGCCGTTTAATGAGAGCCTTGTCACTGATTACAGCTGTGCCACGAGTGGGATTTACATGTCTTTTACCTGGTCGGTTGCTGAGCAGGCGTATGAAGAAGTTGTCCGCAGCGCCATTGAAACTGGGGTTGGCTTCTTTGACGTGAGCGCAACCGACGGAGTGATTGCGCATACGTCAGAACAGTTGCAAGCGTTGGTGCTTTAGGCTGGCGCACGCGCCAGCCTTGAGGTTTAGCCGTTGCGTTTGGGCAGAACCCAATCGGGGCGGGCGAAGTGGCAGGTGTAGCCGCCAAGGTTCTTTTCCAGATAGTCCTGATGATATTCTTCCGCCTGCCAGAAATCACTGACCAGCTCGACTTCGGTCACCACCTTGCCGGGCCAGAGGCCGGAGGCGTCCACGTCTTTGATAGTGTCTTCGGCCACCGCCTTTTGATCGGCGTCGGTGTAGTAAATCGCGGAGCGGTAAGAGGTGCCGCGGTCGTTGCCCTGACGGTTAGGCGTGGTGGGGTCGTGGATCTGGAAGAAGAATTCCAAAAGCTTGCGATACGATGTTTTTGAGGGATCAAAAGTGATCTCGATCGCCTCGGCGTGGGTGCCGTGGTTTTGATATGTCGCGTTTGGGACGTCGCCGCCGGTGTAGCCAACACGGGTGGCCAAAACACCGTCCATTTTGCGGATCAGATCTTCCATGCCCCAAAAACAGCCGCCTGCCAGTACTGCGCGTTCGCTCATTGGTCGATCTCCTCTACTTGATCAAGAAAGGCGCCGTAGCCCTCGGCCTCCATATCGTTGCGGTGCACAAACCGTAGGGAGGCGGAGTTGATGCAGTAGCGCAGCCCGCCGCGGTCCTGCGGACCGTCGGGGAAGACGTGGCCAAGATGGCTGTCGCCGTGTTTGGAACGCACTTCGGTGCGAATCATACCCGCAGTGGCGTCATGGTGTTCGGTGACATGAGCGGTCTCAATGGGCTTTGTGAAGCTGGGCCAGCCACAGCCGCTTTCGTATTTGTCAGAGCTGGCAAACAGCGGCTCGCCTGAGACCACATCGACATAAATGCCGGGCTCTTTGTTGTAGAGCAGCTTGCCGGAGCCGGGGCGTTCGGTGCCGTTTTCCTGAGTGACCCAGAATTGCTCATCGGTAAGGGTGGCGATCACATCGGTATCGCGGGTGTATTTGGTCATGCGCGTCTCCTTCCCTGATCTCGTCGTGCTGATCAGTGTCCTGTGTTCAGGCATATGGGAGGATACGGGGGTTTGAAAAGAGGGGATCACGCCGACGTGTCGCGGTGCAACATTTGGCGTGATCCGGAAAGCTTAGGCCGTGGCGGCGGTGAGGGCGGTGTCCAAGAGTGCTTTGATCTTGGATTTGTTGGTGCCTGCAACGATGCGGCCGAGTTCCTGATCGCCTTTGAGCACCACCAAAGTGGAGCGGCGTGGGATCTTTAGCGCGCGAGAAAGATCGGAATTGCTGTGCTGATCCCAGTCGACATTGATGAAGGTGATGGCGTCGCCGTAGGCGGGGTTGGATTGTTTGCGCGCGTTGATGGCGCGTTCTTGTGCGGCGCAGGTGGTGCACCACTCGGTTTTGAAATCCAGGAACACAGTATCGCCAGCAGCGAGGTGTTTTTTGACCAGGCCCGGGGTGTAGTCGGTGGCGGCGCGGGCGGCCATGGGCAGGGCCAGCGTGGCGGCGGCAGAAGCGAGGAAGGTGCGACGGTGCATGAGGGGAATTCCTTTTAAAGGGCAACAGAGAGATCGAGCAGCCAGGGGGGCAGGACACCCAAGAGCCAGATTTCGATCATGTGGTGAACGTTGAAAAATAGCGCGAGGCCGGTGAGGAAGAAGACGCCGCCTAGGATGGGACGCGATTTTGCGGCGATGGCGCGCAGGGTGGCTTGGTGTTTACCAAGCGCCGAGCGGGCGCCGTAGCCGAGACCTAGGATCAAGGTGGAGACGCCGGCGGCAAAGGCGACCATTATAATAGTGGCATGGGTGAGGCTTTCGCCTTGAGACGCGAGCGCGATGGCGCCACCCAGTGTTGGCCCGATGCAAGGGGACCAGACGAGGCCGAGCAGCAGGCCGCCGAGGAATTGGCCCTGAAGGCTGGTGTGGTCCACCGCGTTGAGCGTGCTATCTGCGGAAGCGGCCATGCCTGCGGTGGCAGTCGAAAAGGCGGTGCTGAACTGCGGGACCAGAAGGACGGCGCCGAAGCCCATCATCAGGATCGCCCCGGCTTTGGAGAGCGTTTCGGGTGTCAGGCCAACGGCGTGGCCAAAGACAGTGACGGCCATGCCAAACACAACAAAGCTAAGGCTCATGCCGAGGGCCAAAACAGCTGGGCCATGGCGGGAGGCTTGCAGCGCGCTGGTCAGCACGATGGGCAAAACAGGCACCACGCAGGGGTTGATCAGGGTCAGCAGACCCGCGCCATATGCAAAAAGGTATTCCATGGCCTCTTTGTGCCAACAGCGGCGGGCCGTGTCATGTCAAACAGCGGTGACGCGGGATCACTTGGCCGTGTGCGATTGTTTCGACAGTTGCACGGCAAGGATGCCGGCGCAGATCACGGCGACGCCGACGATGTCCCAAAATCCGAGCTTTTCACCAAGGATCATGGCGGCGATGGCGACGCCAAAGAAGGGGTTGAGGAAGTGGAATGTGGCGGCTTTCACCGCCCCAATGCGGGCAACAAGCGCAAACCAGATCCAGGTGGCGAAGAGGCCTGGTGCCACAATGGTGTAGATGAAGGCGGTCAGCATTTTGGGGTTCCAGTTGACCGTCCAGGTTTCAAACACCAGCGAAGCAAAAAAGAGCGTGATCGCACCGACATACATTTGCAGGCCGACGATCATGATGACGTTGCCGCCGGAGGAGGCGTTCCGTACGGCAAGAGTGGCAATGGCCAAGGCAGTTGCGCCAATGACGCAGAGGAGCACGCCGAAGAGGTCAACGCCGTTACTGAGCCGCCCTGCCATGATCAGGAGCACGCCGCCGAAGCCGACGATGAGGCCGATGGTGCCCATGGGGCTGAGCTTTTCGCCTTTGGCGGCCCACCCGAGCAATGCGACGATCAAGGGCATGGTGGAGGCAATGATAGAGGCGAGGGAGGCCTCGATGGTGGTCATCGCAGTGAAGTTCAGGCCCAAGTAGAGCGCGTTTTGGCAGAGACCAAAGATGATGGTGGCGCGCCATTGCGCGGGTGTCAGGTGCCAGGATTGCCCCAAAGCACGGGCGATGATCACGCCGATGGTGCCTGCAATGGCAAATCGCAGCGAGGAGATCATCAAAGGCGGCGCGTCAGCGACGATGATGCGCGCGGAGGTGAAGGCAGAGGACCAGATCAGGGCAAAGAGTAGCCCCATGCCAAGTGCGCGGATGTCCATGATGCCTGCCTCAAGTGATTGCTTTGTGAAGGTGTTCGCTGGCGCGAGGTAAACGTATGTCTCGCCGGGTTGCAAGCGGCGGTTTAGCGATCAGGCTTTGGCGCGTTTGAGGAGGCCGCGCAGGCCACGGCGGCGGCGTTCACGTTTTTGCGGATCAAGCGGGAAGAAGGCGTCCACGACGATGTAGGCTATGAGGACGAAGATCAGCGTGTTGCCGATTGGCACAAGGCGGTCGATCATTTTTACGTCCGCGTCTTTGCCAAAGGGGGCGATGGAACCGCCAAACAAGATCACGGTAGTGGTGAGGGCGGTGCCGCCCATCGAGGCATCCGGTCGGTCAGAGATGAACCAGTAGGACAGTAGAAATGCCGCGACGGTGAAGACCAGCAGGGCGGTGAGCATCAAAGGCGCGATAACGGTGAGTTCGTAGCAGGCAATGGCGACAAGACCGCCAATGAAGTTGGCCTTCATCATGTTTTTGGCCACAACCGGACCGGCAGCTGTTGCGGCGGAGAGTTGTTGGGACAAGATGGCGACAAAGAGGAGCGTCACGAGAGCGCCGCTGCCAATCAGGTAGAAGTAGATCGCAAAGGGGATGGTGACCAGTGACATGCGCAGCACCAGCCGGTTCGGATCATAATGCGGGGCGGCTGGTTTGGCGGCAGCTGCAACACCTTGGGGTGTGGGCGGGAAGAAGTGGAACATCGCCACGGTCCAGAGCCACGCCAACACAAGGTTGAGGGGGATCCAGATCACCAAAATCAGCGCGAGGTCTTGGGATGTGAGCACCAGAGTTGGCAGCATCAATGCCGCCATGAGGGCCAGCACGACGCTGAGCATGCCTGCGCCCTTGGTGGACCAATAGAAACAAGTTGCGACAGCCAGCGCGAGCGCGATGAGGAAGGCCACGGGGTATGGCGCAAGCGCGGTGGAGAACACCCAAGCCGCGACCAGAAACACCACCGCCTGCCGGAACAACGTGCGGATGGCGACGGGCGGCATTGGACCGGGAGCCTGCAGGAACAGCACCACAAACACGGTGCAGATTGTGGCCAGCGGCCAGCCGATCAGAATGGCGAGGGCAAAGCTGCCGGACACGCCGATTGCCAACCGCAAGCCGCGTCGTTCCAGGGCTGGGTTGGCCTCAATAGGCATAAGACAGCCAGGACACCATTTTGATGTACACGCGGCCGACCAGATTCAAGAAAGTATTGTCGTTGGTGTAGACAATCACATCGGCCTGCCCATTTACGTTGAAGCGTACGTCATCCGTTTCGTCACCCTCGGTGTAACCTGGCAGAATGATGCGCAAGGCAAAGCGTTGCGGATCGCGTAGCCAACCGTTGGCGCGAGGAATTTCGGTGGCCTCACCAGGCTTGCTTTTGGTGCCGTCCGAACTTGCGGCGCTCAGGCTGGCGACCTCCCCTTTGAAGATTTTGCCGGGATGCATGTCGAGCACTACATCCACCGGATCACCTTTCTTGATGTTACCGAGGTTGTTTTCGGTCAGGTAAGCCTCGACCCAGACATTGGTCGCATCGATGAAAGTCATCAGGCTTTGGCCTGATTTGGCGTAGTTGCCCTCAGCGATGTCCAGATCAGAGAGCACGCCGCGGGCGGGGGCTTCGAGCGCTGTCCAGCTGAGTTTCAACTCGGCATCTGCAAGTTTGGCCAAAGCGGCCTGAATACGTGGGTTGTCTTCGCCGGTGCTGCCAAGGGCTTTCTGTTCACTTTCTAGGTCGGCCTGTGCTTGCTCCAGCTCGGATTCTGCATCGGCCAGACGACGCCGGGCCTCATCCGCTTTAGCAACAGCGATCAGGCCCTTTTCTTCTAGGGCCTGTTGACGTTCACCTTATGTGAATGAGCGTTGCCACGATTGAGATAAAGGCTTTGAAGCTCTGGTCTGTTTTGCACGAGCGCATGGCTATCCCTCTGTTTTCCTTCA
>Ga0189290_100110_pt1 | contig 65724 bp, 64 predicted proteins | sample UW140minimetaG_FD_130318 | JGI IMG/M metagenome (GOLD analysis project Ga0189290, IMG submission 130318) | Marine microbial communities from the Costa Rica Dome - UW140 mini metaG | ecosystem: Environmental > Aquatic > Marine > Oceanic > Photic zone | place: Costa Rica: the Eastern Pacific...
CACTGAAATTAAGGGCTTCGGCTCCCAATCCGGCCACACTGAAATCTACCGCGGCGCAGAATACGCGGTGAACTTCGTACCTAAGGTCAAACTCGAACTCGTGGTTGCCGCCAACATGGCCGACCAAGTGGTCGAAACCATCACCAAAACCGCTCAGACCGGCAAGATCGGTGACGGCAAAATCTTCGTGCTGGACGTGCAGCAAGCCATTCGCGTGCGCACCGGCGAAACGGATGCAGACGCCATATAAGGCGCCGCAAGGAAGGAATACACTGATGAATACCCTCGCAAAACTGGCCCTGCCCGCCGCGCTGATCGCGCTGCCGAGCCTTGGCCTGGCCCAAGAAGGTCCGGTGCCGGGCGTGAACGCCTCCACCGACACTGTCTTTATTCTAAACTCGCTGCTGTTCCTTGTGGGTGGCTTCCTCGTGTTCTGGATGGCGGCAGGCTTCGCCATGCTAGAAGCGGGTCTCGTTCGCTCCAAAAACGTGACCATGCAGCTGATCAAGAACATCTCTTTGTTCTCGCTGGCCGCGATCTTTTACTACCTGATTGGTTACAACCTGATGTACCCGCTGGGCACTTGGTCTGTTGACGGCATCCTGTCTGGCGTCTGGGGCCCCGGTGTTCTGGAAGCGGTTGGCGTGACATCGGATGCGGCGGATGACTACGGCTATGCCTCCACCGGTTCTGACTTCTTCTTCCAGTTGATGTTCTGTGCGACCACCGCATCTATCGTGTCCGGTACGCTGGCTGAGCGTATCAAACTGTGGCCATTCCTGATCTTCACGATTGCTTTGACCGCTGTGATCTACCCGCTGCAAGCCTCCTGGAAATGGGGCGGTGGTTTCTTGGATGCGGCTGGCTTCTTGGACTTTGCAGGTTCGACCGTTGTGCACTCCGTAGGTGGCTGGGCCGCTTTGACCGGCGCCATCATCCTTGGCCCACGTATCGGCAAGTACAACAAAGAAGGTCGCACCGTGCCAATCCCTGGTTCCAACCTGACCCTCGCCACTCTGGGCACATTCATCCTGTGGCTCGGCTGGTTTGGCTTCAACGGCGGCTCTCAGCTGGCAATGGGCACAGTGGGTGATGTTGCTGACGTGTCTCGCATCTTTGCCAACACCAACACAGCAGCAGCAGGCGGCGCAATCGCAGCTCTGATCCTGACTCAAGTCCTGTACAAAAAGCCTGACCTGACCATGGTCCTGAACGGCGCGCTGGCGGGCCTCGTGTCCATCACTGCCGAGCCACTGACCCCATCCCTGGGTGCAGCAACACTGATCGGTGCTGTTGGCGGTGTGATCGTGGTCTTCGCGGTTCCATTCTTGGACAAGCTGAAAATCGACGACGTGGTTGGCGCCATCCCAGTGCACCTGATCGCCGGTATTTGGGGCACCATCGCGGTTGTGTTTACCAACGGTGACGCCTCTCTGGGCACACAGCTTTACGCAATCGTCGTGGTTGGCGTATTCACCGTGGTTGCTTCTGCAGTCGTCTGGTTCATTCTGAAAGCCACAATGGGTCTACGGGTTGACGAAGAGACCGAGATCAACGGTCTGGACATGGCAGAGCTCGGCATGGAAGCTTACCCAGAGTTCTCCAAAGGCTAAGCAGCCTCAAGAGACACGAAAATTTGACCTGGGCCACTGCGGCCCGGGTTTCTTTTTGCCATTTGGGGCCGCGACAGTTTGAATGCGGACTGTTAACCTCCCAGCATGCGATATCTTGTTTTACCGATAGTTTTGGCCGCTCAGGCGGCGTTGGCCGATCCGGCCCAGATCACCGATGTCAAAGCCACACAAAGCGATGCTGGCTGGCGGTTTGATGTCACTCTTGCGCATCCCGACACCGGCTGGGACCACTATGCAGATGGCTGGCGGATTGAAACCCAAAATGGCCAAGTGTTGGGCACCCGTATTCTAGCGCACCCTCATGTGAATGAGCAGCCGTTCACACGCAGTCTGTCGCGGGTGTGGATCCCGCCAGAGATTACCACCATCTATGTGCGCAGCAAATGTAATCAGGATGGGTGGGGCGATGACACAATGGCGGTCCCCCCCAAATGACGAAGGCGCCAAGTGGCGCCCTCTTCGGTATTGGAAAGACCGGACTGCTTAGTGGACGGTCACTGGCCAAAAGTTATTCTGGCGAGCCAAATCAAAGGCCAATCCGCGGTCTTTTACGAGCGCCAGGCGCTCGCCATCTGTGGCGTGTACCGCAAACAAGGTTTCAGCGCCGTCTGCCTCTTCCTGCATCTCTTCAGGAAGATCGGCAACCATAACCTCACGCACATAAACGGTGCGATCTTCGGCAGCTTCGTTCTGTGTTTCATCATTGTGCATGGGTCTATCCTTTATTGATTTGGATGGTTTGAACAACAGTCTCTGGTCGCGCGTGCGACAGATCAATGTGGAGCAAGCCGTTTTCCATTGACGCCTCACCTACCTCGACGCCATCAGCCAGAACAAAGCTGCGCTGAAACTGGCGAGACGCAATACCACGGTGCAAGAACACCCGCTCGCTTGCATCTTCAGATGAGCGGCCACGGATCACCAACTGGCGATCTTCTACCGTGATACTCAAATCCTCTTCGCGAAATCCGGCCACAGCCAGCGTAATGCGATAGGCATAATCTGCGGTTTGTTCGATATTAAATGGCGGATAGCCTTCGGAAGACTTTGCAGTCCTCTCCAGAAGGCGTTCGAGCTGTTCAAAGCCCAGCATGTGGGGATGGGACCCCAAAGATAGTTTGGTCATCGACCCGTCCTTGTTCAAAGCGACAGTCCGCGCAAAGATCCCTTTCTGGCAACCATTGCACATGGAGAATATGGGGCAGCATTTGGCATGCTGCAAGTGTCGCGCACAGGAATGCTAAACAGGTTATCAAAAAACGGCCAATTCGCCTTCTTTTCAGCAGGCAAGGAAAGCCCTATCTTAGAAGTCCGCTTAGGCTAAGGACCCAAAGATGAACGCCACCACTGATCTGTCGATGAAAACTGATGACGTTTTGCGCGTCGAATTGGAAGTTTTCAAGCAGGAACACCGCGATCTTGACGAGGCGATCAATGCGCTGGTGCATAGGGGCACCGGCGATCAACTAACGATTCAGCGGCTCAAGAAGCAGAAGCTGCGACTGAAAGACATCATTGCCCGCATCGAAGATCGACTTACGCCGGACATAATTGCCTGAGCATGTCGCTTTTAACGGCGGCGTTTTCTGCGCTCTGTGTCTATATCAAACAGCGCCCGTGGATAGGTCATGCCAGTTTCGGTATCGCCTAAGCGAATGGTGGTACGCCCGCCATGCGCATCTTGAATGACCCACTCATCAAGCGTGACCGGGGACGCGGAAAATTTCATCTGAATACGGCCGATGTCCGGGTTTTTCGGATCCTGAGCAGTCACGATGGTGTGCTTGCCGTCAAAGCTGTGCCCAATCACTGCATTGGCGGATTGCAAATTCACTTTGCGTGCCAGAATGATTGATAATGGCGTGCGGCCCAGCGGATAGGTTTCTGGGTCGCCTTTGGCACGGTTATCGAAAATCGCAACAGCGTTGTTGGCAGCAAGCACCAGTGCCTTTTGCGGCGGGTCATACTCAAACCGCATTTTGCCGGGGCGCTGGATGAACAGCGTGCCGGTTTGCACAGACCCATCATCGGAAATCTGCATGAAATCAGACTTCGAGGTTTTTAGGTTGTTGAAATAAGTACTGATCTGGCTGAGCGAGAGCTTCTCCGCCATAGCGGGCATCGCAGTGGCCAGAGACAGAAACGCAGCGGTGGCAAAGGTCTTAAGTTTGGTCATAGGTCCAATATAGGGGCACTTGGCCGGCTTACCCTGATACGCGTTACAAAAAAATGTGATTGGGCCTGAGCATTATTGCTCAGGCACCAGGATTTCACGTTTGCCAACATGGTTGGCCGGACTAACAAGACCCTCGTCTTCCATTTGCTCCACCAGACGAGCGGCCTTGTTGTAGCCAATCGCCAGCTTGCGCTGGATGTAAGACGTCGAACATTTGCGATCCTGAATAACAATCGCCACAGCAGAGTCATAAAGTGCGTCTTCGCCGTTGGTGTTGCCGCCGGTATTAAGACCCAACACGGCATCAATATTGTCCGCCTTATCGTCGGCAGGACCATCAATCACGCCACCGATGTAATCTGGCGGACCAAAACTCTTCAGGTGGTTCACAATCTCTTCGACTTCTTCATCGCTCACAAACGGGCCATGACAGCGGGTAATCTTGGCACCGCCGGCCATGTAAAGCATGTCGCCCATGCCCAAGAGTTGTTCCGCGCCCATTTCACCTAGAATGGTACGGCTGTCGATTTTGGAAGTCACTTGGAAGGAAATCCGGGTTGGGAAGTTGGCCTTGATGGTACCGGTGATCACATCCACGGACGGACGCTGCGTTGCCATAATCAGGTGGATACCCGAGGCTCGTGCCATCTGCGCCAGACGTTGAATACAGGCTTCGATCTCTTTGCCCGCGACCATCATCAGGTCCGCCATCTCATCGACGATCACAACGATGTAGGGCATCTTTTCTGGCACGATCTCTTCGGTCTCAAACACCGGTTCTCCGGTGTCATCATCAAAGCCGGTTTGCACGGTGCGCGAGAAGGTTTCTCCTTTGGCCAACGCATCTGCGACACGGCTGTTGTACCCGTCGATGTTGCGCACGCCCATTTTGGACATCTTGCGATAGCGCTCTTCCATCTCGCCCACGACCCATTTGAGAGCCACAACCGCCTTTTTGGGGTCGGTCACAACAGGGGACAACAGATGCGGGATGCCATCATATACCGACAGTTCCAGCATTTTAGGGTCAATCATGATCATGCGGCAGTCATCCGGCGTCAGACGATACAGCAGCGACAGGATCATCGTGTTGATCGCAACGGATTTACCAGAACCGGTGGTCCCTGCAATCAACAGGTGAGGCATCTTGGCAAGGTTGGCTACCACGGGGTCGCCGCCAATGTCTTTGCCCAGCGCCAGAGGAAGCTTCATATTGCTGTCGCCAAAGTCACGTGCCGCGAGGATTTCACGTAGCACAACCTTTTCACGGTTTTCGTTTGGCAATTCGATGCCAATCACTGAACGGCCCGGTACGGTCGACACACGCGCAGACAACGCAGACATTGACCGGGCGATATCGTCCGCCAAGCCAATCACACGACTGGCCTTAAGACCCGGCGCAGGCTCAAGCTCATACATGGTTACGACCGGACCCGGACGTACAGAGACTATCTCGCCTTTGACGCCATAATCGTCGAGGACCGACTCCAGCATGCGTGCGTTTTCTTCAAGCGCATCGTCAGACAAGTGATGGCGCTGGATTGCCATTGGGTTTTCCAAAAGACCCAGCGGTGGCAGTTCAAATGCCGACGGCGCTTCCTCAAAGGCCAAAGACGGCTGCGCTTCGGCCTTTGCTCGCGTCGAAGGCTGCACAGCCTTATTGACGCGCGGCTGAACCACCTTTTTAGGTTCAGCTGTTGGGATCGGCGCTATACGCGGCTGTTGCGGCACAGTTTGAGAGACCGGTTCTGCAACAGACGCCTCAAAATGAGCTGGATCGACAATAGGCGCGGCCTCCATCAGCTGTGGTTCAACCACAGGTGTCGAGGTCGAAGCAACGCCCGGCACCGAAGCTGGAGCGGAGAGCGGCGGCTCAGCACGTGTCAAGACTGATCCTACCGCTGTGAGTGGGGGCTCTGCCTGCAGAGGTAGATATTGCTCTGGCGCTTCGTCATCAAGCACCAGCGGATCGGGTCCACGTCCGCGGCCTTTGGTCAACGGTTTGTCTGGATGCAATTCTGGCGGCGCAATCGTAGCGCCACGACGGGCGCGCGTGCGCATCACATCGGCGATCTTTGCGCTGATACGTTCTTCTTCCGGCTTTACATCCCAGTCATCCGCAAAGACGTTCTCGACCAGCTCTGGCTCCGGCATAGGCTCAAGCGCTGGGTCAGCGCGCTTGATCAGCGCAGGTATACGCAGGCGTGGCTTCGGACGCTCTTCTTCAACTGGGACGTGGGACTCGGTGATGTCCTCCTCGACAAGACTATCTTCCCAAGCGGCCTGCTCAGCCGCGTAATGCGCCTGTGTTTCTGCACGGCGTTCGACACGACGAGCTTGTGCGGTCTTGGCGGCATACACAGCACCGGTGGCTCCACGCCCCAGCAGGCGCATGATGACGTCATACGTTAACACAAGGCCGATCATAAAGCGGCGCGCAGCGTTGCTAAGCTCCGCACGCGTGAAGCCCAGAACAAAGGCGCTAGAGAGCACGAAAACAACGCCGGCCAGCAAGGACATCAGTTTTACGCCGGACTGTGCGCCAATTGGCAGGATGGTCAGCAAGGCGCCGGTGATGGTGTCGCCAAAAAGCCCGCCGAGACCAAAAGCGTGAATCCAATCCGCACCTGGAGCAAGCGTAGACGCATAAATCGATGCCAGGGCCAACATTATCGGAGCAAAGATGATCCGGCTTTGCGCACGTTCTTCACCAAAGTGGAAGGCAAATCGCACTCCCCAAACACCCAAAATCAACGGCAGACCAAAGCTGCCCCAACCAACAATGATGAACAAAGGTGCGGCAATGGAAGCGCCAAGACGTCCAAGCAGGTTTTCCACCGGGGCGTCGGTCACTGAGATCCAGCTTGGATCCGTTGGGGAATACGACAAGATCGTTGCGGCCAGCAGCATGGCCACAATGATCAGCGCGATGCCAATCAGTTCTTTTCCGCGTTTTTCCACCGCGGCTTGGGTTGCACTATCCAACAAGGGTCCGCGTCCGCGCGCCTGATATGCCATAATCCACCTCGTCTATTCTTATCCGTAGAGACAATTGCGCAGCTTGGTCAGCGCATCTGCCACTTCGTCTTTCGGGGCCAAAAGTGCGACCCGAATGTACCCTTTGCCGGGGTTTACGCCATTCACTTCGCGGCTGAGATAGGCTCCGGGTAGTACGCGAATGCCAGTCTCTGTCCACGCCTTGATTGCAGCGGCTTCACCGTCTTCCACTGGGATCCAAAGGAAGAAGCCTGCATCCGGACTTTTATAGCCTGGCACATCGGCAAAAATTTCGTCTGCAACGTCAAATTTCTCCGCATAGAGACGACGATTTTCGGCGACATGTGCCTCGTCATTCCAAACCTTGATTGCGGCCTTTTGCAAAGGCAGCGGCAGTGGCGCACCGGAATAAGCACGCAGCTGCTTGATGTGCCGCAGGCTTTCCGGGCCGCCGGCCACAAAGCCAGAGCGCAGCCCCGGTAAGTTACTGCGCTTGCTGAGCGAGTGGAAAATCAACACGCGTTCCGGATCAGCGCCCACTTCTTTAGCTACTTCGAGCGCGCCAGGAGGCGGCGTGCCACGATAGATTTCCGAGTAACATTCGTCGGCAAAAACCTGGAAATCATGTTTTTCCGCCAGAGCGATCAGCGTTTTCCAATAGTCGCGATCCGCTACGGCGCCTTGCGGGTTTGCTGGAGAACAGATGTAGGCAATGGCAACACGGTTCAACTCTTCATCAGACAGGGACGCAATGTCGGGCAGGTGACCGCTTGTTTCTGTGGCAGGTACAAACCGCGCCTCCGCACCAACCGATTTCGCAGCTACGGCATAGACTTGATAAAATGGGTTTGGCGTCAGGATCAGCGGTTGCTGGCCGTTCTTCTGCTCCGGGCACAGCGCCATGGCAGCATTGTAGAGACCCTCGCGGGTGCCATTGAGCGCCATGACTTGTGTGGACGCATCCACTTTGACGCTGTAGCGGCGGTCAATCCAGTTCGCGATAGCAGCTTGCAACTCTGGCGCACCATCGTTGGGCGGATAGCGGTTAAAGCCTTCTGCATTGGCCACAATCTCATCCGTGACCCAGCTGGGAAATGCATGCTTGGGCTCGCCAATGGTCATGTGAACCACCGAGCCGCCTGGCTCCAAATGGTCAATAAGCGCCCGCAAGCGCGGGAACGCATAAGCCGGTAGGTTCGAAAACCGCTCGGGGAAAGTCATATTCGTACTGCCTCAATATCGGGATCATTTACGCCCCGTTTTCCCCCAAGTTACCTAAAGCCCCGCAGTGCGTCCACTAAAATGCCGTCCAATTTTAGGCTTGTGTCCTCTGCGCCACCCTCCGGCTTGCGGCCATGGACACTGCTGCATGAGCGCGCTATGCCACTCTCATTATGGCCAAGACACAAAAGAACTCCGACCCGAATTACAAAGTGATCGCCGAAAACCGGCGGGCGCGGTTTGACTATGCCATCGAAGACGACATCGAGGTGGGCATTGTTTTATCCGGGTCTGAGGTCAAAGCTCTACGTGAGAAATCCGGCAACATCGCGGAAAGCTATGCCGCGGTTGAGGACGGCGAACTGTGGTTGGTGAACTCTTACATCGCGCCATATGAGCGAGCCATGTTCCCGCATATGGAGCGCCGCAAACGCAAGCTTTTGGTCAGCAAAAAACAGCTTTCCAACTTGTGGAATGCCACACAGCGCAAGGGCATGACAATTGTGCCGATTGTGATGTACTTCAATCACAAAGGTTTTGTGAAAATGAAGGTTGGCATCGGCAAGGGTAAGAAAAACCACGACAAACGTGCCACCGACGCCAAACGTGACTGGGGGCGTCAGAAGCAGCGCTTGCTACGTCACGGCGAGTAAATCTCCGCATAGGATTGCAGCCACATCTGATCGATCTCGGCGATTTTATTTGGTTCGATCTTGTGAGCGATTTTCCAATAGCGTCCGCTCGGCGCATCGTAGTCAAGCGCCGCTTCAGCCCGCTGGATTTTATCTACCGCAAACACCGGCCGTACCACTGGCGCCGAGATGTCACGCAGCTGGGCTACATGAAACCGCTCATAAGGCAGCACGCTATCCAGACGGGACAAGTTCACACATTGGCAGCCGTGATAGGCCGCAATGAGACCCAAGCGGGCGGCTTTGGCCTCCAAACTTTGCAGTGAGACGTCTTCGCGCAGCGGATCGACGGTGCCATTTCCATAAAAGTGGGTATGTCCTACTGTGGGGTAGACCATGTCGCAGCCGATAAAGGCCAACACCTTGGGACGAAAGGTGCCGAGCGCCCAATAGGCGGCGGTAAACGCCATGGTGCCTCCCGCAAAGAGCACACCCCCAAAAGCGTTATTCTGCGGAACATAGCTTTGATAGGTGACCTCAACCTGATCTTCGCTCTTGCTTGGCGGATGGCGCTCTTCAGGGAAGTCCTCCGGATGGATAAAATGGCTCCAGTCGTCGCGCACGCGCCACGCGTTATTGAGCACTACCAGGTGGTCAAACATCTCACGCGACCAGCTTTGAGCCTCGGTTGCATTGGGGCCGCTGCCTAGGATCACAACTGTTTCGCCACCTGTGGGCATATTCAACTCCAAAATTGCGCGTCACATTCTTGTTTTTGGAAAGCACGCACCACATGGGTGCATCGTTTCGCCCAAAAACCTCCAAGCGAGGCTAAGCCGAATTTGACGGGAGATCACGCTGTTTATTCCCCTTAGCCGTGTTCAGACAACAAATTAAGTTGTCCTCAAGGCGACGGGCCCGCCTTCTGCAAAAACAAGCCAGGCCCGACAAGGAAGGGACGACCAATGGAATTTATAATTTCACTCATTTCAGGTGCATTGGGTGGCACGGCAGCAGGCAAAGTGATTGGGAAAATCGACCAAGGCCCACTGATCAATGCCATAGCAGGTATCGTAGGTGGCGGTCTCGGCGGACAACTTTTGTCCATGGTTGGCGCAGGTGGTCTCGCCGCAGGTGGAATTGATATCGCTGGCATCGTTGGTCAAATTGCCAGCGGTGGCGTTGGCGGCGGCGTGGTGCTTGCCATTGTCAGCGTGGTGCGCAACGCGGTCGCAAAATAGTTTTTCTGGGCGCGCATTCGACAGGCGCGCCCTTGCCTCTCTTCTTCGTCGCCTGTAGGCAGTCATGTGACTCTGGGTGGGCGTGCAATATTCTTGCTTGACCACAATGTGCGAGGGGAACATATGGCTTTGGACGATCCGAAAACGTTGGTTTCTACTGAGTGGCTGGCCGCTCATCTCAAGGACCCGGATTTGCGCATTTTGGATGCCTCCTGGTACCTTCCGGACATGGGGCGTAATGGCCGCGAAGAATTTGCCGACGTGCATATTCCCGGGGCGCGCTTCTTTGACATTGACGATATTTCTGACGGGCGCAGCGACCTGCCGCATATGGTGCCGCCGGTTGAAAAATTCATGTCCCGCCTGCGCGCGATGGGTGTGGGTGATGGACATCAAGTTGTGGTTTACGACGGCTCTGGGGTTTTCTCGGCGGCGCGTGTGTGGTGGCTGTTCAAGCTGATGGGGCAGAAAGACGTGGCCGTATTGGACGGCGGTCTGCCGAAGTGGATTGCCGAGGGGCGTCCAACGGATGACATGCCACCGGTGATCCGCGACCGCCATATGACCGTGCGCCGCCAGAACCACATGGTGCGCGATGTAACTCAGGTATCCCATGCCGCAAAGCTGGCCGATCACGAGATCATCGACGCCCGCGGGCCGTCGCGCTTTGCTGGCGCTGAGCCGGAACCACGCGCGGGTCTGCGCGCAGGGCACATCCCAGGCAGCAAGAACGTGCATTACGCCACGCTGCTCGACAATGGGGTAATGAAGTCCCCCGAAGAGCTGCGCGCCGTGTTTGAAGCCGCCGATATTGACCTGTCCAAACCCGCCATCACAAGCTGTGGCTCCGGTGTGACCGCCGCGATCCTTTGCCTTGCTATGGAGCGGTTCGGCAAAACCGACCATTCCCTTTATGATGGATCATGGGCCGAATGGGGGGCTTTCCCCACCCTGCCCGTAGCAACCGGAGAAGCGTGATGCTCACCAACCTTAAAGAGCAGCCCAAAGACAAAATTCTCGGCCTGATGGCCATGTACCGCGACGACCCGCGTCCCACCAAGGTGGATCTGGGTGTGGGCGTCTACAAAAACGCCGAAGGGGTGACCCCGGTGATGCGTGCGGTAAAGGCCGCTGAGCGCAAGATCATCGAGGAGCAGACCTCGAAGGCCTACACCGGTCTGGCGGGTGATCTGGCCTATGCCGATGCAATGATCGATATGCTGCTGGCGGGCGCCGTAGAGCGCGACCGACTGGCCGCCGTGGCAACCCCTGGGGGAACAGGTGCAATCCGTCAGGCGTTTGAGCTGATCAAAATGGCCAACCCAAAGGCACGTGTGTTTGTCTCCGATCCAACTTGGCCGAACCACATCAGCATTCTGGGCTACCTTGGCATCGAAATGGTGAAGTATCGCTATTTTGACGACGAGACCCGTGCTGTGAACTTTGATGGCATGATAGAAGATCTGGCCGATGTAACCAGCGACGACGTGGTGTTGCTGCACGGCTGCTGCCACAACCCGACTGGTGCCAACCTGACTCTACCGCAGTGGCAGAACGTGATCGATCTGATCAACGAAAAAGGCTGCACACCGATGATCGACATTGCCTATCAAGGCTTTGGCGATGGTCTGGAAGAAGACGCGGCGGCGACCCGTTTGGTGGCCAAATCCGTACCGGAGATGCTGATTGCGGCGTCTTGCTCCAAGAATTTCGGCATCTACCGCGAGCGCACCGGCCTGTTGATCGCGATGAGCGAGAAGGCAGAGAACACAGCGGTGACACAGGGCAACCTGAACCACCTCAACCGTCAGAACTTCTCCTTCCCCCCAGATCACGGCGCACGGGTTGTGACCACCATTCTGACCGATCCCGAGCTGAAAGCGGACTGGATGGCGGAGCTGGAAGAGACCCGTCTGGGCATGCTGGCGTTGCGTGAGCAGTTGGCCGCGGAACTCAAGCGCCTGAGCAACTCGGATCGCTTTGGCTTTCTGGCGCAGCACCGTGGCATGTTCTCGCGCCTTGGCACCACGCCGGACTTGGTGGAGAAAATCCGTGTCGACAACGCGATTTACATGGTGGGCGACAGCCGCATGAACATCGCAGGCCTCAACGCCCAGACCGTACCGGTTCTGGCCAAAGCCATCGTCGACGCTGGCGTTTAAGCACACCACTTTTGATCGCGCGCTTAGAGGTCTAGGCGCGCGATTTTCTTTTGAGGTTTTGCCATGAGCATCGACTACACCACCCTGTCTAAAACCATTGCCGCCTTAACTGAGGGTGAAACCGATGCGGTTGCACTGATGGCAACCGTGGCCTGCGAAGTGCATCATGCGGATGATCGCTTTGACTGGACCGGATTTTATCGGGTGGTTGGGCCGGAACTGCTCAAGATTGGGCCATACCAAGGTGGCCACGGCTGTTTGGTGATCCCCTTTGCGCGCGGCGTTTGTGGTGAGGCAGCGTGGACCGGTGAGGTGCAATTGGTGCCGGATGTGGATGCCTTTCCAGGGCACATTGCCTGTGCATCCTCAACCCGGTCCGAGCTGGTGTTGCCGGTCTGGAACGGCGCAGGTGAGCTGCTGGGCGTGTTTGACATCGACAGCGATCAGCCGGATGCGTTTACGCAGGAAGACGCGGATCAGATAGCTACCATCCTAGCCGCAACCTTCAAAAACGCGTCTTAGAATGGCGCTTTGGCACGGAAGGACATGCCTTTGCCGCTCTCTGGGTGGCTGATGCGCAGTTCCTCAGAATGCAGCATGAGGCGGTCAAAGTCCCGTGCTTCGCCTTTGGCATAGAGCGGATCCCCCAAGATCACATGCCCCAGCGCGAGCATGTGAACGCGCAATTGATGACTGCGCCCGGTTTTGGGCATCAGCCGCACGCGGGTTTCTTTGTCTTTGACCTTAAGCACCCGCCAATCGGTATGTGCGGGTTTGCCGTTTTCATGATCCACCATTTGCAGTGGTCGATTTGGCCAATCAACAATAAGCGGCAGATCCACAGTACCGGTTTTCTCCGCCACCTGCCCCCAAACACGGGCAACGTATGTCTTTTTGGTTTTGCGCTCTTCAAACTGTTTAGACAGATGCCGTTGCGCATGTGGTGTCAGGGCAAAAACCATCACGCCTGAAGTATCCCGATCCAAACGGTGCACAAGCAGCGCGGTTGGGAAAGGCACCTGAACCCGGCTCAGCAGACAATCGGCGAGATGTTCCCCGCGCCCCGGCACGGACAACAATCCAGAAGGCTTATCCACCACAACAACGTCGCTGTCCTCATGCAAGACAACTAGCGGGTCCATCGGCGGGTCATATGGTGTGATCTCGGTCATGGCGTCCGACATAGGGCTTTGGCGGGCGCACGGCAACCCTACGTCAACCTTGAGTTACACGTGGGGATCGGCAGGCTGTCTAAAACGGGAATTTAGAGAGGGGACCCAATGCACCCGACAATCGCGCGCATGCAGGAGGTCGTTGCCAAAGGCAACGAAGAAGACATCAAAGGGCTGCTGGCAGAAGACGCGACCTTTCAACCACCAACCTACTGGGCGACCTGGACCGGACGAGATGCTGTGGCTGCTGTACTGGGCCATGTTGGCCAAGTGTTCAGCGACTTTCGCTATCGCCGCGTGATGGGAGATGACAATGACTGGGCTTTGGAGTTTCAATGCAAGGTGGGCGAACTAGATTGTGTCGGCGTCGACCTGATCACCTTGAACGAGGCCGGTGATATTCAGCATTTTGAGGTGGTCATGCGGCCCTACAAAACCATTGGCGCGCTGCGGGAGGCGATGAACAAGCGGGTGATGACGGACGTGCGGTTTCTTAAGTTCAAAGACGCCATGAGTTAAATCAAGATGCGCATTGCATTGGACCAAATACTGCGCATCCCGCTTGCGCCGCTTTTGGTGGCGCAGGGGCTCCGCGTGCGACGGCGAGCCAATACGCTCTCGGAACCGCCAGGGGCGCGGGAAGGCTGCGCCGGATCTGGCGTGGCTTTGCGCTTGCTGATTATCGGTGACAGCTCTGCGGCGGGTGTGGGCGCCTGTTTGCAAGACACAGCTCTATCCGGCCAGCTTGTGGCGGCACTGTCCAACGATTTTGCGGTGAGTTGGAAGCTGATTGGTGAAACCAGCGCGACCACCAGCGATGTTCTGAAGCGGTTGGCAAAGGTGGAGCCGGTGCCGTTTGACGTTGTGGTCTCGGCACTCGGCGTGAACGACGTGACGCGCGGCAGCAGCCGAGGGTTTTGGCAAACCCGGCAGCGGCAATTGGCAAAACGTCTTGTGAACCGCTTTGAAGCGAAGCTGATTATCGCGTCTGGATTGCCCCCAATGGGGGCCTATCCGGAGTTGCCGCAGCCCTTGCGCTGGGTGCTTGGTCAACAGGCGCGAAGGCTGGATCAGGCCTTGGCGGAACTGTGCGACACACATCAGGTGATGACGCATCTGCCGATAGATATTCCGTTTGAGCCACATTTTCAGGCAGAGGACGGCTATCACCCTTCTGAAGCGGCCTATGCCTTGTGGGGGAAGATGATTGCCAGCCACATTCGCCAGCACCTCAAAGAGTAATCAACGGCGTGCCTTGCGCAAATCGCGGATCATTGGAATGGAATAGACCACCAAAGCTGCCCAGATCAGCGGGAAAGCAATCATGCGTGCTTGACCAAAAGGCTCATTGAACACAAAGACCGCCATTAAGAAGATCATGGTTGGCGCTATGTATTGCATGATTCCTATGGTTGAAAGCCGCATGAGTTTGGCGCCGTTGGCGTAGAAGAGTAGCGGCACAGCGGTGACCACGCCGCAGCCTAAGAGGAGAAATGTGTCACGCGCGCTGCCCCCAAAATGCCCTTGTCCCTGCGCGGTCAGCCAGAGCAGGTATCCGGTGGCAGGGATGGTGAGAATGATCACTTCCAACAAAAAGCCTTGATTGGGCCCGATGGGCAGGGATTTTTTGAAGAACGCATAAAAGCCCCAGGAGACTGTAAGCGCCAGTGCGGCCCAAGGCAGACTGCCTGCGTCGACCCAGAGCACCACAACGGCCGCGGCGGCCAAAGCGACGGCGACCCATTGCAGGCGAGTCAGGCGCTCGCCCAGTAGGATGGCGGCCAAAGCGATGCTGAACAGAGGGTTGATATAATAGCCAAGCGCCGCGTCCAGCGCGCGGTCGTTTCCGATGGACCACACATAAACACCCCAGTTTACAGTAATCAGCGCAGCAGTGAGACACCCCATGGCGAGCGTGCGAGGGTTGCGCAGGGCAGAGACCAGATCCGAAGTGCGGCGCAAGACGATGAGCACCAGGCCTGCGATGGGCACGGACCAGATCACCCGATGCGCCACCACTTCAAGCGCGGGCATGTGGGCCACAAGCTTCATATAAAGCGGCAAAAACCCCCAAAGGAGGTAAGCCGTCATCGCATAAGCCAGCCCTTGTGGTGTATCGACGTTTTCCGGCTGTTCTGCACGTATGGCCATGATCGGTTCCTCCTGCCGCGACGCACTTTGGTAGCGCTGTGAAAGGCAGAAGGAAATGCCACTTTTCGTGCGAAGGGCCATCACAAAACGTGATGACCCTTTCAAAGTTCAGCGATGCGGACGCGGCTTAGACTTTGACGCGCTCCGATTTTGGATCGTACATCGGCTTCAGCGAGGCTTCGGCCTTCACTTTGGTGCCCATAACGTCGATCTCATAGGTCGAGGCAAGCACCCCGGCGGCTGTTTCACCAGCGCACGGCACATAGCCGAGCCCCATGGCGCCACCCAAAGTGTGGCCATAATTACCGGAGGTTAGGTAGCCGATATACTCACCGTCCCGCAGGATTGGCTCATTGTGGAACAACAGCGGCTCAGGATCGGTCAGTTTGAACTGCAGCATTCGATTCTGCGGGCCACTTTCCTTGCGCGCAATCACAGCTTCACGACCAATAAAGTCCGGTTTGTCGGTCTTCACCGCAAAGCCAAGGCCCGCATCCACAACGTGATCCTCGCAAGTGATGTCGTGGCCGAAGTGGCGAAAGCCTTTCTCGATGCGACAGCTGTCCATCATGTGCATGCCACAAAGCTTCAGCCCCATGTCCTGCCCCGCCTCCCAGAGGGTTTCAAAGGCGTGGCCTGCCATGTCGGAGGACACGTAGATCTCCCAGCCAAGCTCCCCCACATAGGTCACGCGGTGCGCGCGGGCGAGGCCCATGCCCAATTCAATCTCCTGAGCAGTACCAAAGGGGTTGGTCGCGTTGGAGAAATCGGCGGAGGAAACTTTTTCCAGCAGTTTGCGAGCGTTTGGCCCCATAATTGCCAGCACACCTTCCCCCGGTGTCACATCAGTGATCACCACGTTTAAGGTGCCTTTATGACGTTCCATCCAGGTTTGATCCGCCAGACGCGTCGCCGCCGGGGCCACCACCAGATAGGACGTTTCCGTCAAGCGGGTCACGGTCACGTCAGCCTCAATCCCGCCACGACGGTTGAGGAACTGGGTGTAGACAATTTTGCCGTTGGGCACAGAGTAATCCCCCCCACCCACGTAGTTCATAAAGGCTTCGGCGTCTGGGCCTTCGACCCGGATTTTGCCAAAAGACGACATGTCATACATACCGACATTTTCGCGAATTGCGTGGTGTTCGGCAGCAGAGTTCTCAAACCAGTTCTGACGCTTCCACGTATATTGATATTCGCGTTCCTGGTCTTCGTTCGCAAACCAGTTGGCGCGCTCCCACCCAGCCAGTTCTCCAAAAACCGCGCCCTGTTCTTTCAGGTGATGATGGAACGGTGTCCGGCGAACACCACGTGCTGTAGCCTTCTGGCGATAAGGGAAGTGGTCCGCGTAAAGCAGGCCCAACGTCTCTTTAGAGCGCTCAAACAGATACGTTTTATTGCCTTGGAAAGGCTGCATGCGAGAGATGTCCACATCGCCAAGATCAAACGGCTTTTCGCCATCATCCATCCATTGCGCCAGCGCCATGCCTGCTCCACCTGCAGATTGGATACCGATGGAGTTGAAGCCTGCTGCCACCCAGACGTTGTCCATCTCTGGCGCCAAGCCAAGGTGGTAGGCGTCATCTGGTGTGAAGCTTTCCGGGCCGTTGAAAAAGGTGTGAATGCCGGCTTCGGCCAATATCGGCATACGATTAACTGCGGCTTCGAGAATGGGTTCAAAGTGGTCGAAATCCTCTGGCAACTGGTCAAATTCAAAGCTGTCCGGGATGCCGTTCATGGCCCAAGGTTTGGCGTTTGGTTCAAAGGCCCCTAGGAGGATTTTTCCTGCGTCTTCTTTGTAGTAGGCACATTCATCCGGCACGCGCAGCACCGGCATCTGTGTGAGCTGCGGGATGTTTTCCGTGACGATATAGAAATGCTCGCAGGCGTGGAGCGGCACATTTACTCCAGCCATGCGACCAACCTCGTGGCCCCACATACCGGCACAGTTCACAATCATATCGCACGCAATATGGCCTTGCTCTGTCCCGTCGTCAGACACCCAATCCACACCCGTTACTTTGCGGCCCGACTTGACAATATTGGTGACTTTCACCCGCTCCCTGACCGTTGCCCCCATCTGCCGCGCGCCTTTGGCCAGCGCCAAGGCGATGTTGGCTGGATCGCCTTGACCGTCGAGCGGCAGGTAAACGCCTGCAGTGACGTCGTCGATATTGATGTGCTCATAGCGGGCTTTGACTTCAGTTGGCGAAATCTCTTCAACATCGACGCCAAAAGCCCGGGCCATGGCAGCTTGGCGGAAGATTTCCTCCTTGCGCTCTTCCGAAAGAGCCACGGTGATCGAGCCGCAGCGCTTGAACCCTGTCGCGACGCCGGTTTCGGCTTCGAGGTTGCCGTAGAGCTCTTGCGAATACTTCGCGAGCTTGGTCATGTTGGCGGTTGCCCGCAATTGCGCGATCAGGCCAGCGGCGTGCCAGGTGGTGCCAGATGTCAGCTGTTTGCGTTCCAACAGAACCACGTCTTTCCAGCCCAGTTTGGCGAGGTGGTAGGCCACCGAGCAGCCAACCACACCGCCGCCAATGATAACCACACGAGCTTTGTTTGGAAGATCAACCATGCGCTTTGTCCTTTTAGGTATTTCGCATGGCTTGCGCCACGCGACCGGCTGGGGACGCTGCCCCCAGACCACCGGAGTATTTCAGACCAAGAGAAGGCAGGGGCGCATTACGCCCGCAGCCTTTCGTTGTTGGGATCCCACATGGGTTGGTCTTCCTGCACAACGGCACGGCATTTCTGACCGTAAATCTCCACCGTCAGTTCAGTACCCGGCTTGGCAAGTTCGGCCTTAACCATTCCCAGCGCGATGGAGGCGTTCACGCGATAACCCCAGCCGCCGGATGTGGTTTCGCCGACAATTTGATCCCCGTGGTAAATGCAGGACATATACGGCGCGTCTGCATCTGCGGCGTCGACCTTCAGGGTGACAAAGGACTTTTTCACGCCTTGCTGTTTTTCGTTCTGGATCGCAGCTTTGCCCGGGAAATCCTGTGGCTTGTCGAGTTTGACAAACCGCTCCAACCCACCTTCGAGCAAAGAGTAGTCAGTAGAAAGGTCGCCCTTCCAAGCGCGGTAGCCTTTCTCCAAACGCAAAGAGTTCAGCGCATACATGCCAAAAGGCGTTGCCCCGGCATCGCGGATTGCGTCGTAGATTGCGGGCATATGTTCGTTAAGCCCGTGCACTTCCCAGCCAAGCTCACCGGCAAAAGACACGCGGATCAGATAGGCGGGTTGCCCGGCCACAGTGGCGCTTTGGTGGGTGAGCCAACCGCTTTTCAGGTCTGCATCAGTCAGCCCTGCAAGGATGTCGCGTGACTTTGGCCCCGTCACAATCAGCGTATCACGGGTTGTGGTGACGTCTTCGACCGTGACGCTTGCTGGCATGGCGCGCATTAGGATGTCGCGGTCATGCCACTGTGCCGTCGCCGCCGTGATCATCAAGAACGCGTCGTCTCCCATGCGAATGCAGGACATCTCTGTCAGTATGCGGCCCCGATCGTCGGAAATGTAGACCAAGTTCATGCGGCCCACTTTGGGCAGGCCGCCAGTGACCAGGCCGCGCAGGGTTTCTGCAGCACCTTCGCCTGTGACCATGAAGCGGGAGAAGCCGGGCAGATCGAGTACACCGCAATGGTCGCGCACCGCTTCACATTCTTCTTTCACACGTTGTTCCCAAGGACCGGAACGGCCCCAGGTGTGGGTGGCAGCGAGCGACGTGTCATCACCGTCTTTGGCAAACCAGTTCGCCCGCTCCCATCCGTTATAGGCCCCCATAACACCGCCAGATGCGACAACCCGGTCATGGACGGGGGAGAGCTTCTTGTCCCGGGCGGCGGGCCATTCGTGATGCGGGAAGTGCATGGCGTATTCGTTTCCGTACACCTCCATGCCTTTCTTCACGCAGTAATCGTGATCGGTGTAATCGGTGTAGCGGCGCGGATCGACGGCCCACATGTCCCACTCGGTAAAGCCATCCACGATCCATTCAGCGAGCACTTTGCCTGCACCGCCGCCTTGGGCAATGCCGAAGGTAAAGACGCAGTTTTCAAATGCGTTTTCAACACCTGGCATCGGACCAATAAGCGGCAGGCCATCGGGTGCATAAGGAATTGGGCCGTTGATCACGCGGCTGATGCCGGAGGTTGCCATCAGCGGCACGCGCTCCATGGCGTCGGTGACAATGTCTTCGATCCGATCCAAATCATCGGACCAAAGCTGAAACGAGAAGTCATCGGGCATCGGGTCCGTATCGGTGTCCCAATGCGCCTTACAGTTTGGCTCATATGGGCCAAGGTTGTAGCCGTGCTTTTCTTGGCGCAGATAGTAAGAGATATCCACATCCCGCAGCAGCGGTAGTTTCACACCGCCGTTAGCCTTAGACCAGTCTTCAACCTCAGGAATTTCTTCGGTCAACAGATACTGGTGACTCATAACCATCATTGGCACGGCGCGGCCACCAAAGGGTTCGAACCACTCGCCGACGCGCTGTGCGTAATATCCGGCGGCGTTGACTACGTAGTCACAAGCAATGTCACCTTTTTCCGTGTGCACAATCCAAGTTTTGTCTTCCTGCTGTGTCACCCCAATCGCCGGACAAAAACGCAAGATTTTGGCGCCCATATCGCGTGCGCCTTTGGCCAGCGCTTGGGTCAGCTGCGCCGGATCGATATCTCCGTCGGTCGGGTCATACAGCACCGCTTCAAGGTCATGGGTCTCCAGGAAGGGATAGCGTTCCTTGGCCTCTTCGGGTGTCCACATCTCCATTGGGATGCCTTGGTATTTAGCCATAGACATGGCGCGCTCAAATTCCTGAACACGCTCTTTGGTGTGCGCCAGTCGGATGGACCCCGACTGGTGGTAACTCATTGGATAATCAACCTCTTCCCCAAGCCGGGCATATAGCTCGGTGGAGTAGCGCTGCATGTTCATGATCGCCCAGCTGTTGGAAAAGGTGGGCACATTGCCAGCAGCATGCCAGGTGGAGCCGGCGGTCAGTTCGTTCTTTTCCAGCAAGACACAATCGGTCCAGCCTTTTTTGGCCAAATGATACAGGCTTGAGGTGCCAACAACACCGCCGCCAATGATGACCACACGGGCCTTGCTTGGAAAATCAGACATGACCATCTCCCTCAGTCAAAGACTAGTTTTGCTGCCAAGCCGCCAAAGATTACGGCAGCGATTTTGTTTAGAATGCCAGTGGCTTGTTTGAGTTTTGCGCCAACGATCACAGCGGATAGCCCAATCATCGACACCACCAGAAAGCCGCCCGTTGCAAACATCGCGCCAAGGATCACAATCTGCTGCCAGATTGGGCCCGCTTCTGCCGTGGTGAACTGCGGCAGGAACGCCAGAATGAAGAGGATGATCTTGGGGTTCAGAATGTTGGTGAGAAACCCGCGACGCACCGCGCGCAGGGTGTTGGCGCGACCTTCGCTCTCTTCAGACACCGGTTTGGCCGTCCAGGCCTGATGGGCCAGCACCACCAGATAAGCCGCTCCGGCGTATCGTATTGCCAACAGGGCTGTGGGCGAGGCCGCGATCAACACCGCCAAACCGGCTGCAGCCAAGGTGATGTGGGCCACAAGCCCCAATATGACCCCTACGGTGGTGGCCAGCCCCGCTTTGGGGCCGCCTGAAATCCCGCTGGCGATGGTGAACATCATGTCCGCGCCGGGGGTGAGATACATCACCAGAGACGCCGCCATGAAGGCCCAGAGCGTAACGCTGTCCATATGTGCGAAAGTTTCCAACATGGTCAGTCTCGCTGCGGCACGTCGTCAGCGATTGTGTAGTAATCGCCTTTGTCGCGGACAAAGATGTGTTTGGTCAGCTCCAGAGCGGTTGGGCCATCTACCGCACCAAGGGCAAAGCTGATTGTGTTTTCGTCGTGGGCTTTCCAGAACAGGAACGACCCACAGCGCGGGCAGCTGCCGCGTTTGGCGCTGTGGCTGGCCTCGTACCAAAGCACATCGCCGGTGACTGTGAGATCAGCCTCTGCGACAAAAGCGGACGACCAGATGCCGCCGGACTGTTTGCGACATTGACTGCAGTGGCACATGGAAGCGCCCTGCGGCTCTGCGTCGGTTTCGAATGTGATGTCGCCACAGAGGCAAGATCCCTTCAGCATTGTATTGTCCTTAGTACACAGGTGGCGCGATCACCCAGATCGCCACGCAAGCTTCGTCAAGGGGATTGGCCCAGTGGTACTCCTCCCCACGAATGCGGAAGCTGTCACCCGGCCCAACAGAGAAACTCTGATCCCCTATGCGCAGCTCTAATCGGCCGGAGATGATGTAGCCAACTTCCTGCGTCGGGCGCATGGTCGGCTCTTGCATGGAAGAGCGCGGCGCAAAGGTGGAGTGGACCATTTCAAAATCGTCGGTCAGATCCGGGGAGAGCAGTTCTTCGATCAGACCTTCTTCGCTGCCCCCCATAGGACGGCGGGCACCAGAACGCACCACATAACCTTGTTCATATGCCGGAGCGGAAGACTGACCAAACAGCATCGACATGGGCACGCCAAGCACTTTGGCGATTTGGCGCAGGTCAGAAATGGTCGGCTCGGATTTGTCGCGCTCCACCTGGCTGAGCCAGCCCACAGAACGGTCCAACGCCTCAGCCATGTCGGTCAGTGTCAAACCGCGCGCTTTGCGTAGGGCACGCAGATCCGCCCCCAGCGTTTGCACATCTTGTGGCACGTTATGCATCATATGGCGCGAATCCCGGTCGTGAAATTTTTCCCTATAATTTCACGCTGCACCAGTTTCGTGAAATTTCAAAACATTTTTTCACACACATGGGCGCTTTTTGCAGACTCCCAAAGAGAACAAAACGTGAATATAATGGCGATTCTCATGGTTGCCGAGCTTTGCATCACATCGAACTTCACATTTCTCACCGGAGCGTCCCATCCGGAGGAGTACATTAGGCGTGCCGCCATAGCCGGATTGGACGCCATTGCCATTGCCGATGTGAACAGCATGGCGGGCATTGTACGCAGTCATACCGAAGCGCGTGAAATTGCGCGTAAAGTGCGCGAACGGCGCAACTTTGATCATGCAACAGGGCTGATTGGCCCCCCCTGCCCCGAGTACATTGCGCCCCCACCCAGCGCGCCGATCTATGCCACCCCACGCCTGATGCCTGCCGCTCGGCTGCAATTCAGCGATGCGCCGCCCATCACCGCGCTACCGGAAAACCGTCAGGGCTGGGCGAGCCTGTGTCGCCTGCTATCCAAAGGGCGCCTGCGGGCGGAGAAAGGCAGCTGCATCCTGCATCTGGGCGATCTGTTGGAGTTCAGCGCTGGATTGCAGTTGATCCTGCACCCCTATCCACACACGCATCGCAAGCCACGCGGCGCGTGTGACTGGGCCAAACTTGCGTCCCAGCTGACGCGCCGCTTTGCCGGGCGGCTGCAACTGGCGCTGGCGCCGGGATATGACGGCGAGGATGCCACCCGCTTTGCCAGCCACACACAGCACGCTGCACAGCTTGGGCTGCCGCTGGTGGCCACCACCCTGCCGGTGATGCATCACGGCGGGCGGCGGCGCTTGGCGGATGTGATGACCGCCGTCCGGCAGGGCTGTCGCGTGGACAGCCTCGGCGCGGAGGCGCAAACCAATGGGGAACGGCGACTGCGCAGTGCGGAGGAAATGCGCCGCCTGTTTGCGGGACATGAGGCGGCATTGGAGCGCACGGAATGGCTGATGCAGCGTTGCACGTTTTCGCTGGATGAGCTGCGCTACGAATATCCCAGCGAGGTGGCACAGGGGGAAACGCCCACAGACCGGCTACATCGGCTGGCCTATGAAGGGCTACGCTGGCGCTATCCCCATGGCGCGCCAGAGAGGGTGCGTGGCATGCTGGAACATGAGCTCGCCCTGATCGGAAAGCTCAAATACGAGCCGTATTTCCTGACTGTACGTGATGTGGTGCATTTTGCCCGTTCGCGCGACATCCTCTGCCAAGGTCGAGGAAGTGCCGCAAATTCAGTGGTTTGCTTTTGTCTGGGCGTGACGTCTGTGTCCCCGGAAATCGGCACCATGGTGTTTGAGCGCTTTGTCAGTGAGGCGCGGGATGAGCCGCCTGATATTGATGTCGACTTTGAACATGAACGTCGCGAAGAGGTGATTCAGCACATCTATGAACGCTATGGGCGGCACCGCGCGGGGCTTTGCGCCACCGTGGTGCACTACCGCGGCAAACGCGCGATCCGCGAGGTCGGGCGGGCCATGGGACTAACAGAGGATACCATCTCCGCGCTGTCATCTCAGCTTTGGGGGTTCTTCTCCACCGATGCGGTGCAAGATGCGCGGATGCGCGAGATTGGCCTTGATCCCAGTGACCGGCGTCTGGCGCAAACCATGGCGCTGGTGCAGGAGATCATCGGCTTTCCGCGCCACCTGTCGCAACACGTGGGTGGCTTCATCATGACCGAGGGGCGGCTTGATGAATTGGTGCCGATTGAGAACGCCAGCATGGAGGATCGCACGGTCATTTGCTGGGACAAGGATGACATTGAGAGCCTTGGGATTCTGAAGGTGGACGTGCTGAGCCTTGGCATGCTCACCTGCATTCGCAAAGGCTTTGACATGCTCAAGCGTCACGACGGGATGGACCTGACATTATCAACAATTCCGCCAGAGGATTCAGCAGTTTACGACATGCTGTGCAAGGCGGACAGCATCGGGGTGTTTCAAGTCGAAAGTCGGGCGCAGATGAACTTTCTGCCGCGTATGAAGCCGCGCAATTTCTATGATCTGGTGATCGAAGTCGCGATCATCCGACCGGGGCCGATTCAGGGCGACATGGTGCATCCCTATATCCGACGCAGGAACGGCGAGGAGACAGTAACCTTCCCCTCAGATGCCTTGGGCGAAGTGCTGGGCAAGACGCTGGGCGTGCCGCTGTTTCAGGAGCAGGCGATGCAGATTGCCATCATTGGTGCGGGGTTCACACCGGAGGAAGCGGACCGGCTGCGGCGCTCTTTGGCGACCTTCAAGAAGCACGGCAATGTCAGCGAATTCCGTGAGCGGTTCATGCGCGGGATGAAGAAAAACAACTATGATGAGGACTTCGCCGCACGCTGTTTTTCCCAGATTGAGGGCTTTGGCTCTTATGGTTTCCCAGAGAGCCACGCGGCCTCTTTTGCGCTCTTGGTCTATGCTTCGGCCTGGATCAAATGCCACCATCCCGGCATCTTTGCCTGTGCGCTCCTGAACTCTCAGCCGATGGGATTTTACGCGCCTGCTCAAATCGTTAGGGACGCCCGCGAGCACGGCGTTGAGGTGCGACCCGTGGATATCAACGAAAGCTTTTGGGACAATGTCATGGAGCCGGACGGGCGTGGCGGACTGGCGCTGCGACTGGGGTTTCGGCAGGTGCGGCGGCTGCGCGAAGAGGACGCAAGCTGGATCACGGCGGCGCGGGGCAATGGCTATCAAACCATCGAAGATGTCTGGCGCCGGGCCGGCATTGATCCGCATGTCTTGACGCGGCTGGCGGAGGCGGATGCCTTTGCCTCCTTGGGGCTCAAGCGGCGGGACGCGCTGTGGGAGGCCAAGGCGATCAAATCGGACAAGCCATTGCCTTTGTTTGCAGGGGATATGGACGGCGAGGGCATCTTGGAACCTGCGGCGGTCCTGCCGGAGATGTCGATGGGCGAGCAGGTGGTGGAGGACTATGTGGCGATGCGACTGACCCTGCGCAAACACCCTGTCGCACTGCTGCGGCATATCTTGACACCGGGGGAGCCGAACCAGGGATTAACGGAGTAAAATATCGCCCAAATCCACGTCGGTATCACGTCAGTATCGCGACTGTATTGCGGAGGTGCGTTTTTGCGCCGATTTGGGTAAACGCACCGCGCTTATGTGTTGCGCAGTTGAGCGGCCATGTAGCGGGCATAGGCTGGCTCCCGCGCCCAACTGCACGCCACTTCCCAAGCCAAATGCGCGCGTGTCTCAGCTTTGGATTTGGGCGCATGCGGCGCGGAGTCAAACAGCGGCAGATCCACGCGACATTCGTCCCAATCAAGCAGCACAAAACGACCGTCCGAAAGCCGCAGCACATTGCCCGGTGCGAGGTCGCCATGCACGACACAAGTGGGTGTGTCAGGCAGAGCCCGCCAAGCGCCGCGACACAACGCAACCACATCGGCTGGCATCTGTGACAGGTCCACATCACCACCGAGCTCGTGCGATAGCAACGCACTTGAGGATAAGAAGCCAGGTCACTGATCCCACCCTTGGGTTTGGACATGCACGTCGGCCAGAAAAGCGGCCACTTCAGCGAGACCATTACGAGGGACGGCCTCCCCCTCGACAAAGCCTTCACAGGTCCAACCTGCCTCAGAGAACTGACCGTTTGCGCTGCGCATCATCTCTGGCACCACAAATCCACAGCGCCGCGCCACATCCTGAACCGGCCTCAGCCACGCGAGCGCCTGCTCGCTGCGAGTGGTGGATTTGAACACCACATCCTGCGGCAAACCACGGGTACGCCAGACTTGGTTGCGATGACCGCCTGAGAGCCGCTCAATTGATGCTGATACACGCCACAGGCTAACGGGAGGTTGTGTCACAACTTGCGCTACACAGACACGTGTTTGGTGCTGTCTTTGGTAAACGGCGCGCGATCCCAATCCGCCCAGCGATGTTCCAATGTCATACCGGCAAGCCGCGCCATCAGGTCCAGTTCAGACGGCCAAGTGTACCGAAAAGGCACCGACAGATGCTGCGTTTTGCCGTCTTTCATCCACACATGGTGTGAGCGGTAGGCCTGTGTGGAAATGTCAAATTCGTCGACACCCCAATGATCAGGGTCATGGGCAAAAGTCACATGGGTTTCGCCAAACGGCAAGCGCTGAAGCGGGGGGATCTGCGTCTCGATCACAAACCGTCCACCCGCCTCAAGATGTTCAGCCGCGCTTTGAAAACAGGCAACTTGGGCGTCTTGGGTGGTGAGGTTGTCTATGGTGTTGAATACCAGAAAGACCAGCGTGAAGGTACCCTCGGAACGCGCCTCGCACATGTCGCCTATGACAACCGAGATCTCCGCGCCGCCGGGTTTCTTGCGCATCTCAGCGACCATGGCAGAGGACAATTCAATGCCGCTCACTGGCACACCTTTGGCCGCCAAGGGCAGGGCAATGCGGCCGGTGCCGATGGCAAATTCCAGCGCTGCGCCACCCTGTGCGAGATCGGTCAAAACGTCGACCGTCGCGGCCACCAGCGCGGGATCCGTGCCGCCATGATCCACGTCATAGGTTTCTGCTACCTCGGCATCAAACACACCGTCACTCATGGCACACCCTCTGTGTTACGACACCTCACAGGTAAAGAGGCGCACAGTCAAACCGCCATGAGCCACCGTGGCAAATGGGGTCTCAAGCGGCAAGTTGGTGGCTTTGGCCAAACCGGCGTCTGTGGTGATTATGCCAACCTTCCAACCGGAGAACCGCGCAGAGAGCGCCTTGCCCAAGCTGGCATGCAGGGCGAACAACCCCTTCTTGTCACCGAGACGCGCACCATAGGGCGGGTTCACAATCACAAGGCCGGGCGGGCCATCCGGCGGCGTGATCTCGCCTGCGCTTTTTTGTGCAAAGCTACAAACGTCCGCCACGCCAGCCCGATCCGCATTCTCAAGTGACATGCGAATGGCACCAGCGTCTTTGTCAGAGCCATAAAACCGGTTTGTCGGAACCTGTGTATCCGTCGCTTTCAGGGCCGCAAAGGCTTCGGCATCAAAACTGGCCAAGTGTTCAAACGCAAACCTGCGGGAGCGCCCCGGCAGGAGGCCAGACGCCATCTCCGCCGCTTCAATCACAAACGTACCGGAGCCACACATCGGGTCATACACCGTCTGGCTGCCGTCATACCCCATCTGACGCAGGAACATCGCCGCCATATTTTCGCGCATCGGCGCCTTGGACACAGCTGGTTTATGGCCGCGCTTGTGCAGGCTTTCGCCCGACGTATCGAGCGAAAACGTCAGCATGTTGTTGTCGATGCGCACTTTGAGCACCACCTCGGCCTCATTGGAAATTGGCACACCCAGTGCCGCAACCAGACCTTTCTCAATACGCTCCTTGGCCGCCCCGGCGTGGTAGATCTTTGACTTCTGCGTCACCACCTCAACCTTCACCGGCACATCAGAGCGCAAATAGGGAGTCCACGACATCTCGCCAATTTGCTTCTCCAATAGATTGAGATGAATACATTGGAAATTGCCAATCCGTGCCAGCACTCGGACTGCTCCACGCAAACACAGGTTGGCACGCCAGACGTCCTGCCAATTGCCACGAAAGCGCACGCCACCTGGCATCATCTTGGGCTTTTTGAACCCCGCCTCGGCGATCTCAGCCGCCAAAGGCTTTTCCAACCCCGGGGCTGTGACCACAAAAATCTCAAACTTGCGCATATCGCTCTCCATCACCAAAGCGATGTGTCGCTTCAGATTTCACTGTCCCTAAATACCCCGAAGAGACATTGCGCAAGGTGCAAGTGAGGGGCTGAGCCCTCTTAGGGTGTTCCAAACAGGGGTTCTGCGGCGGCAGCCAAACGCAGAAGACGTTCCTCGGTGCCGCCCTGCCCCAGCATCATCAGACCACAGCTTGGCACGCCGGTTGGCAGGGTGATTGCGGCAGAGCCCATGAGGTTTCCAATGCGAGTGTTGCGCAAAGCGAGCAAGTTTTCGGTCACGTAGTAGTCTTGGTCGTGCATCAGGCGCTCAATATTGGGCGGCAAGATCGGTGCGGTGGGCAGCAGCACGGCGTCAAATCCGGCAATTCGGGCATTCCAGGTGGCCCGGTGCGCATCCAGCTTATGCCAAGCGGCCACATAGTCCGGCCCGCTGAAGGACGCGCCAGAGCGGAAGCGTTCCAAAATCTGCGCAAACATTTTGTCCGGTGCGGCTTCAATGACATCTTTCCACTCGCCATAGGCTTCTGCGGTAAACAGCGGCGCAGAAAGCGCCATGGCCTCAGCCACCTCTTCCGCCTTGAGGAACTCCAACTCCACACCCGCTTCGCGCAAGCGGTGCAGGGTGCGTTCAAATCCCGCCAGAGGCGCTTCGCGCACCTGATCCAACGCCACGGTTTCGAGCACCGCCATGCGGGTGCCCTCTAGCGACGCCCCGCGCAGGTCCGGCACAGGTTTGCCTTCCAAAATGCCCAAGAGCAGCGCGGCGTCCTCAACCGTGCGGGTCAATGGGCCAACAGTATCAAACTTGCGGCACAGCGGCACGGTGCCGTCACACGACACACGACCAGCGGTGGTTTTTAGGCCCACCAAGTCGTTCCACGCCGCCGGGATACGCACAGAGCCGCCGGTGTCAGAGCCAATGCCCGCCGCCGCCAGACCAAAGGCCACGGAGGCCGCCGCGCCAGAAGAGGACCCGCCGGGCACCGCGCCAGGATCGTTGACACAGGGCGGCGTTGCGGTGATCGGGTTGAGGCCAATGCCGGAAAATGCCAGCTCGCTCATGTGAGTTTTGCCCAGACAGATCAGGCCTGCGGCCGTGGCGTTGCGCAACACCTCGGCATCGCGCGTTGGTACGCGGCCTTTGAGCAAAGCCGAGCCTGCCTCGGTGGCGATACCCGCCGTATCAAACAGGTCTTTCCAACTTACCGGCACACCGTCCAAAGGCGACAGGCGCTGTCCCGCGCGGGCGCGTTCGGCGGCGGCCTCGGCTTCCGCCAAGGCACGGTCAGCGGTCACACAGGCATAAATCCGATCGCGCGCGTCATGGCCGTCAATAGCGCCTAAAAAGGCCTGCGTCAGCGCCACAGGATCAATTGCCCCGCTCTCAATCCCCCGCCCCAGGTCCGCTGCGCTTTTCTCCAGCCAATCCAACATTCTGCTCTCCACTTTCTTCTCGCTGGCGACGGTAGCGGCGCAATCGCGCATGGACAATCCCGAAGCGACGCCCATATTGGCACCATGACATTTGACAGCGACATTCTGATTGCCGGTGGGGGGCTGAACGGCCCGGCCTTGGCTCTGGCTTTGGCTCAAGCGGGCTTTGACGTCACCGTGGCGGACGCACGCCCCGCGCCCGAACGGGCAGGCAGCAACTTTGACGGGCGCGGCTATGCGCTGGCGTTGGCCTCCAAGCGGTTGCTGGCGGCGATTGATGTCTGGGACAAGGTCGCAGCACAGTCCGAGCCGATGCGCGACATCAAGGTGTCCGATGGCCGTGCGGGCGAAGGGCCGGCACCGTTTTTCCTGCATTTTGATCACACCGAGATCGAAGAAGGCCCGATGGGCTTTATGCTTGAGGATCGCTTCCTCTACCGCGCTTTTCTGGAGGCCATGGAGGCCGAACCACGCATCACCTTGATTTCGGGCACTTCGGTCACGGATCAAGTCGTGGACACCTCCGGCGTAACGGCAACCTTTAGTGACGGCCGCACACACCGTGCCAAGCTGCTGGTAGGCTGTGATGGGCGGCAAACCGGCGTGGGCAAGCGCGCAGGTATCAAGCGCACTGGTTGGGGCTATGGTCAAACGGCCTTGGTGTGCGCGATCAAACAGGAACTGCCACACAATGGCGTGGCACATCAGTTTTTCATGCCGCCGGGCCCGTTGGCGATCCTGCCTCTGCCGGGCAACACCTGTTCCATTGTCTGGTCCGAAACCGATGAAAACGCAGCCGCCATCCATGCGCTGTCTGACGAGGATTACATGGCGGTGCTGCGTCCTCGGTTTGGCGACTTTCTGGGAAAGATCGAACTCACCGGCAACCGCTTCACCTATCCTTTGAGCCTGTCGGTGGCCAACGAGTTCATCGCGGAGCGCGTAGCCCTGGTGGGCGACGCGGCCCACGGAATGCACCCGATCGCCGGTCAAGGCCTCAACGCGGGTCTGCGCGACGTGGCTGCGCTTGCACAAATCCTGACAGAAGCGCAACAGCGCGGCGAAGACTTTGCCTCAGAGCTGGTGCTGGCGCGCTATCAGGAATGGCGGCGGTTTGACACGGCCACATTGGTGGCGGCCACCGACCTGACCAACAAGCTGTTTTCCAACGACAATCCACTGCTGCGTGCGGCGCGGGATGTGGGCATGGGGCTTGTCGGTGCAATGCCCGGTCTGCGCCGGACCTTTATGCGTGAAGCGGCGGGATTAAATGGCGAATTGCCCAAGCTGATGCGCTAGGGCGTTTTCACATTCGCAAAATATCCCGGGGGTGAATTGGCGCAGCCAAGAGGGGGCCGGCCCCCTCCCCTCTTGGGATCAGTCTAACACCCGGGCTTCGTCAATCAACATGACCGGAATGCCTTCGCGGACCGGAAAGGCCAGATTGGCGGCTTTGGACACCAGCTCCTGACGCGCGGCATCATACTCCAGACGCGTACGTGTCTGAGGGCAGATCAGCGCCTCCAGCATGCGGCGGTCAAATTCCGGGCCAGGGGTCGCATGGGCGTTCATTGCATCAAGTCCTCTCCAGCGCCGCCACGCAGCGCAAATTCCAATAGGGTCACAAGGGTTTCCCGACGTGTGGACAAAGACGGCGCCTCCAGCAAGGCCTGTTTGTCTTCTGCGGTGAATTCCAGCAACATCGACAGGGAATTGATCAGCAACTCATCATCTGCGTCTTTAAGCGTTTCCCAATCTGTCGATAGGTCGAGCTGCGCAAAATAGCGTTTCAACAAGTCCATAAAGACCGGACGCTGAAAGTTGGTATCACGTTCCGTTGGACCGAGATCACGGGCAAAGCCGTCCCAGCTCACCTTGCAGCGGCGATAGGGTGTGAACCCGTCGATCTCTTCCAGAACGCGGAAGCGCGACACGCCAGTGAGCGTAATCAGATAACGGTTTTCGTCGGTTTCGGAAAACTGGGTGATGCGGCCCACACAGCCAATGGTGTGCAAGCCGTTGTCGTCACGGCCAGGCACCTCGTAAGGTTGCACCATACCAATCAGACGCTCACGGGTTCTGAGCGCGTCGTCCAACATAGCGAGGTAACGCGGCTCAAAGATATGCAGCGGTAGGCGAGACCGGGGCAACAACAGCGCCCCGGGCAAGGGAAACACAGAAAGTGTCTCCGGCAGGTCAGCGACTTTGATCATGGCGGCCAGCCTACTCCGGTTTCTCTCATCCGCAAAGCGGGATCAGGCGAAGATCATCGAGCTGAGCTTGCGGCGACCATTCAGCACCACCGGATCATTGGGCTTGAGCGCCTCAAAGATGGTGAAGAGCTGTGTTTTAGCGGCACCGTCGTTCCATTCACGATCCCGGCGGAACAGGTCCAAAAGCTCATCGACGGCTTCTTCGATCATGTCCGCGCCGTGCAACGCCTGAGCCAAAGCCAGACGCGCCTGGTGGTTGTCCGGATCGGCCTCCACAGCAGCACGCAACTCGGCCACGGGACCGGCGTTTTCTGCCTGACGAGCCAGTTCGATCTGAGCGCGCACCGCTTCGATTTCAGGCGCAGCGGAGATGGCCGCAGGCACGCCGTTGATCACCGCTTCAGCCTCATCCACCTGCTCCAATGCCAAGTATGAACGCGCCAGACCGGCAAAAGCTTCTGCATTTTCAGGATCTTGCTCGGCAATCGCCGCAAAGGTTTCCGCAGCAGAGGCAGCATCACCTTCGGTCAACATCTCTTCCGCAGCGAGCAAAGCATCCGCCAGACCACCGTCTGGCACTTCGCCGCCAGCAGCCTCGACCACGCGGGCCACAAAGGCGTCAATCTCGCTGCCTGGCAAAGCACCTTGGAAGCCATCAACCGGTTGCCCTTGCCAGAAGGCATAGACAGTGGGGATCGACTGCACACGCATCTGACCTGCAATAGCCTGATTTTCATCAACGTTGATCTTGGCCATTTTCACAGCGCCGCCTGCAGCGGTCACGGCCGCCTCCAGCGCAGGGCCAAGGGTTTTGCATGGGCCACACCATGGCGCCCAGAAATCCACAATCACTGGCACGGTCATGGAGGCATCCACAACCTCGGCCATGAAAGTGGCCTCTGACACGTCTTTGATCAAGTCGCCTGTTGCGGGCGCAGTAGGGGCGCCTCCGCCAAGAATATCCATCATCATTGTTCTCCGTCTGGAACTTGCCCCCTATATGGAGGGGAGCGGGACAGAAACCAAGAGAGGAGTTGTCCAGATATGCCAGCAAAATGGGACATCTTTGCACTCTCGGAACGTATGATGGCGATGGACGACGCAGCATGGGCACGGCATGCCAATCCGCTCAGCGTCTATTCCCGCATGTCGATTTTGCCGTTGATGACGCTGGCGGTGTTTTCGCGGGTCTGGCTTGGCTGGGGGGCGCTGCTGCCAATTGGTCTGGTGATTTTGTGGACCTGGTGGAACCCGCGCGCGTTTGCCGCGCCAAGCAACACCAAAAGCTGGGCTGCCCCATGGCACCTTTGGCGAGCAAGTGTTTCTCAACCGCAAGGTGGTGCCTATTCCGACCCATCATGCGCAGTGGGCCATAGCACTTGGCCTGGTGTCGGGCGTTGGCATGGTGCCCTGGGTCTGGGGGCTTTGGCAGATTGCTCTTGGTATGACGCTGTTTGGGCTGAGCCTGATGATTGGCGGCAAACTTTGGTTTGTTGACCGGATGGTCTGGCTTTACCAGGACATGAAGGACGCCCACCCCGATTATGCGGCGTGGGCGCGCTAAACTTTCTTACAGATCAAAAGTTGCAAACACCGGCGCGTGATCCGACGGCTTTTCCCATCCGCGGGCGTCACGGAACACACGGCTGGAATGGCCTGCGTTAGAGATATCCCCCGTGGCCCAGACATGATCAAGACGACGGCCTTTGTCCGCCGCGTCCCAATCGCGGGCGCGATAGGACCACCAGCTGTAGAGGTTGCCTTCAGGGATATCCTGACGGGTGATGTCGACCCAGCCGCCGGCCTCTTGGGTTTCTGCCAGCTTCTCGACTTCAATCGGGGTGTGACTGACCACCTTTAGCAGCTTCTTGTGATCCCAGACGTCATCTTCACGCGGGGCGATGTTCAGGTCGCCCACCAGGATTGACTTCTTGACCTGCTCCTTGCGGAACCAATCACGCATCTCGGCAAGGTAGTCGAGTTTCTGGCCAAACTTCTCGTTCTTCTCACGATCCGGCACGTCGCCACCGGCAGGAACATAGAAGTTGTGTACGGTGACACCGTTTTCCAGCGTGCCAGCGATGTGACGCGCGTGACCGAGATCAGCAAAATCTTCGCTGCCCGCCTCAACCATCGGGATTTTGGAAAAGATCGCCACGCCGTTGTAGCCCTTTTGGCCTCGGGCCACCATGTGGGTGTAGCCCAGCTCGGCAAAGGCCTCGGTTGGGATTTTGTCCACCGGGCTTTTGCATTCTTGCAGGCACAACACGTCCGGCGCCTCCTCCTGCATGAGCTTGAGCACAATCGGCTCGCGCAGGCGCACCGAGTTGATGTTCCAGGTGGCAAGGGTGAAAGACATGTGGCATCCTCTCGTTACACGGTTTTAGGGCGACAGGATTTTTGTCGATCCCCCAGTCAGCCACACATCAAAACACCGATTGGCTGACAATAACAATGCCCATTTCAAGCCCGTGACGAGTGAAAAAAGTATTTTTAAAAGGTGAATTCCGTGACTGATACTCCGCATGACATCACGCCACAGGTGCCTCCACAAAAACCAAAGCCCCCCGTTTTGGCCAAGCTGACGAACTTCTTGTCAAAAATCCGCAACCTAACACAAGAGAACCCTTGGCTGTCGTTGACCACCAGCCTGGCATTTTTTGTGTTGGGCTGGGGCGCCACTCTTGGGCTGGACCTCCTGCACGACAGGATTTGGCCAGATTCATACCAGAGCGAAGCGCAAGATCTGCGCCAGAAAATCAATGCCCGTACCACCACAATTCAGGCATACTTGGACAAATTGGACCCGGCCGACACCGCCGCATTTGAAGACACCGCGCAGGCCATTTTGAACGAGTTGGAGGCTTTGACCCCCTCCGTCTCTCAATTTGCCCAACAAGCGGATCAATTCGCCCCCAAACTCGCTGAAGCAAAAACGCGGGAGTTGCGTAATTTGGGTGTCAGCGCGCAAGCGGATTTCATACTGCCGTTGGAAGGTGGCGTGACGCTGTGCGACAGCCGATTCAGTTTTGCCCTGACCCGCTCCACCAGAGCCGGGCATGTCTACATGACCCTGTTCAAAGAGGGTAAACAGATAGGGGAAAATAAAATTGCGGGCCAAGGACTGCGCTTAGATGTTGCGGACCGCTGGGTGAGCGTAAGCTATCTTGGCCCAACCGCCGATGGCGTGTTGTCGCGGTTCAATTTCTCCTGCGGATAGGTCCTCAAGTCAGGCCGCCAGACAAAAAAAGGGCCCGAGCCGAAGCCCGGGCCAGTCCAACAGGGAGGTTCATGTCATAACCCGGACATGGGCGGGAACTCTTAGGTCTTTGCAAATGATGTGTCGCAGATACTGCTTAGTACACATCAACGTAACATATTTAGTATCTCCGCGCCGGTTCCAAAGGGCGGCGCAGAGAAATCGGCAAGATTATGCCACCAAGCGGTATCCACCAGACTCTGTGATCAGCAGGCGCGCATTGGAGGGATCGAGCTCAATCTTTTGACGCAGGCGGTAGATGTGGGTCTCCAGCGTGTGGGTGGTGACACCGGCGTTGTACCCCCAGACTTCGTGGAGCAGCACATCACGGGCCACAACACCTTCGGTGGCGCGATAGAGAAACTTGAGGATGTTTGTCTCTTTTTCAGTCAGGCGCACTTTGCTCTCATCCTCACGGATCAGCAGCTTCATAGAGGGTTTAAATGTGTACGGTCCAAGCTGGAAAACCGCGTCCTCGGACTGCTCATGTTGGCGCAGTTGCGCACGAATCCGCGCAAGCAGGACGGGAAACTTAAAAGGCTTGGTCACGTAGTCGTTGGCGCCCGAATCGAGCCCCAGAATCGTGTCGGCGTCACTGTCATGGCCGGTAAGCATCAGGATCGGGCTTTTTACACCCTGCTTGCGCATCAGGCGGCAAAGCTCACGGCCATCGGTGTCCGGCAGCCCCACGTCGAGGATAATGATGTCATAAAGCCCTTCCTTGACACGCCCCATGGCCTCGGCACCGTTACCGGCCTCAAACACGTCAAAATCCTCGGTCATCACAAGTTGCTCCGAGAGCGCCTCGCGCAGATCTTCGTCGTCATCTACCAGCAGGATCTTTTTCAACTGAGCCATTTGCGTCTCTCCGTAATGCGTTGGTTGATAGCCATGTGAGGGGGCTTCACGGCCAGAACAAGAATTGCTGCAATCTGCTCACGCCCTCGTGTTTCAACACCACCAAATGTTTCATATTGCTGCAAAAGAGGCTACATGGGGTTTGCTGAAGACAGAGGTTCCGATGAGTTTTGCGCCTGACATTATCGAGCGACTGGCCCGTGCGCGGGCGGATTTGCGCATGGGTGTGCCAATTGTACTGACGGGTGTCGGAGAGCCTTTGCTTGTGCTGGCGGCGGAAACTCTGACAGCGAAGCGGTTAGCGGATGTGCGGGCTGTCGGTACCGCGCCGGACCTAACTTTGACGGCACGACGGGCTGAAACGCTTAAGGCGCGGGCCTATGACGGCGATATTGCGCGGGTGGCACTGCCTGCGGAGGCGGACCTGCGGTGGATCAAAGGCATTGTCGGCCCAGAAGACGATCTAAAGACGCCGATGAAGGGTCCGCTCGCCACCGCGCGTACCGGCGATGCGGAGCTACATCGCGCGGCGGTGAAGCTGGTGAAATCAGCGCAACTGTTGCCAGCGGCGTTGACCTTAGAATTGGTCGCGGCAGGCGACTTTGCCTTAGAGCATGGGCTGACGGTGATTCCGTCTGCCTTGGCGGCCCCGCATTTGGCAGCGACCAGTCCCTTACATCCAGTAGTCCATGCGCGCCTGCCGATGGCGGCAGCTGAGGCCGGGCGGCTGCATATTTTTCGTCCTGAAGACGGTGGAGCGGAGCACTACGCGATTGAGATTGGCCGCCCAAATCGAGATGCTCCCGTGTTGGCACGGCTACATTCGGCCTGTTTCACAGGAGATGTTCTGGGCAGTTTGAAATGTGACTGCGGTCCGCAATTGCACGCAGCCCTTGGGCATATGGGCTCCGAGGGCAACGGCGTGTTGCTGTACCTCAACCAAGAAGGCCGCGGCATTGGTTTGGCCAACAAAATGCGCGCCTATTCTCTTCAAGATCAGGGATTTGACACAGTCGAAGCCAACCATCGCCTTGGCTTTGAGGATGATGAGCGCGATTTCCGGATTGGCGCTAAGATCCTTCAAGAAATGGGGTTTTCATCTGTACGGTTGCTGACCAACAATCCGCGCAAGATTGCCATGATGGAAAACGCAGGCGTATCTGTGGCTGAACGCGTGGCGCTGAAAGTCGGTGAAAACGCGCATAATCAAGCGTATCTGGCGACCAAGGCGAAGAAATCAGGACATATGCTGTGAGCCCACATGATCTGGTTCTGACCCCGCGCGGGGTGCGCTTTATGGGGCGGTATTTCCCTTGCAGCATTGGCAAGGGGGGCATCCGGCACCACAAATGCGAAGGGGATGGCGCGACGCCAGTTGGCGTGCACCACATCACCGGATTGCTCTATCGCGCGGATCGCATGGTACAACCAACCCCTTGGGCCACAGCCATTGGTAAAGATGACTTGTGGTCAGATGCCAGTGACGACTTGTACTACAACCAGATGGTGCGTGCGCCCTATGCGCCAAGCCATGAAAAGCTGCGCAGGGCTGATCCGCTCTATGACCTGTTCCTACTCACCGATTGGAATTGGCCTCAGGCGGAGGCGGGTAAGGGGTCGGCGATTTTTCTGCATCAGTGGCGACGGCCGGGGTATCCGACCGAAGGCTGCATCGCCTTTGAGCGCAAACACTTGCACTGGATTGCAGCCCGGGCAGTGCCGGGCACGCGGGTGATAGTCAGCTTAACTTAGTAGGCACGCGCACCAAAAATAGCGGACCCAACACGCACATGGGTGGCCCCCAAGGCTACAGCACGTTCGTAATCACCGCTCATGCCCATGGAGAGTCCAGACAGGCCATTGCGTCCGGCTAGTTTTGCCAACAACGCAAAGTGCAGAGACGGCTCTTCACCCACTGGTGGAATGCACATAAGACCGACAACTGGTAGATCCATCGCGCGGCAGTCCGCGACAAAACTGTCGACATCTGCAAGCAGCACACCGGATTTTTGCTCTTCCTCACCGGTATTCACCTGAATGAAGAGGTCAGGACAAGTGCCTTCTTCCTGCGCAAGGCGGGCAAGGGTTTTGGCAAGCTTGGGACGGTCAAGAGAATGGATCGCATTAAACAACCCCATCGCCTGACGGGCTTTGTTGGTTTGTAATGGGCCAAGAAGATGCACGTCGGCATCCAGATAGGTTTCACGGAAGGTTGGCCATTTGCCAGCAGCTTCCTGCACCTGGTTTTCACCAAACAGGCGGTGACCCTGTTTCAGAACCGATTCCACCACATCATCGGGTTGACGCTTGCTGACCGCGATTAACTTGGTTTCGCCAGAGGTACGTCCAGCGGCGGTTTCTGCTTTGGCGATACGGTTTTGAATTTCGGAGAGCGACATGGACAGGCCTTCTGTTGGTACTGCCCTGCAGAAATCATGGTTTTGCACAAAAAGAAAGGGGCAGGCTCTTTCAAGCCCGCCCCCAAAAGACTTGATGTCTTTCAGCTATTAGAAGCTGAAATTCACACCCAGGTCGCCTTGGGTGTTGCCCAAGCGGTTTTTACCTACACCGGCACCCAAAGAAACGCCGCCGCCCAAGGAATGAGATACACCGATCCCGTAGGATTCGTCGTTTTCAACCCAAGTGCCCTCAACCGCATCGTCGTTGGAACCACCGAAGGATACATGCGCGTTCAAAGAGGTCGCAGCAGAGATTGCGTAAGAACCAGAGATACCAACACTGACGTCGCCGATGTTGTTGTCGTTATCACCGATCAGAACCGCGTACCCAAAATCACCAAAGGAACCGTTTACACCAACAGCCCACTGAGAGTTATCCATGTCGGAGTCACCGAACATTGCGCCCACAGAGTGTGCGCCGAGATTGTAGCCAGCACCGATCTGCCAGGACGCGTCACCTTCGCCTGCAGCAGTTTCCAGACCGTAAGAGACAGCACCGGTAAAGTCACCCGCAGTGTAACGTGCTTTGATACGCTGACCATCGTCGTTTCCGGAACCGGAGAAGCCGTTCTTTACGAAGCCGTCAAAGTTTTCAGCTTGTCCTTGGAAGAAGGAGTAACCTGCTTCGGAGCCAGACCAGTTCAGCACGTCGCCGGAGTCAAAAACGTCGGATACTGAACCCACGTCAACGCGGAGACCGCCGGTGGTTACCGCGAAGCCTGCGCCGCCAGGGCCGGAGCCGTTCGAGCCAAAGCCAGCGTCGTCGTTTGCTTCAAAGCGAATACGACCTTCGAATTTCACACCGGAGTCAGTTTCAGTCACACCGTTCATGGTGAGACGGAAGCGGTGGTCCAGAATGGTTTCTTCAGCGTTGCCGTCGTTGTACTGCAGACCAAAGCGACCAGAGCCGGACATAGTCAATTCTGCTGCTGCTACAGAAGCGGTTGCAACCAGTGCAGTCGATGCGAAGAGAATCTTTTTCATGATTTTTTCCCTCGGATTTCCAATTCATGCGCCCAACCTGGAGAATCCCGATTGAGTATGGCGTAGTCTCTCGCTCTTTTGAGGGTGTTTTGGCAAGCGCGGTGCGAAGGTTTAAGAGAAGATGACCAGACATGGTGCAGACATGTCACAGTCTGTTTCACCAAGCAAAAACCCGCCGATACATTAACCAATTCGCAGCCAGAGCCCAATTCACTGCCACGCGACCTGCCTGCCCCGATAAGACGCAAGACTCTTGCCGAATGCGCGGGTGTTGACTAGGACGGGTACAAACTACATCTTGAGGCAGTTTAATGGAACTTACCCGTCGCCCCGTCCTTTTGGCCGCACTTGTTGCTGCACTGACCGTAAGCGCCTGTGGCAACAGGAACAAAAACCCTTCTGGCTTGTTGTCGGATGGACGCACCACGGAATACACACAAGAGCGCGAAACCATCTGGGATGCTTTTGGGCCGGACAACTCCGACCAAACTGTGCGGGTGAACAAGTACCTGTGGGCCGCATCATTGGAAGTTTTGGACTTCTTACCGATCCAAACAGTCGACCCCTTTAGTGGTGTGATCTCCACCGGCTATGGCACGCCCCCAGGCGGCGGACGCTCCTATCGCGCTACGATTTACATTCGTGATTCCTCCCTTGATGCGCGTTCCCTGAATGTCGCGCTACAATCCAGTGGCGGCCGCGCCGTGCCGGAAAGCACCGCTCGCGCGGTTGAGGATGCGATTCTCACACGGGCACGCCAAATTCGGATAGCCGACAAGAAAATCTGATCGGCCCATACATTTGAAAGAAGAAGCCGCAGCACCTGTCTGCGGCTTCTTTGTTAGCTGCGCACGGCGCCGGCAGGCATGTCATATAGCTGCTGTATCCAATCAAGCTGCTTTGGCAGGCAACAGCTTTGCAAATCATAGTGCGCAACTGCGTAGGCGCGGGACGCTTTCGCCATATCTGCGCGCATGGTGGGATCATCGAGTACCGTACAGATCTCTTTGACCATTTGCGCGCCCTCAAAGAACGGAAACAGGCGGCCGGTTTCTCCATGCGTGATCACCTCTGTCACCGGCGCGGTGTCGCTGGCAATGATCGGCGCGCCGATCGACATGGCCTCCATCAGCGACCAGCTGAGGACAAAGGGGTAGGTCAGATAGACATGCGCGCGGCTGATTTGCAGCATCGAGAGGAATTTATCGTAAGGCACCTTGCCGAGGAAATGCACCCGTTCCCAATTGGGTGTCGGAATTGTGCCGCGCACCTCATCGATAAATATCTGCTTCCAGGTCTGTCCCTTGGGCGGTGCCGCGCCATAACTCACCTCATCCCCACCAACGATCAGCACACGGGCATGTGGCCGCTGCTTCAATAGATCGGGTAAGGCACGCATGAAGACATGATAGCCGCGATACGGTTCCAGATTGCGGTTCACAAACGTTATGACCTCATCCTCCCGCGTCAAAACCGTGCCGTCCTCTAATGTGAGGGTTGCCTCTGGGTTCGGACGCACCACGTCTGTATCGATACCGTCGTGAATGACGCTTATGAGGTCTTCATACTCCTCAGGAAAGGTGGCGGCCTGAAACTTAGTTGGGCTGATGCCCAGATCCACCGACTGGCGGTGCATCATATTATTGAGGTTCTTCATCCGCAGGCGAATGGAATCGGTTTCAGCATTCTGCTTTGGAAACTCTGGGTCAAATGGCTGCGCCGTCTCGTCCAGTGCATAATACAATTCACAATACAGGCCGATACGTGCCGTTGGCCAGAGGTCGCGCAGAAACATCGGCTCCCCCCACCCCGGATGGGCCACAATGACATCGGGCGTGTAGCCTTCCACGTCCCGCAAGTTTCGGGCCGCCGCATAACACGCCTCTGCGCGGAGCACTTTGCTTTCAAAATCTACCAGCCAGGGGTGCAGGCCTTGCGCTGGCTTGCGTTTGATTTGATAGGGGTAAAGCTCTACCCCGTTCCACGTGCCGCGAGCCTTGGCACGTAGTGTGAGACTGCGCACATCGTGCCCACAGGCCGCCAGTTCAGGCGCCAGGTGCTTAAACTGGCCGGGGAAATTTTGATGGATGAAGAGGATTTTCACGCCAATACCTGTCTCAAATGTTCTTGTTTCACGTGTATAGCGTGAAAATTGGCTACCGTAAGCCGCCGGATAGGTCAAATTGCGGCGCTTGTGACTGGACCAAGGCGCGCGGGAGGCCTATCACCTTGCGCAAACCGCGCCACGCTTTTGGCTGGCGGACACAAAGAAATGAAAAGGTGCCACCGCATGTCGCGCTACAGCCCCGCAGAGATTGAAGCCCGCTGGCAAGAAGCTTGGGCCAAGACCGAGACCTTCAAGGCCGTTCGGGATGAGAGCAAACCCAAGTATTACGTGCTGGAGATGTTCCCCTACCCGTCCGGCAAGCTGCACATGGGCCACGTGCGCAACTACACCATGGGGGATGTAATCGCGCGCTACAAAATCTCCACCGGTCACAATGTGCTGCACCCAATGGGGTTTGACGCCTTTGGCATGCCCGCGGAAAACGCGGCGATGGCCTCCGGCGGTCACCCGAAGGATTGGACCTACTCCAACATCGACACGATGGTAGAGCAGATGAAACCGCTGGGCCTGTCGCTTGATTGGTCGCGAATGTTTGCCACCTGTGATGAGGATTATTACGGGCAGCAGCAGGCGTTGTTCCTTGATTTCCTTGAGAAGGGCCTCGTGTACCGCAAAAACGCGGTGGTGAACTGGGACCCGGTCGATATGACCGTGCTCGCCAACGAGCAGGTAGAGAACGGCCGTGGCTGGCGCTCCGGGGCGCTGGTGGAGCGGCGTGAGCTGACGCAATGGTTCTTCAAGATTTCCGACTACTCTGACGAGCTGCTGACCGCGCTGGACGGGTTGGACAACTGGCCTGCGAAAGTGCGGCTGATGCAGGAGAACTGGATCGGCAAGTCGCGCGGCTTGGAGTTTGGCTTTGAACGCACCGATGGCGGCGAAGACATCACCGTCTATACGACTCGCCCCGACACACTGATGGGCGCGTCCTTTGTGGGGATTTCGCCGGATCACCCGATTGCGAAAGAACTTGAGGCGGCGAATCCTGAGGTTGCGGCGTTTGTGGCCGAGTGCCGTAAGGGGGGCACCACGGAAGAAGCCATCGAGACCGGTGAAAAGCTGGGCTACGACACCGGCATTCGTGTGAAGCACCCGCTGAACCCTGACTGGGAGCTGCCGGTCTGGATCGCGAACTTCATTCTGATGGATTACGGCACGGGCGCAATTTTCGCCTGCCCGGCGCATGACCAGCGCGACTTGGACTTCTGCCGCAAGTATGACCTGCCAGTTGTGGACACCTTCTTCGCAATTGGCGACGAGACACCGGTGGAAAACACCGCCTTTGTGCCGGGCAAAGAAGAGAAGGTGAAATGGCAAAACCATTTTGCCGGTCTGGATGAAGCCACAGGTCAGGACGCCATCGATGTGACCATCGATTTTGCCGAAAAGGCTGGTTGGGGCAAAGGCGTGACCAACTTCCGCCTGCGTGACTGGGGCCTGAGCCGTCAGCGCTATTGGGGCTGTCCGATTCCGGTGGTGCATTGTGATGAATGCGGCGTGGTGCCGGAGAAGAAAGAGAACCTGCCAATTGCGCTGCCTTATGACGAAGACGGCAAGGCGATTGATTTCTCGGTGCCGGGCAACCCGCTGGACCGTCACCCAAGCTGGCGCGATTGTAAGTGCCCGAACTGTGGCGCACCTGCGAAGCGTGAAACAGACACCATGGACACGTTTGTGGACAGCTCCTGGTATTTTGCACGTTTCACCGCGCCGAAGGCGGACACGCCAACCGTGGCGGAAGATGCCGCCTATTGGATGAACGTTGATCAGTATATCGGCGGCATTGAGCACGCGATTTTGCACCTGCTCTACTCGCGTTTCTTTGCGCGGGCGATGCACATCTGTGACCACCTGCCAGAGAGCGCAAAAGAGCCGTTCGACGCGCTGTTCACGCAGGGCATGGTGACTCACGCGATCTACAAACGCGAGAACCAAAGTGGCCGTCCAACTTATTTCTATCCCGAGGATGTCGAGCTGCGAGACGGCAAGGCGTACTTGAAAGAAGACGGCTCTGAGGTGGACATTGTGCCTTCGGCCAAGATGTCCAAATCGAAAAACAACGTGGTGGACCCGCTGTTCATCATCGAAAACTACGGTGCCGACACCGCGCGGTGGTTTGTGCTGTCTGACAGCCCGCCCGAGCGCGATGTGGAGTGGACTGCTTCCGGTGCGGAAGCGGCCTACAAGCACCTGACTCGTGTTTGGAACCTTTGCGACAAGATTGGCGAGATGGATGACGGCGCCAAAGGTCAGGGTGACGAAGAGCTGCTGCGCGAAACACATAAGGCGATCCGTGACGTGACGCTGGGTGTAGAAAGCTTTGGTTTCAACGCGTCGATCGCGAAGCTGTATTCTTTCACCAACACCATCGCCAAGTCCAAGGCGGGCAAAGCTGCCAAGCGCGAAGCCATCATGACCCTGGCACAGTTGATGTCGCCGATGACCCCGCACCTTGCGGAAGACATCTGGGCGCATCAGGGAGGCGAAGGCATGGTTGTGAACGCGGCCTGGCCTGTGGCGGATGAAGCGATGCTGGTGGAAGCCAACGTAACCCTGCCGATCCAAATCAACGGCAAACGGCGCGGCGAGATCACCGTGGCCAAAGATATGCCAAAAGAAGAGGTTGAAAAGCTGGCGCTGGCGCATGAAGCTGTTGTCCGAGCGCTGGATGGGGCCCAGCCCAAAAAGATGATTGTTGTCCCCGGTCGGATTGTGAATGTCGTCGTTTAACCGCCGCACCTTTTTGTTGTCTGCAGCCGCCGCGGGAGGTACCTCCCTCAGCGGCTGTGGATTTGAACCCGTCTACGGCACGAATGGAGCGGCCTCGATGCTGCTCAACAATGTGCTGGTGGATGAACCCAAGGCGCACGAAAGTTACCTATTGGTGCGTGAGCTGGAGAACCGATTAGGGCAACCCGGTTCTGCGCCGCAATTTGGCTTGTCACTGGCAATGAACCTGGATGAACGTGGTGTGGGGCGAACCTCCGCTCAAGTGACCAACCGGTTTGATGTCATTGGATCCGTAACCTATGCGTTGCGCGGCATGGACGACAACGAAGTGCTGACCACCGGCAAGGTGTCTAGCTTCACCAGCTATTCCGCCAGCGGCAGCACCGTTTCAGAATTGGCCGCAAAAGATGATGCCTATGAGCGCCTGATGGTGATTTTGGCGGATCGCATTGTGGTCGAATTGCAGGCCTATGCGGTGTCTGAGGCGGCATGAAGCTTTCTGCACGGGACGCCAATCGCTACTTTTCCAAACCGGAACCAGATCGTACTGGCCTGTTGATCTACGGGCCGGATGCGATGCGTGTAGCGCTCAAGCGCCAAGAAGTGATTGCGGCCTTGATTGGCCCACAAGGCGAAGAGGAAATGCGGCTGACGCGCATTCCTGGCGCAGATTTGCGCAAAGACAAGGCCGCTGTGTTGGACAGCATCAAAGAGGTCAGCTTTTTCCCCGGACCACGCGTAGTTTTTGTGGAGGGCGCGACCGATGCCGGCGCACCGGCGATTCTGAGCGCTTTGGAAGATTGGGCCGAGGGGGACGCGCAGATTGTTGTGACCGCCGGTCAGCTCAGGGCCAGCTCCAAGATGCGCAAAGCGTTTGAGACCCATCGCAACGCCTATGCGGTGGGAATTTACAATGATCCACCCAGCCGTGAAGAGATCGAGGCCGATCTGAAAGCTGCAGGGCTGGGCAATATTGAGCATGAGGCGATGACCGACCTGTTCAATCTGGCACGCGAGTTAGACCCCGGTGATTTCCGGCAAACCTGTGAGAAGCTGGCGCTCTATAAGTTCAAAGACGATCTGCCGGTGACCTCAGAGGATGTGGCGGCCTGTGCGCCGGTGTCCACCGAGGCGGCACTGGACGACATCTTGAACATCGTGGCCGAAGGGCGTGCGCGGGAAATTGGCCCGATCCTGCGCAAGTTGGAAGCGCAGGGGGTGAACCCAGTGTTGCTGATCATCTCCGCCACACGACATTTTCGGGCACTCTATGGCGCAGCCGCAGACCCCGGCGGGGCAGCGGCGGGCATTGCCCGGATGCGACCGCCAATTTTTGGCCCACGGCGCGACCGCATGGTGCGGCAAGCCTCCAGCTGGGGCGCACCGAAGCTTGAGCAAGCATTGACCGGCTTGACAGACACCGATTTGAAGTTGCGGTCTGCCGGGCAGCGCGCGCCGGAGATGGCGCTGGTGGAGCGGTTGTTTTTGCGTCTGGCGATGTTGGGGCAGCGCGGGCGGTAAAGCGCGACGAGGCGTCACGACGGCACGGGACGCTTGTTTCATGAGTGTTCGGCGGGCAGTCTCCCCTCAACGAGCAGGGAGGATGCCATGTATGAAGTGATCGGAAGCCCCACCAGCCGCGCATTTCGGGTGGTTTGGATGCTGGAAGAGTTGGGCCAGCCTTACAAACTGTCACCGGAAAAGCCGCATTCCGAGGTGGTAAGCGCACTGAACCCATCAGGCAAAATTCCAATCCTGAAAGATGGCGACGCCGCGATCATCGACAGCACGGCGATCCTGACCTATCTGGCGGACAAACATGGCAAACTGACCTATCCGGCGGGCACCATTGAGCGGGCGCATCAGGACAGTTTCACACAGCAGATTTTGGATGAGATTGAAGCGGCATTGTGGACCGCAAGCCGCCACAACTTCATTCTGCCGGAAGCGCGCAAGGTGCCTGCGGTGAAGGAGACCCTGATGTGGGAGTACAGTCGGGGGCTCAAAAACGTGCTGCGCCGTCGGCAAGGGACTTACTTGATGGGCGGAGAGATGACCGTGCCAGATATTATCCTGACCCATTGTGCAACATGGGCGAAGTTTGAAGGGTTCCCCACAGATAATGAGGAACTGCTTGGCTACATCAAAGTCACGCGGGGACGAGAGGCGTTTCAGAAATTGTTGCCGAAGCGAAAATGAGGGGCCAGCCCCTCTTGGCCTACAGCCAATTCACCCCGGGATATTTGTCGCCAGTGAATGTGAGGGGCTATGTGCGAGCCAATCGCGCGCACCTGCTCCGGCCCAGCGCCCTGTGGCGAGGCAGGCGGTGAGGAGATAGCCACCCGTAGGCGCTTCCCAGTCCAGCATTTCGCCCGCCGCAAAGGTACCTGGCTGATCCTTGAGCATGAGGGTTTCGTCTAAAGCATCGAAGCGCAGGCCGCCTGCGGCGCTAATCGCCTCATCCATTGGGCGTGGGCCTGCGTGGGTGACCGGCAATGCTTTGAGGAGTGACGCGAGATCCTCTGGCAGCGGCTGGCCAAACTCCATCAGCAGAGCCTGTTTTTCCGGCGAGAGCTTGAGGGCTTTGCGCAGGAAGTTGGCGCGGCTCATTTTGCCTTTGGGGCGCGAGAGGCGGGTACGGATGTCATCCACGCTCATGTCCGGCAAAAGGTCCAGAGTGAGCGTGGCGCCCTCGCGCATCGGGCGGGACACGGCGTAGATGCCACCTCCCTCCAGACCGCGCTCGGAGATGACAAATTCTGCGCGTAGGGAGGTGTCGCCGGCTGAGAGCGTCACATTTTTGATCGGCGTGCCAAAGTGGCGCGCCATGTGGGGCGACCAATCAACTTCGAAGCCCATGTTGGCGGGTTTAAAGGGGGCAACTGGCGTTTTGAGCCAGTCCGCCCAAGCGCCATCTGAGCCAAGCCTTGCCCAGCTGGCGCCACCGCAGGCCAGAACGCAGACCTTGGGGCTGATCTCTTGAGGGCCATCAGGTGTTTCAAAGCTGTAACTGCCGCCGGTCCAGCGCCAGCGGGTGCGGATGTCTACAGCTTGCTCAGACAAACGGGTGAGCCAAGCGCGCAGGAGCGGTGAGGCTTTCATGACTTTGGGAAAGACCCGACCGGAAGACCCCGTGAACATCTCCTGCCCCAGCTCTTCGGCCCAAGTGGTGACATCCGTGGGGCCAAAGGCTTCCAGCATCGGGCGCAAGGTTGGAGCAGCCTCGTGATAGTGGCTGAGGAAGGTCTCAAACGGTTCGTCTTTGCTCAGGTTGAGGCCGGACTTGCCCGCCATCAAGAACTTGCGCGCCACGGAGGGTTTGGCCTCCGCCACGACAACGGAATGCCCCGCCGCAGAGATCACATCGGCGGCCATGAGACCAGCGGGACCTGCGCCTATGACCAACGCATCCGTCACTCGGAGGGCTGAGATGTGGGCAATGGCGTTTTCAGTTCCACAACACGGTGTGGATACGGAATGGTGATGCCTGCGTCCTTAAGCGCGTTCCAGATCAGGAACAGCACATCGGAGCTGAATTTGTTGCGGCCGTCATCGATGCCTTCAACCCAGAACTCTACGGCAAAATCCACACCGCTGTCACCAAAGCCACGCAGCTCACAATCCGGTGGGAACGGGTCGTTCAAAACGCCGGGGTGTTTGGCCACAGCAGCCTCGATAATAGCGGGCACTTCGTTGATGTCGGTGTCGTAGCTGACCGAAAACGGGGCTTCGTAGCGGTTGGCCGAGCCGCTGTCAGAGTAATTCACCACGCGGGTGGTGATGAAATCTTCGTTGGGCACCACAATCCAGCGGCCATCGTAAGTTTCCAAAATGGTGGCGCGGGCGGTCATTTTGATGATGGTGCCAGCTTCGCCGCCGTCGAGTTCCACGTAGTCGCCAACAGTGGCCTGACCTTCGAGCAGTAGGATCACGCCGGAGATGAAGTTGGAGGCAATCTTTTGCAGGCCAAAACCAAGACCCACACCAATCACACCGGTGAGCACCGCAAGGGAGGTGAGGTTGATGCCCATGATGTTCATCACCAAGAGGAACGCGACACCAAAGATGCCAATTTCCAGCGTCTTGGCGATGAGCTCACGCATGGCGGGGCGCATCTCGTCCTGTTTTTTGATGAACTGGCTGGATTGTTCGTTGGACCAACGGCCGAGCCAGAAGATCGCACTCGCTACAACAACAAAGCGGAGGGCAAACAGCACGGAGAAAGAGAGGTTGCCAAGCGGGACAACCGTGGCATCGAGATAGGCCATGACCTCATCCAGAATGCCCAGAGCATAAAGGCCCGCGATGGGCACGAGGAGGTAGCGGCCCAGCACTTTCATCACTGGATCCGCGATGATCTCTTTGACCAAAATGCGCACTGCCAGAAACAGGAACACGCGTTTGCCGAAGGCAATCACCGCGCCGGAGCCAAACAGTGAACGGGTGACGTTTTCGCCGATGCCGATGAAGACATAGGCCAAAAGCGGTAGCAGCAGCGGCAAGAACATTGATACAAAACGGCGGGCGCGGGCGATGTAGCTGTCTTGACCTTCCGGTGGCGTCAACCAGCGATCCAGAAGCGGATGCAGCTTGCGGCTGACATAGAGTGCCGCAAGGTAAGCGACCAGCAGCAGGCCAAATTGTGACCAGGCGGCGGGGCTGAGTAGCCAGCCTTGTGCAATGCCCCAGAGTCGGTCGACCTGTTGGAGAGCTGAGTTGAGTAAGGCTGTGCCGTCCATGATACGTCCGCTTGCTGAATGAGGCGTTATAGGTATCCTCTTGCCTTGCGGGCCTTGGTAACTCAATCAAAAACGGGGGGAAAAACGTGGGGGATGTGGCATCAGACGCAGCACGGGCACCAATTTGTCCACTGTGTGGCCGCCCAATTCCGCCTGAAGCACGGCAATCCAAGCACCACCTAATCCCGCGACTGCGCGGCGGAAAAGGCGGACCCACCGTGTTGCTGCACCAGATTTGCCACAACGAAGTCCACGCGGTGCTGACGGAAACCGAACTGGCAAAAGTCTACAACTCGGTCGAGATGCTGCAAAGCCATCCCCGGCTGGCCAAGTTCATAAACTGGGTCAAAAAACGCCCGCCGGGGTTCCACTCCAAAACGCCGGGTGGGCGGCGGAAACGCTAAGCCTTAGCTGTAGTGCTTTTTACGCGACATCTTCCCGATACCCGGGTTTACACTGTTCGTCGGATCGATCGATTTATAAAACTCCGCCAGATCCGGCTTGGCCGCATATAGGTGGCCCACGTTATGTTCCGACGGGTATTCCGCCCCGCGCTGATCCATGATGTCCAACATCATGGCTTTGACCTTTTTGGGGTCTGAGCCCTTTTTGACCACATAATCCTGATGCATCACATGGCACATGAAATGGCCATAAAGAATGCTGTGCACCAGATGATCGGTGATCTCAGCAGGGAGGTTTTCAAACCAGTCTTCGTCATTGCGGCGCAACGCAATATCCAACGCCAGAATGTCTTCGACCTCATTGTGGTGCACCGCCATGTATCGCGCGCCTGCGCCCGCGGCGGCAAACCGATGCAACCCAGCGAGCTTTGCTTCGCGGGGGGTGCATTCAAAGAACTCTATCCCACCTGTCGCCCGCATCTCTTCGAGCATGGAGCGGGTTTCATCAATGCCGCCATCATGGGCCTTGATGATCAGGTGATGCGGATATTTGGCGCGAAACTCCCGCATCTTGGCAGGCAACATATCTGGCCAGAGCGTGCCCAGAAACTGCATGAAACGGTCGGTGAAATTGCCCATCAACGGCACTTTCACCAGCAGCGCATCCACCGCGCCCTTTAGAGCAAACAGCGCAGACAGCCGGTCGGTGCCCAGTTTATCGATCAAGATCAACGTGTCCTTGCCGTATCTGTCGGCAATATCAAAGGCTTCTTCATGCAGGTACTCGGCGCTCACCAGCAGGGTTTCAAACTCCCCCAAAATGCGTTGGCGGATCTTCGTCAGCTGTGCCGTGTCTTTGGTACCCACATAAAAGGTGCCGGTGGCCTTGTAGGCTTCAAACGTATCCAACCGCACCGCAAAGACAATCAGCTTGCCGCCACAGCCTGAGACCTCATAGAGGCGGTTTTTGTCGGCGTTGTAGCGCGAGGGCGTATCCGCCTTAAAATCGCGCACCAGTTCAACATAGTTGCTGTCAGAGGCCACGCGTTCATCATTGATGATCTCCCCCAGACGCCGCTCTTGCAGGTTGGTCAGGATCTCTTCCGGGGTGTCGCCCAGCTCAATACCAAGGTGGTTCACAAGCTCCAGCTCACCCTCAGCGGTGATCCGGCCAAATAGCGCAAGCTCGGTATAGGCGGGGCCACGCTCAACAAGCGATCCGCCTGAGTTGTTGCACACGCCGCCCACCACGGTAGATCCGATGCTGGTGCTGCCAATCACCGAATGGGGCAGCCGTTTCAACGGCGCCAACAGTTTTTCCAGAGAAAACAGCGTTGCACCGGGGAAACTGATCACCTGCGCGCCATCATTAATCAGTTGCAGCCCATCCAAGCGGCGGGTGTTGATCACAACCACATCACGATCATAGCTGTCCTTGGGCGTAGAGCCCTCGGTCAGACCCGTATTGGCCGCCTGCATAATCATGATTTTGTTTGCAGAAACACAGGCTTTTACAACCTCCCATTGCTCCAACAATGTCCCGGGCTGCACCACTGCAAGGGCGTCGCCTTCACCGGAGCGGAAGCCTTTGCGGAACCGTTGCGTGCGGCGTGCTCCAGTCAAGACGTGACGTTTGCCAACAATTTTGCGCAACTGCGCGATCAACTGATCTTCGCTCATGAGACCCTCACACCATGGACACAGACACTGGTATTGGACAAGCGTAGGCAACCGCACCAGCGCGGGCTGTTGTGCGACAGAGGTGCCCTTGGGTCAAGTTCAGGCGAAGATTGGTCTAAAAATATGACCAAAATGTTACATGCGGGAAACTGGGTATTTAGAGGCACATCTGTTTGATGCCGGATGCCATCTCCGGCTTAGCCGCCAAGGTATCCGCCGCAATCTCTCGTGCAACGGTGACAACGTCCTCTGCGGGCACGATGCGCTCGATCAGACCATAGGTGAGCGCCTCCTCTGCCGTGAGTTTCTGCCCCCCCATCAACATCAGTTTGGCGCGGGCTGGTCCCACAAGAGCTGCAAGCCGTGCTGGGTCGGAGGGTTGCGGCAGGTAGCCAAGTTTCATCACCGGGTAGAAGAACTTGGCATGTGGCGCTGCGATGCGGATATCACAGGCCAAGGCCATGCCGTTGGCGCCGCCGGCCAAAGTGCCGTTTAGGGCCGCGATGGTCAGGCCGGGCAAAGCGGCGACGGCACCGGACAAGCGCTCCCAAACCGGGCTGATGGCCAAGCCAGCGCGGGCTTCGTCCAGATCAGCGCCGGCGGAGAATACCTTGCCCGTGCCAGTGAAGATCAGCACGCGGGCCTCTTGGGCGGACTCGGCAATTTCCGCGAGTTCTGTGAGCATGGCTTCGGTCAGGGAATTGGCTTTCTCAGGTCGATTGATGGTCACCACCCAGAGGCCGTTTTTGTCTTTGCTTAGGTCAATCATGTCAGTCTCACTTTGCGAATAGGCGCGGGTTTGGCGGCAGGAGGCTGATTTTTGCCGAAAACTGTCACAAAGCAACCTCTTGGAATGTTTGACTTCCCTTGAAGTAAGGCGATCGCGGCAAGGCGTCTACCCCAAGCAAAAAAACCCGTCGGTTTGGGCCTTGACCCTGCCTCAGTGAAGACCCAGTCTTAAGGGGAAGGCTTTGAAAAGGTAGATAAGTTGATGCAGATTTCAGCACCCCGCATTTTCACAACCACGGCATTGGCCACGGTTTTTTACGCCCAAGCCGCTTGGGCAGACGTCACCGCAGATGAGGTTTGGAGCAACTGGCGCGACTCGATGACCGGTTTTGGCTACGAGATTTCGGCCACCGAAAGCACAGAGGGTGATGTTCTGACCGTGAATGGCCTGGCGATGTCGATGGACATTCCGGAAGAAGATGCCTCGGTAGCAGTCGACCTAGGTACGCTGGCGTTTGAAAATGTTGGCGACGGCACAGTGCGTGTCGTTGTGCCGGAAAATGCACCGATCCTTGTGAAGCTTCTAGACGACACGGAGACGGTCGAAATTGCGCTGACCATGACGTCCTCCGACATGGACAACATCGTGTCCGGCACAGCAGAAGCCATGGTTTACGACTATGCCGCGAGCAAACTGGATCTGATTGTGGACAGCATTGTTGTGGACGGTGAAACCGTGCCAGACATGGACATTGCCCTGACATTCGCAAACCTCGCCGGCCGGTCCCAGACCACGTTTGGCGATGTGATCAGCAGCGTGCAAAAAGGCAGCATTGGCAATGTGTCTTTGATTGCCAAGGGCGTAGACCCGGACTCCGGCGAGAACTTTGACCTGTCCGTGACGGGTGCGGGCCTGGAAGTCGATGGCACCGCCAGTGTGCCAACCGGTGACTATGGCGAAGATGTCGCCGCGTTCTTTGCGGACGGATTTGCCATCGAAGGCAGTTATGCGCTGCAATCCACCACCATGAATGTGAACTTCATGGAAGACGGCACCCCCGGCTCCTTGGGGTACACCAGCGGGCCGGCCGTTGTTGGGGTGGATATGGACAGCGAAGGCATGGCCTACGATGGCACCGTCACCAATGTCGCGTTGAATGTGGCCAGCCCTGAGTTCCCACTGCCAATTGACGTCAGCGTTGGCGAAATGGGCTATGGTTTTGCCGTGCCTCTGGCCGCGTCTGACGAACAGCAGGAATTTGGCCTGACCGTGAAAATGCTGGATCTGAGCGTGTCTGAAATGCTTTGGGGCATGTTTGATCCCGGCCAGGTGCTGCCACGTGACCCAGCAAACTTGCTCGTTGACTTGAGTGGTTTGGCGACTGTGGCAATCGATATCCTGACCTTGGATGACGACAGCCCGGAAATCCCAGGCGAGTTGAACGCGCTGAACATCAACGACATCCAGCTCAACCTCGCAGGTGCAGCGCTAGAAGGCGCGGGCAGCTTCACCTTTGACAACACCGACATGGAAAGCTTTGACGGCTTCCCACGCCCTGAAGGCAGTCTGGACGTCAAAATTGCCGGCATCAACGGTCTGATGGACAAGCTGATTTCCATGGGTCTGCTGCCGGAAGAACAGGCGATGGGTGCCCGCATGATGATGGGCATGTTCACCCAACCGGGTGACGGCGACGACACGCTGGTTTCCAAAATCGAGGTCAATGACAAAGGCCAGGTTCTGGCGAATGGGCAGCGTCTGAAATAAGCGTTTTCCATTGGAAATCGTACGGGCCGCGGGTTACTCCTGCGGCCTTTTTCGTTGTGCGAATTCGTCGCGTTTTCTCTCATATGGAGGCACTGGACGTCTCGGCAAGCCCGGCCTAATCTCCCGCTCAAATCAGCAAAAGGACCTGCGTCATGGCGACCGGCACGAATATCCGCACCTACTTCAACGGCTCTTGGCATGACGGGGATATTTCCATCATCCGCGCGGCCGATCATGGCGCGTGGCTCGGCTCTACGGCGTTTGACGGGGCGCGGCTTGTGAACGGGCTGACGCCGGATTTGGACAAACACTGTGCGCGGACAAACCGCTCAGCTGAGGCACTGATGCTGACGCCAACCGTGTCCACCGAAGATATGGTGGCCATCGTGCAAGAAGGACTAAAGACATTTGCCCCAGGGGCCGCGGTTTACATCCGCCCGATGTATTGGGGGCTGGATGGCGATGCGACGGCGATTGTACCCAGTGCGGACACCACTGGGTTTGCCGTTTGTCTTGAAGAAATTCCGATGGTATCGCCAGACGCAGCGGTCACACTCTGCAAGACGCAATTCCGCCGTCCGGTTTTGGAGAGCGCCGTGGTGAACGCAAAGGCAGGCTGCCTCTATCCCAACAACGCGCGGATGTTGCGAGAAGCCCGGCTCAAGGGGTTCAACAACACGCTGACCTGCGACGCGATGGGCAATGTGGCAGAAACCGCCACCTCCAACGTGTTTATGGTGCGCGATGGTGAGGTATTCACCCCAATTCCAAATGGCACTTTTCTGGCGGGCATCACCCGTGCGCGGCACATCGAAAACCTGCGAGCAGATGGCATGACCGTACATGAAACCATCCTAGGCTATGGCGACTTTGACGAGGCCGACGAGGTGTTCTTGTCGGGTAACATGAACAAGGTCACACCGGTGAAAGCCTTTGAAGAGCGCCAGTATCAGATTGGGCCCGTGACGCGCCGCGTGCGCGAGATGTATTGGGACTGGGCCGCGTCCACCACATAACGCGGCAGAAAGAAACATTGCACGCCAAGGCGCTAGACGGCATGATCCCGGAAAGGGAGTGACAGTATGCGCAAGTTTCTCGTTGTGCTGGATGACAGCCGGGAGTGTCTGAATGCGATGCGGTTTGCAGCGATGCGCGCCGCGCGCACTGGTGGCGGCGTGAAAATCCTATCGATCATCCCGCCGGAGGAGTTTAACCACTGGATCGGCGTGAGCGATTTAATGCGCGAGGAAACACGCGAGCGTATTGAGGTGCACTATGAAGTGTTTGCCAAATGGATGCGCGATCGTCAGGGCGTGGATCCAGAGCTTAAAATCCGCGAAGGCGAAGCGGTGAACGAAATTCTCTCTGAGATCAAAGAAGATCAGGAGATCGGCGTGTTGGTTCTCGGGGCGGGTAACGACCGCAAGGGGCCTGGCCCGCTGGTATCACAGTTATCGCGCAACTCCGGGAGCCTGCCCGTGCCAATCACTGTAGTGCCAGGCGATTTGTCCAAGGAACAGCTTGAGGCTGTGACTTAGGGCCACCTCATTCAAACCTTAGTTTAGAATGAATCTAAACCTTGACTAATGCCCAACGCGAGCGCATATCAAATTCGATAGGAAAGGTCTGCCAATGTTCATTCAAACGGAATCCACACCAAACCCCGCCACGTTGAAATTCCTGCCCGGCCAGACCGTGCTGGAAATGGGCACTGCCGACTTCCCGACAGCGGATGGCGCATCAGCGTCTCCACTGGCGACACGTATCTTTACCGTGAATGGCGTGTCTGCTGTATTCTTTGGCAACGACTTTATCACCGTGACCAAAGCAGATGGCATTGAGTGGGACCATATCAAACCGTCAATCCTTGGCGCGATTATGGAACATTTCCAATCGGGTCAGCCCGTCATGTCGGGTGAGGCAGCGGCCCCTTCCGGTCATGCGGAGCACACCGGTGAAGACGGCGAGATCGTGGGTCAGATCAAAGAGCTGCTGGACACCCGCGTGCGTCCGGCCGTGGCGCAGGACGGTGGCGACATCACCTTTCACGGGTTTGACCGCGGCGTTGTCTACCTGCACATGCAGGGTGCTTGCGCAGGCTGCCCATCTTCCACATTGACCCTAAAAATGGGCATCGAGAACCTGCTGCGTCACTACATTCCCGAAGTGACCGAAGTGCGCCCTGTTGCGGTGTAAGCCAACAGCATGACCACACCTTTGGTTCTGAGTTTTGATACATCGGCCGCGCATGTCGCGGCCGCTTTGCTGTGCGGGGATGAGATCGTCGTGCGCAAGGTGGAAGAGATGAAGCGTGGTCAGGCTGAACGGCTGATGCCTATGCTGGAAGAGGTGCTCGCCGAGGGCGGTAAGCGTTTTGCCGATCTGGATGCAATTGGCGTTGGCATTGGACCGGGGAACTTTACAGGCATTCGGATCTCTGTGTCCGCCGCCCGCGGTTTGGCGCTTGGCCTGGGCATTCCCGCAGTGGGTGTGAGCAGCTTTGATGCGATTGAGGCCGGTTTGACCGGCGACGGTGTTGCGATGGTTAGCGCCCCCCGTGGACAAGGGTATTTGTTCCCGAAAGGTGGCAAGCCCTATTTGGCTGCCGAAGAGGAGCTGGCGCAGATCGCGGAAAAGACTTCTTTGGTGATGCCGGAAGCCACAAGTCTCGTGGAACAGATCGCGCGATTGGCGGCACAACGGTACCCAGACAATCCGGCGCGCCCTGCCCCTCTCTACATCAAACCAGCCGACGCAGCCCCACCCAAAGACCCGGCTCCGGTGATCCTGCCATGACGCCAGAGGTGATGGCGGCGATTTATGCGGCCGCTTTCCCCAACAGCCGCGCTTGGAACGCTACTGAAATTTCAGACACGTTAGCCTCTCGTTTGACCTTTGCCATCGAAGGTAACGTAGGGTTCGCTTTGGGGCGAGTTGTTGCAGATGAAGCTGAACTGCTGACCATTGCCGTGGACCCTGAACATCAAGGCAAAGGATTGGGCCTTGTTTTATTGAACCAATTTGAAGCCGAATCACAAACACGCGGAGCGTGCTGTGCCATTTTGGAGGTCGCGCAAGATAACACCGCTGCGCTTGCGCTCTATGCGCGTGCGGGCTACGAAATCTGTGGTGAGCGGTCTGGCTACTACAGCAGGCCCGACGGAGAGCAAATCACTGCCAGCCTTATGAAAAAGGCGTTAAGGTAGCTATAGGTGTGATTCGAGATTGGTCATTTTTGCCCAAACGGTCAAAAAATCGTTGACGCTAACGGTCTCAATCGCCTTATTAACACGATGATCCGGCGGGATCTAAACAATAGACGGGACGGCAGCTCGCCAAAACAACGACCGACCCGCTCAATATATGGGAGACATTTATGAGCCTCATGCACAAATTCCTCGGCGCGGCCGCGGCAGCAGCTCTTTCCGCAGGTGCAGCCCTGGCAGAGCCAGCGCTGATCTTTGACCTCGGCGGCAAATTTGACAAATCCTTCAACGAAGCGGCCTTTGGTGGCGCGACCCGTTGGGCGGATGAAACTGGCGGCACATTCCGCGAAATCGAACTGCAGTCCGAAGCTCAGCGTGAGCAGGCTCTGCGTCGTTTTGCTGAAGCCGGCGCCAACCCAATCGTGATGACCGGCTTTGCCTTTGGCAACGTGCTGAGCGAAGTTGCGCCTGATTATCCTGACACTAAGTTTGCCATCATCGACATGGTTGTGGATCAGCCAAACGTACGTTCCGTGGTGTTCAACGAGCACGAAGGCTCCTACCTGGTTGGCATGATGGCGGCTCAGGCTTCCAAGTCCGGCACTGTAGGCTTCATCGGTGGCATGGACATCCCGCTGATCCGTAAGTTTGCATGTGGCTACGTTCAGGGCGTGAAAGCGGTGAACCCAGAGGCCACCGTGATCCAGAACATGACCGGCACCACCCCTGCCGCCTGGAACGACCCGGTAAAAGGCTCTGAGCTGACCAAAGCCCAGATCGCACAGGGCGCGGACGTTGTATACGCAGCGGCTGGCGGTACTGGCGTTGGTGTTCTGCAGACCGCAGCGGATGAAGGCATCCTGTCTGTAGGTGTGGACAGCAACCAGAACCACCTGCACTCCGGTAAAGTTCTGACCTCCATGATGAAGCGCGTGGACAACGCGGTTTACGAAGCCATGACAGCTGGCGTTGATCTGGAAACAGGTTTCAACGTTATGGGTGTGGCCAACGGCGGTATCGACTACGCCATGGACGAGCACAACGCCTCCCTCGTGTCCGCGGACATGAAGGCAGCGGTTGACGGTGCAAAAGACAAAATCGCCTCTGGCGAGCTGGCTGTGCACGACTACATGAGCGACAACACCTGCCCAGTAGAATAAGCAGATTCCGGGCTTGAACCCGGAGCTCTTTATGGGGGCCGTACCATCGCGGTGCGGCCCCCAAACCTTAAAGGGGGACACGAAGATGGTAGATGCGTTAAACGCATTCTTTGTCGCGTGGGGAGAAACCGACGCCACAAAACGCTCAGAAGCCCTCAAAGGGGCGCTGGCGGACAACTTCACGTACATCGATCCACGATCCGAAGCGCCAATATCCGACTTGGACGCGCTCAACGGCTATGTCGGGATGTACGCGCAATATGCGCCAGGTGCGACTGCGGCGGTGGTGAACACCAGCGAGACAAACGGCCAGTATCGTTTGACCGTGGCCTTTCGCATGGCCGACGGCAAGGAACAGCTGGGCCAATACTATGTGGAACTTGACGCCGAGAGCCGCGCCACGCGCTTGATCGGCTTCGCAGGATTGGGAGAGCCTGAATGACGGCGCCTGCCATTGAACTCAAAGGTATTTCCAAAGCCTTTGGCCCTGTCCAGGCAAACAAGGACATTTCGATTTCGGTGCAACCGGGCACCATCCACGGCATTATCGGCGAAAACGGCGCGGGCAAGTCCACGCTGATGTCGATCTTGTATGGCTTTTACAAAGCCGATGCCGGGGAAATTTTCATCAAGGGTGGCAAAACCCTGATTCCGGACAGCCAAGCCGCGATCCGCGCAGGCATTGGCATGGTGTTTCAGCACTTCAAACTGGTGGAAAATTTCACTGTGCTGGAAAACATCATTCTGGGGGCTGAAGATGGCGCGATGCTGAACAGTTCGCTGGGCAATGCCCGCAGAGAGCTCAAGCATCTGGCTGAGGAATACGGGCTGAACGTGGACCCGGATGAGGTGATTGAGAACCTGTCTGTGGGGCACCAGCAGCGGGTGGAAATCCTCAAGGCGCTGTATCGCAAGGCGGAAATCCTCATTCTGGACGAACCAACCGGCGTATTGACCCCAGCGGAGGCAGATCAACTGTTCCGCATTCTGGACCGTCTGCGCGAAGAAGGTAAAACCATCATCCTGATCACGCACAAGCTGCGGGAGATCATGGAATACACCGACACCGTGTCGGTGATGCGCCGTGGTGAGATGACCGCGACGGTGAAGACCTCTGAGACCTCGCCGGAGCATCTGGCAGAACTGATGGTGGGCCGCAAAGTGCTGCTGCGCGTTGACAAGAAACCAGCGGAACCGGGTGCGACTGTGTTGGATATCAAAGGCCTGCGGGTTGTGGATGACGCTGGCGTGGAGCGCGTGAAAGGCATCGACCTGACTGTGCGCGCGGGCGAAATTGTAGGTATTGCGGGTGTGGCTGGCAACGGCCAGTCCGAACTGCTCGAAGTGCTCGGTGGTTTTGCCGATGGCACCGGCACCATCACTATGAACGGTGCGGAAATCCCTCTGAGCGGCCATGGGGCCGATGGACAAGCCCGTCGCGCCGCTGGCATCAGCCACGTGCCGGAAGACCGGCAGCGTGAGGGTCTGATCATGGAATTCGCCGCTTGGGAAAACACGGTGTTTGGCTATCACCATTCACCTGAAATCCAGAACGGCCTGCTGATGGACAACAAAGCCATCTACACCGAAGCCGAAGCCAAGATGCAGCGCTTTGACGTGCGCCCGCCTGATCCGAAACTGGCCGCCAAAAATTTCTCCGGCGGCAACCAGCAAAAGATCGTTTTGGCGCGTGAGATCGAGCGCAACCCGGACCTGTTGTTGATCGGGCAACCGACCCGCGGCGTGGACATTGGCGCGATTGAATTCATCCACCAGCAAGTTGTGAAACTGCGCGATCAGGGCAAAGCGATCCTGCTGGTGTCTGTGGAATTAGAAGAAATTCTGTCGCTGGCTGACCGGGTGGTTGTGATGTTTGACGGCCATATCACCGGCGGACGCGACGCCGCACACACCAACGAAAAAGAGCTGGGCCTGTTGATGGCCGGGATCACCGACACCTCCGCTGTGGCCAATGGCAACGGCGGCAATGACACCACACAACAGGAGGTTCCCGCCGATGGATAAGATGCCTAAATGGGCTGACATCGTCCTGATCCCCTTGATTTCGCTGCTATTGGCGGCGTTTTTCTCCGCACTTGTGATTTTGGCGATTGGCGAAAATCCCATCGCCGCGCTAAAACTCATGGTCGATGGCGCGCTGATGCGGTCGGCTGGATGGGGCTACACGCTTTATTACGCGACGAACTTCATCTTCACCGGCCTGGCGGTCTCGGTCGCCTTCCACGCACGTCTTTTCAATATCGGTGGCGAAGGTCAGGCGATGCTGGGTGGTTTGGGCGTGGCGCTGTGCTGTCTTTACGTTCCATGGCCACACTGGTCGCTCGCGATCCTCGGTGCCTCTGTTGGCGCGGCGTTGTTTGGCGCGCTTTGGGCCATGATCCCGGCGTATCTGCAAGCCAGACGCGGCAGCCACATCGTGATCACCACCATCATGTTCAACTTCATCGCTGCAGCGATTTTGAACTATGTGCTGGTGGAATTACTGCGCCCTGTGGGCGCGATGGATCCGGCCTCCGCGAAGTTCCCAGAAGCGGTGCACCTGCCAACGTTCCAAGACATGTTCTCCACCGAGGGCAGCAAGCTGTTCCGTGGCGCGCCTGCCAACGTGACCTTCTTCCTTGCGTTGCTGGCTTGCGTCTTTGTCTGGCTGCTGATGTGGCGTACCAAGCTTGGGTATCAGATCCGCGCTTTTGGGCATTCGGAGTCCGGTGCGCTTTATGCAGGCATCAGCCCGGTGCGCATCACCGTGATTGCCATGCTGATCTCTGGTGCGCTGGCGGGCATGATGTCGGTCAACACCACCATGGGGGAGAGCGAACGTCTGATCCTGAACAGCACCGAGGGCGCTGGCTTTATCGGCATCGCCGTGGCGCTGATGGGGCGCAACCATCCGTTTGGCGTGCTGCTGGCCGCGATCCTGTTTGGCTTCCTTTACCAAGGGGGCGCTGAATTGGCGCTGTGGACCAGCATTCCGCGTGAGCTGATTGTGGTTATCCAAGCGCTGGTGATCCTGTTCACCGGGGCGCTGGACAATATGGTGCGCGAGCCGCTTGAAAAACTCTTCATTGCGATGCGCCGGAGGAACGCCTGATGGACTTTCTGACACTGCTTCAAGTGCTAGACACCTCCGTACGTCTGGCAACTCCGCTCCTGCTGGCCTGTTTGGCGGGTTTGTATTCCGAACGCTCCGGCGTGGTCGACATTGGTCTTGAGGGCAAAATGCTGGCAGCGGCGTTTTTTTCTGCCGCCGTGGCCTTCTACTCGGGCAATGCTTGGGTTGGCTTGCTCGCAGGGGTTGGCGCCTCTGTGGCGCTGGCGGTCATTCACGGGCTGGCCTCGGTGACCTTCCGTGGCAACCAGTTGATCTCCGGTGTGGCGATCAACTTTCTGGCCGCGGGTATGACAGTCTTGGTGGCGCAAAGCTGGTTCCGTCAAGGCGGACGTACACCACCGCTGGAAGGGGACGCGCGCTTCAACCCAATTGAATTGCCCTTTGCAATTGGTCCTACAGATGCGGCCGCTGCTGACCGACCACTCAGCCAGTTGATCGCCGAGGCAGGCCCGTTGCAACAGTTCTACTCCGAACTGATCTCTGGCCACTCTTCGCTGGTGTATCTGGCGCTGCTGACCGTGCCGTTCACATGGTGGTTGCTGTTCCGCACCCGCTTTGGCCTGCGCCTACGCGCCGTGGGGGAAAACCCAGCTGCGGTGGACACAGCCGGTGTTTCGGTTGTTTGGCTGCGCTATGCAGCGGTGCTGATCTGCGGTGTGCTCTGTGGCGTGGCCGGTGCTTACCTGTCCTCTGCGCTGCAAGCGGGTTTTGTTAAGGACATGACCGCCGGTCGCGGGTTCATCGCACTGGCCGCGTTGATCTTTGCGAAGTGGCGCCCGGTCTACGCTCTTTGGGCGTGTTTGCTGTTTGGCCTGTTCCAAGCCTTGGAACTGCGTCCCGACATCATCGAGAATGTGTCTGGCCTCAAAGTTCAGGTCCAGTTGTTGGGCGCGCTGCCCTACATCCTGACCGTGGTGATCCTCGCAGGTTTTGTGGGCAAAGCGATTCCACCAAAAGCCAGCGCGGAACCCTATATCAAAGAGCGCTAAAACAACGTTCATTCAAGTCCAAAACCCCGCCGCAGAGATGTCGGCGGGGTTTTCGTTTTTAGAAGGCAAACCACAGACCACAACCCAGACCTGAATAAGTCCAGTTTGCAGGCATTGATCTGGCCTGTCAGTGATTTAGCGGTCCAGACAGGTTGCTTTTGCGCCCCTACTGGCGCTATCAAAAAATATGCAGATCTACCTCCCCATCGCTGAAGTCTCCGTAAATGCCTTTTTGCTGCTCGGTTTGGGCGGCATGGTTGGGATTTTATCCGGCATGTTTGGAGTTGGTGGCGGCTTCTTAATGACGCCCTTGCTATTTTTTATCGGCATCCCGCCAGCTGTGGCTGTCGCCACCGAAGCCAATCAAATTGTTGCCTCGTCCTTTAGCGGCGTTTTGGCCCATTTCAGGCGCAAAACCGTTGACCTCAGGATGGGCACCGTTCTCTTGTCTGGCGGTTTGGTGGGGGCCGCCCTAGGGGTTGTATTTTTCAACTATTTGAAGTCCCAAGGACAAGTCGATCTGCTTGTGCGGCTTTGTTACGTTGTGTTCTTGGGTGTGATTGGCTCGCTGATGTTCGTCGAAAGCCTGAATGCCATCCGCAAGTCCCGCAAAAATGCCGGCCCACCCAAACGCAAGAAGCACAACTGGATCCATGGTCTGCCATTGAAGATGCGGTTTCGCGTGTCTGGGCTGTATATTTCGGTGATCCCACCGCTGATGGTGGGCGTTCTGGTGGGTATCCTCTCCGCCATCATGGGGGTCGGCGGCGGATTTATCATGGTGCCCGCGATGATCTACCTGCTGGGCATGCCGACCAAAGTGGTTGTAGGCACATCTCTTTTCCAGATTATCTTTGTCACCGGCTTCACCACGCTGCTGCACGCGACCACCAACTACACGGTGGACATCGCACTGGCGGTTCTGTTGCTGGTTGGTGGCGTAATTGGCGCGCAGATCGGCACGCGGTTGGGAACTTATCTAAAGGCGGAGCAACTGCGGATTTTGCTGGCGCTTTTGGTGATCTTGGTCTGTGCCAAACTGGCGCTGGATCTGCTGCTTGAACCAAGCGAGTTGTTCTCCATCGGCGCGGCGGGGGGGCACTGAGCATGAAACGATTGTTGCTGTCTCTGTTGCTGACGATTGCGACTCCAGTTTTGGCCGAAGAGGTTGTGTTGGGGTTGAGCCAGGATCAGGTGGCCATCACTGCTGATTTTGATGGCTCTGAAATCCTGCTGTTTGGCGCGGTCAAACGTGAGAGCCCCATCCTGCAAGACCCGCCGCTGGAAGTGGTGATTGCGGTGTCCGGCCCCAGTGGCCCGCTGACTGTGCGCCGCAAAGAGCGCAAATTTGGCATTTGGATCAACACCGACGCGGTGGAAATCGACCACGCACCCAGTTTTTACGCCGTTGCAACCTCCGCGCCTTTCAATGAAGCGATGTCCAACGTCGAAGATCAGCGCCACAGTGTGTCGATCCCGCGTGCGATCCGCTCTGTTGGCGCCCCGGTGGGCATTGAAGATGCCCAAAGCTTTAGCGAGGCGGTGATCCGTATCCGCACCAGTGAAGGCGCCTATCAGGTGCTAGAAAACTCTGTGTCCGTGGATGAGCAAACCCTCTTTAGAACTTCGATAAAAATGCCTGCCAACCTGACCGAAGGGGACTATCCCACACGGATTTTCCTCACACGCGGCGGCAAAGTGATCTCCAATTACGAGACCGTGATCAATGTGAACAAGGTTGGTTTGGAACGCTGGCTGTTTGACATGTCGCGCAATCAACCACTGATGTACGGGTTGATGTCACTGGCAATTGCCATCGCTGCTGGCTGGCTGGCATCTGCTGCTTTTCAGGTGTTGCAACGGCGCTAGCTTGTGAGCAGGCTTGCGCCTTTGGTGCGGGCCGACTACCTGTCACAAAACCAAAGACGAGGCATATTATTTATGGCGCAGACTCCGGAACAGCTTGTAGAAATCATGTTGGACGCGGCCAAATCGGCTGGCGCAGAAACGGCAGATGCGATGGTGATGCGCGGCACCTCGGTGTCAATTGATGTGCGCGAAGGCAAGCTGGAACAGGCGGAGCGCTCCGAAGGGGTGGATCTCGGATTGCGGGTTCTGATAGGGCAACGGCAGGCCAATGTGTCGATCTCGGACACCCGTGCGGCAAGCATCGCCGTCATGGCAGAACGCGCAGTTGCGATGGCGAGAGAAGCTCCCGAAGACCCTTATGTTGGTTTGGCGGACACCGACCAACTAGCGCAGGAACTGGACATTGCTGCGCTGGAACTAAACGACCCGACGGACGAACCCGCCGCCGCCAGCCTGCAAGAGGATGCGCTGGCTGCAGAGGCGGCAGCCAAGGCGGTGTCCGGTGTGAGCCAAGTGCAATCGGCCACCGGTGGTTACAGCAGCAGCGAAGTGTTTTTGGCCGCCACCAATGGGTTTGCCGCGGGTTATGCCCGTAGCAGTCGGGGAATTTACGCGACCGCAATTGCGGGCGAAGGCGAGGCCATGGAGCGCGACTACGATGGCGATTCCCGGATTTTTCAAAGCGACTTGCGTGACCCAAACGAGATTGGCACCTCGGCCGGGCGGCGCGCTGTTGAGCGGCTGAACGCACGCAAACCTGAAACCGGTAGCTTTCCGGTGCTGTTTGATGAGCGTATATCGTCGTCACTGATCGGCCATGTGCTGGCCGCAGCCAACGGTGGCATGGTGGCGCGGGGCTCGTCCTGGCTGCGTGAAAAACTGGGGCAGCAGGTGCTGCCGGAAGGTTTGTCTCTGATCGAAGACCCAAAACGCCCACGCGTGTCTGGTTCCCGCCCGTTTGACGCGGAAGGCCTCCCAACCAAGCGGCGCGAAATCATTGAAAACGGCGTGTTGACAGGCTGGACACTGGATTTGGCGACAGCGCGGAAACTGGGCATGAGCTCAACCGGCAATGCCGCGCGTGGGATTTCCTCGCCGCCCTCTCCAAGCAGCTGGAATGTGTCTCTCACGCAAGGCAACCAAAGCCGGGAAGACCTGATCAAAGCTATGGGCACCGGACTGTTGGTGACATCGATGATTGGCTCCACCATCAATCCAACCACCGGCGACTACTCGCGTGGAGCGGCGGGGTTCTGGATCGAGAATGGTGAAATCGCCTATCCGGTGAACGAATGTACCATCGCAGGCAACCTGCACGACATGATGAGGTCGATTGTGCCCGCTAATGATGCGCGCGCGTATCTGTCACGTGTGGTGCCGTCGCTGCTCATTCCGGGGATGACCCTTGCCGGAAACTGATCTCGACCTGCTGATCAAAGCGGCGCAACGGGCGGGCGAAATTGCCACCCGTTATAGTGGCCCCGACGCCAAAGCCTGGCACAAGCCGGAAGGGGCTGGGCCGGTCACCGAGGCCGACCTTGCCGTCAACGAAATGCTAGAGGACACTCTGCGCGCGGCACGACCAGACTATGGCTGGCTGAGCGAGGAGTCTTTGGATGAGGGCGACCGCGTACACGCGGAGAAGACCTTCATTATTGATCCCATCGATGGCACCCGTAGCTTTATCGAAGGCTCAGATACCTGGGCGCACGCCTTGGCGATTGCTGATCGCGGTGTAGTCACGGCGGCGGTAGTGTTCCTGCCGCGCCGGGACAAGCTCTATAGCGCGGCACAAGGTCAGGGTGCGTTTTTGAATGGTGCGCCGATCGCCTCCGGCGCGAGGTCCGATATGACTGGAGCCAAAGTTCTGGTGGCGCGCCCGGTGATGGACGCGTCCCATTGGCAAGGGGCTCCGCCCGCGTTTGACCGCGGCTATCGCCCCTCGTTGGCCTATCGCACTGCTTTGGTCGCGGAAGGGCGGTTTGACGCGATGGTCACTTTGCGCCCGACCTGGGAATGGGATGTCGCTGCGGGCGACCTGATCATCCGAGAGGCAGGGGCGGAGACGGCAGATCGGACCGGCGCGCCGTTGCGGTTCAACAATCCTGATCCACGCTTGGCCGGTGTGATTGCTGCGCCAAAGCCGCTCAAAGATC
>Ga0189290_100111_pt1 | contig 64484 bp, 53 predicted proteins | sample UW140minimetaG_FD_130318 | JGI IMG/M metagenome (GOLD analysis project Ga0189290, IMG submission 130318) | Marine microbial communities from the Costa Rica Dome - UW140 mini metaG | ecosystem: Environmental > Aquatic > Marine > Oceanic > Photic zone | place: Costa Rica: the Eastern Pacific...
GATAGATACAAGCTTGCTCGTCTCCAAAATTCGCTGTAAAACTAAAAATATTCATCACCTTATTTTTACTCTAAAATAATGCTTTTTTATAAATTATGATATATTACGGATATTCAAATTATTTATTATTAAAAACGTAATTTCCAACTATAGAATTAAAAGCTAAAGTATTATCTATGTGTGTTTCTATTGGTAAGTAAAATAACTTATCTTTTAACTTATTAAAATCTTTTAATCTCATATAATCTTTTTCTGTAGTAATAATTATTTTGTTACTAGCAGCAATAATATCAACATCTTCATTAGAAAAATGATGATGATCTTTATATTCTAAATGATTAAACTGTAATTGTTTTTCTTTTAAAAAAGTCGTTAAAGTACTTGCGTTAGCTATACCTGTAACCAAAGTAAATGTTGATAACGTATCTAAAGCCTTAGTTTCATTTAAAGAAATAACATTACTACTATACACAATTGTACTAAAAAACACATGCTGATCTTTTTTAGGAGCTATCTTCTTTATTATAGATTGCTTTAACTCTTTACTTAAAGTATTCGGACATTTGGTTACTACTATAAATTGAGCTCGCTTGGCTCCTTGCCTTGGCTCTCTTAAATTACCTGAAGGCAACACCCAATCTTTAATATATAAGTTTGCATATGTAGTTAATAAGATATTAAACCCTGCTTTAACTTTTCTATGCTGAAAAGCATCATCTAGTATAATAACTTCTGGTTTTGGATTTAACTTCAAAAGATTAGCTATTCCATTCTGTCTATCTCCATCAACAGCAACATTAATAGTGTTAAAAAACTTACTATAGAACTGAAAAGGTTCATCACCTAAGGTTTCTGCTGAAGCATTTTCATCTCCTAATAGATACCCTTTAGTTTTACGTCCATAGCCTCTACTTAAAGTAGCCAATTTATACTCATCTTTTAATAATCGTATTAAGTATTCCACCATTGGTGTCTTACCTGTACCACCTGTACTTAAATTACCAACACAAATTATTGGTAAATTATAAGATTTTGAAGACTTAATATTGTAATCGTAAAGTAAATTACGAAACCATGTTATTATATAATAAACAGGCACAAAAGGAAAAGTAATATATCTTAATAACTTCATTTAATCAGTTTCAACATAACGAAAGTAAATATTTTATATTTGTTTATAAATCAATTCACAAAATAATATGATTGTTCAAGACGTCATTAATCATTTAGAAACATATGCTCCTTTAGCATACGCAGAAGATTTCGATAATGTTGGCCTATTAGTAGGAGATAAAAAGAAAACTGTAACAGGGGTACTAGTTACTTTAGATACGCTAGAAACTGTAGTAGAAGAAGCCATTATAACTAAATGTAATCTTATTGTTAGCTTTCACCCTATTATATTTAAAGGCTTAAAAAAAATAACAGGTAAAAATTATGTAGAACGCGTAATACTTAAAGCTATAAAACATGATATTGCAATCTATGCCATTCACACAGCCTTAGATAATCATGTTAATGGAGTTAGCGATATAATAAGTAATCAACTTCGTTTAAAACATAAAAAAATTCTAATTCCTCAAGCTCAAACCATAAAAAAATTAACCACATATGTTCCTAAACAAGAAGCTGAAACATTAAGAAATGCTCTTTTTCAAGCTGGAGCAGGAGCCATTGGAAATTATAATAACTGTAGTTTTAATGTAAATGGTATTGGCAGTTATAATGGTAATGAATCATCCAATCCAACTAAAGGAATAAAAGGAAAAACTCATTATGAAGAAGAAACTAAAATTAATGTAACATTCTCTAAACATTTAGAATCTAAAATTGTTAGCACACTTTTAAAAAATCATTCTTACGAAGAAGTCGCTTACGAGATAACAACTTTAGAAAATAAAAATCAGAATATAGGAATGGGAATGATTGGTGAACTAGAAACATCAATGCAAGAATTAACATTTTTAAACTATTTAAAAGAAAAAATGAATACAGAAGTCATTAGGCATTCTCAAATATTAAATAAACCAATACATAAAGTCGCAGTTTTAGGAGGGTCGGGAAGCTTTGCTATAAATGCTGCTAAAGCTGCTGGGGCTGATATTTTTATAACTGCAGATCTTAAATATCATGATTTCTTTATGGCGGAAAAGCAAATTGTTTTAGCAGATATAGGACATTATGAAAGTGAACAATACACAAAAAATGGTTTAGTAGCACATCTTAAGAAAAAATTTACTAATTTTGCAATCATTTTATCAAATATAAATACCAATCCTGTTAAGTATTTTTAAACTATGGCAAAGAGTAAAGAAGCAACTGTAGAAGAACGTCTAAGATCTTTATATGACTTACAATTAATCGATTCAAGAATTGATGAAATAAGAAACGTTCGTGGAGAACTTCCTTTAGAAGTAAGCGATTTAGAAGATGAAGTTGCTGGATTAAATGCAAGATTAGAAAAACTTATCGTGAGTTTAGAATCTGTGGATAGCGAAATTAGCGCTAGAAAAAATAGCATTGAAGAATCTAAAGCGTTAATAAAGAAATATAGCGAGCAACAAAAAAATGTTAGAAATAACAGAGAGTACAACTCTATCACAAAAGAGATTGAGTACCAAGAACTTGAAATTGAGCTAGCTGAAAAACACATTAGAGAATTCAGAGCACAAATAGAGCAGAAAAAAGAAGTTGTCGAAAAAACTAAGCAACACGTAAAAGATAGAGAGACACACCTTAAGCACAAAAAGAGTGAGTTAGATGCTATCTTAGCTGAAACAGCCAAAGAGGAAGAAGCATTATTAAAAAAGTCTGACGATTATAAAAAGAAAATAGAAGATCGTTTAGTTAAAGCTTACAATAGAATTCGTAACAATGTAAAGAATGGATTAGCTGTTGTACCAATCGAAAGAGGTGCTTCGGGAGGATCTTACTTTACTATTCCTCCACAAGTACAAATGGAAATTGGAGCTCGTAAAAAAATCATTACAGACGAGCACAGTGGCCGTATATTAGTAGACGAACTTTTAGCTATGGAGCAAAAAGAAAAAATGGAAAAAATGTTTAGAAAACTATAATTCCATTTAAAGTATATTATAAAGCCTTTACAAGTTGTAAAGGCTTTTTTATTTAATATAATTTTAACCTCTTCAATATTTAAGTTTTTACACATACATACGACCAAGATGCAAAACAATCTTTAATTATAATATATAAGTAGTTTTAAAATATCTTGAGATAAACCAAGATATATAATTACAAATCAACCCTAACAATAAAACTTAAACAGATGAAAAAAATAATCCCAGTAATAATTATTCTTTTATTATTTAGCTGTCAAAATACAGCGCAAAACCCAAAACAGGAACAAGTTAAAAATGCTACTCCAATTGAAGTGCCTATAGAAAACGGATTAGCTAAAGCTTATTTTGCAAGCGGGTGTTTTTGGTGTGTAGAAGCCATATACGAAAGTGTTAATGGAGTTAAAGAATCTATTAGTGGTTACTCAGGTGGACACACAAAAAACCCCACATACGAAGCCAGCAATACAGGAAGAACTGGACACGCAGAAGCTGTAGAAATTATATACGACCCAAGTGTAGTTAGTTTTGCAACTTTAGTAGATGTTTATTTTGCTTCTCAAAACCCTACACAGGTAAACGGACAAGGTCCAGATAGAGGATCACAATATAGGTCTATTATCTTTTTTCAAAATGATGAACAAAAGAAAATTATAGACGAAAAAAAAGCTGCTTTAGCTAAAAAAACAGGTAAAACAATTGCTGCTGAAGTATATCCTTTTCAAAAATTTTGGATAGGTGAAGATTACCACCAAAACTACGAAAGGCTACATCCTAACCAAGGGTACATCCGTAATGTTTCAATTCCAAGATTAAGACGTTTTCAGGCAAAAATGCCAGAAGTATTAAAAAAAAATAAGCATTAAAACTAAGCTCCTTCATATATTACTATAGTTTAATTCGCTAAAGTATTTTATTGCCAGTAAATTCTTACCTTTCATCTGTTAAAAAAAACACATTAACTAATTAATTATTTATTATGCACGCATATTATTAGATTTATTTTGTAAGATTTTTCTTTGTTATTGATTATTAAACAATAACACCAAATTCTAATAATATATGAACGCTCCCTCTTTAAACATTATATATTTATGTTCTATTCTTTTTTTAATCTCAACCAATACTTTCTCTCAAGAAATAGATACCGATAATGACGGTATCATCAACAGACTTGATATAGATGATGATAATGATGGCCTCATAGACACTACAGAATGCCCTCCTATTACAGGAGCTACAACACCTCATGGAGATGCTATAAGTTGGTCTAAAAATAAATTTGATGTCTTTGCAATTGGAAATAACACAACTGGTTTAGGCTATAAAGAATCTGGTTTTGAACAAGAAATATTTAATAGAGGACAAGCCTTAACTGTTTTAGATGGAACTAACAACTATATTTTCCCCCCAAGCTCAACAATAGATGGTTCTGGCTCAGAAAGTATAGGAACCTTTAGTAATGGCACTTTAGATTTTGAAGATAATTACATATATCGTTCATACGAAATAGATGAGTTTAGAGCTACAACGGCAGGAACTTTTATCTCAGGGAATACAGGGTCTGCGGTTTATGTTTACCCAGAAGTTGGAAACCAGACAGGAGATTATTATACTGTCAACATTAATTTCACAGAACCAGTAGCTTCATTTAGTTTTGATTTTGTTGATGCATATGATACTAATGATGATGGAGCCGTTATCAATTACGAAGTTTATGCAGATGGTGAATTAGTTGCTTATTTTAGTGACGCATATTTAGGTAGTGACGCTACTGGCAATGTTAACCTATATGATGCAGATGGTATATTTAAAGGCGCTTTAGGTTTCGGACAAAATATAGAAACTACTGTAGGATTTGTAACTAACGAACCCGTTAGTGTGGTCTCAATTAGACACATAGTTATTTCTGGAAGCTTAGCAACAGCAACTCACGACCCACATGGACTAGACACATTTGCTTATAGCTTTTTATGTAAAGCTCAAATAGATATAGATGTAGACAAAGATGGAATTCCTGATAATATTGAAGGGCAACCAACTGCAAGTTACATATACCCAAGTGGCACAGTAAATACAACTGGTCCTTACATAGGCTTATGGGATAACTACGGAACTGGAATTACTCCAGAAGATACAGATGGAGATTTAACCTATGATTATTTAGATTTAGACACCGACAATGATGGCATTCCTGACATTGAAGAAAATGGGATGGCAAATATTTCCAGTAATAATGATACGGATAAAGATGGACTAGATGATAGTTTTGAAAACTCTAATATAAATGACCCCTATGATTCAAATGATGAAATTGACGACCCAACAGATTTAAGTATTTTACCAGATACAGATGAAGATTTAGCCTTTGGAGGTGATTTAGATTATAGAGATGATCTAGGAATTCATAAATACGAAGCTTCATTAGATTTTGATGGTGTTGATGATTATTTAACAGGAAATAGCATTCTAAATGGATTAGGAGAACTTACTATTATGGCATGGATTAAAATAGATCCTGCTAATGTTGGTACATCAAATAACACTATTGCTGGTGAGGATTTAGCTTGTAGATTATATGTACAAGATGGGAATAAATTATTATTTGGCACTCATACCTCTGCTAATATTACAAGTATATCTGACGGAGGAGATATTAATTACAACGAATGGCATCATATAACAGGTACATTTTCTGCAACATCTGGAACTCAATCTATTTACATAGATGGAAAATTAATAGACACAAATACTAATTCTATTCAAATAGGAGAAGCTATCTCTAATACAGCAGCTTGGAATGGAAAGTTTGAAGTGGGTCGTTATTCAAATACAGCAATAAATAAGCAATATTTTGATGGAGAAATAGATGAATTAAGAATATTTGGAGAAGCTTTAACTGAAGATCAAATTCAACGTATTATATATCAAGAAATTAAGCAAAACTCAAATTTTATTAAAGGAACTGTAATAGATAGAGATATTATTGACTCGGTTACAAATCAAAAAATAGCATGGACTAATTTACTAGCTTATTTTCCTATGACAAATATTGTAAATAGTGAAATAGAAGATCACTCGATGCATACAAACACGCTATTACTACGAAATATTACAACACTACAAGATCAAACAGCTCCAATGCCATACGAAACAAATACTAATGGACCATGGACTAATGAGTCTACATGGTTACATGGAGACGTTTGGGATATAGAAGATGTTACCACTAATAAAGATTGGAGTATTGTTAATATTAAAAATAATGTTAATACTACTAATTCTCACAAGCATTTAGGCTTAATAATAGACAACGACAAAACATTAACGATAAATAATGATAATTCATTAGTTAATACATGGTATTTAGACCTTAATGGCATCATTGATTTACAAGGAGAATCCCAATTAGTTCAAACTACAAATAGCGAACTAACAACATCGAGTTCTGGAAAAATATTAAGGAGTCAAGAAGGCCAAAGTAATGTTTATAGATATAACTATTGGAGTGCCCCAGTAAGTACTATAAACACAACAGCTAACAATACTGGTTTTAGCTTAAATATGTTAAAAGACACAAATGGCCATATTCAATTTACAACAAACCATAACCCTTCAGTAACAACACCTTCTTCTATAAGTACTGCTTGGACCTATACATTCGAAAATGGAGTTACATATTACGATTGGAATCACCTAGATCAAACATCAATTATTTCTTCTGGAATTGGTTATTCGCAAAAAGGAACTGGGCAAAGTGGTCAATACATATTTGAAGGAAAGCCAAATAATGGGGATATAAATATTGCTGCCACTGATACTGGTGGTTCTGGTTCTGTCCTAGGAATCTCTAAAACAAGTTTTTTATTAGGAAATCCATATCCATCTGCTATAGATGTTCATAAATTTATAGATGACAATGCTTCTATTATTGGAGGTGAAATATATCTATGGGAACAATGGACAGGAGAAAGCCATGTTACAGTAGAGTATCAAGGAGGTTATGCTATTGTAAATAAATTAGCAGGAGTAAGAGCTTATCAAATACTGGGGAACCTTGGAGGAAATACCGGTTCTCAAGATGGAACAAAAACACCTACAAGATATATTCCTGTTGGTCAAGGCTTTTTTACAGAAATTGAAAACAATGGAATGCTTAAGTTTAAAAACTCCCAACGAGTATTTATAAAAGAATCCGATGCAGATGGAGCATATAATAATGGATCTGTATTCTTTAAAAATAAAGCTAATTCTATTGAAAATGAAACAATTACTTTTCAAAAAATACGCTTGCAGTTTAATACTTCTAACAATCTAAGCAGAGAACTTGTATTAGGATTTAGTGACAGTACCTCTGATGATTTTGATTATGGTTACGATGCAAACATTGATAACTTTAATGAAAGTGATTTAGCAACAATTCTAGAAGGCAAAAAATATGCTATTCAAGCATTTTCACCAATACATGACAATAAAGAAATAGATTTAGCCTTAAATAGTGATGCCAATTTAAGCTACACAATAAGCATGATAGATACAGAAAACATAGATCAATATCAAGAGATTTATTTATGGGATGTTCAAGAAAACATATATCATGATCTAAGAACTGGAGACTATAGTTTTACTGCACTAACAGAAGAAAACACAACACGATTCAAAATTGTCTTTAATGCAGGAGAAACACTGTCAAATCCAGAATATAATTTAGATTCTATACTAATTTATGTAAATAATACCGAAGACAAACTATACATTAAAGGATTAAACGAAAATGTAAAAAAATTACACATAGTAAATATACTGGGTCAAACTGTTATGGAATACAAAAAATTAAACAGCCAAAAGCTAAACCAAGGATTAGCCACATCCAAACTAAGTTCAGGTGTATATATTATAAATCTAGAACTAGAAAACGGGGCAGCCATGGCTAAAAAAATAATTATCAATTAGCATTCAAGACATAATAAATAAAATAATTCATCACCAAGTAAAAAACATCTCTATATTCCAATACAATCAATAATTACATTATATGAAAAAAAGCTTACTTATTATCCTGATTATATTACTCCAAGTTTCATTATATGCTCAAACCCCTGGAGTATCTATATTCTACGAACAATTTTCAGGAGACACAAGAGAGTATATAGAATATATCCCAGGAAACCTACCTATTATAATCTCTGCTCCACATGGAGGAGTAAAACAATCTGGAGCAACCGTTGGCGGTGTTTTTTATCCTGATAACGATAGTAGTTTAAATGATAGAAATTGTGGCACTAATGAAAGAGACGATAATACAGATATATTAATAAGAGAAACCCAAACAGAGATATTTAATCTTACAGGATGCTATGCACATGTTATTATAAATAATTTACACCGCTCTAAACTAGACCCTAATAGAGAACAAAATGAAGCTACTTGTGGAGACTCTGATGCTTTAGATCACTGGAATGCATGGCATAACTTTATTGATCAAGCAAGTACAACTATTGAAACTAATTGGGGTAAAGGATTATACATAGATTTACATGGCCAAAGCCATTCTATCCCTAGAATTGAAATTGGATACAATATTTCAGCCTCTCAATTAAACTCTTCAAATTTAAATGCAGGATCAATTATAACTAATTCTACAATAAAAAACCTTGAGTCAAATAATATTACCAACCTATCTCATGAAGAATTAATTAGAGGTATTAATAGTTTAGGAGAATTATTTCAAAATGCAGATTACCATCCAAATAGTAATTTTTATGCTAATCAAAATTACCCAGGGTGTACTCGAAATGGAACTACAGGTTATAGAGCTATCCCTAGTAATTCAGATTATGGCAACTCAAGTTGTGATGACACTCGGCCTTTTTCGAATGCCTATTTTGATGGGAACTTCTATAATAACAAAAGACATGGCTCAGGCTCTGGAGCAAGCGACGGTTTAGGAGGAGGCGGAACCATAGATGGTATAATGACAGAAGTTAACAGACGTGTAAGAGACCTAGGCACATACAACGGAATTGTTTACGATACGAGACCACAAACTTTAGTTCCTTTTGCTAAAGATTATGCTGCTGGAGTATTAAACTTTATAGACATTCATTACAATGACTTTGCTAAGTTTAACTACCCTTCATCCACTTATGATATTTCAGATTCTAATCCTTCACCTATAATTCAAGGGGTCTCTGGAGGCATTTTTTCTAGTACATCTGGTTTAGTAATAGATATGACAACAGGTATTATAGATCTTTCAACATCTATTCCTGGAGATTATATTGTTACATACGAAACTGGAACATGCAACTACTATAAAACAACACAAAATATAGAAATTACAAATACCACATTAAGCGTAACATCTTTTAATCGTGTTACATTAAAGTTACATCCAAATCCAACAAATGGCATTGTAAACTACTCGTCTAATGCTATAATTTCTAAGATAAAAATCTATACGCTTTTAGGTCAAGAAATAAATAAAACAGAGCTAAACACTAAAAGTGCTTCTGTAGATTTATCTAAGTTAGAAAAAGGCACTTACCTTCTGTCCTATTTTATTAAAGACAAATTAATAAACTCTAAACTAATAGTAAAAAATTAAAGCTTAGTAGCTTTAAGCTCAAAAATAAGAGGATATAATTTATCCTTTGTTGCATAATTGCCCGATTTAGTTTCTACTAAGTCAGGTAATACATTATATGGTGCTTCGTCATATTCATTTAAGTATTCTATTTTTAACCCAGCTGCTGTTAATGCATTTATTACTTCGCTCAAACCATGATTCCAACCATACTCTTTGGTTATCATTTTAGAATCTACATCTGCATAAGTTCCTTCGTATTCTTCATAAATAACCTCATCTTGCATATAGCCATATTTCATAACTGGCTTTTCTTCCAAATAATCAAACATCCAAACAATAGGATGAAACTCAACAATATAAAACGTCCCTCCTTTATTTAAACGCTCGGCAATCATTTGCCCCCAAGGTTTTAAATCTGGCAACCAACCGATAACACCATAGCTAGTATATACAATATCGAATGTTTCTTTTATATGTTTAGAAGTATCCAATACATTACAACAAACAAATTTTGCATTCAGATTTAATTCTTCATTTAATTCTTTAGCCAATTTTATACCTTCATCACTTAAATCTACACCAACACAGCTAGCTCCTTTCCTACTCCAACTTAAAGTGTCTTGACCAAAATGACACTGTAAATGTAATAATGTTTTCTCACTAACATCTCCCAAGGCATTAAGCTCATATGGCATTAACGAAGATTTCCCTTCTTTAAAAGCTTCAATATCGTACATATCACTTTTAGCATGTACTTTTACTTTATCATTCCAAGTGGCTTTATTTGCGTTAAAATAGTCTAAATTATCACTCATACTTTAATAGCTTTTCCCAAAACTAATCAATATTTCATAGCTTTGAAAAAAACCTTAAAAACATGTATCGTTTTCTTATTATTTTACTCCTTATTTTATCTTCTTGCAAATCTGAAAACAAACAAGAACATACAACTTCAGAAAAACCATTAACACTTGCAGAACATATAGCCAATGCACATGGTTTTAAAAATTGGGATAATGTATCCGAAATTCAATTTACTTTTAATGTAGATAATAATGATAAACACTACCAACGCTCTTGGAAATGGAATCCAAAAACTAGTGCAGTAACCATGCTAACCCAAAAAGATACTATTTCTTATTATACTACTAAAATAGATAGCACTAACATAAAAGCAGACCAAGGTTTTATTAACGATAAGTACTGGGCATTGTTTCCTTTTCAATTGGTTTGGGATACAACCTCAAAACTAAGCGAACCAACTAAAGCAGAAGCTCCTATTAGCAAAACACAACTTAACAAAACAACATTAACCTATACAAATACAGGCGGCTACACACCTGGAGATGCCTACGATGTATTTTACGACGATAATTACATTATAAAAGAATGGATATTTAGAGCGGGAAATGCTACTGATCCCTCAATAACAAACACCTTTGAAAATTACAAAGATTTTAATGGAATAAAAATAGCTTTAGATCATAAAAAAGCTAACGGTAATTGGAATTTAAACTTTACTGATGTCGTTATAAAACTAGAGTAAATTATTAATGAAAGAATTATAAACTATATTTTTCATTATCTGTATGTTTTTATGGTTGTGTCCAACCTGTTATGTTTCCGTTTGTGTCTAGTGTTACTTGAAAAAGTGATAAACCAAAACCTTGACCATTATCGCTATTATTAATTTGATAGATATTTAAAAAATTAAAGAGATTAGCTTTAAACAAAAATAGTAGAAAAGAGCTAAACTTTTTGTTTAACCCTTTTCTACTATTTTCTATATGCGTGCTTGTGGTTAGTTTTTATTGTTTAATAAGTTGTAAATTATAAGGTATCTCAAAAGGATAAACTTTTTCTCCATTAACTGTTTTTTTAGCAAATGTTTTAACAAACCAATCTAATTTTTCAGGTTCTCCTAATGCAGCAGGAATATAATCTAGTATTAAACTTGCTCTCCAATCTCTTGGTGATGTTGGCTCTGAATAGTCTAATTTTATTTTATTTAAATCTCTTAAATAGGCACCTGTAATAAAGTATTTATCATCGGGATTTATTGTACTAGTATCAAAAACAGTTACACCATTTTTAATATAAATAAAATTACAATCTAATTCATCTATAAAATCATTGCCATAAGCTTCATATAGAACTTTATAAAACGTAATCTCTAAAGACTCATTTGCTGTTTCATATTTCCAAGTACCAACAAATTTATCTAAAACATTATTAACATCTTTAAAATAGTATGTGCCATTGTTTTGGTCAGTTATTGAATAACTTGGCATTTGCTCAATAGGAACTATTGTTTCTTGTGCAAATATAAATGTGCTAATTAGTAAGGTAATTATATAAACTATATTTTTCATTATCTGTATGTTTTTATGGTTGTGTCCAACCTGTTATGTTTCCGTTTGTGTCTAGTGTTGCTTGAAAAAGTGTTAAACCAAAACCTTGACCATTATCGCTATTATTAATTTGATAGCTGTTTAAAAAATTAATAAAGTTATCTATAATTTGCTCGTTAGTATATGGAGGTTGTCCTTCTTCCGATGCTAAAACATTTTGTTCGAATTTTTTCAAAAATTTCTTCCAATGTCTTTTAATATCTAATTTATTTTTCATAAAAGTTGCCCTTTCACTATCTGTAACTCTAAGCGCAAAAACACCTTCTGTAGAAACAATTAAACTAGAAATATCTTCGTTGTTATTAGTGTCTTCGAAAAACTCTAACATAAAATATACATCTCCATCTGAAAATATTGGAGATAATTCTTGTGGAGTACCAATACCTTCTATTAAGCCATATTTAGGATGCAAGTGTAAATTAACTAAAGTATTAGTCCTTACATCAGGAAATTTTATGTGATTTGTTCCTGTTTGATCTGCAAGTGGTTCCACCTCATTAAAATCTATTGGGTTACTACTTGGTATTAAATCAAATTGCATGCCATCCTCGTTTAAAGCACTATTAACAACTACTTGTAAAGCAGTTATTTTGTTTTTGATTTTAGTATTATTGGTTTGATTAGTTAAACTGATAATATGCGGATTGTATTCTTGAGGACAATCTGCACCTCTACAAGGAGGTGTTACTGTAGTAACATCTTCTTGATTCGGGTTATTACTTCCTCCATTATTTGTTTGCCCTGTGCCAGAAGTGCCTGTACTAGATCCAGGACCTGGACCTGTGCCAGAAGAAGACGTTCCGTCTCCTGTGCTTCCGCAACCAAAATATTCTCTGTCGTACTCATAACAATCAGCATCACAATTACTATAACCTGTTTCCCTATTATGAACACCACAACCACAAGATTCTGTTACAACATAACCTTCACAGTCAAAAGCTTTTCCAAAAATATCTGTAATTAAACCTTCATCATTAATAGTTGTAGAACTTACCTTATTAGATAAATCTACATTAACATCATTAAAAATATCTTCTTTTTCTTGAGCGGTAGTATTATATGTAATTATTGCTATCTTATAACTTCCATCTGGCTGTAACGATAAGAGTAAGTTCTCTAGTATACCTGTTTCTATATCTCTCTGCATATAAAAAGTATAAGAGTGGTAAGTACCATCTGCACTTTCTATATAGTTAGCATAATCGGTATCTATGGTAAAACCATACTCACTAGAGACAACTGTTTTATTTTAGAAGGTGTTAGATTTGTTATTTTTTAAACTTTTAGACAATTTTGTAAGCTTACTGTTAAGTTTAGTATTCTCTTCTAAATTAGATCTACCAACTTTAGAGATTTTAAAATCTGTCTGGTTAATAGTTTGGTTTTGTTCTGTAGCTTTAAAATCATCGTCTTTTTGACAACTATTACTAAACAAAGCTATCCCCAAAAGGAGGGTTCCAATTTTTAAATACTGCTTGAGTTCTTGTTTCATACTTTTTGTAGGGTTTTAATTAATTATTCAAACGTATGTAAAAGACAAAGTCGTAACAATACCAAATGAGTAAACGACTCTTTTTAGAGAGGGAATAAAACATTTTAATCTCTTACATGTATAAAACAAAAGTATAAGATTTGTATTACATATAAAATACGCATATCTACGTATTTATTTTAAGAATTACACTTGCTCCTTTTTTATTTTTTAACAAAAAAGTTAAAATCATCAATAACTTTAACCTACACTACTTTCTATCTCCCTCGCTCCTTTTCCTATAATCGCTAAATAATCATCAATCTTCTCCAACTTAAAACGACTAGAAGGCCCTGAAACACTAATACTAGCAATAATATCTTGCTGTTTATTAAATACAGGAATAGCTATACAAATAAGCCCCAACTCCAGCTCTTCCATATCTAAAGCGTAACCTTGCTCTTTTATTTTATTCAATTCTGTTAGTAATAAACCCTTATTGGTAATAGTGTGTTCTGTACAAGCATCTAAAGAAACAATATCTAAATAATGGTTAAGTTTTTTTTCTGAAGAGAATGCTAATAATACCTTACCAATAGCTGTACAATACGCCTTTTGGTAAGAACCTATTTGAGTGCTCACCTTTAATCCTTGTGGACTTTCTGTTTTATTTAAATATAGTACTTGGTTTTTATCTAGCACTCCAAAATGTACCGTCTCCTTAATCTCTCTTGCAATTTGCTCTAAAGGAACCCTAGAATGTTTACGCAACGATTTATGTATAGAGACTAAGTTTCCTAATTCAAATAATTTTAAACCTAATAAATACTTATCATCATCATTTTTCTGTAAAGCACCTAAAGCCTCTAAAGTACTAAGTAAACGATAGGTAGTACTTTTATTATAACCCGCTTTTTTTGCCAGCTCTCTTACACCCCATTCTTTTTTATCTCCTATAAACGCATCTAAAAGCGTAAATGCCTTTACAACCGATAAATTTAGATCTTTAGCATCGTTACTCATAACATAATAATCATTTTAAAATTAGCCTAGAAGAAGAACAAATCTTCATTAAACTTTACACTCTCATTTTATTATTCAAAAATATTGCGTATTTTTGAAACAGCGTTTCAATATATGAAACGATTTTGAATAAATTCAAATAAAACGACTATTTTATTTTACTAAAAATGAATAAAGCCACTTTAAGTTACGCCAAAACACAAGACCAACAAGACGAATTAGCTCACTATAAACAACAATTCCACATCCCAAAAGATAAAAAAGGAAACGAATTAATTTATTTATGTGGAAATTCGCTTGGTTTGCAGCCAAAATCTACCAAAGAGTATATAAATCAGGAACTAGAAGATTGGGCTAACCTTGGAGTTGAAGGCCATACAGAAGCTAAAAACCCATGGTTACCATACCACGAATTTCTTACGGAAAGCATGGCTAAAGTCGTTGGAGCTAAGCCAATAGAAGTAGTCGTAATGAATACGCTAACGGCAAACCTTCATTTTATGATGGTGAGCTTTTACAAACCAACACCTAAACGTTATAAAATTTTAATAGAAGCAGATGCATTCCCTAGTGATAAATATGCTGTAGAATCACAATTACGTCATCATGGTTATGATAATAAAGAAGGTGTAATTTTATGGAAAGCAAGAGAAGGAGAAGAATTAGCACGTTATGAGGACTTAGAAGCTATAATGGAAGCACACGGAGAAGAAATAGCTTTAATTATGATAGGTGGTGTAAACTATTACACAGGACAATTTTTCGATTTAAAACGTATAACAGAGCTAGGCCATAAAAATGGTTGTGTAGTTGGTTTCGATTGTGCTCATGGCGCAGGAAACGTTAACTTAGACTTACATAATTCGGGAGCAGATTTCGCCGTATGGTGTACATATAAGTATATGAACTCTGGTCCAGGAAGTTTATCGGGCTGTTTCGTTCACGAACGTCATGCACATGATAAAAACTTAAACCGTTTTGCTGGTTGGTGGAGTCATAATAAAGAAACGCGTTTTAACATGCGTGGTGAGTTCGATGTTTTACCAGGAGCAGAAGGATGGCAACTCTCTAACCCTCCAATACTATCTATGGCAGCAATTAAAGCCTCTGCAGATTTATTTAATGAGGTTGGCATGGATAAGCTTATTGCTAAATCTAAAAAGCTAACAGGTTATTTCGAGTTTTTAATTAATGAATTAAACAATTCCGATATAAAAATAATAACACCAAGTAATCCAGACGAACGTGGTTGCCAACTCTCTATACAAGTAAAAAATGCAGACAGAGCATTACATAACAAATTAACAGAAGCCGGTGTAATAAGCGATTGGAGAGAACCAGACGTAATACGTTGCGCTCCTGTGCCATTATATAACTCATTTGAAGACGTTTTTAACATGGTAGAAAAATTAAAAACTTTATTAAATGCCTAAAAAAGAAAACATACTTATAATAGGTGCTGGATTATGCGGATCTTTATTAGCATTACGTCTAGCACAAAGAGGCTATACTGTAAACGTATACGAAAGTAGACCAGATTTAAGAACTACAGACATCTCTGCAGGTCGCTCTATTAACCTAGCACTCTCAGACCGTGGACTAAAAGCCATGCGTTTGGCAGGTGTAGAAGACAAAGTTAAACCATTATGTATCCCAATGTATGGGCGCTTAATTCATGATATAGAAGGCAATACATTTCCATCTAACTACTCTGGTAGAGACGGTGAATATATTAACTCTATCTCTAGAGGAGAACTTAATGGATTACTATTAACAGAGGCAGATGCATACGACAACCTTACCATTCATTTCAATAAAAAATGTAATAGTATAGATATAGAAAATAACGAAGCCTCATTTTACGATTATAAAACCCAAGAAGACTTTAAAGTCTCTGGAGATGTAATCTTCGGAACAGATGGTGCAGGCTCTTCTTTACGTAAAAGTTATTATTTAGAACGTAAATTTTTATTTAGCTACTCGCAAAACTATTTAACACATGGTTATAAGGAACTAGAAATCCCTGCCTCTAAAAATGGAGAACATCAAATAAGTAAAGACTACTTACATATATGGCCAAGGGGAGATTATATGGTTATTGCTCTACCTAATTTAGATGGTAGTTTTACGGTGACTCTATTTTTAAGTTACGACGATGGAGAATACAATTTTAACAATTTAAAAACCGAAAGTGACATAAAAGCATTTTTTGAAGCTCAATTTCCAGATGCTCTAGCTTTAATTCCTAATATAGCAGAAGAATTTGCAAACAATCCAACAGGACCTTTAGGTACAATTAAATGTTCGCCTTGGCACTACAAAAACAAAACTGTTTTAATGGGAGATGCTGCCCATGCCATAGTACCTTTTTATGGACAAGGAATGAATGCCTCTTTTGAAGATGTTACCGTTTTTGATGCTATTTTAGAACAACATGAAGGCAATTGGGAAACCATCTTTAAAGTTTATGAAAACTCTAGAAAAGCAGATACAGATGCTATTGCAGATTTAGCTATAGATAATTATTACGAAATGAGAGATCATGTAGCGAATCCAATATTTAAAGAAAAACGCACATTAGAAATGGCCTTAGAAAAAACATTCCCAGAGGCATATTTTTCAAAATATTCTATGGTTACCTTTAATGAAGATATTCCTTATAATGAAGCTATGAAGAAAGGAAGAGCACAAGACAAAGCCATTTTAAATATGATTACAGATAATGAACTACATGTAGATGACGATTTAAAAGAAGTGCTAAAAAAAGTACAAAAAGAAACCAATAACATTCTTGAAGAAGATAAAATAGCAGGATTAAAATAAAGATATGGAAGAGAAAAAAGTAACACCAAGAGGCGCCTACCCACATGTAAAACGTGTAGGAGATTTTATTTTTGTATCTGGTACAAGTTCTCGCAGACCAGACAATAGTATTGCTGGTGTTGATGTCATCGACGAAATGGGAACAAAGCGCTTAGATGCTTATGTGCAAACTCAAGAAGTTATAAAAAACATAGAACGCAACTTAGCTAAAGAAGGTGCTACTTTAAAAGACGTTGTAGACGTCACATCTTTTTTAGTAAGCATGAATGACTTTGCTGGTTACAACAAAGCCTATGGTGAATTTTTTGAAAAAGAAACTGGACCAACACGTACAACTGTTGCTGTACACCAATTACCTCATCCGGATTTAGTTGTCGAAATAAAGGTGATGGCTTATAAAAAGTTGTAATGGAAGAAACCATTAAGCTAATTGAAAAAGTAACAGAATTTGCTATAAATCCAGATGTTAAATCTGAAAATAAAATTAAGGATTTAAAACAATTATTAGTTTCAATTTACGCAAAGTTTTTAACTATTGAAAAATTAGATGATGACACTAACTATAAAGAAAGTTATAGTTTAAGCTACGGTGAAGTAAAAGAGAATGTTCTAAAAAACTTTCCCGATCACGGTTATTACAATTTAGTTTTCGATAGTCATAAAATCATTTATAAAGAGTGTAAAATTAAACCCGAGGTAGATGTCGATTTAGGTGATCCTATTGATGATATCTGTGACATTTTAAAAGATTTACTAGAAGTTAAATGGAGATATGAAAATTATTCAAAAGAAAATGCTAATTGGTCTTTCATGTTTTTAATGAAAAACCATTCAGAGGAACATTTAGTAAACTTATTGAAATATTTAAAAGACTTAGAAGAATAAAAAATTAGAAATAATGACTATTCAAAACTACATAAACGGTAAATTTCATAATCCAATCGAAAACAATTGGATAGACAACTATTGTCCTGCCAATGGTGAAGTCTATGGACAAATACCTAACTCATCTAAAGCAGATGTAGAAAACGCATATATTGCTGCTAAAGCAACATTTCCTGTTTGGTCTCAAACTACATTGGAACAACGTAGTAGAATATTAATAAAAATATCAGAATTACTAGAAGCCAATCTTGACCGTTTTGCAGAAGCAGAAAGTAAAGATAATGGTAAACCTGTAAGTCTAGCAAAAGCTGTAGATATACCAAGAGCTGCAAGTAACTTTCGTTTTTTTGGAAATGCTATTACTCAATTTGCCAGCGAAAGTCATGAAAGTGTTGGGCAACAAGCTGTAAATTATACTTTACGTCAACCTATTGGTGTTGTGGGGTGTATTTCGCCTTGGAACCTTCCTCTCTATTTATTTACATGGAAAATAGCACCAGCCATTGCAGCAGGAAATTGCGTTGTTGCAAAACCAAGTGAAGTCACACCGATGAGCGCTTACTTATTAGGCGAAATTTGTACAGAAGCAGGCTTACCTAATGGGGTATTAAATATAGTACATGGTCTCGGAGGATCTACAGGCCAAGCCATTGTAGAACACCCAGATATTAAAGCCATTTCATTTACAGGAGGAACAGCTACAGGAGCACATATTGCAAGAGTAGCTGCACCAATGTTTAAAAAGCTATCTTTAGAATTAGGAGGAAAAAACCCGAATATCATTTTTGCAGATTGCGATTACGGTGATATGCTAAACACAACTGTTCGTTCATCTTTTGCTAACCAAGGGCAAATTTGTCTTTGCGGAAGTCGCATTTTTGTAGAAGAAACCATATACGAGCAATTTAAAACCGATTTTGTAGCTAAAGTGAAAACTTTAAAAGTTGGGCATCCATCAAATAAAGACACCAATATAGGCGCTTTAGTCTCTAAGCCTCATTTAGAAAAAGTAAAAGAATATATAACTATAGCTAAAGAAGAAAACGGAACCATACTTTGTGGAGGAAATGAAGTAACTATTACAGGTTATGAAAATGGCTACTATTTAGAACCTACAGTAATAGAAGTCTCAAATGATGATTGTAGAGTAAATCAAGAAGAAATATTTGGTCCAGTCGTTACCATTATGCCATTTAAAACTGAAGATGATGTTTTAGTCATGGCAAATAAAGTAAAATACGGCTTATCTGCTACACTGTGGACTAACAATCTAAAGCGCACTATGCATATGAGCAACCAATTGCAAGCTGGAATTGTTTGGGTAAACACATGGATGATGCGTGATTTACGTACACCGTTTGGAGGTGTTAAAGCATCTGGAGTTGGACGAGAAGGTGGTTTTGAAGCGCTACGTTTTTTTACTGAAGCAAAAAACGTTTGCATAAAATATTAATTCTCACAAAAGTGAGAATCTCATAAATTGAAACTAAAATATTAACCATACGTCAAACTGAAATTATTTCAGAATGGCATTAAAAAACTCCTATTCACCTAGGAAATATTATGAACTTAAACTTAAACAACAAAAATGCCTTAGTTTGCGGAAGCACACAAGGTATAGGTAAAGCAACAGCTATGATTTTAGCTGAAGAAGGTGTTAATGTTACTTTAATTGCTAGAAACGAAGATAAATTAAAACAAGTCCTTTCAGAATTACCAGGACATAGAAACCATAGCTATATTGTTGCAGATTTTTCAAACCCAGAAGCTTTAAAAGCCAAAGTAGCTGAGTATATTTCTAACAATAATGGCTTTCATATATTAGTTAATAATACTGGAGGACCAAAAGGAGGACCTGTTTTCGCTGCTGAAGTTAGCGAGTTTGAAGCTGCTTTTACACAACATTTAAAATGTAATCATGTATTAGCTCAATCTGTAGTTCCTTTTATGAAAGAAGCTGGATTTGGAAGAATAGTAAATGTTATTTCTACATCGGTAAAACAACCTTTAGATGGTCTTGGTGTAAGTAACACTATTAGAGGAGCGGTTGCAAATTGGAGTAAGACTTTAGCTAATGAGTTAGGCAGTTTTGGTATTACCGTTAATAATGTTTTGCCTGGTGCAACTGGAACAGAGCGTTTAAGTGAAATTATAAAGAATAAATCGGCAAAAACAGGAATTAGTGTCGATGATGCTAGCCAAGCTATGAAAAACGCTGTACCTGCAAAACGTTTTGCTAAACCTGAAGAAATTGCAAATGCCATTACCTTTTTAACTAGTGAAGCTGCAAGTTATATTAATGGGATTAATCTTCCTGTTGATGGTGGAAGAACCAAAAGTTTATAATGTTTAGATATAACTAAATCTAAAAACTAATTAGTAAATTTATAGTAATAATTTGCGTTAAGGATTGAGGTATTGTTGAAGCTCCTCGCAGAGAGCGACTACCGAAAGCCTGCCCCTTTAGGGTAACGCCTAAAATATAAAACAATGAGCAACTTAGTATCGCCTTTAAATTTTAAAGCTTGGATTGAAGAAAACAGACATTTATTAAAACCACCTGTAGGAAATAAATGTGTATGGAAAGACGGAGATTTTATTGTTATGGTTGTTGGAGGGCCTAACAACAGAAAAGATTATCACTATAATGAAACACCAGAATTTTTCTATCAAGTTGAAGGTGACATTGTTTTAAAAATTATTGATAAAGGCACACCTAAAGATGTTCATATAAAAGAAGGTGATATATATTTATTACCCCCAAAAGTACCACATTCACCTCAGCGTGGTGCAAATACAGTAGGCTTAGTTATAGAATATAAACGACCAAAAGGCATGAAGGATGCTCTACTTTGGTTCTGTGAAAACTGTGTTACCAAATTGTATGAAGAAGATTTTACTGTAGAAAATATTGAAACTGATATGCCTAAAATTTTCGATAAGTATTATAATGATAAAGACAAACGCTCTTGTCCAAATTGTGGAGAAGTAATGCAACCCCCTAGTAAGGTTAAAATAGAACAATAAAATAATATAGCTCCCACAATATAATATTAGGAATTACAAAACCAACTTATGAAACGTAAACTAAGAATAAACGGACACTCTCACTTATTACCCTACCCTGAGGAGATCCCTCAATTTATGAAAGACAAAGGGATATTTTGGGTTGATAAAGACCGAAAATTTATGCTTCAAAAAGATTGGAGTCGCCCAGTAACAGATTCCAGTTTTTTCTTAGATGAAAAATTAGAATGGATGGAGCGTAACAAGCTAGATCATGCCGTTGTTTTAAACTTATCTCAGCTATATGGAAATGGCTTACGTGTTGAAGAAATGAAAAAAGCTTTACGTTTTCAAAACGACTTTAATGCTAAAGTACAACACGATCACCCAAGTAAATTCACTTGTGGTTTTGTAGTACACCCAGGGTTTGTTAGAGGAGCTTGTTGGGAAATAGAACGTTGTGTAGAAGAGTTGGGCATGCAATTATTATGTTTACCAACACACTATATGGATACAATAGGAACTTGGCGTTGTATTTTTGATGAAGAAAATGAGCCTATTTTTGAACTTGCAAACAAATATAATTTAGCTGTAGAGATACATCCATACGATGGCGAGAAATTTATTAAACTAGAAAACACTAGTTGGCGTTTTCATTTAATATGGATGCTAGCGCAATGTGCAGATGCTTATCATTTTCTAACACTTAATGGCTACCCAGATAAATACCCTAACATGAGAACCTGTTTTGCTCATGGGGGACAATTAGCTCAAATTAATTTAGGAAGACGTATTCAGGGGTTTGATGGAAGACCCGATTTATTTGAAGGAAAAACACACCCAAGAAAATCTGTAGGACACAAAAACATATTCTTTGATACTTTGGTACACGATACTGGTTCTTTAAAACTTTTAGTAGAAAACCAAGGCTCTAAACAAGTTATTATGGGATTAGACGATCCTTATCCTTTAGGAGAAATGGAAAGCGAAAACCAAAGTTCTTACCCTGGGAAAATTCTAGATTTAGCAATGGAACGCAATATTATTGACCAAGTGGAGTATGATGATATATGGGAAAACAATGTTATACAATGGTTATGTGGAAATGATGCTGCTGCAAAGCAAAAACTAATTAATAGAATTACAAACAGTTAGAATGGAGGAGGTTGCCAAGTTTTATACTTTATCTCATATTTTTATTTCACTAATAGGCGCTATATTATTAATTGCAATTTGGTATAACATTAGGCAACGTTTTAAAGTTATTTTAGAAGAAAACGATACCCAAAAACGTGTAGATAAAGGTTTACTTTACTTAAGCTTTGCTATGTTTTTATGGGTCGTTTCAGGTATTTGGGCATATGCTGGGCAAGTTTTTGAGTTTAAATCTACAAATGCATATCTATTAGGCATTCACTTTCTGTCTATTGTAAACAATATGTTTCTACTTCTTGCCTTATTCTATTTTTATTACGCTCCGCGTTTTATTTATAATAACAAAAAGAATATTAAATCTATATTAATTGTTATTGTTATTACCTCAATAACAACCTTTGGATTATCTTATTTTTTAAAAGATAATGATACTATAAACGGTCTTAATATAAGCGGTATCCCAGATCTTTTACTATCTGGTTTTTTATGCTACTTATTAGGTGTCTCATTATATAGAACATTTGCGTTTAGAGGCTTAAAAATAGTAGGTGTTATTTCTATACTTATTATTATTTTAATGTTCTCCTCTCAACTCTCCGATGTTTTTATAAACTATGGTAATGAGTTTAGTAATAACCTTATTAAAATTATAGCAAAAACGTCTTTAATCTCTATTTTTTTAGTGTTAGCAACAACTTGGGTTATTCGTTTAGCTAGTATGCCTAAACCCAACGAGATGACTATTAGCTTTATGGATTGGAGTTTGGTAAAAATTAGTATCCCTACTAAAAATGTATTTGAGCAAACTATAGATTTTGGTTCTAAAACAACACAATATAAAAACCTGCTAAAATTTGCAATTAGAAGAAAATACGGTGAAGGAAATTCACAAAGCCTATCTATTGGAATAGCTGGTGAAATAAAAAACCAAACCTACTTAACTAGAATTATTGATAATATTAATACTATTCTAGATCTAGACGACACACAACTACTAGAGCGAAGAGATTTAGTAACCTTTATTGGAGAGGGGCGCTATCGTTTACGCATGATTCCAAATCATATAACTATAGACCCCACGTTACTAGAAGAGTTTAATAAAACCCCTGAAAACAAAGATTATAAGGCACTTTGTAACTCTTTGTAACTCTAATTACAGAGCGTTACAATTCGTTATTTTTTACTATAATTAGTTACATCTCTTACCCATAAGTTTATCTGTAAATAGATTGCAAACCAATCGAAAAACTTAGAACAGATGAACAGTAATACCTCTATTAAACCTAATCAAGCTTTTGGACACCCAAAAGGTTTATTTTATTTATTTTTTGCAGAGTTATGGGAACGTTTCTCGTTCTATGGCATGCGCGCATTGTTAGTGTTATACATGACCAAGCAACTATTATTTACAGATGATATGGCTTTTGGCGTATATGCCGCTTATATGTCTCTAGTATATGTAACTCCTATGATTGGAGGTATATTAGCTGATAAAATTTTAGGATTTAGAAAGGCTATTTTACTTGGTGGATTGTTAATGGCTCTAGGTCATTTCTTTTTAACTTTCGAACACCCCATTTTCTTTTATGGTTCTTTAGCGTTAGTTATTGTTGGTAATGGCTTTTTTAAACCTAACATATCGTCCTTTGTTGGTGATTTATACCAACAGGGAGATGCCAGACGAGATGCTGGATTTACAATTTTTTACCTAGGTATAAATATTGGTGCGGCAGTGGCTCCTTTAGCTTGTGCTTGGTTTGCTGAAGTTTATGGTTGGCATTATGGTTTTGTATTAGCAGGTATTGGTATGGTTGCTGGCTTAGTTGTTTTTAGACAAGGATTAAAAAACAATGTTTTTGAAAACAAAGGTTTAGTTCCAAACATAGATAATTATAACATTAAAACATTCGGTTTAAATAAAGGGCAACTTATAACATTAGTCGCTTTTTTAACAGTTCCATTATTTGCTTTAGTTATACGCTTTAATGAGTTTGAACATTATATTGTTTGGGTGATTTCTCTATTTTTAATTTGCTACATCGCTTACATTTATACCACCGTTAGTCGCATTGAAAAAAAGCGATTACTAGTGATCGTTTATTTTACCGCTTTGTATACATTATTTGCTGCAATTTTTGAACAAGCTGGAAGCTCATTAACCTTATTTGCTGATAGAAATGTAAATCTTGTAGGTATGGATGCTGCAGGGACTAATAGTATTAATGCAGGCTTTATAATTCTGTTCGCAATTCCATTTTCTATGTTATGGACCTATTTAAGTCGTATTAACAAAAACCCAAACTCTGCAATTAAATTTGGTTTAGGGTTACTTTTTTTAGGTTTAGGGTTTATCATTTTTGCTCTATCTGCTCATAGTGTAGATGAGTTTGCAAAAACATCTATGACTTATTTAGTTATAGGCTATCTAGTATACACCATAGGAGAGCTTTTTCTATCTCCAATAGGACTTTCTAAAATGACAGAATTATCACCTTTAAAATATGTAGCATTTATTATGGGAGTTTGGTTCTCTGCAAATTTCTATGGTCATTTTTTTGCAGGGAAAATAGCTAAACTAACAACTGTTTCTAATGGAGAAACTAATCCTTTTACTGAAGGTCTTTTTGGAGACATTGTAACATTTTTTACAGGGATAACTCCAGAAATCGCATTACAAAACGGTGAAAACTTTCAGCAATTATACTCTTATTTATCTGTTTATGCTTGCTTTGGTGTAATTAGTGCTATTGTTGGTATATTTGCAATAGCTATTTCGCCAATAATAAAAAAAATGATGTCTGGTATAAATTAATATTTAACATCAAAATAGATGAAATAGCAAAACTAATTTTTTTGATTTCTAATATTATGCACTTTATACCTGAAGCATTAGATGATTATGTTGTAAAACATACTGAAAATGAACCTGAATTATTACAAAAATTAACACGAGAGACATTTCAAAAAATATTACAACCCAGAATGTCTAGTGGCCCATATCAAGGTCGTGTGTTAAGTATAATATCAAAATTAATTAACCCTAAAAACATATTAGAGATTGGTACATTTACTGGTTACTCTACTTTATGCTTAGCTGAAGGTATAAAAACCGAAGGACAATTACATACTATTGATGTTAATGAAGAGTTATTTGATTTTCAACGTAAATATTTTGATGCCTCAGAATATGGTTCTAAAATCATTCAACATTTAGGAAATGCTTTAGATATTATCCCTAAACTTAACACTACTTTCGATCTGGTTTTTATCGATGCTGATAAAGACAACTATGTTAATTATTTCAATTTAATTATTGATAAAATGAATACTGGTGGCATTATTCTTTCGGACAATGTGTTATGGAGCGGAAAAGTTATTGAGCCATTAAACCCAAAAGACAAAATGACTAAAGCTGTTTTAGAATATAATACTTTATTGAAAGACGATGACAGAGTAGAAACAGTATTATTACCCATTAGAGATGGTTTAACTATTAGCAGAAAAAAATAACTTCGTATATTCACTATATGAAAAACTATGCTCTAGAGAATGCTGCTTTTAAACTCCCTTTCCAATTTGATCCAATAAAGCTGAAACAGGACTTAGATATTTGTTTTAATTACAATTTTCTGCAAAATTATATCTCAGATAATTATAATGGTAAAAATTATATTTTACCGCTACGCTCTATAGACGGAAAATTAAACTCTTCTGCTGCTTTACCTGATCAACAAGATAGATATAAGGATACTATAGTAATGGAAAAGTGCCATTATTTTAGAGAAAGCATTAGTTTATTCTTATGTAATAAAGAGGCTATTAGGTTAATGAATTTACCTCCGGAAGCTAAAGTAAATACCCATGTAGATGATTTCTGTGGTTATGAAGATGGTTTGTTTAGAGTACATATCCCCATAACTACTAATGATGATGTTTATTTTATATTAGACGATAAGCGTATAGTTATGGAGCCTGGACAAGTTTGGTATACTAATGTAAACTTACCACACAGTGTTGCTAATAAAGGAAAGACTAATCGTATTCATTTGGTTATGGATTGTATAAGAAATGAATGGTCTGATGAGTTATTTAAAGCACTTGGTTATAATTTTAATTTAGAATATGAAGTTCAAGAAACATTATCTACTGAAACCATACAACTTATGATAAAAGAGTTAGAACTACAAAACACTGATACTGCTAAGCAATTAATAATACAATTAAAGGAACAACTATAAACTAATTTACTTTCAATTAGTTATACATATTATACTGCAACATATTAAATTTGTATTATTAACGTTATGTAATTACCATTTACTATAACTATGCATAAACATTTACTTAAATTATTCTTATTTATAAGTTTCATTTCTGTTTCTCAAGCGCCAGAACAAACAGTTATTGCTGTTCGTGGAGATGGTATCTACACATTACTTAGAAAACATGATTTAAAGCCTAGACAATATTACAAGGCTTTTATTTCTTTAAACAAGAAAAACCTTACTAAAAATAACGGAGTTTTTATAGGTAGAACATACATTTTACCTAAAAAAGAAGAAGCTACAACAAAAACAGATACAGTAACATCTGCGAAAACTAAAACTGTTGTTACTTCTAAAGTTATAAAAACGAATAGCAAAACTCCAAGAACTGAAGAACATGCTCTTTTCGGAGAAAATCATTCTAAACTTATTATAAAAGACGACAATTTAAAAGGGGCTGTATATTATTTAGTATCTGGTCACGGCGGTCCAGACCCAGGAACTACTACCAAATATAAAGGTAAACTAATTTCGGAAGATGAGTACGCTTACGATGTTACCTTACGTTTAGCAAAACGCTTACTATCTCATGGTGCAAAAGTCTATATTATTATTAAAGATAATAATGATGGTATTAGAGATAAAAGCATATTAGAAATTGATTATGATGAAGTTAATTATAACAATACAAAAATATCGAAAAGTCAAAAACAGAGATTAAGACAACGCACACATATTATAAACAATTTATTTATAAAAAATAAAGGTAAATACCAACGTTTAATTGTCACTCATGTAGATAGTAGAAGTAAAAACAAAAATATAGATGTCTTTTTCTATCATCACAAAAAGAGTAAAAAAGGAAAACGTCTAGCCGAAAACATCCTTAATTCTTTTAAACAAAAATATGCCAAATACCAACCTAATAGAATATATTCTGGTACTATTGCGCCTAGAGGATTATATATGGTTAATAATACATTACCTGCTATGACTTATATAGAATTAGGGAATATAAAAAATGCTAAAGATCAAAAACGTATTCTTAACTATGAAAACAGAGAAGCATTAGCTAATTGGATTTATAATGGACTACTAGTAGATTATAAAAGCAAATAAACTTACTTAACAACAACTTTTTTTACAATTCCATTTCTATTCTCCTTATTGTAGAAACGAAATAAATAAACTCCCTTTTGTAAACCTTTAAAATTAATTCGTTTATTATTATATGCCGTTGTTTCTAAAACTTTAGCTCCGAACAAACTATAAATTTCTAAATCATAATTATTATTAGCAGTTATTATTGTTACAAAATCTGCTGCTGGATTTGGTATAACTTTAACTTCAACAGGCACTAATTCATGTTCGTTAACACTCAACTGCTCTTGAGTTATTGTAAATATATGATGATGTTCTTTACAATTTTTACTTGCAGTTAATACAACTTGGTATGAAGATGCGACATTAAAATCAAATGTATGACTAGGATTAATGTCTGTACTAGTCTGCCCATCTCCAAAATCCCATAGTATAGCATCATAATTAGAAGATTGATTTATAAAATTAACAGATCCATCGTTAGCTACTTCAATATCAAACAAAGCAGTTGCAGTTAATGAAGAAATATTCCAATCGTCTGAGTTATTTAATGTTACATCTTGTGCTACTCCTCTGAAATAATTAGCTTGTTCATTTGTTAAACCCGCATTTACATTAGAATTTGTAATCTCTTTTTTAAACAGTGCATTATAAAAAGTACAAGCTCCAAGAAATGATCCTTTAGCATTTGGGTGAATATCTCCATAACCTCCCCATAAAAACTCTGAATCATCTGTTAACATAGATGTTTTAAAACACTCTCCTACAGGTGATAAAGGGATTCCTGTTTCATTAGACATTTGCGTAATGTTATCTTTTATGAGTTGAGATCGTTCTAAATATTGATCGAAGCTTGCTTGGGTGTCATCTACAATACCATAAGCTATTTCATAATAGTAAATTGAAGCACATGGACTATATTTTAAAATAGAGTCTCTTAACTGCTTTCCTCTTTCTATAGTCTGATCTATAGAATAAGAAAAACCAGGAGATTCGTTAGATCCAGGCTGTAAAATTACATAATCCCATGTTCTATCTCTAAATTTTTGATAGAGTACTGCACTATTTACATGGTGAACAAAACCTGTTCCACCTGGTGTGTACTGATCTAAGTCTATTTGATAACCTTGCTCTTCTGCAATAACTTCAAAGGTTTGTGGTAAATTATTGAAATAAGTTATACTATTTCCTACAAATAATACATCTAAAGGGGTTTCTTCCGTTTGAGAATATCCATATTTTATGGACATCAGAAAAGCAAATAATAATATTAACTTTCTTTTCATATTTAAAATTTTACTAAAAGAAGCTATGACGATGAGGATACCTTTTAAGCTTTTTGATTACTAAAATAACACTCTTAAAAGCAAAAACCCTAAAAAATAATAATTTTAAAGGGCTTTTTACTTGAGATTAAATCTTATTTATTGTACTGCTAACAAAGCATCTATGTTACCATATCCAAAACTAGAATTTCTATTAGGATAAAACTCTGCGGATTGTTTTAGTTTATTTAAGACTTGAGATCTAGACCACGAAGGATGTTTTGCCCAAACCAATGCAGCTATTCCTGCTGTTGTCGCTGTTGCTACAGAAGAACCTCCTGTATAGCGTCTTTGATTATTATAAAACCCTAAAACAGGTGGATGCTTACTTGTATTATTATCTCCTTCCATTATAATGGTGAAATCTATTTTATCTCCACTATGGCAGACATCACATCTTTCATAATTGTTTCCATCTGTAACCCCGGTAACTGCAACAGTTTCATTCATTGATGCAGGAAAAATAACACCATAACCATTTGTAAAACTTGTGGATGTTCCTCCTGCAGCAAAGATTAACTTATTCTTACTGTAAGCATATTTAACAGCGTCTTTAATATTTCCTATAGACCAAACATAACCTATAGACATAGATATAATTTTAACATCACTTCTATTAGCTAGTTGAGTTAATGCTGCAGATACTCCTTTACGTTCATGGTAATCATTTAAAAGTACATCTTCTGTTGCTCTGTATGCTACTAGATTAGCATTATAAGCAACACCTACTGGCATTCCATTATCATTTCTAGGTGCTGCCATAGTTGAAGCCATAGCTGTACCATGCCCACATTTATCGTGTGGTCCATCATAATTACTAGACCACCACCAATTCGAATCTATAAAAGTACCGTATTTCTGTACAAATCTTCCATTTGAATATCCATCATTTATACCTGATGAATTTAATAGTACTTGCGATTGAGAAACTCCTGTATCTATTAATCCTATGGTTACTCCTGCTCCTGTACTGTAATTCCAAGCTTGTGGTATATTATGCTCATTAAAATGCCAAGATACTTGTGCATTATTAGGAGCTACTGTAGTGTAATGCGCTGCATTAATACCCACTCCTGTTTTATCACATCCAGAGCTTGATTTCTGCTCTAATTCTTTTCCAAAATGATTATAACCATTAGGTTGCAAATAACGAATTCCTTTAGTTTTTCGTAATTTTTGAATTGTTTTAAAGTTCTCAACCTTTACATCTACAACGTTTATAATTTCATGCTCTATAACAGTTTCTTTAGAGCGTGTGTAGTTTTCATTTGCTTCAACTATTTTTAAAATATTGTCTTTAGTTGTATCTAATTTTGATGTTGGTACTTCGCTAAAGCTTTGTCCGTCTTCTCCATAACCTATAGTTAATATATTATTACCATGGTATACTGCACTCCATAGCATGTGATCACTTTCATTTTTCCAATCGAAAGTTTCACCTTGGTTTAACTGAATTTCAATTTTTGAATTAATTTCATCAATAGTGAGGGGTGTTGAGGGATCCTGCTGCATTGCATTTAAAGACTCATTGTTTTCTTCCTTAGAACAAGAAAACAAGACGAACAATACAAATAAGGATGTGATGGTTTTTTTCATAATATTCTGATAATTAGTTAATATTTCACTAAATATATTAAATAATTTCAATTTATTATGTGTGCATAGCATTTTAATCGACAAAACAACAAGTTAAAAGAATGAATAATCGATCTAGATATTCATTTAAATAAATATCTATTACTTTATAAATGTATGTTTGAAAATAAAAAATTAGGAAAACTAATTTTTATAGAATTAGAATTTACGTTTAACAGAACCCGTAAAATCCTCAAGGTCGTCTTTTACCTTTTTTAGTTCTTCGCTAACATCTTTGGTAATACTAGTGTCAATACCGTGCTCTTCAACACTTTTTGTGATTTCGCCTTTAATATCGTTAGTAGCATCTTTAAGTGTACGCATCCCTTTACCAAGTCCTCGTGCTATTTCTGGAACTTTATCTGCTCCAAAAACCATAAGTACAATAATAAGAATAACTCCTATTTCTGCTCCACTTATAAATAAAAATGTTGTTAACTGTATCACATTGCAAATATAGTGAGTTGTTTTTAATAGTATAAAATATATACCAATAAAAAACCCTTTAAATAGAATACATTAAAGGGTTTAGCATTATTTATGTAAGACTTATACTAAATAGTAAAATCTCCTTTTGTTTTATGCTCGCTATTCTCGTAACGCTCTACACATTTATTAAGAATATCGTAAGCTTCTTTAGCATCTCCCCATCCTCCAACATCAACTTTCTTCTTTTCTAAATCTTTATATACTTGGAAAAAGTGTGTTATTTCTTTAATACGGTGTGGATTTAAGTCTTTTAAATCATTATAACTATTCCAAATAGGATCTGTTACTGGTACACAAATTAATTTTTCGTCTGGTCCTTTTTCGTCAGCCATATGAAATACTCCAATAGGTTTAACCTCTACAACACACATTGGGAATGTTGGTTCTGTCCCCATTACTAAAACATCTAATGGATCTCCATCTAACGCTAAAGTTTCTGGAATAAAACCATAATCTCCTGGATACATCATCGATGAAAATAACATACGATCGAAACGAATTTTCTTTAAATCGAAATCGTATTCATATTTATTTCTACTTCCTTTTGGTATTTCTATTAAAACGTCGAACGTTAATTTTCCTTTTGGACTCATTCAAAAATTTTATTTGTCATTCCTACAAAGGCAGGAATCTATTATTATTTACTCTCTTTTACTCAAAAAACAAGTGTTTTTCGGCGTGCAAAAGTACTGAATCATTTGAGCTTCTACAAGGAAAATAAGATTTGATTACGTTTTAATAACCTAATTACTTATATGTTATTTATTTTATTAAAAATAAACCTAGGGTTAAACCTAATGATACATTAGAATTAGGTTTTAAAATAGAACATAACCTGATTTATAAGTAAGAAAACAAGTACAGTCAATTAAAAGAATAGAAATTCATAAAAAAGGAATAGAAAAAATCGTCTAGTTTAGAAATCCCAAGTCAATATCAAAATAAATTAGACTATATAATTTCCTAAAAATAAAACCCAAAACTCCCAGTAACACCAAACTTACGAGCATCAGGATTAGTTTGGGGATTTAAATAATTCCCTCTAAAGTTAAAATCTAATCTAAAGACTTTAAAAATGTTACCTACTCCAATGCTGTACTCGTAATAGGCTTCTTTTGTAGGTGCTTTATAAATTAATCCAGAAGCATTTAAATCCCTATTCGCTTGAGAAATATCTCCAACAACTGCTCTAAACCCAGCAATAGCTCTTAGGTTGTATTTTTTTAAGAATGGTATTCTAGAAAATAAACGACCGTTAAAATTATGCTCTACATGAAGTGTTGCATATTCATCGGTTACAAACTCATAAAAATCCAACTGAGAAAAAGTATTATAAATAGAGAAGTATGTTTGGTTACCTGGTACTACACTCATTAATCCTAATGGCACCTCCCCAAAGGTTTTACCAACTTCTACTGTAGTATACAGCCTACCAAATCCTCCAATAGCCCAAGGTTGTAAATATGAAAACTGCAATTTAGTATAATCGAAATCTCCATTTAATATACTCTTATCACCTCGTGTAACTTGTGCAAATAAACGTGCAAAATCATCATTTTTAGTACGTCGCTCTACGCCAAAACCTGTCATTTCCCGATTAGGAAAAAACGATAGAGAAAAAGCTGTTTCAAATTGCTTTATTTCAGATTCTGTCGATGTTTGTATTGCATCTGTATAGTAATCTAAACTAAACGTAGACGAAGCAGATTCTAATGTTCTATAAGTTCCGCTAAGTCTAGTAATAAAGTTTCTAAATGGTTCTGCCTCTATGGCTAATGTAGTTAAGTTAACGTTGGTTAGTTTATCATTTGTCCCTGTACCAACAACAGATGAAGATGCTAAGCTACGTCCTAATACGTCTGTAGAAGTCGTTAAACTAGCTCCTATTTGTTCTACATCTCTCCTATTCCCTGCAGAAATTATAAAACGACTCTTTTTATCTAGTAACCACTTTCCTGAAATACCATATTTAAACTTATCATCTTTAAACCCATAAGCTAAAAACCCTTCTATACGCCATAAATCGTTTTGTCCAAAATAGGTTCTTCCTCCTCCACGAAGTCTCAATCCTTCAACATCATTATAACCAAAGGTTGAAAATATTGGGCCATAATCTAATTTTAACTCAGGAAATTCAATATAACCAGAGGCTAAAATGCTACCTAAGTTATATAGCCTTTTAAATTTTTTTGTTTTCTTTAAAGAGTCTAACATGGTATACACTCCTTTCTCATCTTTGCTTAGGGATTCCATTCTATTTTCCTGCCAAAACTCATCACTTTGGTTATAGAGATCTTCATCAAAACTGTATACCTTTTCTTTATAGAATTTTTGCTCTTTTTCTATATCAAACTTATAATTATCGTATAATGTTGTTCGTTTTCCATAAATACCTTTAGACTTTTCCTTTTTGTTAAATGCAAAGTCCGACATGAAATAATCCCTCTTAATTAAAAATACAGAATCATTTAGTACATCGAATTCCTGCTCTATATAAATATCTTTTACCCAGTTTATATTAGCGCTTTTAGAGGCTTGCATGTTAATACTTTTAATCGCAAACGTAGTATCTGCAACCCAAAAATCACCTTTAAAAGTTAATTCATTTTTACGTCTTGGATAGTATATAATATTATAGCACCATTTATTATCAATAAAAGTACTATCAGACAATATATAATTGTACGTTTGTATACCTGTTCTCGATATTGGGCTTGTAAAACTTTTATCGAAAAATTTTAAATAGTTATTATAAACATCATAATCAGAATATAAATCGTCAACAAAATCTATAATTACCTGATTATTGCTAAAACCAGAGTTTTTATTTCCTTTTAATATTTCTCTGTTTTGCTTTGTTACATTATCTCCATAAACCTCGCTAGACTTTTCGTTTATAAACATTGGCAAGTACGTTTTACCCGTTACTTTAGAGGTATCAACTTGGTCAAACACAAACTCCATTCCTCTAAATAGTTTACTTTTTATAACCGAACTATCTATTGTGTTCAAATCGAATTCTACTTTTTCGTATTTATCGTATTGGTATTGTTTGTACTGTTTTAAACCATTGCTACGTTTATTAGCCCATATTTTTCTTAAAATATCAATGGCTGGGTTATTTTTTTTAGGTTGTTTTCCAGATATAATTACGACTTCATCTAAAGCAGCGACTGCCTCCTTTAAAAAAAATTTTAAATTATAATTTACACGCTTCTCTAAAGGGATAACTTGAGTTTCGTAACTTATAAAAGAAACTTCTAGTGTATCATGGTTTTCATCACTTTCTAAATAAAACTTTCCATTTTCATCTGTAATTGTTCCTTTACTAGTTCCTTTAAAAATAATATTGGCATAAGCTACCGGTAAATCGTACTCATCAAAAACGTAGCCGCTAACTTTTGTTTGCGCTAAAACGGAAAGGCATCCGAAGCAAAAAAAGAAAAACAGTAATTTATATCTATTCATGTAATGATTTTAAAAAGAAAAACTTCATCAACAATCGTGCTAATGAAGTTTAAATAACGTAAAAAAAAATTATTTATTAGTACAACTCTATCTGTACATCACTTTTTTAACAGCTTTAACAACATCTTCACTATTTGGTAACCACTCTGCTAATAATACTGGAGAGTATGGTGCAGGTGTATCTGCTGTATTAATTTTAACAACTGGAGCATCTAAATAATCGAATGCTTCAGATTGTACAATATAAGTTAATTCTGTCGATACATTACCAAAAGGCCATGCTTCTTCTAAAACAACTAAGCGGTTTGTTTTTTTAACAGATGCTAAAACTGCTTCTTTATCTAAAGGTCTTACTGTACGTAAATCTATAATTTCACATGAAATCCCATCTTTAGCTAATTCGTCTGCTGCTTTGTATGCTTCTTTTATAATTTTACCAAAAGAAACGATAGTTACATCTGTTCCTTCTCTTTTTAATTCTGCTACGCCTAATGGAATAGTATATTCCCCTTCAGGAACTTCGCCTTTATCTCCATACATTTGCTCACTTTCCATAAAAATCACAGGATCATCATCACGAATGGCAGATTTTAATAGTCCTTTCGCATCATATGGATTAGATGGGACTACTACTTTTAATCCTGGTGTATTTGCAAACCAGTTTTCAAAAGCTTGAGAGTGTGTTGCGGCTAATTGACCAGCGGAAGCTGTTGGCCCACGGAATACGATTGGACATTTAAATTGCCCTCCAGACATTTGTCTAATTTTAGCAGCATTATTTATAATTTGATCAATTCCTACTAAAGAGAAGTTAAATGTCATATATTCAACAATAGGTCTATTACCAGTCATAGTAGATCCAATTGCTACACCAGCAAAACCAAGTTCTGCAATAGGTGTGTCTATAACACGCTTAGGCCCAAACTCGTCTAACATTCCTTTTGATGCTTTGTATGCACCATTATATTCAGCTACTTCTTCCCCCATTAAATAAATGCTTTCATCTCTGCGCATTTCTTCGCTCATCGCCTCAGCTATCGCTTCTCTAAATTGAATTGTCTTCATCTATTTTTTTAATTAAAAAGCAAAAATAAGAATTAATGAAAACTAATAATCAAAGATTTATTTAAAATTTACTATGCATGCATAGTATTTATTAAAAATAAAATAATTATCTTCGTAACCTCAATAAATTAGACCTCTTTTAGAGGAAAATATAACTTAAAAATTAGCTTAAAATTGGAGTTACTATAACGTTTTAGTAAACTTTTTTAAGCTAAAAAAATAAAATAAAAATCAAAAAATATGAAAATCTTAGTGTGTATTAGTCACGTTCCAGACACTACATCGAAAATTAATTTTACCGATGGTGATTCTAAATTTGACACCAACGGTGTTCAATTTGTTATTAACCCAAATGATGAATTTGGTTTAACACGTGCTATGTGGTTTAAAGAAAAACAAGGTGCTAGTGTCGATGTTGTTAACGTTGGAAGTGCAGAAACCGAACCTACACTCCGTAAAGCTTTAGCAATTGGCGCAGATACTGCAATTAGAGTTAACACACCTGCAACAGATGGTTTTCAAGTTGCAAAAGAATTAGCTAAAGTGGTTAAAGATGGTGGTTACGATTTAGTTATTGCTGGTCGTGAGTCTATTGATTATAATGGGGGTATGGTACCTGGTATGTTAGCAGAATTAACTGAGGCTAATTATGTAACTAACTGTATAAGTTTAGAAATTGATGGTACCAATGCAACAGCTGCTAGAGAAATTGATGGAGGTAAAGAAACTGTTTCTACAAGCCTACCTTTAGTTATCGCTGGACAAAAGGGATTAGTTGAAGAGAGTGATTTACGTATTCCAAACATGAGAGGAATAATGATGGCTCGTAAAAAACCTTTAACAGTTGTAGAGTCTAGCGCCTCGGGAGCTGAAACTTCTACTGTTAAATTTGAAAAGCCTGCTCCAAAAGGTGCTGTAACTTTAGTAGATGCAAGTAACTTAGATGAATTAGTTAACTTACTTCATAACGAAGCCAAAGTAATTTAGTTGTAAACTAGGTTATCCTGAACTTGATTTGGGATCTTAAAGTTTACGAAAACATTAAATTAGATTCCTGCCTTCGCAGGAATGACAAAAAAAGAAAACATTATGTCAGTTTTAGTATATACAGAATCAGAAAACGGAAAATTTAAAAAAACAGCATTTGAGGTCGCCTCTTATGCAAAAGCAGTAGCAGATCAATTAGGAACATCTGTAACTGCAGTAGCAGTAAATGCAAATGACAGCTCTGAATTAGGGGCATATGGAGTAGATAAAGTATTAAATGTATCTAACACCGATTTAAATGACTTTAATGCAAAAGCTTATGCTGCAGTTGTAAAACAAGCAGTAGAAAAAGAAGACGCCAAAGTTGTTATTATTAGCCAGAGTGCGGACAGTAAATATTTAGCTCCAATTTTAGCGGTAGGCTTAAATGCAGGATATGCTTCTAATGTTGTAGAAGCTCCATCAAGTACAGCTCCATTTACAGTAAAACGTACTGCATTTACTAACAAAGCATTTAATTTAACTACTATAGATACAGATGTAAAAATAGTAGGTGTTTCAAACAATGCTTTTGGTTTAGTAGAAAATAACGGTAGCGCTGCTGCCGAAGGTTTTTCTCCAACACTTCCTGCTTCTGGTGTAAAAGTAGAATCTGTAGACAAAGCAACAGATAAAGTAACTATTGCAGATGCAGAAATAGTAGTTTCTGCTGGACGTGGAATGAAAGGACCAGAAAACTGGGGAATGATTGAAGAATTAGCAGATGTTTTAGGTGCAGCAACAGCATGCTCTAAACCTGTTAGTGATTTAGGTTGGAGACCACATGGTGAGCACGTAGGTCAAACAGGAAAGCCAGTAGCTTCAAATTTATACATTGCTATCGGTATTTCTGGAGCAATACAACACTTAGCAGGAATTAATGCTTCTAAAGTAAAAGTTGTTGTTAACACAGACCCTGAAGCACCTTTCTTTAAGGCCGCTGATTATGGTGTTGTTGGTGATGCTTTTGAAGTGATTCCTCAATTAATAGAAAAATTAAAAGCTTTCAAAGCTGCTAACGCATAATTTTTTTTATAATTTTAAAATAAAATTATCGAAGGGCTGTTTAAATTTAATTTTACAAACTTTAAAATCCATTTAAATTTTGTAAAATTACAGTGACAAAAAATCAAATCTGTAATTTACAGTTGGTAAAGTCCAAATTTAAACAGTTCTTTGCCTTTTATAAACTATGAGTCTAGTACGACTAAATATTAAAGGAATATCATACAGCCAAACACAAAATGGCGCTTATGCATTGATATTAAACGAAGTAGATGGAGACAGAAAACTCCCTATTGTTATTGGTGCTTTCGAAGCCCAATCTATTGCTATTGCATTAGAAAAAGAAATTAGACCCCCAAGACCTCTTACTCACGACTTATTTAAAAACTTTTCTGATCGTTTTGATATTATCGTTAAGCAAGTTATAATACATAAATTGGTAGACGGAGTCTTTTACTCTAGCTTAATCTGCGAACGTGATAAAATAGAGGAAATTATAGACGCAAGAACAAGTGATGCCATCGCATTAGCATTACGTTTTCAAGCACCAATTTTTACTTATAAAAATATTTTAGACAAAGCTGGAATATATTTAAAAGTAGATCCTACTAAAGATGAAGAAACCGAAAAAGATAGTATTTTAGTAGAAGATATTCTTAACGAAGATCTAGAACCCACTCCCTCTCAAGACAACTACGCAAAACACTCTCTTGAAGATTTACATAACTTATTAGACGAAGCGGTAAATAATGAAGATTACGAGAAAGCCGCTAAACTTCGAGACGAGATATCTAAACGATAACTAACAATTATGAAAAATTTTATATTAGCTATTGCTGCTATTTTTTTTGGAATACATGCGCTTTCTGCTCAAGACATAAATAAACCTTGGCAATTTGAAAGTATTCAAAATGAAGAAGGGAACTCTTTATTTTCAGTTAGCGATAACGATGTTTTAGAATTAAAAAACGGAGAATTCAACTATTCGCTAGAAGCCAAAAATAATTTAAAGGCATCAGGAGATTATATTTTCCAAAATAACTTATTAGTCTTTTATTATAATACACCTAACGATACAATACGTAGATATAAAATTACAGAGTTTACAGACTCTACTTTAGTTTTTAAAGAAAAAAATGTTAAGTATTCTTTTTCTACTCCAAAAGAAGTAAAAACCAAAGAAGCAATGGTTGTTGCAAATGCGGAAGACAATACGATTGTTCCTAGTCAAGGCTTTTCATTTAATAGTTTATGGCGAGGTATTATAGGTATGATTTCTTTAATTTTTATAGCTTTTCTTTTTAGTAGTAATAGAAGAGGGATTAATTGGAAAACTGTTGGTATAGGTTTAGCTTTTCAACTCGTAATTGCTGTTGGTGTTTTAAAAATAGGGTTTATAAAAACTATCTTCGAGTTTGTAGGTAAAATTTTCATTAAAATTCTAAGCTTCACACAAGCTGGTAGCGAATTTTTATTTGGAGGCATGCTTGATGTAAATTCTTATGGTTTCATATTTGCCTTTCAAGTATTACCAACCATTTTATTTTTCTCTGCTTTAACATCAGTTTTATTTTATTTAGGAATCATTCAAAAAGTTGTCCAAGCTATGGGATGGCTGTTATCAAAAATATTAGGAATCTCTGGTGCTGAAAGTTTAAGTGTTGCGGGTAACATCTTTTTAGGACAAACTGAAGCGCCACTTCTTATTAAGGCATATTTAGAAAAAATGAATAAGTCTGAAATGCTTCTTGTTATGATTGGAGGTATGGCAACAGTAGCTGGAGCTGTTCTAGCTGCGTATATAGGTTTTTTAGGAGGTAATGATGAATCCTTAAAGTTAGTTTATGCTAAACACTTATTAGCTGCATCTGTAATGGCTGCACCAGGAGCTATTGTTATCTCAAAAATATTATTTCCTCAAACAGAGAAAGTAAATACAGACATACATGTCTCTCAAGAAAAAATAGGTTCTAATATATTAGATGCAATTGCTAACGGAACAACAGAAGGTTTAAGGTTAGCTGTTAATGTTGGAGCTATGTTATTGGTCTTTGTTGCTTTTATTGCAATGATAAATTATGGTTTTAAGATAATTGGTTCTGTTGGAGGTTTAAATGATTGGATTGCTCTAAACACTCCATACCAATCCTTGTCTTTAGAATTAATTTTAGGCTATGTTTTTGCACCATTAATGTGGTTAATGGGAGTTGCAAGGGAAGACATGGCTTTAATGGGGCAATTATTAGGAATAAAACTAGCAGCTAGTGAATTTATAGGATATATACAATTAGCTGAACTTAAAAATGTCGCCAGTGCAACACACCTTACTTATAACAAGTCCATAATTATGGCCACCTACATGCTTTGCGGCTTTGCAAATTTTGCATCTATAGGTATACAAATTGGAGGTATTGGCTCATTAGCACCAGGACAACGAAAAGTATTATCCAAGTTTGGCATGAAGGCATTAATAGGAGGTACAATTGCTTCTCTTATTTCTGCAACTATTGCGGGAATGATTATTGGCTAAACAAAAGAGTTATAAAAGTTCAACTTAGTTAATAACTTTTAATATTATAAAGGATTGAGTCTATTAGATTCAATCCTTATTTTTTTATTTTTAGTCTCTGAAAAATAAGTGTTTAATTTAATGAGATTCTCACTACTATGAGATAGTTTTATGAAGCAATACCACGATTTAGTAAAGCACGTTTTAGATAACGGAAACGAGAAAGGAGATAGAACAGGAACAGGAACAAAAAGTGTATTTGGATACCAAATGCGATTTGATCTTAGTGAAGGTTTCCCAATGATAACCACAAAAAAATTACATTTAAAATCTATTATTTATGAACTCCTTTGGTTTATAAAAGGAGATACGAATATTAATTACCTAACTGATAATGGTGTAAAAATATGGAACAGCTGGGCCGATGAAAATGGTGATTTAGGTCCCGTATATGGTCACCAATGGCGCAACTGGAATAGCGATGACATAGATCAATTAAAAGATGTTATTGAAACATTAAAAACCAATCCAAACAGTAGACGTATGCTTGTTTCTGCATGGAACCCTTCGGTATTACCAGACACCTCAAAATCATTTAGCGAAAATGTAGCTAATGGTAAAGCAGCCTTACCGCCTTGTCATGCCTTTTTTCAATTTTATGTAGCCAATGGTAAATTATCTTGCCAACTATATCAACGCAGTGCAGACATCTTTTTAGGTGTTCCTTTTAATATTGCATCGTATGCCTTATTAACCATGATGATGGCACAAGTTTGTGGTTACAAAGCTGGAGATTTTATACATACTTTTGGAGATGCACACATATACAGTAATCACTTTGAGCAATTAGAGCTACAATTATCTCGAGAGCTAAGACCTCTGCCTACCATGAAAATTAATCCTGAAGTTAAAAACATTTTAGATTTTAAATTTGAAGATTTTACATTAGAAAACTATAATCCTCATCCGCATATTAAAGGAGCTGTAGCGGTTTAAACTTTTGCACTTCCAAACTAATAAAAAGGCTCTTCTTTTGTTATTAAGAAGAGCCTTCTAAATTTCACAACCACTAAAATTATAGTTCAATATAATTATGAAATTAATAGCATCCCTACTCCTTTGTTTGGTAAGCTCAATAACATTTGCTCAAGAAAACACTCCTGAAGAGCATAAACCTATTGAAATACAGGAACTAAATACTAACGATACAGAAGAAAAAACTTTAGAGGATGTTGAACGTGTTCCTACATTTAAAGGTTGTGACGAAAGGCTAGATAACCAAGGATTAAAAAAATGTGCCAACGAGAATGTTACGTTTATTGTTTCTAAAAATTTTAATACTAATATCACCAATGGTTTAGATTTAAAACCAGGCAAAACAAAAGTATCATGCTTTTTTAAAATAGACACAAACGGTGAGATTATAGATATAAAAATACGCGGACCACACCCTAAAGTAGAAGCTGAAGCGATTCGTGTTTTAAAATTAATCCCCAAGTTTAAAAAACCAGGAATACAGAAAGGGAAAGCCGTTATTGTACCTTATTATTTACCTATTCATTTTATAATTGAAAAACAGAAGAAAAGAAATAGAAAAAACAAAATTAATATAATAGAAACCCCAGATACTTATCCTATTTACAGAGGTTGTGAAGATGACATAACTAATGACGATATAGAAAAATGCACAAAAAAAGAAAATAAGTGACTTTGTACAACTTAGCTTCGATAGCGAGCTAGCAAGTAAGATACTACCACAAGCTAAGACTACTAAATTCCAAGTTAATTTTATAATAAATAAAAAAGGAAAAGCTGAAGAAATAACAGCTAAAGCTAACAATATAGAAATAGCAAAGGAAGCTATAAGAGTTTTAAAACGACTTCCTAAATTAAAGAAACCAGGCTATAAAGATGGAAAACCTGTTAATGTTCCTATGGGAATACTAATGACTGTTTATTTTTAGTATCTAATTATTGCTTTATTTTTAAAAACATTAAATTTACATTATAAATATAGTTTATGTTCGGAAACAAGAAAGTAAAACCTCAAATAGATCAAGAGCAATTAGAACTTATCCAAAATGCACAACACCGTATAAAGCAAAAAAAACGCTTATACATTCATTTTGTTATTTTCTTAATTGGTACCTTATTTTTAGTATTAGCAAATACTCTTTTAGGTATTGGAGATACCATAAAACTCTTTGAAATAGATTGGTTTGTTTTTGCTATACTTATATGGTTATTCTTTTTATTATATCATATTTTTAATGTTTTTATTACCAATAAATTCATGGGAAAAGACTGGGAAAAAGCACAGTTAGATAAATTAGTTACAAAACAAAAAAAGCGCATAGAAAAGTTAAAAAATCAACTAGAAAAAGAAGATATTCATATTGTAAAAACAGAACTGTATAATAACGAGTTAAACAAAAAAGATCAGAATGTTACTATAATAGTAGCAGCTGCCGAAAATGATGCCATTGGTAAAGACAATAAATTAATATGGCACTTAAGGGATGATCTAAAACGATTTAAAGCACTAACATCTGGACATCATATTATTATGGGGCGTAAAACATTTGAAAGCTTTCCTAAACCTTTACCTAACAGAACTCATGTAGTTATCACCAGACAAAACAGTTATAAAGTTCCAGATGGAGTTATTACAGTAAATTCTTTAGACGAAGCAATAAAAGCTTCTAAAAGTGATAAAAGACCGTTTATTATAGGTGGAGGAGAAATATATAAACAAGCCTTATCTATTGCAGATTCTATAGAGTTAACACGTGTACACGAAAACTTTGAAGCAGATACTTTTTTCCCTAAAATAGATGATACCGTTTGGAAAGAAGTTTCAAATACATTTCATGAAAAAGATGATAATCATAAACACGGGTTTACTTTTTTAACCTATAATAGAATATAGTATTTTAACTTAATGGACAATTATAAAGACTCCTTAGTTTTTTCTGACACTAATACGCCAGCATTTACAGAAAATGACTTTCCGTTAGATTGGTCAATGACAAGAAACGAACGTTATGGATTTATACATGTATTACAACACATTAAACCCAAAGTATCTATTGAGATTGGAACCTACAATGGAGGAAGTCTACAAGTAATTAGTAAATACTCCGAAAAAGTTTATGCAATAGATACCGACCCAACGATTGTAGAGCGTTTAGGCTCAAAATTTAAAAATGTAGAATTTTTAATAGGTGACTCTAAAACAATAGTTCCCCAATTAATAAAAAACTTACAAGACAAAGGAGAATCTATTGAATTTGCTTTAATAGACGGAGACCATAGTTCGGAAGGTGTAGCTGCAGATATAAAAAACTTATTAGAATATAAGCCTGTAAAAAGCTTACATATTTTATTACACGACAGCTTTAACCCTAGATGCAGAAAAGGAATGAAGTTTTATAACTACAACAACAATAAACTTGTACACTATGTTGAGCTAGATTTTATTTCAGGTGTATTTGCACCCGATAATTTAAATAGACAAATGTGGGGTGGTTTAGCATTAATTATTATGCTAAATGAAGAACGCACTACTCAGCTTCAAGTACATCAAAGTCAATTAAAACTATATAATATTGCCTATAAACATTCTATACACTTTGCAAAAAACACATTGTCTTTTTTAAAGCCAATTGTTCGTTTGTTTAGAAAGTAAAACAATTAAGGAGAATACACCTTTAAAAGGCATACTTGCAGCTTCTAATAACCAAAGTCTAGAATTAAGAAAACAGAAATAGTTCTTAAAAAATAATAGCGAACTGCTTATTATTAGATAACGCACAATTTTCCCTAATTTTGTGCCATGGTAAAAGAATTACAACTGCGTGTTACTTTAAAAGAAGAAGAGTTTAAAGGCTTTTTAATTTCTAAAGCAGCAAAATGGCTAGATATTCCTAAAGAAGATATTACAGGCATTAAAGTGCTCCGTAAATCTATTGATGCACGTAAGCCTAAAATTATATTTAATTATAAGGTTGCTGTATATATTAGAGAAGCTTTACCAAAGCAATCCGAATACCAATTCGATTATAAAGATGTTTCCAAAGCAAAACCAGTACACATTATTGGTTTTGGTCCTGCTGGTATGTATGCTGCATTACGTTGTATAGAATTAGGTTATAAACCTATTGTGTTAGAACGTGGTAAAAACGTGCAAGATCGACGTAGAGATTTAAAAGCCATAAACCAAGATCATTTTGTAAATGACGATTCTAATTATTGTTTTGGAGAAGGAGGCGCAGGAACATATAGTGATGGAAAATTGTATACCCGTAGTTTAAAGCGTGGAGATGTTCGTAGAATTTTCGAAAACCTAGTATATCACGGTGCTACCGAACAGATTTTAATAGATGCACATCCACATATTGGAACTAATAAACTCCCAAAAATCATTCAGAATATTCGTGAGAATATTATAAAATATGGAGGAGAAATTCATTTTGAAACTCGTGTTGTTGATTTTAACATAAAAGAAAATTCAATAAAATCTATTATTCTTAAAAACGGAAATGAATTAGACACCGAGCGTGTTATATTAGCAACTGGTCATTCCGCTAGAGATATTTTTTATTTACTAAAAGATAAAGCCATTGCCATAAAGTCAAAGTCATTTGCCATGGGGGTTCGTGTAGAGCATCCGCAACATATTATAGATTCGATACAATATCATTGTTCTGGAGCAAGACATGAATTATTGCCAGCTGCTGCATATAGTTTAGTTCAACAAGTAAACGAGCGCGGTGTTTACTCTTTTTGTATGTGCCCTGGTGGTTTTATTGTTCCTGCAGCAACAGCTAATGGAGAAGTTGTAGTTAACGGTATGTCTCCTTCTAGACGAAACAATAAGTTTGCTAATTCTGGAATTGTAGTTGAAATAAATGCTGAAAAAGATTTAAAAAAATACGAGCAATTTGGTGAATTAAAAGGATTAGAGTTTCAAAAAGATTTAGAACGTTTAGCCTTTACCGCTGGAGGTAGAAGTCAAGTAGCCCCAGCACAACGATTAACAGATTTTGTTGAAGGACGTTTGTCTAACGATTTAAATGACACCTCATACCAGCCGGGATTAAAATCGGCGCCAATGCATTCGTTATTACCTAAATTAATTGGTGGACGATTACGTAAAGGCTTTGCAGCCTTTGGTAAAAAAATGAAAGGCTATTATACAGAAGAAGCTAATATTGTAGGTGTAGAATCTAGGACCTCATCTCCTGTAAACATTCCAAGAACAGACACCTTAGAGCATCCTCAGGTTTCAAACTTATTTCCTTGCGGTGAAGGCGGTGGTTATGCTGGAGGTATTATTTCTGCAGCCATGGATGGTGAACGTTGTGCTGAAGCTGCTATAAACGGGTTATAAACAGACATTATTCTATAGGTTTTCAGTACTATAATCTTTAGGCTATAAAAATATTATTCCTATTTTTGCATCACTAAATTAAAAATTAATGAACGCATATATATTTCCAGGTCAAGGTGCTCAATTCTCAGGAATGGGTTTAGACTTATACGAGAACTCTCCAGAAGCACAGCATTTATTTGAAGATGCAAATGAAATTTTAGGGTTTCACATTACAGATATCATGTTTGAAGGTACTGCTGAAGCTTTAAAGGAAACTAAGGTAACACAGCCTGCTATCTTTTTACACTCTGTAATATTAGCTAAAACACTAGGAGAATCTTTTAAACCAGATATGGTTGCAGGACACTCTTTAGGTGAATTTTCTGCATTAGTTGCTAATGGCGCTTTAACATTTCAAGATGGTTTAAAACTAGTATCACAACGTGCTTTAGCAATGCAAAAGGCTTGCGAGATGCAACCAAGTACAATGGCTGCTGTTTTAGGACTAGAAGATGATATCGTTGAAAAAGTATGTGCTACAACAGATGGTATTGTTGTAGCTGCTAACTACAACTGCCCAGGACAATTGGTTATTTCTGGAGAAATTGATGCTATTAATACGGCTTGTGAAACTTTAAAAGCAGAAGGTGCCCGTAGAGCATTAGTATTACCAGTTGGTGGTGCGTTTCACTCGCCGATGATGGAACCTGCAAGAGAAGAATTAGCTGCAGCCATAGAAAACACAACATTTAGTAAGCCTAACTGTCCTATATATCAAAATGTAACAGCTAGCGCTATAGTAGATGAAGCAGAAATTAAAGCCAATTTAATTTCTCAATTAACGGCTCCTGTACGCTGGACTCAATCTGTACAGCAAATGATTACTGATGGAGCTATTTCATTTACAGAGGTTGGACCTGGTAAAGTTTTACAAGGTTTAGTAAGAAAAATAAACAGAGAAGCGCAAACAGCTTCTGCAACGTTTCAAAGTAATTCTTAATGAGTGCAAGATCTCTTTTTATTAGTTTCCTTATTGTTTTAAATATTGTACTAGATCAAGTTTCTAAGATTTGGGTTAGAGCTGATGTTATTGCTGGTAGCAGAACAGAGCTTTTAGGGCAGTATTTATCTTTACACAATGTAGAAAATGATGGTGCTTTTTTAGGGTTAGGTGGAGACTTTAGCCCTGTATTAAAAATAATACTACTTAATGTTTTACCAATAGTTGTTTTAGGTTTTGTCCTTATTCATCTTTTTAGAAATAAAACTTTAGACAAAGCCTCTATTATAGGTTTTGCTTGTATTGTGGGTGGTGGTGTTGCTAATGTGTATGATAGAATATTATATGGTTCTGTTACAGATTTTCTACATATAGATTTAGGAGGCGTTTTTAGAACAGGGATTTTTAACCTAGCTGACGTTTCTGTAATGGTAGGAATGGGCTGCTTATTATTATCTAGTTTTAAAAACAGAAAACAGAAAACAGAAGAAGAAACTATTGTACAATAGTTACCTTCTTTAGAATAAAAAAAGCCTCGATTGCAATCGAGGCTTTTTTTATTTAACTTAATAATGAATTAATTTTTATAAATCTTCCCCTCTTTCATTACAAAAATTACACTTTCCATTGTTTTTATATTTTTTAAAGGATTATCATCTGTAGCAATAATATCTGCAATAAACCCAACTTTTAATTGACCTATTTCATTTTCCATACCTAATAACATTGCGTTTGTTACTGTTGCGCTTTCTATAGTTTCTATTGCCGGCATTCCTGCTTCCATCATATAACCAAATTCTTTGCCATTATTGCCGTGTTTAAAAACGCCTGCATCTATCGAATATTAACTTCAATTCAGTTGGAACGGCTAATATGTTTCCAGATAATTACACAAATGTTAATGGTATTTCTAATAGTCGTAGAGGATTCTTGATGGGGAATGCTATTGTTAATATTGAAATTTATTCATTACAAGGACAACGTATATTAGTAAACAAGAACGGTAATACAATTAATGTAAGTAAACTCACAAGTGGGACATATTTTTTAAGAATAACAGATGATAATAATGGTATTCACAATATTAAGTTTATTAAAGAATAAATATTGTTTACTCAATCAAAATAGGAGTTTACTCAATATTTATTTTTTAGATAAAGATTTATAGCCATTTTTATGAAGAATATAGATGTTAAATTGGTCGATATTTATAAATAATGACTATTCAAAATAATAATATAAAACTTAGAGTAAGCATTTTGTAAACTAAGTATTTAATGTAAATTATTATGATTATAGTTTAAACTATTATGATAAAACGGGAAGATTAATAGAAACAACACAACCCTTAGGTTTTGATGAAAATAGTTTAGACTTAACATTAGAGACCCCTAATCATCAAATGAAAAGTACGTATACGTACAATGCACAAAACCAATTATTAGAGACAACGAGTCCAGATGAAGGTACAGCTAACTTTGTTTATAGAGAAGATGGGCAAATACGTTTATCTCAAAACTCTCAACAAGCTATAAATGGTGAGTTCTCTTATACAAATTACGATAATTTAGCTAGACCTGTAGAAAGTGGCGTGTACAATGGATCACTAGCATTTAATGAAGTCTCATTTAAAGGCGTAACATTAACTAATGTAGAAGGTATAAAACAAAATGGTAATGTAATCACTAAAGTGCCACGTAACTTATGGAATTCTGGGTTAGCAAGTATAAAAACCATTTCTGGAGATGGTTACATACAATGGCAATTCCCTAATGAAAACACAAGTGCAATGGTAGGACTATCTACCACAAATACAAACTATACATATAGCACCATACAATATGGGTTAAAAGTAGAAAATGGCTTGGTATATATTTACGAATCTAATGTGCAAAAAGCAGCATTAGGGCCATACAATCCAGAAGATACTTTTAAAATAGAACGCGTAGGGAATACCATATCCTATAAGAGAAATGGAATAGCTTACGGTTATACCTCAAATAATTCTTTAGATTTATTAGCAGACTTTGCCTTTTTCTCATCTAATAGTAAGGTAGTCGATTTCGAAATGGGAGGTAATGTTATTGTACCAGCTAATGTCGAATCCTACAGGTATTATACAAACGTAAGTATATCTGGCAATACTATTACAAAAACAGGAGGATCAGATTTGTCTTGGGATGCTGGAGCACAAACAGCTCAAACTATTTCAGGAGATGGTGCTATATCTTGGACAGTAAACCAGAATGATAAGCTTATTATGATGGGGTTATCGTCTCAAACAGGAGCAGCAACTGCTTATTTCCCTTTTATAGATTATGCAGTGTATATGCATTCTAATGGTAATTTTTATGTATACGAGTCAGGAGATTTTAAAGGATATTTAGGAACATATTCTGCAAACGATACATTTAAGGTAGAACGCACAGGAAGCCAAATAAAATATTTAAAAAACGATGTAGTCTTTTATACCTCTCAACTATCTTCTTTTAATGAAGATTTAATGGGCTTTGCTTCGTTTAGGCATGTAGGAGGAAGTATAAGTAATATTAATTTTACTAATGGAGACTATGCTTTTAAAGATTTATTAAGAGTAAAAACAGCAGGGAATACTATTACAAAAATAGCATCACATTCTTTTAACTCAGGTTTTGCCAGCGTAGAAAGTATAACAGGAGATGGTTTTATGTCCTTTAAAGCATCAACTACAGACCACAGATTAATGCTTGGCTTATCAGAAAATAGTCCAAATTCCAATTATAACACTATAGATTTTGCTATCTATTTAGCTTATCAAAATGTGTATGTGTATGAATCTGGAGCCTATAAAGGGATATACGGTGACTATGCATCAGAAGATACCTTTAAAGTAGAACGCACAGGAGCAGGAACCATTAAATATTATAAAAACAACACTGTAATTTATACCTCTACAGAAACGTCTACTGCACCTTTAATAATAGATGCATCGTTTTATAATCCAGAGGCTACCATTACCGATTTAGAGTTATACGATATCGTTGATGCTTCAAATATTGTAAATGCGACTACTAATTTTGATCCTCAGGATTGTAAGGAGCGCCTTATTACAGTATACGACGAACCAGATTTAACAGGACTTTACGCAGCATTAACAGCAGAAGGTATAGATACTTCCTATTACCGAAACCAAAATTTTGTAGCTGGTAATGTTTCTAAAACCTATACAGTAAACCCGAGTACGGCAACCACATGGTATAGCTACGATATTTATGGTCGTATAGAGTGGATGGTACAAAAAATAGAAGGATTAGGTACAAAAACTATAGACTACGAGTACGACGCTGTACAAGGTAATGTTACTAAAGTAGTATACCAAAAGCACAAACCATTAGAGCGTTTTGTACACCAATACCTTTATAATACAATAGGCGAGTTAATAAGTGTAAAAACGTCTACAGATAACACCAACTTTACAGAACAAGCCCAATATACCTATTACGAAACAGGCGCATTAAAGCGTACTTATTTGCCACAAGTAAACCAAGGAACCGACTATGTCTATAATTTAGCAGGGCAATTAAAAGGGATTAATCACCCTTCATTATCTAGTACCAAAGACCCAGGAGGAGATGCTAATGATGCCTTTGGTATGCATATCGATTATTATAATGGCGATTATACCCGTACAGGTACCCCAACACCAATAGAAACCACCCCAAGTGGTATTAATAGATACGATGGTAATATAAAAGCTGTACGTTGGGGAACAAAAGGATTAGACCCCAACCCAAGCGCACAACATAATGCCTATACCTATACTTATGATAAAAATAAATGGTTAAAAGAAGCGAACTATGGTACAGCAACCAATGGCTTAATTACACCAAACCCAGATAACGACTACCGGGTGTCTAGTTTAACCTACGATGCTAATGGAAATTTACTATCTTTAAATAGGAATAAAAAGATATTGAATGGACTTGAAAATAAAATGGATGAGTTTACCTATAATTATAATGGGTTAACTAATCAATTAAATTATATTGATGATGTTATTAGTGCTTCTCCAAATTCAGATGATTTAAACTCACAGAACCCTAATAATTATAGTTATAATAGTATAGGGCAATTAGTTAAAGAAGATCAAGAAGGTACTAGTATAGAATACGTATACAATGCCAGTGGTTTAGTGTCGCAAATTAAAAAAGATAATGAGCCGTATTTAAATATATATTATAACGATAAAGGCCATCGTGTCCGTAAGGAAGTTACACATGATAATGGTGGCACATGGCAAGAAACCTACTATGTGCGCGATGCTTCAGGAAGTGTTATGTCTATTTATACGGGGAGTTATGGTAATCAAACGGTAGGGGTACGCCCAAAAGAATATCCTGTCTATGGTGCTTCTAGATTAGGGGTTTATAATAAAGCGTCTAGTACTACTAATTATCAACTAACTGACCATTTAGGTAACGTAAGAGCTGTAGTGTCCAGTAACAACGGTAATATTGGAAGCTATACAGACTACTATCCCTTTGGGATGCCTATGCCCGAACGTAAAATGATTGGAGGCGAGTTATACCGTTATGCTTTTCAGGGGCAAGAATTAGACCCAGAAACAGGGAAAGAGGCTTTTGAACTGAGGCTTTGGGATGGAAGAATTGGAAGGTGGTTAACAACGGATCCAGCTAGGCAATATGTAAGCCCTTATTTAGGTATGGGGAATAACCCTATTAATGGAATAGATTCTGATGGAGCGTTCTTTTTCAAAGAATATGAAAATGAAGAGGCTTATCGAAAAGAAAATCCTAATGGGAAATTGGATGGATCAGACGGACATTGGTTGAAATCGGATAGATTAGGTAATAGTTCTGTATGGCAAAAAGCGAACATGGTTAATTTACTTAATGCTGACTTTGAAGAATATAATACTATTCCAGAAAGAACAGAATTTTATGGTTGGTTTCAAAAAGAAATAGAATCTCTAGGATATGAAACTAAATGGGCTGGTGGAGCATACATTGTAGCTGGGCAAATGGCATTTGCAGATGCTATATCTGATTTCCTAGATGAAGATTTTGTTAAGTTTGCAAACCAAGGGAATAAAGCTATTTTTGACGATGTTCTTCCAAGGTTGAGAGATTTATATAATGGGCCTGTATTGATAGGAAATGATGCGTCAGAATGGGATACTGCAATATTAACTAATGAACAATCAAAAGTAGTTCACTCTATATATTTAGATTTCAATAACCGTAACCCAGAAACAGTAAAACATTTAATGGAAATGAGTAAAGGAGAAGGTATTTTTCGTTTTGGCATTCCTAAGGAATTAAGATTCGAAGGTAACTTATTATCATGGGAAGATAGGTTTAATCATGGTATGAAAAAAGCTGTACCTTATTATATAAAATACGGGGCATATAATCCTCTGAATTATTATAAAACTATAATTATACAAGCACTCATAAATAATAGACAATAATTATGAAATATATATTTATTTTATTATTACTTTTTTCTTGTAAAAAAGAAATTGGAAAAGAAATGGTAAAAGAAACAATAGTACCTAATACAGTAAGTATAAAGGGATCAAAAATCACTTATTATACTTATGATAAGAATTTATATGTTAAAGATATAGATGAGGGTGAAATAGAATACTCTAAAAAAGTTGAAGAAGTTTTTGTTTTTAAACCAATATTAATTAATGAAAAAACACTAATCACCGCTTTTGATGGCAATACTTTGGGATGTATTAATATAGATAATGGTAATGTAAAATGGGAGTATACGTTTGAATCTAAAATTATGGATATTAAGTATTTTAATAATAAAGTATTGATAGTAAATATTAAGGATTACGGTATTGTTGCTTTAGACATTAAAGGCAAACTTATATATAATATTTTGTACGATTATAATATTTGTTTTGCTCCTGACACATCTCCTTATTCTGTTTTTTCAAGTGAAGAAATGTTATTTGTTTCTAGTTTAAATTGTAAAACTGTAACAGCTTATAATATTAATTCTGGAGAATTAATATGGTCTTTTAAAAAGAATTTTTCTGTGTTATCAGATGTTTTTTATTTTAATAATAAAGTTTTCGTTGCTATAAATAATTATTATAAGGAAGGGAAACTTTTAGTTTTAAATTCTAATTCTGGGAAAATTCTTTATGAAAAAGGATGTAATATTGAAACTAGGTTAAAACCTGTATTATATAAAGAAAAATTATACTATTATACTTTCTTTGGAAGTAGGCAATATTCATCCATTATAGAATTTAATACTAATAATTTTGAAAAAAAAATTATTTATAAAATGACTAAAGATAATGATATTTCTGGAAGGCAAATTTACAAGTTAAATGATAATATTTTTTTTAATGATAATAAACTTAACATAATTAAATTAAGTTTAAATGATTATAATTTCAATATTGTGAGAGAAGATGTAACTAATTTTAATGGAGTGACTTATTTAAAAAATGATGAGTTATTCTTTATTAACTAAATTTAATCAACCAAAATTAAAGAGAATCATATTATATACATTCGTTGATATGTAATTGAAATTTACTTTAATTGTATAAGAAAGGTATAGCAATAATTTATTTAATGTTTAAAAAAATACCCATCATAATACTATTGTATACTGTTAATATATTAACAGCTCAAAACCAAGCCAATATCTGGTACTTTGGTGAAAACGCTGGTATCAATTTTAATAGTGGTACTCCTGTAGCATTAACTAATGGTGCTTTAAATACCTTTGAAGGTTGTGCAACCATTTCTACACCAGATGGTGACTTGTTATTTTATACAGACGGCTCTACAGTGTATAATAGTACGCATGCTATTATGCAAAATGGAACAGGCTTGTTAGGGCATAGTTCTAGTACGCAGTCCGCTATTATTGTTTCTAAACCCGGAGACTCTAGTATATTCTTTATTTTTACAACTGCACGAGCGGGAGAGCCAGATGGTTTAAATTATTCTGAAGTGGATATGTCTTTAGATGGTGGTTTAGGAGCAATTACAAGTAATAAAAACATACAATTATTTACTCCAATAACAGAAAAATTAACTGCTATACAGCATGCTAACGGGCAGGATATTTGGGTGGTTACTCATGAAATGTCTTGGGGGTCTACTAATAATTTTATGTCTTATTTAGTGACCGATTCAGGAGTGAATACCGCACCCATATTAAGTGGAGTAGGGCCAATATTACAACCTGTAAGTACATTAGCAGCAGCAGGAACTATAAAAATTTCTCCCGATGGAACCAAATTAGCAATTTGTAATGCTTCAATTGGGACACAATTGTATGATTTTGATACTGCTACAGGAGTTGTAAGCAATCCTATAGATTTAAGCAATAGAATACGAGAATATGCAGCAGAGTTTTCATCGTCTAGTAATGTGCTTTATGTGTGTAATTCAGATTTAGGTAAAATATATCAATACAATTTAAATGCAGTTGATATAAGTGCTTCAGAGATAATCATTGCTAATGCCCCTAGTAGTGCAGGGATACAATTAGGACCAGACCAAAAAATATATGTTACTGTTTTTGGAGAAGATTATTTAAATGTTATTGAATCTCCTAATTTATTAGGAGTCGCCTGTGGGTATACAGAAAATACTGTATCCCTTAATGGAAAAATATGTTATAGTGGGTTACCTCCATTTATACAATCCTATTTTAACGTGGCGTTTCAAACAGAAAATTTATGTTTTGGAGAAACCACAGCATTTAGTGCTAGTTTGCCAACAACCTACGACAGTATTTTATGGTATTTTGGAGACGGTATAACCTCTAATCTAGAAGCACCAACACATGTCTATGCAAATGCAGGCGATTACGACGTATCGTTAACAGTAACGGTATCTGGTAACGCTTCTACAGACACTAGAACTGTAACGATATTCGAGCAACCCACAGCAACCCAACCGCAAAATGTACTTATTTGTGATACTAATAATGACGGATTGCATACATTCGATTTAACAATACAAAATACAAGCATATTAAATGGGCAATCTGCAACAACGTTCGAGGTATTGTATTATGCATCAATGGCAGACTATAATAACGACACTCCAATTGCAAACCCAACAAACTATACAAATATTACTGCCTATGCTTCACAAAACATAATAGCTAGTGTTAGAAATATAAATAATACCAATTGCGAAGCGATTACAGATTTTAATATACAAGTATTTGATACGCCAACACCAAGCCAAATAGTACCCAATTTAGAATTTTGCGATAATACTAGTGTAGGTACAGATACCGATGGAATCATCTTTTTCGATTTAACCCAAAACGAAGCAAACATATTAAATGGGCAATCAGTAAGTGGTTTTACAGTACGTTATTTTACCGATGCAGGGTTAAATAATGAAATAACAACACCAAGTAATTACCAAAATACAAGTACAACAGAAACCATTTACGTACAAGTAGAAAATAATACCAATGCCGTTTGTGTAGCAGAAACCAGTTTTACTATATCCGTATTTGCTTTACCAACAATAACAGCAGTAGTAACACTAAGCCAATGCGACGACGATGTCGATGGGTTTAGTAGCTTTAACCTAAACGAAGTTGCCAACGAAATCTCTACTAATGCAGCAAACGAAACCATAAGTTTTTACGAAACCCAAACCGAAGCAGAAAATAGCACTAATACTATAATAAATACTACAGCTTACACGAATCAAGTAGTAAGTAGCGATACGGTTTGGGCAAGAATAGAAAATACAAATGGTTGCTATAGAGCCGCACAAGTAAACTTATTAGTATCTACGACCCAAATACCATTAAACTTTACCAGAGACTTTTACGAATGTGATGATGCTACAGATGCAGATGCCCATAATGGCATTACAGCATTTAATTTTAGTACGGTAACCACAGAAATAGAAGCCCTGTTTCCCACAGGACAGCAACTAATAATAAACTATTACCGTAATCAAGCTGATGCTTTAGCAGAAAACAACCCTATTACAGATATAAGTAATTATTATAATATAGGCTACCCAAATACACAAAACATATACATACGCGTAGACAGCGCTGTAAATAACGATTGTTTGGGCTTAGGGCAACACATAACCTTACATGTAGAACCCTTGCCATTAGCAACAGGACCAATTATAATAGAGCAATGCGATGCTGGAAACGATGGCACAGAAGCCATAGATACATCTACTATAAATACAGAATTATTACAGGGGCAAACCAATGTAGCCATAGCCTTTACAGATGCTAGTGGAAATGCATTACCAAACCCATTGCCAAATCCATTAGTAACAGGAACGCAGTCTATAACTGCTACTATGACAAATACCAATTCACAAGATCCAGATGGCGCATGCTCGGTATGGACAACTATAGATATTGTAATAGATGCAGGAGTAACAGCAAATGCAGTGCCAGATTTTAGTGTTTGCGACGATAATAACGATGGACAGTTTGATTTCGATACAGCAACAATAGAGGCAACTATACTTGGAGGACAAACTAATGTTAATATAAGTTATCAAGATGAAAATGGTAATCCATTACCAAGCCCATTACCAAACCCATTTACAACCGAAACACAAACCATAACAGCTATTGTAGAAAATCCTACAAATGCAATGTGTTTTGCAGAAACAGAGATTAATTTTATAGTAAGTAGTCAACCAACTGCAAATACAGTGGCTAATCAGTTTATTTGCGATGATATAACTAACGATGGGGAACATGTATTTAATCTATTAGGTTTTAATGCAGAAGTTTTAAATGGGCAGTCTAGCACTGTTTATAATGTAAGTTATTATAATACGCAGACTGATGCAGATAATAAAACAAATGCATTGCCAAACAATTACTTAAGCTCCACAACAGCAGAAACTATATTTGCTAGAATAGAAAATAATGATAACGATGCTTGTTACGATACAACGTCATTTGAAATAGGAGTATCTTATATACCAATAGCAAATCAGCCAGACGATATAAGTATTTGCGACGATGAGACAAATGATGGTTTTGAAAGCTTTAATTTAAGCGACCAGAATATAACTATTTTAAATGGACAATCTAATACAGAAAATACGATAAGTTATCATTTAACACAAAATGATGCAGAAACCAATACAAACGCATTAGGAAATAGTTTTACTAATACAGAAAGTCCGCAAACTATATATGTAAGAGTAGAAAATGTAAACAACCCAAGCTGTTATACCACTACAACATTTCAATTAATTGTAAATGAAGAGCCTATACTAAATATGTCATCGCAATGGACAATATGCGAAGATGGTTCAGTCGATATAATAGCAGACGGGGGATACGACAGTTATTTATGGTCTACAGGAGAAACATCTCAACATATAGCCGTGTTTGAAGCAGGAACCTATAGTGTAACCGCTAGTAATAGCTATGGAAATTTGATTTGCGAAGTGACCAAACAAATCACAGTAGTAGAATCTAACACAGCTACAATAACAGAAATAGAAACAGTAGATTGGACACAAAATGACAATACTATAACCGTAACCGTAGAAGGTAATGGCGATTATGAGTACTCTTTAAACGATATCACCTACCAAGATAGTAATGTGTTTACTAATTTAAGTATCGATGATTATACGGTTTACGTAAGAGATAAAAATGGTTGCGGAATAGTGAACCAAGAAGTTTATCTATTATATTATCCTAGTTATTTTACACCTAATGGAGACGGAGTACATGAAACATGGAATATTTATAACTCTAATAAAGAACCACGTAATATTATTTATATTTTCGATAGGTATGGGAAACTCATAACCCAGCTAAAACCCAATAGTAATGGTTGGGATGGTACATTAAAAGGAAATCCTTTGCCTGCTTCTGATTATTGGTTTGTGGTTAATAGACAAAATGGAAAACGATATACGGGACATTTTGCTTTGAAACGTTAAAAAAGAAATAGGTAAATAAAATTTGTATATTACATTCATTTAAGCCCATATAAATGTGTTTAAAATCATTTTAAGAGTACATATTGAGTGCAAATATATTTTTAAAACAGATTAAAACTTGAATAATAAAAATAACAAATATCTTATAATGAAATATTTACAACAATAAATTGACTTTATTTTAACTTTTTAAAATATTTCCCTGCTGTAAATACTCTTGGTCCCTCAACCTTTCCTGCATTAATAGCATCTCTTAGAGAAATATTTACACCACTCCCACCTAAATCTCTTACAGTTGTAAAACCAGAATACAGCGTTTCTTTTGCAAAAACTGTAGAGTTAAATGCTATATCTGCATCATCTAATGTATATTTTTATAGATACTTTTTAGGATTACTTTCCCCTTCTAAATGTACATGCATATCTATAAGTCCAGACATTACTGTTTTAGATTTTAAATCTATTATTATAGCATTGTTTTTCTTAGGTTCTGCATATCCATTGTTAATGGCTATAATTTTATTACCAGAAACAACTATGGTTTTATTATGCTCTACCGTTCCCTTTTTTGTATTTATTAATGTCCCACAATGCAAATAAGTATCTTGTGCATTAATGGCTATAGAAGTTAATAGTACTAATAGTAAAATAAAACGTTGCAAGGTTTATAGTTTTTGTTGCCAATTCCAAGCAGAACGCATAGCATCATCTAATGTAGATTTTGCTGTCCATCCTAAAATAGTATTAGCTTTTGTAGTATCGGCATAAGCAGTAATAACATCTCCTTTACGACGATCTACAATTTTATAGTTTAATTTTTGGTTAGACACACGCTCAAAAGACTCTATAACTTCTAAAACAGAGCTTCCTGTTCCTGTTCCTAAATTAAAAACTTCGTAATTAGTTTCGTTTTTATTATTTAATAAACGTTGTAGAGCTACTACATGAGCCTTTGCTAAATCTACAACATGTATATAATCTCTAATACAAGTACCATCTGCTGTTGGATAATCATTTCCAAATACAGAAAGTTCTTTTCTAATGCCTTGTCCTGTTTGCGTTATATATGGGACTAAGTTTTGAGGAACACCTATTGGTAACTCTCCTATTTTTGCTGATTCGTGCGCGCCAATTGGGTTAAAATACCGTAATGCTATTGCTCTAAAATCTGGAGCAATTTTACAAGTATCTTCTATTATATTCTCTCCTATTTTTTTAGTATTTCCATATGGAGATTCTGCTGGTTTTGTCGGAGCGCTTTCAGTTATAGGCATCGTATCTGCCTGCCCATAAACGGTACATGAGGAACTAAAAATAAAATTAGATTGCTTTATTTTTTTAAGTTCTTGCAATACATATATCAACGTATTAATATTATTTTCGTAATACATTAAAGGATTTTCTACACTCTCTCCTACAGCCTTACTTGCAGCAAAATGTATAACTCCTTTGATATCATGGTGTATTTTAAAAAAGTTTTGTACCTCCTTTTTTTCTTTTAAATCTAACTTAACAAAAGTAGGTTCTTGTCTAGTAATTGCTGTAATATTTTCTAATACTGTTATAGACGCATTGGAAAGATTATCTATAATGACAACTTCAAATCCAGAGTTTTGAAGTTCTACAACAGTGTGCGAGCCTATAAATCCTAATCCTCCTGTTACTAATACTTTCATTATATTTTAAAAACTAGATATATTTATATTTACTTCTACTATTAATAATCTTTTTACAGATTAATTTATCTTGATTTTTCGTGAAGGATGGTAATGGCATCCTTACTTAATAGGGTAATTTATATATAACAGACCCTATTAAATAAGATACAGCAGACAGCCTGACTTTTGCTTTTTTTGCAAAAAAAGGCTCACCCTAATTATTATCTATGAAATTAATAACTGTTTTAGTTATAAAATCAATTTGTTCATCATCTAACTCCGTATGCATTGGTAACGAAATTACTTCTTGCACTAATTGATTTGTTACTCTAAAATTTTCTTCTTTATAACGAGAGTCTAAATAAGCTTTTTGTTTATGCAAAGGTATTGGATAATATACTCCACATGGAATTCCTTGTTCGTTTAAATGTTTTGCTAAAGCATCTCTATCCGTTCCTTTTATTTTTAATGTGTATTGGTGAAAAACGTGATAATTATAGTCTTCACTTAATTCTCCATTTTCTGTTTTAGGTATTATAATTTTTGCGTGGTTGGCAAAAGCTTCGTTATATTTAACTGCTGCACGCCTTCTTGCTTTATTATAATTATTTAAATGTGGTAGTTTTGCATCTAAAACTGCTGCTTGTATGGAGTCTAAACGAGAATTCACACCTACTACATCATGATGATAACGCTTGTACATACCATGATTTACTATACCTCTAATGATGTGTGCTAAATCATCATCGTTTGTAAATATCGCACCTCCATCTCCATAACAACCTAGATTTTTTGATGGAAAGAATGAAGTTGATGCTACATGTCCAATTGTTCCAGACATAACCTCTTCTCCATTACTATACTTGTACTTTGCTCCTATACCTTGCGCATTATCTTCTATAACATATAAGTTATGCTCCTTAGCAATCGCCATTATCGCCTCCATATTAGCACATTGCCCAAATAAGTGAACTGGTACAATAGCCTTTGTTTTTGGAGTTATCGCTTTTTTTATTGCTTCTACATCTATATTAAATGTTTCAGTATCTACATCTACTAATACCGGTGTTAGGTTTAATAACGCTATAACTTCTACAGTTGCTGCGAAAGTAAAGTCGGCAGTAATAACTTCGTCTCCTGGTTTTAACCCAAGCCCCATCATTGCTATTTGCAATGCATCTGTTCCATTAGCACATGGAATAACATGTTTTACTCCTAAGTAGTTCTCTAGATTTTTTTGAAATTGATGAACCTTTGGTCCATTTACAAATGCTGTAGTTTCTAAAACTTCCTGTATAGATTCGTTTACAACATTTTTTATACCTGCATACTGACCTTTAAGGTCAACCATTTGAATTTTTTTCATACCTCACGAAATTACAAAATTCATGATTGTTAAACAATGAATTATGTATTTTAGCGCAAACGTTTTTTAAATTGAACAGACTCTATACTTTTGGAATTTATTTAGCTGGTTTTGTATTAAAAATTATTTCTTTTTTTAATACTAAAATAAAACTTGGAGTTAAAGGGCGCTCTGAAACTTTTAAAGTTTTAGAATCTCAGCTCTCTAAAACAGACAAGACCTTGTGGTTCCATTGTGCTTCTCTTGGAGAATACGAACAAGGCTTACCTATTTTTAAAGCATTGAGGCAAAAGTATACCGATTATAAAATTATATTATCTTTTTTCTCTCCTTCAGGTTACGAAATACGTAAAAACTCTCCTATAGCTGATATTGTTATTTATTTACCATTAGATACTTCTACAAATGCAAAACGTTTTTTTAATCTAATAAATCCAGAATTAACGGTATTTGTAAAATATGATATTTGGCCTAACTTTTTAAAAGAATTAAAACATAGAAAGTTAAATGCTATTTTGATTTCGGCAACTTTTAGAAACAATCAATCGTTTTTTAAATGGTATGGTAAGCAAACCCGTGAAGCTTTATTTGCTTTTAATCATATATTTACTCAAAACGAAAGTTCAAAACTACTTTTAGAACAGATTAATTACACATCGACCACAGTATCTGGAGATACACGCTTTGATAGAGTTACCAGCCAATTACAACAAAATAACAATATAGATTTTATTAATAATTTTAAACAGGACCATTTATGTGTTGTTATTGGTAGTTCTTGGCCAGAAGATGAAAAAATATTAGTAGACTATATCAATACAAAAGCAAAACCAAATACTAAATTTATTATTGCTCCTCATAACATTAAAGCAAATCAAATTAACTATTTAAAGAACAGCATTAATAAATCTAGTATTCTATTCAGTGAAAAGAAAGACAAGGACCTGAGTAACTATCAAGTCTTTATTTTAGACACCATTGGCTTGCTTAGTAAAGTATATAGCTATGCTGACATTGCTTACATAGGTGGAGCCATGGGTAATACCGGTTTACACAATACTTTGGAAGCCGCAGTTTTTGGGGTTCCTATAATTATAGGGGCAAATCATGATAAATTCCCCGAAGCACAAGACATGATAGATAATAATGGAATGTTATCTATTACTAATCAAGACCAACTTAATAATGCATTAACCTGTTTTATTAATGATACTGAAAAACGTCTTTCTTTTGGAAAACAAAATGAACTTTATATTAATAAAAATAAAGGTGCTGTCATCCAAATTCTTAATTTTTTACGTATTTAAGCTGTAATATTTGTCTTTTGTCGACAAAATGTTAAAAATTGTTAAAAAAAAAGGGTGTTTTTAATTTTCAAAATCTTAAATTCACCGCTCATTAAAAACTTTAGACCAATGAAAAAACTATTATTAAGTGCTGCTTTATTATTAGCACTAAGTGTATCATTCACTTCTTGTAGAGACGTAAAAGAAAATGCTGATTCTGCTGGAGATGCAATTGAAAATGCTGCTGAGACTGCAGGAGATGCAGTTGATAACGCTGCTGAAGCTGCGGGTGAAGCTGTAGATAATGCTGCTGAAGCTACAGAAACTGCAGTAGATAATGCTGCTGAAGCTGCGGGTGATGCAATAGACGCTACTAAAGAAGCTGCTGACAAAGCTGTTGATGCTGCAGGAGATGCTGCAAAAGAAGTTAAAGATGCTGCTGTTGATGCTGCAGATAAAGCTACAGACGCTGCAGATAAGGCTGTAGATGATGCTAAGAAAAAATTAGATGGATTAAAAAAGGAATAGTTTTATCCTCTATAATTATAGAAAAGCCTTTGTTAACACAAAGGCTTTTTTTGTATCCAATAATAGTCAAGATAATTCTTGCATTTAAATTTTTAGCTATAATGTTATTTGTAGTTTTAATTTTATATGTATTTTTGCAACCGAATAACAAAAAAGAGGAAGGATTTGACTGATTGCAACCTCTAGTTTCTAAGGTTTTAAGAAACAGTTTCGAATAGCATTCGAAATTAAAAAATGCTAAAGGCAGTGTAAACTTCCTTCGACGTTTTCGTCAAATCCTCTGACTAAAATAATTATAAAGAATGGCATATTTATTTACCTCAGAAAGCGTTTCTGAAGGACACCCAGATAAAGTAGCAGATCAAATTAGTGATGCTTTAATTGATAACTTTTTAGCATTTGATGCGAACTCTAAAGTTGCTTGCGAAACTTTAGTTACTACAGGACAAGTAGTATTAGCCGGAGAGGTTAAATCTCAAACGTATTTAGATGTACAAAAAATTGCTAGAGATACTATAAATAAAATCGGCTATACTAAAAGCGAATATATGTTTGATGGTAATTCTTGTGGTGTATTTAGCGCTATCCATGAACAGTCTGACGATATTAACCGTGGTGTAGATAGAGAAACTAAAGAAGAGCAAGGTGCTGGAGACCAAGGCATGATGTTTGGTTATGCAACTAAGGAAACTGAAAACTATATGCCTTTGGCTTTAGACTTATCTCATAATATACTTATTGAGCTTGCTGAGTTACGAAGAGAAAACAAAGACATTACGTATTTAAGACCAGACTCTAAAAGTCAAGTCACCATAGAATATAGTGACGATAACGTACCACAACGTATTGAGGCAATAGTGGTGTCTACACAGCATGACGATTTTGATACAGATGACGCTATGCTTGCTAAAATTAGAAAAGATATAGTTGAGATTTTAATACCACGTGTGGTTGCTAAATTACCGGAGCATTTAAAAGCTTTATTTAATGACGATATTAAATACCATATTAACCCTACAGGAAAATTTGTTATTGGAGGTCCTCATGGAGATACTGGGTTAACTGGACGTAAAATTATTGTAGATACTTATGGAGGTAAAGGTGCTCATGGTGGAGGTGCTTTTTCGGGAAAAGACCCTAGTAAAGTAGACAGAAGTGCTGCTTATGCTACTAGACATGTTGCTAAAAACTTAGTTGCTGCAGGTGTTTGCGACGAAATTTTAGTGCAGGTCTCTTATGCTATTGGAGTTGTTGAGCCTATGGGGATTTTTGTAGATACTTATGGTACTTGCCCTTTTAACATGACCGATGGTGAGATTGCAGAGAAAATTGCTAAAATTTTTGATATGCGTCCAGCCGCTATCGAATCTCGTTTAAAACTACGTAGCCCAATGTACAGCGAAACTGCTGCTTATGGCCATATGGGAAGACAAAACGAAACAGTTTCTAAAACATTTACACAACCTAACGGCGCTCCTAAAACTATGGATGTAGAGTTATTTACATGGGAAAAATTAGATTACGTAGATAAGGTTAAAGCCGAATTTGGATTATAAGCTTTTGCTTATAAGACCTTAAATTATAGAAAAAGACTTTTCGTATTGAAAAGTCTTTTTTTGGCTCAATATTTAGGTTAAATGAACTTTTTTAAACACGTGGACTTGCAATAAAAAACTAGACTTTAAGTTGAGTGACTATGCAGATAATTTTTGATTATACATGTTTAATTCAAATTCATTAATAGTTCTATTTCCTAAAAAGGAATGCCTTCTTCTTACATATTAATTAATAGCCTTCATTAATCTAGCAACTAGTTCTGATTGAATCCTTGGTGAACCATAACTAGAAAAACTATCTTTAAAAATATCTTGTATTAAACTAGATAACTTCTGATTCTCTAACCATAACCTAGAAGGACCTAACTTTAACCAATGATAATAACCACTTTTACTAACGCCTAATATTTTACACATCTTCTCAACTGGA
>Ga0189290_100112_pt1 | contig 64158 bp, 65 predicted proteins | sample UW140minimetaG_FD_130318 | JGI IMG/M metagenome (GOLD analysis project Ga0189290, IMG submission 130318) | Marine microbial communities from the Costa Rica Dome - UW140 mini metaG | ecosystem: Environmental > Aquatic > Marine > Oceanic > Photic zone | place: Costa Rica: the Eastern Pacific...
CGCATCAAGCGCCACAGCAGCCTTAAACGTGTCTGAAAAGTTCCGTCGCTTCGTCATTCTCGTATCCATTCATTCGTGTTGGATACACCTTAGCACGCTGTCCAGTTTTGCCGGACCACTTCATTGCGAGTAGCCGCGCGTTGTACCAACGGTATCTTTCGTGTCGTGGCGAATTAGATTTGCGGTAGCAGCATCGTGTCGGAACCCTCGGCTTTTCAATACTCTAATTACCTAGCCTGCTCAGATAGATCTTCACCGAACCCGCGCCATTTTGCAGTTCCTGCGCCTTCCGGTGTTCTATTCGAAAGAATTGTCCGATTCTGCCGTTTTGAACGCTAGGATCGTTATGAAAAGCCCAGCAATTAGCAGAGTATGTGCCGCAGCTGTTACGCCAAAAACAAAGTAACTGCCGACCATGAGCGAGAAGATTGCGCTCCACATCCAAGCCAGCATTTGCATCAATAAGTGGGCCGTAGGAATGGGCTGGTTTCTGAGTGGGTTCTTGTTTTCATTCATGACGGCATCCCACATCGTTTTGATGTTCCTTGTAGTGGTCATGATTCAACTCCCTTTGTTTATTGCATCTGCTCCCACGCAACCTCCTCGGACGTACAGTAAAAGAGCCGCCTTTGTTTGTAAGGCAGGGAACGACAAAGAAAGAAAACGTAAGTATAAAACATACGTGCCAACAGCGCCAACGGACCAATTTTAGCTCATCTTCTCTTGATAAATCGGGATGCTCCGTTAGCAGATTCCAAGTTTGCCCAGAACCAATTACTGCGTTCTTCGCTTGGCAAATTCTACCCCGCTGAGCCGCGAAAAATCACTTCCTCTTGTACCATTGGAGCAGTTTCGCGGCCACTGCCGGGGTAAGGTGACCAGTTCGACCCGCAGCCAGACGATCAGCAGTTTGCGCTTTTACTTTAAACGTTGTTTCGCCTAGATAATAATGCTTGCAAGTAGACGATCGGTCATCAAGGTAGCATCGGCCCAAGGGTAATCAGGGATGGTGTTCATACATAGAGCGATGCCGATCATTCCCGAAATCAGCATGTCGGTCCTGACTTTAATGTCGGCTTCGACCGGAAGAACCTCTCGGATCAAATCCGAAAAAACTAAGAAGTGTGCCAGGGTCTTTTCATCGCTAACAAAGGTACTAACATCCGTCCGGTTCACGTCATTGGACATAAAGACAAGTCTAAAATGATCGGGATGGTCGGTCCAATAGGCGACAAAGGTCTGTGCTGCTGACTGCAGCCGTTCACTTGGAACAGTGAAAAGCTCTAGCTTTTGCCGGATGTCATCTGACATGTCCGATAGGACGTCCGACCAAAGGTAACGCAGAATATCCTTCTTACCCTCGAAATGCGCATAGATCGTCATTGGCGAACATCCAACCTCTTTGGCCAGACGACGCATTGAAACAGCTCCGAAGCCTTCCGCTTGATAGATCTCGAGCGCGTGCTTACCAATTTTAGCTTGAAAACCAAGAATATCGGTTTCGCTGCGGCGGGGTCTGCCAGCGCCTCTAGCCATGTTAAGTCACTCCAATTTAATTTGAAACGCGTCCCAAAAAATTCTTGTGTTGTCAAGTTTTCAATAATATGGAGCGCGTTCTAAATATTATCCACCCTCAGGTACTGCCTTTAGGAGAAATGAAATGCAGAAGAACAAAGTATTGAACGCGGTCGTCGTGATCATTGGTGCCGTCATTATCTGCCTTGGTTTGAACATTGGCCTGGGCGGGATAAAGACGCTGGGATGGCAATCGACACGTGATTTTATCTCGATCACCGATGCGGACGCATTCTATGCTCAAGATAGCCATATACGGTTCATTGGTGGTGTCTGGTTTTGTGTCGGTGCTGTGTTCGTGATCGGGGGTTTTGCAATGTACCAGTTCCGCTCAACTTTGGTCACTCTGTCAGCAATGATCGCAATTGCGGGTCTTTTCCGACTAAGTGGCATGGAAACCGGTGTGGTATTCAGCGCTGCCATTGCCCCGTCCTTTGCATTCGAGCTCGTTGGTTTTCCGCTACTTGCTTGGTGGCTTATAGCGTCTGGCAAAAAAGAGGTTTAGATTGTCAAAAATCAAAATACCTCTGATAGCGGGTATGTGCTCGATTGACTTGGTAGACAGCTCTGTCCACCAGATGTGCAGATACTTACTCGCGGAGATATGGATGGTTACTTCTCGCGGGGATGGCGAAAACCCATGTTAAGTTTTGATCTGGGCACAATGGTTGGCTCCACGAAACGCCGTATTTTCATCATCTACAGCCAAAACCCCGCTTGTAGGACCTGACGCGCTCGTTCCTCTAATGAAGATGGAGTGTGATTTCCCAACTCCGAAGACGCATTGACGCAGGCAGGTGAACGTCAGAATATCTTGCGAAAGCAGGTTGTCCGGATGGATGCCTGCTTTTTTGTGCACTCTCTCACATATTCGGAAACCCCTACCTATGGCAGCACCAAAAGGTAACCGCTTCTGGGAGGCGCGAAGCTCTCATGGGCCAAACCCCAAGTTTCCTCACGACACCGATCTTTGGGATGCTTGCCTTGAGTATTTCGAATGGGCTGAAGCAAACCCGTTAAAGGAAGCAAAGGTAGTGGGGGGAAAGGTCCACCGCCTCGACAAGATGCGGGCTATGACAATCACCGGGCTTTGCGTTTTTCTGGATATAGCCGAGTCCACTTGGAGGGATTGGCGTAAATCCCGCAATGATTTGTCGGCGGTCATGACGCGTGTGGAGCAAATCATCCGGCAGCAGAAGTTCGAGGGGGCTGCTGCAGATCTGCTGAACCCGAACATCATCGCGCGTGATTTGGGCCTCGCCGACAAGAAAGAAATTGGTGGGGAACTGAGCGTTCGAACCCTGTCTGACTTCTACGCTCCGGCTGGTGACGCAACCGACGCTTAACCCAGCGCTGCGCGAGTTTTGGACAACTCCGGCGCGGAACAGGGTTGGGTTTTTGATTTTTGCGGCTTCTCGTTCATTCGCCCGGATTTCATTGCGCAGGTCGACTGGATCTTTACCTGTTGCGCGCTCAGCGTCCCAAGCGTCTCTACTTTTTCGAGCGTCTGCGAAAGAAACTGTCGGATACTTCCCCAGCCCCATTTCGCGCTTTCGTCCATTCAGCGAATAGATAAAGGCCCATTTTCCGCGGTACCTGTTTGCCTTTTTAAGGTACAAACCTGCGCCGTCTCCATACTTGCCTTTACTGAAAGACTCGATTGTCTTTGTTCTCAGTTTGTTTCGAGTAACATCCATGTCCTGCTCCTTGGCCCCTACTTTAGGCCCTATTTTGGTATGCATTTATGTGCTGCAAGGAGCGGCAGTCAGCAATTGATGTTTTCGTAAGCTATTGAATTTAAATAACTGTTGCTGCGTTCTGCGACGTCCTGCAACAATGATTGTGTCTTCTCGACCGCACCAAATATCTCTGAAGGTTTTAGTTTGAAGGGCCGATTTGTCGGCCCTTTATTTTTTGGGATGGCTGTCAGCCAACGATGAGCTGTTTGAGCTGCAAAGCTTCATGTTCCAGTTCCGTCAGGCGATAATTTACCAAGTCTCCAATTGTCACCATGCCGATCAAACCAGTCTCATCAGCGATTGGCATGTGGCGGAAACGGCCCTCTGTCATGCGGCGCAATACGGAAACCATGGGTTCATTTGGCGTGCACGTCTGTACCTCGCTGGTCATGACGTCTGACACTTGCTGCGGCAGTGTCTGTCCGGGTGTTTCAGCCAACTTGCGAACAATATCACGCTCAGATAAAATGCCCTGAAGAACCCCGTTGGCATCGGTCACCAAGAGTGCGCCAATACCGCGGTCTCTCAACACTTTAACGGCGTCCCCAAGCGTGTCCTGAGGACGAATGGAAAATACGTTTCTACCTTTCTGATCCAATACCTTTTGGACAGTGGCCACGTCAGATGAGGTGTTGGTGTCTCTGGACTGGCTCACAGTTTTGTTCTTGTCATCCGAATTGCGGTTCGGTGCTTGATAGGAACTGGGCATTTAGGGCTCCTTGCGTAGAAAATTCTCTGGCCTTATGTGTCCAGCCTATCTGCAGAATCTGCTTTTGGGGAATTTTCTTTTGCCAGACGTCGTACTTTCACCGTGGCTCGCCACTGTACTGTTTGTTTTGGCTTGCTTGGCAGGTCATCGTTATAGGCGTGTGTGGAAAGAAGGCGGGCCGCGGTGGCAGCTTTGGGGGTTCGGGCTGACAGCAGGGATCTGCTTGCTCATCCTTGCGTTGTTCCCACTCAGCACAAACGTTTAAGGCGCCCGAAAGGGCGCCTCTGCGGGGGACACAATTTAGGTTGGTTAGACGTGCTCTTCGGACTACATTTGTTCTAGCATTTTCTTCGCGCGCGGGCATTGCAAGCGTTCGCGCAAAGGGCTGTCTGGGTCGATATCCTTGCTGCAAACCACGCATTTGTCTGCATCGCTAATGGCGTTTAGCCCGCCACAGGAACCTTTGATTGATCGCCCTCGGAACATCACTCCGACAGCCATCCCTAGCGTTACCAGGAGCAACAGCACAAACGTTAACATAAAGGTTTCCATCGCTTTGGTTTCCTTAGAATAGGTTAGCTATGTTGAACGCTGGCGAATTGATCGGTGGCGAAGGTTTCGAAGTGTGTTTTACCAGATAAGGTTTCACGGTCGATAAACAATGCTGCGAGCTTTTGCCTCTTGGCGATTTCCATACCACGTTCTCTGCCAAGTACCAGTAGCGCAGTTGCCCATGCGTCAGCGAGCATTGCATTTTGAGTTAAAACCGTAACGGATGCCGTCTGGTGGGTCACAGGGCGTCCGGTCGAAGCATCTAAGATGTGACTGTAGCGAATGCCGTCTTGTTCAAAGTAGTTCCGATAGTCTCCTGACGTGGCCATGCCAAGGTCGGAAACTCCGAGAATTTTGAGGAAGCTCCGTTGTAGAGCATCGGGTGTTTCAATCGCGATTTGCCAAGGGAGGCCCTCTGCGTTTGCTCCTGACGTAACAATATCGCCGCCAATTTCGACCATAAAATCAGTTACGCCGAATGAGCGAAGAGTTTCGCCTAACCGATCAACGCCGAAACCTTTGCCGATCGCGGAAAGGTACATGGCTGTTTTGGAATCAGATTTCGTCAGCGTCCTGTTTTCCAAAATGATGGCTTGAGACTGGCCAACGGTTAGCAAAGCCGTCGATACGTCGGCGTCCTGTGGAATGTGTCCGGTTGGTTTTTGTACTCCAAAACCCCAAAGATCGATTAAAGGGCCAAGCGTAAGATCAAATTGTCCGTCCGTAGCTTGGTGCACCTCTCTTGCGGTGTATAGCAGGGTGGACATATCGGCGCTGAGGGGGAAGGGACGCTTTGCTTTTAGATTGTTGATCTGCGATATCTCAGACGACCCATTCCAGTTTGACATCTTTTGATCGACGTCGGCCAGTGCTTTATCAATTGCGCCTTGAAGAGCGCTCCGGTCCAAGCCGTCGCGTGGTTCGACTGCGACCACGGTGTAGGTTGTACCCATGGTTTGACCATTTAGAAGCACATCAGCTGCGCCCCGTTTGCACGCTGCAACGGCGAGTGCCATGAAGATGAAGCTGCGCCGAGAAAGAGCTGTCATTTTTAGGAGTTCTCTAAGAATTGCGAGGATAGGTATCTTTCACGGCCCCGAATTTCTGGGCTGCGGAGCATCCGCGCGAGTTATGACGAAGTTTATTGCCCTCAAGCCGGAGAAACAATAGAAAAGTGGCGGTTTAAGGGCTGGTTGCGCGGGCTTGGAACGCGTATAGGCATGCGCGATAGGCACCTAAACTCGAAGACGAACCAAAAAACGACAGGATGACATAGGCGTGCAGCATTTTGCGCTACGAAAAGGCCTGAATCTACCGATTACCGGCGCGCCGGTAACTGATGGGATTCACGAAGGGGCTGCGGTACGCACCGTGGCCCTTTTGGGCGGCGACTACATAGGATTAAAACCACGTATTTCCGTATCTGAAGGAGATGTTGTGGCGGCCGGAGATCCGGTTTTTGCTCACAAAGATACCATGGACGTGAAAGTGGTTGCTCCGGTCTCCGGCCGAATCAAAGCGATCAACCGTGGTGCGCGACGCGTTTTGTTGAGTGTGGAAATCGAAGTTGACGCTTCTGCAGCAGAGCCAAAGGACTTTTCGTCGGTCGGCGATGTGTCTTCTCGAGAGGGTCTGGTAGAACGTCTCTGTGCCTCAGGGCTTTGGACTTCTTTCCGTACGCGTCCTTATTCGAAGGTGCCGGTTTCGGACCAAGCACCAGGCGCGATATACGTAAACGCAATGGATACGGAGCCATTGGCCGGTGATCCGGCGGTGGTGATTGCGGATGCCAGTTCAGCTTTTACCGCGGGTCTTTCAGCTATTACCAAGCTGACTGAGGGCACCACCTACCTGTGTCACGCTCAGGGCGCCAGTGTACCAAGCGTGGATGGCGTAACTGTAGCGACCTTCTCCGGCCCGCACCCAGCTGGCTTGGCTGGTACGCATATGCATTTTCTGGAACCGCCCACGGCGTCTAAAACAGTTTGGACCATTGGTTATCAGGATGTGATCGCGATTGGGCGTTTGTTAGAAACAGGCAAAATTGACGCGAACCGTGTGGTCTCACTGAGCGGCCCGTTGTGCGATAAGCCGCGTTTGGTTCGTACAATCGAGGGTGCCTCTTTAAACGAACTCACCGAAGGTGAGATCTCCTCTGACTTGCCTGTGCGCTTAATTTCAGGGTCAGTTTTGAGTGGTCAGGCCGGCGAACCGGTTGTGACTTTTCTTGGGCGGTATGCGCGTCAGGTGACCGTCATGGAAGAGGACCACAAGCAGATCCCGATGGGTTGGATCCGTCCGATGCCTTCGAAATACAGCTTCCTGCCGGTGCTTGGCTCTGCCTTCTCCAAGAAGCTTTATCCGCTAAGCTCTAACCTGAACGGTGGTCGTCGTGCGATGGTTCCGTTGGGAACATTTGAGGAGCTGGTGCCGCAGGACTTCCTCCCAACGCAATTGCTGCGGGCCTTGTTGGTGATGGACACCGACGAAGCGCAAAAGCTTGGTGCGTTGGAACTGGATGAGGAAGACTTGGGACTCGTAGGTTTCTCTTGCCCCGCTAAATATGAATATGGCGAAGCACTCCGCGATAGCCTGACCAAGATTGAGAGGGAGGGTTAACCATGGGGTTGCGCAACTTCTTTGATCGTATTGAGCCGCACTTTGTTAAAGGTGGCCAATACGAAAAACTTTTCCCGATCTATGAAATGGTCGAGAGCTTCATCTATACGCCAAAGACTGTGACCAAGGCCGCGCCGCATGCGCGTTCCTACGTTGATATGAAGCGCATCATGACCTACGTCGTGATCGCAACAATCCCATCTATCATCATGGGGCTTTACAACGTCGGTCTACAGGTCAATTCGGCTTACGAGACAATTGACCCATCCGGTTGGCGTGCATGGATCATTTCAACTCTGGGCATTGGCTTTGATGCCTCCAACCCGCTGGCGAACTTCGCGCATGGGTTGCTGTATTTCTTGCCGATCTACATCACCACACTTGTTGTGGGTGGTATTTGGGAAGTGCTGTTTGCAACGGTGCGTGGCCACGAAGTCAACGAAGGTTTCCTTGTAACCTCGATGCTTTTCGCGCTGATTATGCCGCCGGCTGCCCCATTGTGGCAGGTGGCACTGGGAATCAGCTTTGGCGTGGTCATCGGTAAAGAAGTCTTTGGCGGTACCGGCAAGAACTTCCTCAACCCGGCCTTGACAGGGCGTGCATTCCTTTATTTCGCATACCCGGCAAATATGTCTGGTGACACGATCTGGACACCGGTGGACGGGTTTTCCGGCGCAACAGCGTTGTCGGTTGGCGCATCTCAAGGTTATCAGGAGCTGGCCGCAAACGGTATGAATTGGATGAACTCCTTTGTGGGGACTGTCCAAGGCTCGATCGGCGAAGTGTCCGCACTGGCTTGTCTGATCGGTTTGGCATTCCTTCTGATCACAAAAATCGCAAATTGGCGCCTTGTGGTCGGCTGTATGGCTGGCATGATCGGCTTCTCATCGCTGCTTAACATGATTGGTTCCGACACCAACCCAATGTTTGCAATGCCTTGGTACTGGCACTTTGTTGTTGGTGGCTTCGCGTTTGGCATGGTGTTTATGGTCACCGAACCTGTGTCCGCTTCCCATACGAACATGGGGCGCTTTATCTACGGGGCACTGATTGGTTTCATGGTTGTTATGATCCGCGTTATCAATCCAGCTTTCCCGGAAGGCATGATGCTCGCAATCCTCTTCGGTAACGTCTTTGCTCCGCTGATCGACTACTTTGTTGTTCAGGCAAACATCAAACGGAGGGCCCGTCGCAATGTCTGACGCTTCCAACCAAAACAAAGGGCCTATTGCACGCTTTCTGGCGGCACCGCCGGACAGTGTCGGGAAGACGGTCTTCATCGCCGTAACTCTATGCCTTGTAGCCTCGATGATTGTATCTGCTGTTTCTGTTGCTCTGCGTCCTATGCAGGAGCAGAACAAACTGAAAGACAAACAAGCCAACGTTTTGCAGGTCGCAGGCCTTTACGAAGATGGCATGGACGTGATCGAAGGCTTCTCAGTGTTCGAGCCACAGGTTGTTGAATTGGCAACCGGCATGTTTACTGATCAGTTTGATGCAGCAACCTTCGATGATCGTGCTGCCGCTTCAGATCCTGAACTGTCTGATAGCTTGGCTCAAGATCCGGCCGGGATTGGCCGCCAGTCGAAGTTCGTAACTGTCTATTTGCTGCGCAATGAAGATGGATCTCTCGACAAGGTAATCCTCCCTATTCACGGCTATGGGCTTTGGTCCACTCTCTATGGCTTTATCGCGCTGGAAGAGAACGGCAATGACATTTTTGGCTTGCAGTTCTATGACCACGGAGAAACCCCTGGATTGGGCGCCGAAATTGACAACCCACGTTGGAAATCTCTTTGGAATGGCAAACGGTTGTCGGATGATAACGGTGCCTTGCAAATCACCGTGGCCAAGTCTGTTCCGGCAGCTGGTGCGGAACACCACGTTGACGCCCTTGCGGGGGCGACTCTGACTTCAGTTGGTGTCGATAATCTCGTTCGTTTTTGGATGGGTGAAGCAGGCTTTGCGCCATTTCTTAAAAACCTCAAAGCTGGAGAGATCTGATGGCTCAGACCAAGAGAGACCTTCTGGTCGACCCTTTGGTCGACAACAACCCAATCACGCTTCAGGTTCTGGGTATTTGCTCGGCGCTGGCGGTAACATCTTCGCTGCAAGTGGCGTTTGTTATGGCTTTGGCTGTAACTGCGGTGACTGGCTTTAGTTCGATGTTCATCTCAGTTCTGCGCAATCAGATTCCGGGTTCAATCCGGATCATCGTGCAGATGGTGATCATCGCCTCTTTGGTGATCATCGTAGATCAGGTTTTGAAGGCTTATGCTTATGATGTCTCCAAGACATTGTCAGTGTTTGTGGGCCTGATCATCACCAACTGTATCGTGATGGGCCGAGCGGAAGCCTTCGCCATGAAAAACCCGCCAATCGACAGTTTCATTGATGGTGTGGGCAACGGTCTAGGATACGGTGCGCTGTTGCTGGTTGTAGGCTTCATTCGTGAGTTGTTTGGTGCGGGCAGCCTGTTTGGTGTTACCATCTTGCCAACTGTGAACAACGGTGGTTGGTACGTGCCAAATGGCATGCTGCTGCTGCCACCTTCGGCGTTCTTCATCATCGGTTTGCTGATCTGGGCGGTGCGTGCCTGGAAACCGGAACAGGTAGAAGACCGTGAATATAAAATTCAAGTTGTGGAGGGCCACTAATGGAAGGGCTTCTCTCTCTGGCCGTAAAGGCCGTCTTTGTTGAGAACCTCGCGCTCTCTTTCTTCCTCGGAATGTGTACATTCATTGCCGTGTCGAAGAAGATTTCGACTGCGCTTGGTCTGGGCATTTCCGTGATGCTTGTACAGGCCATTACGGTTCCCACCAATAACCTGCTTCTCACTTACCTGCTGGCGCCGGGGGCGTTGGCGTGGGCAGGCTTCCCGAACGTGGACCTGACCTTCCTTGGTCTGATCTGCTACATTGGCGTGATCGCGGCGATGGTGCAGATTCTGGAGATGGTCCTCGATAAGTTTTTCCCGCCGCTTTACAACGCGCTGGGTGTGTTCTTGCCACTGATCACCGTGAACTGCGCGATTCTTGGCGGCTCACTCTTCATGGTGGAACGTGACTATAACATCGCGGAAAGCGTGACCTATGGCCTGAGCTCTGGCTTTGGTTGGGCGCTGGCAATCACTGCGATGGCCGGTGTTCGCGAGAAGCTGAAATATTCCGACATTCCCGATGGTCTTCAGGGCCTAGGCATCACCTTTATCACCGCAGGTCTGATGGCATTGGCCTTCATGTCCTTTTCCGGTGTGAAACTTTAAGGGGTAGGCGCAATGGAAACATTTACACTAGGTGTTGTTCTCTTCACCCTGATCGTTTTGGCGTTGGTGAGCATCATTCTGATGGCGCGCTCCCGTCTCGTGTCCACGGGTGACGTGCAGATCACCATCAACGGTGAAAAGACCATTTCGGTGCCTGCTGGCGGCAAGCTTTTGCAGACTTTGGCCGAACAGAAATTGTTTGTGCCGTCTGCCTGTGGCGGTGGCGGTACCTGCGCGCAATGTAAGGTGCGTGTGCATTCCGGTGGCGGGTCTATTTTGCCAACCGAGGAAAGCCACATCACCAAGCGCGAGGCCGCTTGCGGCGACCGTCTGTCTTGTCAAGTTGCTGTGAAGCAGGACATGAACATCGAGGTGCCAGAAGAGGTGTTTGGCGTAAAAAAGTGGGAGTGTACTGTGCGCTCCAACGAAAACGTCGCAACCTTCATCAAAAACCTTGTGCTGGAATTGCCCGAAGGTGAGGATGTGAACTTCCGCGCTGGTGGCTACATTCAGATCGAAGCGCCTGCTCACAAATTGAGCTACAAGGACTTCGCAGTCGAAGAAGAGTACCATGAGGATTGGGATAAGTTTAACCTGTGGCAGTTTGAATCCACGGTTTCCGAGCCGGTTGAACGCGCCTATTCCATGGCAAACTATCCGGATGAAAAAGGCCTTATTATGCTGAACGTGCGCGTGGCATCGCCACCTCCGGGCAGCCAGGGTATTCCACCCGGTCAGATGTCGTCCTACATCTTTAACCTGAAACCAGGTGACAAGGTAACAATTTCCGGTCCGTTTGGCGAGTTCTTTGCACGCGATACAAACAAAGAGATGGTTTTCATTGGGGGTGGAGCCGGGATGGCGCCGATGCGCTCCCACATCTTTGACCAGCTTAAGCGTCTGGAAAACCGCGATCGAAAAATTACCTTCTGGTACGGTGCGCGCTCCAAACGTGAGATGTTCTTTGTTGAGGACTTCGATGGTCTGGCTGAAGAGTTTGACAACTTCGAGTGGCATGTGGCGCTGTCTGACGCGCTACCGGAGGACGATTGGAACGGCTACACGGGCTTCATCCATAACGTTCTGTTTGAGGAATATCTCAGGAACCACCCGGCGCCGGAAGATTGCGAATTCTACATGTGTGGCCCGCCCATCATGAACCAATCCGTGATCAACATGTTGGTTGATCTGGGTGTGGACCGTGAAGACATCATGCTCGATGACTTTGGCGGGTAATCCCAAAGCTGAAGACTGAAGCGCCGCCCTATGGAGCGGCGTTTTCTTTTTGTGGAGTGTAAAAGCGGGTTGGCCTTTAGATTGGGCAGTGGCAGGGTGCCTGCCTGTTCAAACCCAAAACGCGAATAGGTGACTTGATGGCCAAAGCAGTGTTTTTACAGGGGGCGCTGATGCGCCATGTAGCGCTCATGTCTTTGACCTCGTCAGTTGGGTTGATGGCCATCTTTGCGGTCGACTTTGTCGATATGATTTTCATCTCGATGTTGGGTAACAAAGCTCTCGCTGCCGCTGTGGGCTATGCTGGAACGCTGTTGTTCTTCACCAATGCCATCAACATTGGTTTGTCGATTTCCGCGGGGTCTTTGGTTGCACGCGCCATTGGTGCGGATCAAATAGATCGGGCGAGAGAGTATGCGACGTCTGTGGCGCTCTTGGGCATACTGATCGGCGTTTTAATCCCGGCGATGGTGTTTGTGTATCTTGACCTCATCTTGACGTGGCTGGGTGCAGAAGGAGATACTTTGGAGCTGGCCAAGCGTTACGTTTCAATCGTGATGCCCACAATGCCGGTGATGTCTCTTGCAATGGTGGGCATGGCGGTGTTGCGGGCGCATGGTGACGCCCGGCGCTCGATGATGGGGACCGTGTTTGGTGGGGCAGTGAATGCTGCGTTGGATCCATTGTTGATTTTTGGCTTCGGGTTGGGCTTGGATGGAGCCGCTTATGCATCGGTCACAGCGCGCGCGGTTATGTGCGCTTATGCCCTGCTCTGTGTTGTTCGGATCCATCAGAGTTTTGCCGCTCCGGCGGCGGGCATTTTGAAGAGAGATGCCAAAGCGATCAGCGCCATTGCAGGGCCAGCGATTTTGACCAATGTGGCCTCGCCAGTTGGGACAGCTATTGTGACACGAGAAATGGCGCGTTACGGCACGGATGCCGTGGCAGCCATGGCCGTTATAGGCCGGTTGATGCCGGTTGCTTTTGCGGTGGTTTTTGCGCTGTCAGGCGCGATTGGTCCTATCGTGGGGCAGAACTTTGGAGCGTCACAGTTTGACCGTGTGCGCGGCACTTTGAAAGCGGGGCTTCAGTTCTTGTTGTGTTACACGCTTTTGGCAGCTCTGGTCTTATTTCTTGCACGGGATCTGATTGCCGATTTGTTTGAGGCCGAGGGCGAGATGCGTGCTTTGATCTACTTGTTCTGTGGGCCGCTGGCGCTGCTGCAATTCTTCAACGGCGTGATTTTTGTGTGCAACGCTTGTTTCAACAACCTCGGTCACCCTATCTATTCGACTTATGTAAACTGGGGGCGGCACACCCTGGGCACCTATCCGTTTGTGATTGTTGGTGGTCTCTATTGGGGCGCGTCGGGTGTGTTGATGGGGCAAGCCATCGGCGGGGCATTGTTTGCGGTAGTGGCCATCGCCATGGCTGTAAATACAATCAACCGGCTCAGTCGTCCTGAACCGGTTGATCCGTTTGCAGAGGAAAGCGCGCTGCACCATATCAGTGGGCGTCGCAATTGGTAGGTTAGCGCGGGAGTTCCGAGGCTTCTTTGGCAAGTGCTTCGATTTGATCCCAAGCCCCTTCTTTCACAAGCATGGATGGGGCAACCCAGCTACCACCGGCACAGACAACGTTGGGCAACGACAGATAATCGGTGGCGTTTTGCAGATTTACGCCACCGGTTGGGCAGAAGCTGATTTGTGGCAGGGGACTGGCAAGGGAGCCAAGGAACTTTGCACCGCCAGCAGCCTCCGCCGGGAAGAACTTCAGCATGTCGTAGCCACGCTCAAGGAGCGCCATGGCCTCGGATGCGGAAGAGGCACCGGGAAGAAGTGGTAAGCCTTCGGCTTCGCTAGCTTCCAGCAATATACTAGTAGCTCCCGGTGAGACGCCGAAAGTAGCGCCGGCCTCCTTGGCGGCTTTAACGTCTGCTGGTGTGAGTAGCGTACCTGCACCGACTATGCCGCCAGGCACCTCAGCCATGGCACGGATCACGTCCAGGGCGGCAGGGGTGCGCAGAGTGACTTCCAGTGCAGGCAAGCCACCTGCCACGAGGGCTTCGGCCAGTGGTTTGGCGTGGGCCACATCTTCTACCACAAGCACGGGTACTATTGGAGCTGCGTTGCAAATCTCGCGGGCTCTAACGCTCGCGGATTGGGGAGTGATAGACATATGTTTTACCCTTCAAAAATGGAGGCGCCAGTTGTGGCTGCGCCTACCGCGTTGCGGAAGGCGGCAAAAAGCTCCCGGCCTGTGCCGTGTTGATAGGACGCGAGGTCGGCGGTGGCTAGGTCGCGGCTCTCAAAATCCTCCACCAGAACTTCGAGTATGCCCGCTTCTGCGTCTACGCGTACGATATCTCCGTCGCGCAGTTTCGCGATCGGGCCGCCATCCAAAGCTTCCGGGGAGACATGTATGGCCGCAGGGATTTTCCCGGAGGCGCCTGACATGCGCCCGTCGGTTACAAAAGCTACCTTCAACCCTTTTCCCTGCATTATGGACATCAATGGTGTCAAGCTATGTAGCTCTGGCATGCCGTTGGCCTTTGGGCCTTGAAATCGAACAACGATCACAGCGTCTTCGGTCAGTTTGCCGGCCTGAAAGGCGGCTTTCACTTCGTCTTGGTCATGGAATACCCTCGCAGGCGCTTCGACCATGCGGTGCTCTGGCGCAACGGCGGAGATTTTCATCACGGATGTACCGATGTTACCAGACAAGCGTGCGAGGCCGCCGGTTGGCTGGAACGGGTCAGTAGCGGAGCGCACGATTTTGTCGTTCAGAGAATTCTTGGTGCCGGGCTGCCATGTGAGCGCGCCGTCGATCAGTTTGGGTTCCTGTGTGTAGTTGTTTAGACCTTCGCCCGCGACGGTTTTGGTGTCGGGGTGCAAGAGTTCGGCAGACAGTAGTTCGCCGATCATATAGCCAAGGCCGCCTGCGGCGTGAAAGTGGTTCACATCGGCAAGCCCGTTTGGATAAACACGCGCCAATAGCGGGGTGATGTCCGACAGTTCAGAAAAGTCTTCCCACGTCAGCACAATGCCACCTGCTCGAGCCATAGCGATCAGGTGGATCAAGAGGTTAGTGGAGCCACCCGTCGCGTTTAGGCCGATGATACCGTTCACAAAGGCTTTTTCATCCAGAATATCGCAGGTCGGCGTGTAGTTGTTGCCAAGCGCCGAGAGCGCCAGCGCGCGGCGGGCGCCTTCTTCAGTTAGCGCGTCACGTAGGCCGGTGTTGGGCGAAACAAAGCTGGAGCCGGGCAGGTGCAGCCCCATGAATTCCATCAGCATTTGGTTGGTATTGGCCGTGCCATAAAAAGTGCAAGTGCCAGGACCATGATAGGCTGCCATTTCCGAAGCCATAAGCTCCGTGCGATCTGCTTCACCTGCGGCAAACCTTTGACGGACCTTGGCTTTTTCATCGTTTGAGATGCCCGTGCTCATCGGACCGGCAGGCAGGAAGACCGCTGGTAGGTGGCCAAAGCTTTGCGCGGCGATCACCAGTCCAGGGACAATCTTGTCGCACACGCCAAGGTAGACTGAGGCGTCAAAAGTATTGTGACTGAGGGCTACGCTAGCAGCCAAGGCAATCACGTCACGCGAGAACAGCGACAGTTCCATCCCAGCTTCGCCCTGGGTTACGCCGTCACACATCGCCGGTACGCCGCCCGCGACTTGTGCGGTGCCCCCTGCAGCACGAGCCGCGTCTCTCAGTATAGTAGGATACCGTTCAAAAGGTTGGTGCGCCGACAGCATGTCATTGTAGGCAGTCACGATGCCGAGGTTGCCAGCGCTTTTGGTTGCCAGCGCGTCTTGGTCTTCGCCAGCTCCGGCGTAGGCGTGCGCCTGACCAGAACAACTCAGGTGCGCACGGGCAGGCCCCCTGCTAGCGGCATCCGCCATACGTTGGAGATAGCTGTCGCGATGCGGTTTGGAGCGTGAAATGATACGCTCGGTGATTTTTTCGACGGTTGGGTGGAGTGGCATGGAAACCATCCTTCCTATTGGGGGCGAATTTTTAGAAAGCTTGGTCGCCAATGGGACGCCAGCGACGCCCGCCATGGTGCATCAGCATAAGCGCTTCTTCGGGGCCCGAACCGCCTGGATCGTAGGGTACGGGGCGTTGGTTGGATTCTTCCCACGCGGCGATCAGGGGGTCTGCCCAAGCCCAGGCGGCCTCAACTTCGTCTCCACGCATAAACAGGGTTTGGTCACCACGGATCACATCCATAATCAGGCGTTCATATGCGTCCTGCGACATCAGGTTGTCGCCGAGGGCATCGGCAAAGGACATGTCCATGGCAACCTCTGTTAGGCGCATGCCGCCGGGGCCGGGTTCCTTAATGGTGGTGCGTAAGGTGATGCCTTCATCCGGTTGTAACCGAATGATCAGGGCATTGCCTTTTCGGCCTTCCATCTTGTTGGGGAAGATGTTGTGTGGTGGGTCCTTGAACACCACGGCAATCTCCGATGCGCGGTCTCGCAGTTGTTTGCCGGTGCGCAAATAAAACGGTGTGCCAGCCCACCGCCAATTGCCAACTGAAAGCTTCATAGCGATGTAGCTTTCAGTGTGGCTGTCGGCGTTTCCAACGTCGTCAAGGTAACTCTGGTTTTCGCGGCCGGCGCGGTATTGACCGCGTACAATGTCACCTAGGGCGACGGGTTCAAGGGCTTCAATAACTTTGACTTTTTCATCTCGCACGGAGTTAGGCGTGAACTTGCTTGGTGGCTCCATGGCAATCAGACACAAGAGCTGCATCAGGTGGTTTTGCACCATATCACGCATCGCGCCGGATTGATCGTAGTATCCTCCACGGCCAGCTACACCAATGCTTTCGGCCACAGTGATTTGAACGTGGTCAATGTGAGTTGAGTTCCACAGTGGTTCGAAAAGCGAGTTGGCAAACCGCAGTGCCATAAGGTTTTGCACGGTTTCTTTGCCAAGATAATGGTCGATGCGATAGATTTGCTGTTCGTCAAAGTGCTTTAGCAAGTCATTATTCAATGCCTGAGCACTATCAAGATCGTGTCCGAAAGGCTTTTCCACCACAATCCGGCTCTCATCTGTGGCAATGCCATTGAGGCTCAGACGCTCGGCAATTGCGCCAAAAAGTGAGGGTGAAACAGACAAGTAGAACGTGCGGGTTGTCTCTGCGCGCAAGGCAGCTTTGAGGTTACTCCAACCGTTTTCGCCCATTGCGTCGATATGAACATAGCTCAAGTGGTTGAGGAAATCTGCGACGAGGCCAGCAGGGCGCATGGTTTCGTCGATGAACTCAACTATTGCATCCTCAATGAGATTGCGGAACTCGGCGCTGTCCATATCGGAGCGCGCCGAGCCGATGATTTTTGCGTCAGCCGGCATTTGACCCGCGCGGAAACGGTGAAATAGACCCGGGAGGATTTTGCGCCGGGCCAAATCCCCCGTGGCACCAAATATCACAAGGTCAAACGGTTCGACCGGAATTACGCGCGCAACCATAACAACTTAGCCTTTCAATAGGTCGCCCATACGGCGGCCTGTGTCGAGCATACGATTGGAGAAGCCCCACTCGTTGTCATACCAGCTTACCACACGCACGAGACCGTCTTCGGTCACACTGGTTTGCGCAGGGGCGAATACTGATGAATGTGGGTCGTGGTTAAAGTCTGCGGATACCAGAGGTGCTTCCTCATAGCCGAGCACGCCTTTTAGCGGACCTTCTGCGGCAGACCTGAGCGCTGCGTTAATGGTCTCTATGGTGGCTGATCTGTTGGTGTTGATCACCAAGTCAACCATTGACACATTGGCGGTCGGGACGCGGATTGCGGACCCCTCCAGTTTGCCCTTGAGGTGTGGGAGAACCAAAGAAATTGCACGTGCGGCACCGGTGGACGTCGGGATCATCGAGAGAGCCGCAGCGCGGGCGCGGTAGAGATCTTTGTGGTTGGTGTCGTGTGTTGGCTGGTCGCCCGTGTAGGCGTGGATTGTTGTCATGTATCCGGTCTTGATACCGAAGGCGTCGTCCAGCACTTTGGCCACAGGGGCCAAACAGTTGGTGGTGCAGGAGGCGTTTGACACGATAATGTCGTCTGCTGTCAGAGTGTCGTCATTGACTCCAAAAACAACGGTTTTGTCAGCGTTTGCACCCGGTGCAGAGATCAGCACGCGCTTGGCGCCGGACTTCAACAGCAGCTCCGCTTTGTCTTTGGCGGTAAAGATACCGGTGCACTCATAGGCGATGTCCACATCGGACCAAGGCAGCTCTTGAGGGGCGCGGATAGCGGTCAAGCGGATCTCCTGATCTGCAACTTTCATCACGTCGCCGTCAAGGCTGACGTCTGCGTTTAGGCGACCGTGGACGCTGTCATATTTGAGCAGGTGCAAAAGGTGGTCGTTAGGGGAAAGATCATTGATTGCAATGACTTGAATGTCTTTTGCGTTGCTTTCGATAAGCGCCCGCAGGACGCCACGGCCAATGCGGCCAAAACCATTGATGGCTATCTTGATGCTCATGTCATTCTCCAAACATGCAAATTTGCGCTTCCGGTAGCGCAACCGTTAGCGCTATCGATACGGTGGAATGCGACAAGAATCAAGAGGCGGAATTAACTTCTCGCAAAAGCGCTTTCGGGCTTGCTTTGGGGGATGTTGTGTCAGACGATCCCGCTATGGGAAAAAAGCTACTTCTCAAGGACATCGCCAAGCTGGCGGGTGTGAGTGAAATGACTGCCTCGCGTGCCATGCGGGGTGCGCAGGACGTGTCTGAAACAACGCGTCAGAAGGTTGAACAGATTGCGCGTGAGGTCGGTTACGTGCCGAATCGCATCGCTGGTGCGTTAGCGTCCAAGAAGGTGAACCTTGTCGGCGTGGTTGTTCCGAGTCTAAATTCCTCGGTATTCCCAGAAGTGCTTTCGGGGATCAGCTCAACACTCAAAACCACGGCTTTGAAGCCAGTAATTGGCGTGACAGGCTATGATTTGCAGGAAGAAGAAGAAGTTATCCGAGAGATGCTGAGCTGGCGACCTACCGGTGTTGTCATCGCGGGACTTGAGCACAATGATGCTGCACGCAAGATGCTTTCCAATGCCGATTGTCCAATTGTGGAGGTCATGGATGTTGACGGTGACCCTATCAAACACTGTGTTGGTATTTCGCATCTTGAGGCAGGCCGTAAAATGGCCCGCACGATCCTAAAAGCAGGCTACGCCAAAATCGGCTTTGTGGGCACTAAGATGCCGCAGGATTTTCGTGCGGAGAAACGACTGCAGGGGTTTGAGCTAGAACTAAAAGAAGCGGGTGTGTCTCTGTTTGATCAGGAGCTCTATTCTGGGGTGTCTTCGATTAAGACCGGTAACAAATTGACGGAGATGCTAACGCAGCGCTCGCCAGAGCTTGAGTGCATCTATTTCTCCAGTGATGTGCTCTCAATTGGGGCTTACATGTATTGTCTGTCCAAAGGGCTTTCAGTACCGGGAGATTTGGCGATCGCGGGCTTTAACAATTTGAATTTGCTCAAGGGTTTACCGAAACCGTTGGCGACAACCGACGCGCATCGGTTTGAGATTGGCCAGAAAGCGGCCGAGATTATAATGGCATCTCAAGCACCGGACAGCCCGTCGCAGGTGATGAAACTGGAACCGGTGGTGACAACCGGTCAGTCGCTGTAGCTGCATCGCAACAGAGCGTCGGCGACCAGTTTGGCTGTCTCGTTCCATGTTCCTATTGGCGGGAGAGTGATGCCGGAAAAGCACGCTTCTTCAAGGGCTTGTGGGATATCTTGCCGACAGTGATCGCCTTCCAAAGCAAAAAACGGCAGGCACAGGCTATCGGGCGGAAGGTCCCTTGCGGCGTCTGCGATAAATGGTGCTTCTTCCACAAATCCCAAAGAGATTTTGAGGTCTTCACACCGGTTTAAGAGCGCGTTCCGAAAGGCGATAGCTGATTCCGCTGCTTTTGTGCCTTTGGCAGAACCGTGTGCCGCGAGCAGGAGGTGGCTTTGTGTCTTGTTTTTGCCATGGTCCGAGAGGGTTTGTCTCACGCGTATTGCGGCCAAGTCTGGCAAGGATTTATCAAACCCCAGGGGCGGGAGGATGGGAAGGTCCACATCACCCAGACGCTTGGGCAGCATACGGGAAACAAAGAAGCCGTCCGCCATGAACATGGGAAAAACAGGCGAACCAGATTGTATTTCAGCCACTTGCCGCTCCACGGCGTCTGGCATGGCAAGGGTTGCCGCGCGGATGATCCAGTCGGGTAGGCGGTTGTTGACGGCTTTCGCAAAACCTTGCAGCCAGAGGTCCGGCGGCACGGGGGCGGAGGGTTGCCCATGTGCGACGATCAAGGCTTCCCGTTTGCGCTGTGTCATGCAGCGGGTGCTTCGAAGGCAGCGGCAAAATCATCGGGGAGATCGAATTCTGCCAGAGCGCGTGCACGTGCATCAGAGGACATTTTGCGGGCGGTTTTCACCACAATGTCGAGGACTTTTTCGGGGTTATGCTTGGCCGAGAAGGGTGCAAAGTACCATTTGATAAATACAAAACAAATAATGTCTTCAAGGGCTTGTACCTGATCGTTGCGTTTGATTCCCTCTTTGCGCAGCATCGCGTTCGCAGCAGTTACGTCTTCTTCGTCATATCCGACCTCGGCCATGATCTCGCACACGCGATTGGCGTGGTGCACGCCAAGGTCGCGGCGCCACTTTAGATAGCCTGCGCGACCCTCCGGATAATCCGCGCGTTTGAGCACCCAGCGTTCGATATGTTGGCCCCGGGATGCGATCTGTAACGCCTCAGAAGCATTGGAAAAAAGTCGGTTACACTCTTCGGTCATGCGCTGGCCGTAGAGCAGTGCTTCGGGTTGTCCGTCATCAAGCTTCGGGTCTTTGGCGTTGGCGATGTCAATGGCGTCCAAGGCGGTTTGAAGGCGGGTCATGGGCTGGCTCCTGGCTGCTCTTATACAGTGTTTTAGGCGTTGAGGTGAGCCGCGAAAAGGGCAAAATCTACGTCGGTATTGCGTCTGTTTCGCGACTGTATTGCGGAGGTGCAAATATGAGGGTTGTGTCAAAAATTTACGCGCCGGTAAGAATGGTGCGCAGTAAGTCCAAATCCAGAGGTTTTTGCAACAGGGGGACCTTGAGGGTCTGACATTGCAGTTTCAGATCGGGGTCACGGTTGGCGCTGATGACACAGGCGGGCATGGGACCGTAGGTATTTCGTAATTGTGAGATCAGATCTGTGCCGGTCGCCCCATTGTCGAGTTGGTAGTCCGCGAGCACCAAGTCAGGCGCGATGTCGATTTCGCGAAGCAGCTCGAGCGTTTCGATGTCACTGCCGCAGGCCAGAACATCCGCGCCCCAGTTTTCGAGAGTCATTGAGATCGCGTTGCGCAGTTCGATGTCGTTTTCAACCAAGAGTACGATGCGGTGAGCCAGTGGTGCGGTGGGTTCAGGCGTTTGTCGAGAGCCGTGAGAGGGAGCGGTCTGTTCCGCGTGCAACGGCAGAGTGATACAAAACCGCGTGCCCTGACCGGGCTTAGATTGCATCTTCATTGGGTGCGTGAGCAGGCGGCAGGCGCGTTCCACAATCGCCAAGCCGAGACCAAGGCCTTCGGCCGGGCTGGCGGCGGTGTTTACACGGTGGAACTCGTCAAAAACTCTGGCCTGCTGTTCGACAGGAATGCCGGGTCCGGTGTCCCATACTTCCACAATTATGTTGTCTCTGCGGCGTCGGGTCGCGACCAGTACGCGGCCTTGATCGGTATACCGCAGAGCATTGGCGATGAGATTTTGCAAAATGCGCCGCAAGTAGGTGGCGTCAGAGTAAACTGTGACGTCGTGGCTGCGCAGGTCAAAGCGCAGGCCTTTTTCCAAGGCTATAGGCGCAAATTCGTCGTGTAGCTGTTCTAGCAGCGCATCCAAAGGAATCTTTGTGTTGTGAACGGCAGCGCGTCCGCTATCCAGTCGTGAAATGTCTAACAGTGCGCCGAGGATGTGTTCGACGCTTTGTAATGCGGACGAGGCTTTGGATAAGCGCTCGCGCTGGTCGGGGTCGCTAAGGTCTGTGTCCAGTGAAGCCATGTAGAGCTTGGCTGCGGAAAGCGGCTGCAAAAGGTCGTGACTTGCGGCGGCAACAAAGCGCGATTTTGAAGCGTTGGCACGTTCGGCTTCGGCCAAAGCATCCTGTAGTTCTAGGGTGCGTTCCTGCACGTGGCGTTCCAGCGTTTCGTTGACCTGAGAAATTGCACGCAGTGCGCGGCGTTCTGTGGTGATATCTGTGAAAGATATCACAAAGCCGCCGTCCGGCATGTGCTGGGCAAACACCGCAAGGATGCGGTCTGCGCCGAGCTCGACTTCGAAGGACAGTGGGGCGCGGCGGCCATCATGAGCGGCCCAATTGGCCAAGGCCTCCGCATCGGCGGCATGCAGGAAAGCGAGCTTGCGGGAAAGTTGGTCGAAGATGGTGTCAAATGGCAAGCCTAGGTGAAACCGGCGTAGAGGTATGGAAAGCAGCTCGCCCATGCGGCGGTTCCAGCCCACCAGGCGGGCCTCGCGGTCAAAGATACCAACGCCCTGGTCGAGATGCTCGAGGGTTGCTTTGATCAAGCGGGACTGATCGTCGAGCAATCGTTCCCGCTCCTGTCGTTCGATCAGCATCATATCGGTAACATCGGTTTGCAAAACCACGGTACCGCCGTCGCGGGTGCGATGTTCAGAGACCTGGGTCCATTTGTTCCCGGCCAGGCGGGCGTTGAAGACCACATGCTGTTCTCGGTGGCGCAGCATGCGTTGATCCGCCCATTGGGTTGCCGTCATACCATCGGGCAACTCCAGAAAGGCGCTTTGAGACACGATGTCGACGTAGTTGGAAAAGGGAAGGCCTGGTTTGAAGAGCGGGTGAATGTCGCGCATGTCTCTGCCAAAGCGTGTGTTGCAGAGCACAAGTTTTTCGTCGGTGTCAAACAGCGCAAACCCCTCTTGTACGGTTTCGATCGCGTTGGCGAGGTTGGCGCGGGCGGCTTCGGTTTCGGCGTTTGCCTGCGCCAAAGAAGCGTTGGAGGTGTTGAGTAGGTCCAGAGCGTGCTCAAGTTCTCTCGTGCGGGCAAGCACCTCTTCTTCGAGCATCACAGCGCGCTCAAACTGGGCGTAGGCTACACCAGTGGTGTCCGGCCCGGCCTCGGCCCGCCGCATAAGCGTGTCGATGATTTTCAAGAGTTTTTGGTTTTGTCGTTCCAGAGAGTCTTTCGGATCGATCAGGGTGGCGTCATTCATTGTGGTGTCAGCCCGTGTCCGGTGGGTAGATAGCGACGCCAGTAAAGGTTTGATTGACATGCATAGAGTTGACCTGTTCGCCATAGGTGGAAAAACCCACGACGTTATGTTTGGCGAGGATGTGAGAAATGTCACCGGTTATCTGCTTTTGGGTGGCTTCCACCCTGCGTAGGACACAGTCGCAGCCCAAAATTATCGCGGGTTGCTGATGAGTGGTTAAGGAACTTAGTTCGCGCTCCAGATGGGCGACCATGTCTTCGGGCTCGGCCAGAGTAAGAACCACGCCTTCATCTATTGCGGAAAAAAATTGCAGATCTCCGTTTTGAGCGACGCGCTGGATGGCACGGACGTGGGTTTGCTCCCCGATGCGCACAACAACGGGATGGGCGGCAAAGGTAAATGAAGAGAGTTGCTCCGGATCTTTGCCGAGGATGCGCGCATATTCACGGGCAGCGGGTTCTGCATTGATTTCGTAGACACGTCGAGTGGCTGGGTCAGCGCCAGTCACGACCATGCGTTTTTCCGTCGGCATGAGGTTGTCGGTTTTGAACACATGCACTGGGCAGCGAGAGCGGAGCTGAACCAATACGGCGGCGTTTGAATGGAAAGCACTTTGATAGAGCACATGAGTCTGGTCAAAGTTTTCGCCATCACCTGCAGAGCCGCCAAACATCTGCACCGGGCCGAGCCCCAAAGATAGATCGGCGGCCAGCGCATCTTCGCGGGTGGAAAGGCCATCCACCATGAGAAAGGCAAACTCAGAGGTCCATGTCGGATGGGCCGCCGCAAGGGCCTTTCGGTTGTGGATCATGTCAGTGATACGCGTTTCGGCATCGATCTTTGAGAGATCGTCTACAAACACGGTTCGTGCGGCAAAATGAGTCTCAGGCAGGCCGACAGCGACAATTTCACCTTCGCTGTAACCGCTGGCGGACAATTCCCCAGCTGTGGTGCAACCGACGACTTCCGCGTTGCCAAAGCGGCCTTGGACTGCGGCGACAAAGGTATCAAAGTTCGTCCGGGGTGAGACAAAAAGAATAATCAGAGCAAAGGAGACAGGCCCTAGGGCCTCGACCAATTGATCCACAGCGTCTGGGGCGTCGCAGGGGGCGAACCCAACGCGCACGATTTGTGACCCGCTAAGGGGTGAGCTGGCATCCATGCTGGCAGTCCTCCCGCAGCTCTCCTCAAAGCTGCCGACCAAAGGTTAGAATGCCTAGCCACTGCTGCGCAAGTGTTCCTCGAAGGTTGCTTCTTTCGCGATGAGTACAGCCTGTGTGCGCGAGTAAACGCCAAGTTTGCGCATAATGGCCGTAACATGGGCCTTCACGGTGGTCTCTGCGATCGATAGTTCAAAGGCAATTTGCTTGTTCAGTTTGCCCTCGCAGATCAGATCAAGGATACGAGCTTGTTGTGTGGTCAGGCTTGCCAGACGGGTAAGAGCATCATGCGTTACGTTGTTTTCGTCTCGGTTGGGCATGTGCCCCTCGGGAACAAAAGTTCTGTCAGCGCCTAAAGCCTCCAATGCGCGAAGGAAAATGTCACGTTGGCTATGTTTGGGCACAAACCCAGCCGCGCCAGCCTTAAGCGTCGCGTTAATTGTGCGAGCGTCTGCCATAGAGGACACTACAAGGATTTTGGTGTTGGTGGCTTTTCTCAGCCTCAGCAGGCCTTCAAAGCCATCCACATCCGGTAGGTTTAGGTCAAGCACCACTAGATCTGGATGGGGCGCTTTGCTTAGGAGGCTAAGGGCGTCTGCGAGACAGGGGGCGGTGGCCACGTCGTCGATGGGTGCAATGGCCTTTAAAGTCATCACCAACGCGTCGCAGAACAACGGGTGGTCATCCACAACCAGTGCGGAGGTGAAGCGTTTGAGAGCAGAAGAGAGAGCGTCATTGTGCATGTCTGCAGCCTAACAGACAGATGCGTAACGCCAAGGGGGGCCAAAGTAGTAGCCTATTTATGGTGGCGTGGAGGAGGGGAATGCGTGGGCGAGGCTTTGCCGAGAATGATGTTTCTCCCTTGGGAAATAGAGTTCTCGGGCCTAAGTGGTAAGGTATGATGGCTGCAACGTTGCCTGGAGTGAAAAATGAAGTGTTCAATACTTAAATCCGCTGGAATGTGCGCTGGGATCGTCGCGGCGATAGGTCTGGGAGCTGGAGGTGTGATGGCGGAGCTTCAAGATCTGCACGGGTCAGTGATGTATCGCGAAAAGATTGCCCTGCCTCCGGAAGCGCTTGTCGAAGTTACGTTGGAAGACGTGAGCAAGATGGACGTGAAGTCGACAGTCCTCGCCAGTCAGACTTTGAGGCCGGAGGCGCAGGTGCCTGTGGATTTCCGTTTGAGCTATGATGACGCTATGGTCGAAGAGCGTGGACGGTACTCCGTGCGGGCGGTGATCCGAGTGGGAGAGGAGGTGCTGTGGCGCAGTACACAGAGTTTTCCGGCACTGACCAATGATGCTCCTGAAACAGTGGATGTGGTGGTGGAACGTATGGTGAGACCAGTTGAGCGCGCGCTTGCGGGCAATGAATGGCTGGTGGTTCAGATGAACGACAAAACCGTGGGCACGTCTCAGGTGCCGCAAATTCGGTTTGGCGCAGACGGTCAGGTCAGTGGGACAAGCGGCTGCAACCGGTTCTCGGGCAGCTACACCGAGAAAAGCGGTCAGTTGGCGTTTGGGCCGTTGGCGACAACACGCATGGCTTGTCCCGGTGAGCTGGATCAGCAGGAGAAAGACTTCTTCTTGGCGCTGTCAAACGTGGTTGGATTTGGCGTCCGCGCTGGGCACACTGTGCTGCTTGATACAGAGGGTGCTGTGGTGATGACGCTGCTGGCACAATAGCCAGGGAATTTGGCGTCGGCTGATCCAAATCAAAGTTGTATATGCTGTTTTGCGTCACATCTGCAGCCAACAACGTGAAGGAGACAGCCGATGCTGCGACTGGCATTGATTCTACATATCTTTATTGGGTCCACCTTTGCCGGTGTTGGCGTAATTGCGGCACTGGTGATGGGGGCTAACAGCGGCTTAATGTTGTTTGCCGCTGCTTTGATTGGGTTCTTGATTGCCTTCCCGGCAAGCTGGAAGGTGGCGCAGGCGCTTTATGCGCGCCCGTCCAATTCCAGCCAAGCCTGAACCGATGAGACAAACTCGCGTGGTTTTTCTGCGTGTAGCCAATGGCCTGCTCCCGTGATTTTGGCAAAGCGGGCCTTTGGGAATTTCTCACGGATGGTTGGTCGATAGGCGTGGGTGACGTAGTCTGATGTTGCGCCGGATAGGAACAACGTTGGGCCACTATAGGTGCCGCCAACCTCAGGGAAGTTGAGAATTTTTGGCATTTCCCGATCGAGCACATCCAGATTTAGCCGCCAGCGTTGTTCCCTTAAATCCAGAGACTGGGTGAAAAAGGTTTGCAGCGTCGTGTCGTCAAGATGCTCGGCCAATTGTTCGATGGCGTCTGAGCGTTTTTCTACCTTGGTTAAATCAACTGCCCGCATTGCTGCGATATTCTGATTTTGATCGTGGCTGTAGGCCACCGGGGCAATGTCTGCAATGATCAAGCGATTTACCAATTCAGGGCGTGTCAGCGCCAGCACCATAGAGGCTTTGCCGCCCATAGAGTGGCCCAACACATCCATCGGTTTGCCCTGTGCCTTAATGACTTCGGCCAAATCGGCGGCCATGTCCTCATAGGAGTGGCTGTCATACCATGGGCTGAGACCGTGGTTGCGCTGATCTACGCAAAGGATGCGGCGCGTAGCTGAAAGGCGTTTGGCAATTGCACCCCAGTTTCGGCCAGAGCCAAACAGCCCGTGGACAATTAGCAGGTCGGGTTCGTCGGTGGCGGTGCCATGTTCAATAACGTTCAACATGGCGGTGTGATAACGCGCTTGCCGTAGGGGTTCCAGAGTTGAGTGTTGCGCGGCGCCGGTCTAGGGTGCGCACATGATGATGACATTGGACATTGAGGCCAAAGAGGCGCGGCTTCTAGAGCTCGCAAGAGAGAAATTTGGCGTGCGTGCCAAGACTTTAAGTCGGGCGATGAAACAGATCGGGCGCCGGGTGCCCGCACGACTGCATAAGCAAGCTGCTGTGCTTGTGGAGGCGCGGCGTCTTGGCGGTCACCCTAAGTTGATGATGCGGGTGGATGGCGTGGCGGTCAGTAAGGCTTTTGATGAGATTGTTGCACATCTGGAGACCATCGATGTTGCGGATCGCCGCAAGGGCGCAGCGTTGAATATGGCCGCGGCGCTGGTCTTTAACCTGTTGGTGGTTATCGTGCTTGTGGTCCTGGTGCTGCGTTGGCAGGGTCTTGTTTAGACTGCGGGCGCCACGCGCCCTTACAAAGCACATCCCGGAACACGATGATCACTGTGGTGAAGCTTACGTACAAAAGCAGATACCATGATCCCATCTTTGCGAGGCTGACCCAGTCTTTTGGGCTTTGTCCGTGATAAAGCCAGATACGGCTCGCAGTGCCGATGTTTTCCGCGAGCCACAAAAAGAAGCTGGAAAGAAAGGCGGCCAAAGGTAGGGGCATCCAGTGCCAGTTCTCGCCGATGCGATACCAAATACGCGTTTTCCAAAAGAGCAGTACTGTTGCCGCAAATAGGCCTAGGCGGATGTCGGGTAAGAAGTGATGAGCAAAAAAGTTCACGTAGATTGCCACAGCCAAGCTTAGGCTTTGCCAAAACGGGGGGAACGGAGCGAAACGCATGTCAAAGAGGCGGATGGCCCGCGCCATGAAAGAGCCAACGGACGCGTACATAAAGCCGGAAAACAGAGGCACGCCAAGTAGAACAATGTGGCCGGTGTCAGGATAGGACCAACTGCCCGCATTGACCTTGAAGATTTCCATGACCGTGCCGGTGATGTGAAACAGCACAATCACTCGGGCTTCACGCCAACTTTCGAGTTTTAGCCAGAGGAACAGCGCCTGAAGCGCCAGCGCATAAAGCAACAACGCATCGTATCGCGCCAAAGACCAGTCCGGGTTCCAGTGGCTGGAGCTGAGCATAATGGCGACAAGTAAGAGGCCGCCAAACAGGGACGCCCAGCCCATTTTTAACACAAACATTATCAATTCAGCGATGGCGCTGGGCAAACGAGCGCGCATCCAGTCGCCAAGTCGGCGCTCTATTTGGCGCGTTGTCGAGATCGGGGCTTGTTTAGGCATCTGGACTGTCCGGTTTGGATTAGACGGCGGGTTTGGCGCAGTCCCATATCAGCTCAGGAGTCCCGATGAAACGCCCCATGCGGGCAAGCTCGGCGTCCAGTTTGGCAGCGCGGGCTGCCGTCCAGCGCACGCCGGGTTCCGGCCAGAGTTGCGTCACAGTGAGCTCGCCTTTCTTCCGGTTGGCCTTGGCTTCCAGCCGGCCAACAAAGCGATCTCCTTCAAGCAGCGGATAAACGTAGTAGCCCCATTGTCGTTTGGCGGCGGGGACGAAAATTTCGATGCGGTAGTCAAAGCCAAATAGGCGAGAGAGTCGGTCGCGGTCGCGGATCACTGGATCAAACGGGTTGAGGATGCGCAGGCGGGAGGTGGGGACAGCGAGGTTTTTCAGGCGCTGGGCAATGTCGGCCGGGGCCTGCATGGGCAGCCACTGCCGATTGGCGGTTTGCACTTCGACGTCGATGAGATTGGCTCCGCTCATCCAGTTTTTCACATCTGCGGTGTCGACAGCTTCCCAAAAGCGTTTGATGTCTCCTGAGGTGGCAAAGCCAAGACGGTCGATTGCCTGGGTGCAGAGCCAGTCGATTTGGTCGGTCTGGTCAATCTTTGCGCCGCGCAAAGCATCGGGGATAACGCGTTCCGGCAGGTTGTAGAATTTTTTGAAGTTGTGACGGTAGCAGGTTGCCAGCTCGCCTGTGTACCAAAGGTAATCCAGCGCTTGTTTGTGCGGTGGGCGGGACCACATCTCTTTTGGACCTTCGATTTTGGTGTCAAAAGCCTCAGTCGACAACGCGCCTTCGTCGGCGATGCGGGATTTGATGTCGGCTGTGTTGACCTTTGTAAGCGCGGTTTTGAACCAGCCTTTTAGGTCCATGCGGGATTTGCGGCGCTCAAACTGCGCGCGCCAATAGGGGTAGGTCTCGATCGGTAGGACGCTGGCGTCGTGGGTGAAGTGCTCAAACACTGTGCGGTCTTCGGACAGCAGTTTGTTGAGCATCGGTTCGCGGTAGTTTTGATTGCGTGACCAAAGGATGTGGTGATGTGCGCGGGACAGGACTTGAATGCTGTCGAGTTGCACAAACCCAAGTTTGCCAATGATGGTGCGTGGGTCGGCGGGGCCGGTGGGCGTTTCGGACAGACCTTGCAAAGAGAGCCAGAGGCGGCGGGCGTCACGGTTTGAAATGCGAAAACTCATGGCCGCACGCTAGGGGAATGGCTTGAACAAAGAAAGAACATTTTGCGAGCTGGGCTGTGGGCTTGGCTTTTTCATTTCGGGTGCGTATTTATGAACGCGGTTCAATATGTGGGGCACTATGGCTGGCAAAGTGGCAGAGCGGCGCGCGGCGTTGCGTGTAAAGTTGATTGAATTGGCGGAAGAGCAGATCGCAACGGGTGGTTTGTCGTCCCTGAAAGCGCGGGAGCTGGCCAAAGGGGCGGGCTGCGCGGTTGGGGCCATCTATAATGTTTTTGATGACCTGCATGACCTTGTGCTCGAAGTGAATGGACGCACGTTCAAAAAGCTCGGTGCGGCGGTGTCTGCCTCCTATGATGGCAGTGAAAGCCCGCGCCAACGGCTCATTCTTATGTCCAACGCCTATTTAGAGTTTGCTGCCGCGCATCCGAAGCTGTGGCGGGCCCTGTTTGATGTGGAGATGACAGAGGGTGGTCCGGTGCCGGAGTGGTATCTGTCTTCATTGGGGGCGTTGTTTGCCAATATCCGGGCGCCGCTGTCGGAGCTATACGCCGAAATGGGCGAGGAAGAGCTCGGGTTGATGACCCGTGCGATGTTCTCGGCGGTGCATGGAATCGTGCTTTTGGGGCTGGAGAATCGCATTTCAGGCGTGCCGCCGGAGCATATTCGCACAATGATTGCACAGGTTCTGTCCCGAATTGGGCCAGAAGTGGCCATGGAAAAATAAGCAAAAACAAACGCTTCAAAGATAAGTGAACGATGTTCAATATTTTTCTTGAACGCCGTTCAGGAAAGTCCTATCACTCTATATGTGAACGATGTTCAAGAAATGGAGCGACAGATGTTCGGAACTTTGAAGACATTGATTGTAGGCGCAAACGCCCGGGCCGAAGAGCAGGTGCGTGACGTTTATGCCATTGAGTTAATTGACCAAAAAATTCGCGAGGCGAGTGCGAACCTGAAGGCGGCCAAAGTGGCATTGGCCAGCTTGATCCAGCGCGAGCGCGGTGAGAAGCGCCAAATTGAAACTCTGGAAGGCCGCATTGCAGATTTATTGACACGCGCCAAAGAGGCGCTCGCGGCAGAGCGGGAAGATCTCGCGCAGCAAGCGGCGCAAGCCATTGCTGATCTGGAAAATGAACTGGCGGGGCGACAGCAGACCCAAGCCCGGTTGGAAGCGCGGATTTTGCAGCTGCGCCAAAGTGTGGAAACCGCGCATCGCCGTATCATTGATCTGAAGCAGGGGGCCGTATCAGCGCGCGCCATGCGCAAGGAACAAGGCATTCAGCGCAAAGTGAACCGCCATTTGGGAGGAGACAGCCCGTTTGAAGAGGCCGAAGCGCTGATTTCCAGGGTGATGGGTGAAGATGATCCGTTTGAGCAGGGCGAAATCCTGCGTGAGATCGACAGTGGCCTGAACCATGGCGATATCGCGGGCCGCATGGCGGACGCCGGATTTGGCGATGCGAGCAAAGCAACTGCTGCGTCGGTGATGGACCGCCTGAAAACCCAATCCAGATAAGATTGCCAGCAACTGCACCACAAATTTCAAACTTAGAATTCGGAGAAACTAAAATGACTGATCGCAATGACAATTCCACTATCGTAATGCTCAACATGGCCGGTGTGGCGCTTGCCTATGTGCTGCTTGGCATTTCTCTATGGCTCTCCACAGACGTGCCCCTGTCTACCAAGGGATACTGGGGCATGGGGATTGTGATGCTCACCATCAGCCTGATCAATGTTGTGAAGTACCGCTTTGACAATCAGCAGCGAGATGATCGTATTCGTCGTATCGAAGAAGTACGTGACGAAAAAATGCTGGAAGAGGCATTGCTGGATACCAAGCCAAGCGTTTGAATGACCGACTAAACCAAGACGGCAGTTGGGGCGTGCCCCCAGCTGCCTTTGCTTTTGCGGCCTAGGTTTTTGCCTCTACCATAAGCCACTTGCGAAACGCCCGTTCCTTTGCATCGAGAGGACGGGGCAAGGTAACCAAGTGATAGCCGAGATCCGTGCGGGGCAGGCTGGTGATCTGCACCAGCGTACCAAACGCCACCTCTCTCTCAACCAGCGATCGTGGGTGCACGGAAACCCCCAGGCCAGCCACAGTGGCAGAGAGCACAAGCTCGTTGGTCTCCAAAGGCGTAATCTCCACGGTGTTGAGATCAAGCCCGGCGTCTTCCACCACTTGGCGCCATTCTAGCATGTGCAAGTCTATCAGCCACGGGTAGACCCCTGCGTCGGAAAGGCCAATTTTAGAATTTGTATTGAGCAACTTAGGAGAGCCAACCACCCAAAATTCTCCAGATGTGAGCAATTCGGAGGACACCCCCGGCCATTGTCCATTGCCAAACCGGATGGCCATGTCAAAGCCATCGCGGCGGAGGTCAATCAAGCTGACGCTTGGGTTGATGCTGAGCGAGATCTCAGGGTGTTTTTGCCAGAAGCCGCCAATACGTGGCATCAGCCAGTTGGCGGCAAAGGAGGGTGTGACGGTTATGCTGAGCGGGCGATCTTCTTTGGAGCGCTGCAGGGCGGAGACACCCTTTGCGATCACTTCAAAGCCCTCAGACAGATGTTGCGCCAGATGACGGCCTTCTTCAGTGAGGGCAACGCCGCGACCAGACCGAAACAAAAGCGGCGTTGACAGCTCCGCCTCTAAGCTGCGCACGTGTTGGGCAATAGCCGCATGGGTGACATTGAGTTCCCGAGCTGCTGCGCTGAGGTTTTGGTGGCGAGCCGCGGCTTCAAAGGCGCGCAGCGCGGCAAGGGAAGGCAGATTGGACCAATCCATAATGTAATCCAGACTTACATATTGAATGTCATATTGAGTCGATTTTGGGCGCGATGTCCGCCATTTATGGGTTATGTCAACACAAGGAGTGTCGGATATGTTGGGAATTCTTTCAAATAGCTTTCAAGTGGCCACCCGTCAGGAACGTTGGAGTGACAGGGATGCAGCGCCGGTTTCAGAAGCCAAGTTACAGCCGCATTGGCGCGAAGATCGCCGCGAGCGGTTTGCGGGCAAAAGTGTGCTGGAACAGGCTGCGGAGAGTGCACGGCCAAAATTGTTTGGCTGGTAAAGCAATGGCGCGTTAGCGTTTTTGCCATTCCATAATGTGTAGGTAGGGCGCGCGGTTGTAACTTTCCGCCCGCGCGCCGCAGGTGGCCTTGGGCTCGTCAAAATGGGTGAGTTGAAAACCTCTGTTCAGCAGCGCCTGCATGTAGAAAGACATCGGGCGGTGCCAGTTCTGAATGCGGATGCCGCGCCACTCAGCCCAGCTTGGGAACGCGTCCAAGTAGCGGTCCATTGTGAGTGTGGTGGTGCCGTCCGGGTTTTTGACCGGCGTGCCCTGGGATTGGCTTGCCGTGGTCCATGGGTTCAGGTTGGCGATCAGAAACCGGCCGTTTGGGCGCAAGACACGATGCGCTTCTGACAGGGCCTTTGGGATGTCCGAAATGTCGATCAGCGACAGGTAACTGATCACCATATCAAAACTGCGATCGGCAAAGGGCAGATCTTCGGCGCTGGCGATCACGTAGTCTGCACCGCCTTGGTTTTTTGCATAGGAGATCAGAGCCTCGGTTGGGTCGATCCCAAACACGTGATCCACAGAGCCAGCCAACTTACGGCAGAAACGCCCTTCGCCGCAGCCAAGATCCAAGATGACCTTTGGCATGGCGGCCAGGACTCGGTCCAGCATCGGCGCATCTAACACATGTTGGCGGCTGAAATCACCATCTGTGCCTTGAGAGGCAATCCAAGCTTTTGCAGAGTCATCCCATCCGTCGGTCACGTACTTCCCCCTCAAGCCACTTTCGTCGCCAAAAGATAAGGCCGCCGCCGGAATGTCCAGCGACGGCCTTTCGATTTTTCTGCGAACTTAACTTACAGGTTCGGATAGAGCGGGAAGCGGGCGCAGAGTGCGGCCACTTTAGCGCGCACGGAGGCTTCCACCTCGGCATTGCCCTCTTCGCCGTTGGCAGCCAGACCGTCGACCACTTCAACAATCATGTCAGCAATCGCGCGGAATTCGTCTTCACCAAATCCACGGGTGGTTCCCGCAGGAGTGCCCAGGCGCAGACCGGAGGTCACCATTGGCTTTTCCGGGTCAAACGGAATGCCGTTTTTGTTGGTGGTGATGTGCGCGCGGCCAAGTGCTTTGTCTGCGATGTTGCCGGTCACAGCTTTGGGGCGCAGGTCTACCAGCATCACGTGTGTGTCGGTGCCGCCGGTGACGATGTCCAGACCACCTTTGATCAGCTGATCGGCCAAGGCCACAGCGTTGGCGCGTACTTGTTTTTGGTACTCTTTGAACTCAGGGCGCAGTGCTTCGCCAAAGGCCACAGCTTTGGCTGCGATGACGTGCATCAACGGGCCACCCTGAATACCGGGGAAGATCGCGGAATTCAGTTTTTTGGCGATGTCCGCGTCGTTGGTCAGGATCATGCCGCCACGCGGGCCGCGCAGGGTTTTGTGCGTGGTGGTTGTGGCAACATGCGCATGTGGGAAGGGCGATGGGTGCTCACCCGCGGCAACCAGACCGGCGATATGTGCCATGTCGACCAGCAGGTAGGCGCCAACCATATCCGCAATTTCACGGAAGCGGGCAAAGTCGATCTGACGTGGGATGGCGGAACCACCAGCGATGATCATCTTAGGTTGATGCTCCTTGGCCTGGGCTTCGACTTGATCGTAGTCGATCAGATTGTCGTCGCGGCGCACACCGTAAGACACAGCATTGAACCACTTGCCAGATTGGTTGGGGCGCGCACCGTGGGTCAGGTGGCCACCGGACGCCAGGTCCATGCCGAGGATGGTATCGCCGGGCTGGATCAAGGCTTGGAAGGTACCTTGGTTGGCTTGCGATCCGGAGTTGGGCTGCACGTTGGCAAACTCACAACCAAACAGCTCTTTGGCGCGGTCGATGGCAAGCGTCTCGGCCACGTCTACATATTGGCAGCCACCGTAGTAGCGGCGGCCAGGGTAGCCTTCAGCATATTTGTTGGTCAGCACGGTGCCTTGTGCTTCCATGACCGCAGCGGAAACGATGTTTTCGGAAGCGATAAGCTCGATCTCGTCACGCTGGCGGCCCAGCTCGTCGGTGATCGAGCCAAACAGCTCCGGGTCGCGGGAAGCGAGAGATTCGGTGAAAAAGCCGGTATCACGGGTGGTGGACATGGGCATGTGCTCCAGATCAGAGGTTCGCGTTGCTGCGGTTCCTAAAGGAAAGGTCGGTGTGTTGAAAGGTCTCAAAGCGACGCAACACCTTGCCTGAACGCCGCAGATGGTGCAGGGGGTAAACATATGACGCCATAGGAAACCTTTGGCAGGGCAGGGAAACCTGCCAGTATTTGAATGGAGCGGGGACCAATATGTCCAAAAGAATCGCTTTTGTGGCCAGCAATGCACCGGTGGCACAGACCGCGCGGGCGGCTTTGATTGGTCGATACGGCGACGTCGCGCCGGAGGAAGCAGACGTGATTGTCGCGTTGGGCGGCGACGGCTTCATGCTACACACGCTGCACGACACACAGGCGCTGTCCGCGCCGGTTTATGGCATGAACCGCGGCACTGTTGGGTTCTTGATGAACACCTACTCCGAAAGCGATCTGATTGAGCGTCTTGCTGAAGCAGAGGAAGAAAAACTAAATCCATTGGCCATGCGAGCGACCTGTGTCGACAATTCTGTGCATGAGGCATTGGCAATCAACGAGGTGTCGTTGTTGCGGGCCGGCCCACAGGCGGCCAAGCTGCGCATCAAGATTGACGGGCGATTGCGCATGGAAGAGCTGGTTTGCGACGGCGCACTGATTAGTACGCCAGCGGGCTCCACCGCCTACAACTATTCCGCGCATGGGCCAATTTTGCCGATCGGCTCTGACGTGCTGGCGCTCACTGCAATTGCGCCTTTCCGGCCACGTCGCTGGCGCGGAGCTTTGTTGCCAAATCAGGCAACCGTGACTTTTGAGGTGCTTGAGGCCAGCAAGCGGCCAGTGATGGCTCATGCGGACAGTCGCTCAATTGAGAATGTGGCAGCCGTGGAAATTCGTTCGGATAAGAGCATTGCGCACCGGATCCTCTTTGATCCGGGCCATGGTTTGGAAGAGCGCCTCATCCGCGAGCAATTTGTATAACATGTAAAAGCGCGCCACATGTGCGGCGCGCTTTCTCCCAATCACTAGTCGGAAATATCCCGAGAGGCGGGGGCTGACCCCCGCTCTGGGTTTAAGACTTGGCGTATCCGAGGCTTTGAAGAGCTTCGGTAATCTCGTCTAAAATCACCGGGTCGTCGATGGTCGCAGGCATTTTCCATTCTGTGCCATCGGCGATGCTCACCATCGTACCGCGCAGGATTTTGCCGGAGCGAGTCTTGGGCAGACGGTCTACCACAATGGCCAGTTTGAAGGCGGCCACCGGCCCGATTCTCTCGCGCACCAGCTTCACAACCTCCTTTACAACCTCGTTGTGGTCGCGATCCGCGCCCGCGTTGAGGCAAAGGAAACCCACCGGCATTTGGCCCTTGAGCTGATCGGCGACACCAATCACGGCACATTCGGCCACATCCGGGTGCCCGGCGAGCACCTCTTCCATGCCGCCGGTCGACAGGCGGTGGCCTGCGACGTTGATCACGTCATCGGTGCGCGCCATGATGTAGATGTAGCCATCTTCATCAATCATGCCTGCGTCGCCGGTTTCATAGTAGCCGGGAAAGTTTGTCAGATAGGATTTCTTAAAGCGGTCTTCGGCGTTCCAAAGGGTCGGAAGCGTGCCCGGGGGAAGCGGCAGTTTGCTGACAATTGCACCGAGTTCACCCGGGGGAAGTTCGTTGCCACCGTCGTCGAGCACTTTCATGTCGTAGCCCGGCATTGGAAGGGATGGGCTGCCGAGCTTCACCGGCAGTAGTTCGATGCCCACCGGGTTGCAGATTGCTGGATAGCCCAGTTCGGTTTGCCACCAGTGGTCGATGATCGGTTTTTGCAGTTGGTCCTGCGCCCAGATGATGGTGTCTGGGTCGGCGCGTTCCCCGGCGAGGAAGACCTGTTCCATGCAAGACATGTCGTATTTCTTTACGAACTCACCTTGCGGATCTTCGCGCTTCACCGCACGGAAGGCAGTAGGCGCAGTGAAGAAGGTTTTTACTTTGTGCTCGGAGATCACCCGCCAGAAGGTGCCCGCGTCCGGCGTTCCTACCGGTTTGCCTTCAAACACAATGGTGGTGTTGCCATGGATCAGCGGCGCGTAGGTGATGTAGCTGTGGCCCACAACCCAGCCCACATCTGAGGCCGCCCAGAAGACATCGCCCGGATCAACGTTGAATACGTTCTTCATTGTCCAGTTTAGCGCAACAAGATGGCCAGCAGTGTGGCGCACAACACCTTTGGGTTGGCCGGTGGTGCCGGAGGTGTAGAGAATGTAGGCTGGATGGTTGCCTTCGACTGGCACACATTCGGCGGGTTCCACGCCATATTGGAAACCGTGCCAGTTGAAGTCGCGGCCTTCGATCAGCTGCGCCACTTCTTGCTCGCGCTGGAAAATCACGCAGAAGTCAGGCTTGTGGGTGGCGAGGTCGATGGCGCCGTCCAAAAGCGGCTTGTAGTGCACCACGCGACCCGGCTCGAGGCCGCAAGAGGCGGCGATGATTGCCTTGGGTTTGGCGTCGTCAATGCGCACGGCGAGTTCGTTGGCGGCAAAGCCGCCAAACACTACCGAATGGATCGCACCAAGGCGGGCACAGGCCAGCATGGCTTCGAGCGCTTCAGGGATCATTGGCATGTAGATGATAACCCGGTCGCCTTTTTCCACACCCTTGGCGCGGAGGGCGCCGGCGAGGGAGGCCACGCGGTTGCGGAGCTCTACATAGGAGATCTCACGCTTGGAATGGGTGATCGGGCTGTCGTGGATAATGGCGGTTTGTTCGCCCCGGCCAGCCTCGACGTGACGGTCCACAGCGTTCCAGCAGGTGTTGACCTTGGCATCAGAAAACCACTCATACATGTGGTCACCCTTGTCAAAGAGCGCCTTGCTGGGTGGGGTGTTCCAGTCAATCGCGTCTGCTGCTTGCATCCAGAATGCTTCTGGATTGTCTTTCCAACCGTTGTAGACGTCCTGATATGACATGGGGTCCTCCTCTTCCTACTCAAATGGATAGAGGAGGGGGTATTGCTGCGGCAAGTCTTGGTGCGTTTGACGTGGCAGATTATCGCAGAATATTTGCAAGATGTGTCGCCTCAAATCTGCAAACTTTAGCAAACTCCCATTTTTTTGCGGGTTTAGGCCCGATTTTTATTGGATTTGCAAATGTGCAAAGTTAATTTTGCCGGCTTGGCGGATAGTGTGTTGGACATCGCGCAAATATGTCAACGCATTTGCTGCGGGTGTGTCATACTGTGATCCTGCGCTGTTGGAGGTCGGGTATGAGTTCTGAGAATAAGTCAATGATGACTCTGTGCGCTGCTCTCTGTCGGATACTCGCGCCGTTTCTTCACTTGTTGATCTTGGCGACAGCACTTCACGCGGCGCCCCAGCGATATCATTTGGACAGCGGCACAAGCGTCGTTGGCTTCACTTACTACTTGAATGATGCCGAGGCGGAAGGGCAGATGCCGGTGAGTTCGGCCGAGCTTTTTCTGGATTTAGGCAACATCGAGCGCAGCCGCATTGATGTCACGCTCAATCCCCAAAAGGCAGTTGCAGGGTTTGTTTTTGCAACAGAAGCACTGAAAAGTGCGCGTGTGTTGGATGTGCGCAATCACCCAACTATCCGATTTGTTGCGCGGGAGATTACTGGCTCGATCCACAAGGCGCAGGTCACTGGGGACTTAACCGTGCGGGGAATTTCAAAGCCCGTGACGCTCTCGGCGCAGCTTTTTCGTCAGCGCGGTACGGTCGCGGGAGATCTAGACAACCTATCCATTTTGCTCACGGGTAAGCTGGATCGCACAGAGTTTGGTGCGACGGGGTACCGGGGTTTTGTGGGGAACCAGATTGATCTGAATATTCTTGCGCGCGTGCGCCGAGACGGAAGCCCATTCTAAATGAAACGGCGGTGAGTGATATCGCGAGGGGAGCATTGTCTCCCCCCGCCTCGTAGTTGGCTGATTACCGGTTACCCGTATTGGGTCACCGGGGTTCCGGCGATGGCGGCCATGTTCAGTAGGCCACGTGCCGTGATCGATGGGCTGACGATGTGGGCGCGGTTGCCCATGCCCATCAGAATCGGGCCAACTTCAAGTGCACTGGCGCGCATTTTCAGGATGTTGCGCACGCCAGAGGCGGCATCTGCGTGGGCGAAAACCAACACGTTAGCGGCGCCTTGCATCCGTGTGCGGGGGAAGACGCGAGCGCGTAGGTCTGCGTCCAACGCGGTGTCGACGTTCATCTCACCCTCGTAGGTGAAGTCACGCGGGCGGCTGTCCAGAATCTCAATGGCTTCGCGCAAGCGCTTGCCCGAGCCTTGGTGATGGTTGCCAAATTGGCTTTGTGAGCAAAGTGCGATGTTGGGTTCCAAGCCAAAGCGACGCACGTGGCGGGCGGCGCCGATGGTGATGCGGGCGATGTCTTCGGGGCTGGGCAACTCGTGTACTTGGGTGTCGGCAATGAAAAGTGGCCCGTCTTCGAGGATCATCAGCGAGAGCGCACCATGGGGGGACAGGGATTTGTTGCCCAAGACCTGTGTGATGTAGTTCAGGTGCCAGCGGTATTCGCCAAAGGTGCCGCAGATCAGGCTGTCGGCCTCTTCGCGGTGCACCATGATTGATCCAATTGCAGTGGAGTTGGTGCGCATGATCGCCTTGGCGAGGTCCGGCGTGACGCCTTCGCGCTCCATCAACTCATGGTAGCTGTTCCAGTAGTCGTAGTAACGCGGGTCGTTTTCAGGGTTCACGATCTGGAAGTCCTGGCCGGGGCGGATGGAGAGGCCGGCGCGTTCACAACGAGCGTCGATCACTTCGGGACGGCCTATCAGGATCGGGGTTTCAGTGGTTTCTTCCAGAATCGCCTGTGCGGCGCGCAAGACACGTTCGTCTTCGCCTTCAGAGAACACAATCCGCCGCGCGGCTTTGCGCGCTGTTTCAAACACGGGGCGCATCAGGAGCGCGGATTTGAAGACCGATTGGTTGAGTTTGTGCACGTAGGCGTCGATGTCGCCGATGGGGCGGGTGGCGACGCCGCTGTCCATAGCGGCCTTGGCAACCGCTGCCGACACCACGCCGACCAGACGTGGGTCAAACGGTTTTGGGATCAGGTATTCTGCGCCGAAGGTGAGCTGTTCACCTTTGTAGGCAGCCGCTGCTTCGGCGGAGGTTGTTGCGCGGGCAAGTTCGGCAATGCCGTTCACGCAGGCCACGCACATTTCGTCGTTGATTTCGGTGGCGCCCACATCCAGCGCGCCGCGGAAGATGAAGGGGAAGCAGAGGACGTTGTTGACCTGGTTTGGGAAGTCAGAACGACCGGTGGCAATGATTGCGTCGGGGGCCACTTTACGGGCCAGCTCGGGCATGATTTCCGGGGTGGGGTTGGCGAGCGCAAAAATGATCGGTTGCGCGGTCATCTTCTCAACTAGGTCTGGCTTCAGCACGCCGGGGCCGGAGAGACCGAGGAACATGTCTGCTCCGTCGACAACTTCGTCGAGGGTGCGCAGATCGGTTTTCTGGGCAAATTCCGCTTTTTGAGGGTTCATGTCCTCTTCGCGGCCGTCATAAACGAGGCCATGGATGTCGCAGAGCCAGACGTTTTCGCGCTTCACTCCCAGCTTCAGCAGCATGTTGAGGCAGGCGATGCCCGCTGCGCCGCCGCCGGTGGAGACAATCTTGATGTCTTCGAATTTCTTACCCGCGACCTGAAGCGCATTGGTGGCCGCCGCGCCCACAACAATGGCAGTGCCATGTTGGTCGTCGTGGAATACTGGGATGTTCATGCGTTCGCGGCAGAGCTTTTCGACGACAAAGCAGTCCGGTGCTTTGATGTCTTCCAAGTTGATCGCGCCAAAGGTTGGCCCCATGGCACAGACGATGTCCGCAAGCTTTTCCGGGTCCGCTTCGTCCAGCTCAATGTCAAAACAGTCAATGTTGGCAAATTTCTTGAACAGAACCGCTTTGCCTTCCATCACCGGCTTGGATGCCAGCGCTCCGATGTTTCCGAGGCCAAGCACAGCGGAGCCGTTGGAGACTACCGCAACAAGGTTTTGACGCGCTGTATACAAGGCGGCATTCGCTGGGTCTTCTTTGATCTCAAGACAAGCTTCTGCCACACCTGGTGAGTAAGCGCGGGAGAGATCACGGCCGTTGGCCAGTGGCTTGGTGGCGCGGATCTCTAGTTTCCCTGGCTTTGGGTTGGCGTGATAAAACAGAGCGGCGTCGCGCAGAGATTGGTTGCGGTTGTCGGACATGGCGGACCTCATAGTGCGCGGGGCGCAGCGGCGGTTTGTGGGGTGGTTGAAATTTGGTTCAGCATTAAACTAGTTTTTCTTCTGTGGGAATGGGCAAATGTGCCTTGATGGAAAGCCTCTAATTTTCACCGTTGAATTTTTGACCATTTGGTTACATTCTCGGTAAATTCTGTCGTGAGGGCGCAGTGGGGAGTGGGAATGGAAGAGATTAGAGCGGAAGTACGGTTGCCAACGCAGGAACTGCGCGACGACATCCCCTATTACACCAAAGTGCTCAAAATGCGGATGGATATGATTTATCCGGCGGATGACCCGACGGTGGCGGTGTTTTCCGGTCATGGGTTACGGTTGCGCGTTGAGAAGGATGCAGCAGAAGCGCCAGGGTGTCTGCGGATTTTGACCGACGATCCCGATGGGTTTGCTGAAGGCGCGCGCGAATTGATCGCGCCAAATGGCACAAAGATAGAAATTGAAGAACTGAACCCGGAGCTGGTACTGCCGGAGGTGCAGCACTCTTTTGTCGTGCGACGCCTTGCGGATCAGGCACCTTGGGTGATTGGGCGTGCAGGGATGCACTACAGGGATTTGGTGCCGGACCGGTTGGGGGGCGCGATGATTGCCAGCCATATCCGTATTCCTGACGGTGGGCCTGTACCGGATATGGTGCATTATCACAAAGTGGGCTTTCAGCTGATCTTTTGCGTCAATGGATGGGTTGACGTTCTGTATGAAGATCAAGGGGGCATGCAGCGTCTTAATGCAGGCGATTGTTTTATCCAGCCGCCGGAAATTCGCCATCGTGTTTGCGAGGCAAGCGATGATCTGCAGGTAATTGAAATTGGTGTGCCAGCGGATCATGTGACTGAAATCGACCACGAGATGAAGCTTCCAACACGTCATGAACGGCCAGGCCGCGAATGGGACGGTCAGCGCTTTGTGCATAACTTGGCGGAGGGCGCGGAGTGGCGCGACTTCCGCTTGCCGGGCTTTACTTGCCGGGACACGTCTATTGCTGCCAACACCAAGAGTGTGGCGGGCGTACAAGTGATCCGTCTTGGAGAAGGCGCGCCGCAGTGGGCGCGTCATGACGCGGATATCCACTTTACCTTTGTGATGAAGGGCACGATGGTTCTGGAGGGTGAAGGGCGCGAGCCCTTTGCTTTGGAAGCCGGTGATGCCTTTGTAATCCCGCCCGGAATGAAAACCCTATACGCCAATCCAAGCGCGGACATCGAATTGCTCGAAGTCACGTTGCCGGGGGCGTTTAAGACGAAAGTGACAGAGACATGAGCTTGGAAAAATCGGCTTTTGCCGTGCGTGAAAACGCCTATGCGCCCTATTCAAATTTCAAGGTGGGCGCGGCGGTGCTTTCCGAGGGGGGCACAATTTACTCGGGCTGCAATGTAGAGAACATTGCCTATCCGGAAGGCACCTGCGCGGAAGCTGGCGCAATTGCGGCGATGGTGGCGGCTGGCGAGACAAAACTAACTGAAGTTTTTGTTGTGGCAGATAGCAAGCAGCCGGTGAGCCCTTGTGGAGGATGTCGCCAAAAACTGGCTGAGTTTGGGTCATCAGACACAAAAGTGACGCTGGCCAACTTGGATGGCGTGCGCGTGACCATGACCATGGCGGAATTGTTGCCTGGTGCGTTTGGAGCCGACCACATGGATGCCGACCATCAAGACCGCGATTAAAGAACAAGCAAATGGAGACCCGCATGGACGCACGGGCCATCATCGCGCAGTTGCGCAAAGGCGAAGACCCAAGTCGTGACGAGCTGGCCTGGTTTGCCAGGGGCTTGGCGGACGGCACGGTGAGCGATGCGCAGGCCGGTGCCTTTGCCATGGGCGTGTGTGTGCGTGGCTTGTCTGAGGAAGGACGCGTGGCGTTGACGCTGGCGATGCGGGACAGTGGTGACACGATGTCTTGGGATTTGCCGGGGCCTGCGCTCGACAAACACTCCACTGGTGGCGTTGGTGATTGTGTGAGCTTGGTGCTCGCTCCGGCCTTGGCGGCCTGTGGGGCTTATGTGCCGATGGTATCCGGTCGCGGGTTGGGGCACACTGGCGGAACTCTGGACAAGCTGGAGGCCATTCCCGGCTATCAGACCGGGTTGGATGAGGCGCAGTTTGACAAGGTGGTGCGCGAAGCGGGGGCGTCGATTGTCAGCGCAACCGCTGAAATCGCGCCTGCGGATAAGCGGCTATATGCGGTGCGCGATGTGACCGGGACGGTGGAAAGTCTGGACCTGATCACCGCGTCGATACTGTCCAAAAAACTGGCGGCGGGGCTGCATGGTTTGGTGCTGGACGTGAAAGTGGGCAGCGGCGCGTTTATGAAGACGCTGGAGGATGCTGAGGCCTTGGCGGACTCTTTGGTGAGCACAGCCAATTTGGCGGGCTGCCCAACAAGCGCGTTGATCTCGGATATGAGCCAACCTCTGGCACCGTCACTGGGCAATGCGCTGGAAGTGGCGGAATGCATGGAGGTGCTCTGCGGCACCAAAGGTGGACCATTGGCAGAGCTGAGTGTCTCGCTTGGGGGGGTGTTGTTGGCCAACGCCGGATTGGCGACTGATGCTGAGGCGGGTGTTGCCAAGATGTTTGACGTGCTGGCCAACGGACAAGCGGCAGAACGGTTTGGCAAGATGGTTTCTGCGCACGGTGGACCGATGCGGTTTGTAGAGGAGTGGCGCCGGTTCTTGCCCGAGGCCTCGGTGATCCGTGAGGTGAAAGCGCCGCGTGATGGCTTTGTGACTGCTATTGAGGGCGAAGCGCTAGGCCTCGCTGTTGTAGGCCTTGGCGGCGGGCGCATGGTGGAGAGCGACGTGATTGATATGGCGGTTGGCTTTTCCGAAGTGGTGCGGTTGGGCACAGCGGTCAAAGCCGGTGATCCGCTTTTGCGTGTGCATGCAAGTCGAGAAGACAAAGCGGACGCTGCCGCCGCGGCAGTGTTGGCGGCCATGGACATTGGCGATCAGATGCCCGATATGCCGCCGCTAATCCACGAAAGGAGCCGCTGATGGCACGTGCATTTCTGGTTGTGATGGACTCGGTTGGCATTGGTGGTGCGCCGGATGCGGCGCAGTTTTTCAACGAAGATCGCCCCGACACTGGTGCAAATACCTTGGCGCATATTGCGCAGGCTTGCGCTGACGGACGCGCTGAAGATGGGCGTAGTGGGCCGTTGAAGCTGCCCAATCTGGATGCCTTGGGTCTTGGCGCTGCCTGTCGATTGGCGTCGGGAGAGCCCACGCCGGGACTAGATGCGGAGCCACAAGGGGCTTGGGGCGCTGCGACGGAAGTCAGCCCGGGCAAAGATACGCCATCCGGCCACTGGGAATTGGCTGGCCTGCCGGTGCCCTGGGATTGGGGATACTTCCCCAAAAAAGAGCCGTGTTTTCCTGCTGACTTGACCAAATTGGTGTGTGAGCTGGCTGGCGTGGATGGCATTCTGGGGGATTGTCATGCTTCGGGCACCGTGGTCATCAACGATCTTGGCGCGGAGCACGTCAAAAGCGGCAAGCCAATTTGCTACACCTCTGCCGACAGCGTCTACCAGATTGCCGCGCATGAGGAGACCTTTGGTCTAGAGCGCTTGTTGAAGCTGTGTCAGGATCTTGCGCCAACTTTGCACAAAATGAAGATTGGCCGGGTGATTGCGCGGCCGTTTGTGGGGGATGCTGAGAATGGGTTCACCCGCACCACGAACCGCCGCGACTATGCGATTGCGCCGCCGGAGCCACCGTTGACCAATTGGGTGCAGGATGCCGGTGGCAAGGTGCATGGCGTTGGCAAAATTGGCGATATCTTCACGATGGCGGGCATTGATGATTGCACCAAAGGCGCGGATGCCAAGCTGATGCAGGATTTGCAAGGATTGGTGGAAATCGCCGAGGATGGTAGCCTGACCTTTGCAAATTTTGTAGAATTTGACAGTCTCTACGGCCATCGCCGGGACATTCCCGGGTATGCGCGGGCGTTGGAATGGTTTGACTTGGAAATCGGAAAGGTCCTTCAAAATTTGAGGGCGGATGATCTGTTGATCCTGACAGCGGATCACGGCAATGACCCAAGTTGGACCGGAACGGATCACACCCGTGAGCGCGTGCCAGTATTGGCCGCCGGTGTGGACGCAAAAAATGCCGGGATTGTGGATTTTATAGACGTGGCCGCCACGGTTGCTGCGCATTTGGGGATTACACCTCCCCGTGGAAGGAGTTTCTTATGAGCGTTGCTGACCTGCCAAAAGTTGAGCTGCACTTGCACCATGAAGGCGCTGCACCGCCCGCGTTTATCAAACAGCTGGCGCATGAAAAGAATGTCGATCTGAGTAAGATTTTTGACGACAATGGTGGCTACGCGTTCCGGGACTTCGTGCACTTCCTAAGTACCTACGAGGATGCGACTTCCGTGCTGACGGGGCCAGAAGAGTTTGCGCGATTAACCACCGCGATCCTGGAAGAAAGCGCCAAGAACGGCGTAGTTTACACCGAGAGCTTCATTAGTCCGGACTTCTGCGGCGGCGGTGACCTTGGTGCGTGGCGAGAATATCTCGCGGCGATTCAGGAAGCGGCCGACGCAGCGGAAGCCAAGCATGGGATCACGCTGCGTGGTGTGGCGACAGCGGTACGCCATTTCGGAGCGGACAAGTCCAAAACCACGGCGCATTGTGCGGCCGAAACAGCTGGCGATTTTGTGACCGGTTTTGGCATGGGCGGCGACGAAGGGCAGTTTTCGCAAGGCACGTTCTCCTATGCGTTTGATCAGGCCAAAGAAGCTGGCTTGCAACTGACCACTCATGCGGGTGAATTTGGCGGCCCGGAAAGCGTTTGGGATGCGATCAAAGACCTGAACGTAGAGCGCATTGGCCATGGTGTGCGCAGCATTGAAGACCCAGAACTGGTAAAAGAGTTGGTGGCGCGTCAGATCACGCTGGAAGTCTGCCCTGGCTCCAACGTTGTTTTAGGCCTGTTCCCTGATTTTTCCAGCCACCCCATTCAGAAGCTGCGGGACGCCGGGGTCAAGGTGACTGTGAGCACGGATGATCCGCCGTTTTTTCACACCACCATGCGCCGCGAATATGAAGAGCTAGCCAAGGCTTTCGGCTGGGATGAGAGTGATTTTCGGGCGCTCAACCAGACCGCGCTTGACGCAGCCTTCTGTGATGCCGATACCAAAGCAAAAGTAGCAAAGCGATTGGAGCAAGCCTGATGGATCATTTGACAGTTGTGGATCACCCGCTGGTACAGCACAAGCTGACAATCATGCGCGACCAAGCCACCTCGACTGGTGAGTTCCGTCGTTTGCTGCGTGAGATTAGCCAGTTGTTGGCCTATGAAATCACCCGCGAATTGCCGATGACCACTAAGAAAATCCGGACCCCGATGGTGGAGATGGATGCGCCGACTTTGGCGGGGCGTAAATTGGCGCTCGTGTCTATCTTGCGGGCAGGCAATGGCCTGCTGGACGGGATGCTTGAGCTGGTGCCGTCTGCGCGGGTCGGCTTTGTCGGTTTGTACCGCGACGAGGAAACGCTGGAGCCGGTTCAGTACTATTTTAAGGCGCCAAAAGAACTTGACGAACGGCTGGTGATTGCTGTCGACCCGATGCTGGCAACAGGGAACAGTTCAGCAGCTGCGATCGACCTCCTGAAAGAGCAAGGTGCAAAAAACATCCGGTTTCTGTGTTTGTTGGCTGCGCCTGAGGGGGTAGCGCGCATGAAGGAGGCTCATCCGGATGTGCCAATTGTAACCGCTGCACTGGACGAACACCTGAACGAAAAAGGCTATATCTTGCCTGGATTGGGTGATGCAGGCGACCGCATGTTTGGCACCCAATAGGTCAAATTTCGTGTTTTCAACAGTTTACTCAATATAAACAAACCGGCTAAGGTGCCTCTACATCTTGTGGGGGCACAATGAAACTGACCAGAGTTATTGCGATCGGCTTGATCGCGGGTTCCTTGGGCGTAAGTGCGGTTACTGCGCAGTCCATTAGTTCAAATGAATTGCCGGCGGAATTCCCGCCGAATGATTTTAAAGGTAAGCAGTTTGTTGACAGCCGCGGGTGTGTTTACATCCGAGCGGGGGTCGATGGGGCTACCACTTGGGTGCCGCGTGTGACGCGAGAGCGCAAAGTGATTTGTGGGTTCAAGCCTACGTTCCCCAATGCACAGACCAACACCAGCGCAGCTCCGAAGCTCGACAAAAATGTCGTGCAAATTCAGCCGGCGGCTTCGGAGGTGGGCGCACCTACAGTAGCGGCGGCGCCAAACGCCGTGGCTCCCGCGGCGGCCGCAACGACAACAGCGCGGACAACCGGCAGTGCCGCGACCGCCACAGCCAAGACGACGTCCCGGACAGTCAAGGTGCCAAAGCAGGCCAAAGGTGCGCCGCTTTACACCACACCAACGGCCGCGCGTCCGGCCACCACAACAACCAAAAAAACCACTGCGCGTACGGTTGCCCCTGCGGCCACCGCGGCTGCGCCGACGGTGATCCAGCCTGCGCCAGTAGTGCCAAAGACAACCACAACAACCGTGCGCCGGACTTCCAAACAGGTTCCGCGGGCCGCAGGTGTTGTCTCTCCCTGTCGCGAAGGGGTGACGTCTTGGAGGGGGTCCGCAGTTCGTTGTGGGCCGCAGGCGCTTTCCCCGGTAACATCAGGCTCTGGTCGCCCGACTGCACAGCCGCCACAAATGCGGTTTGATCAAAACAGTTCTCTGCGGCGCCCACCAGTCGGAACGGTTGTGCGCGTCAGAGACGTGGCACCGGACGTGCGAGTTGTGCCGCGTCACGTTTATGAAGCCAACAAACACACGCAGGTGGTTTCGATCGTGCCAGAAGGATATCGTCGGGCATTTGATGATGGTCGTTTGAACGAACGGCGTGCGGAGATGACCCTCGCGGGACAAGCGCAGATGGCGCAAATTTGGACGCAGACAACGCCTCACAAGCTGATCGAAACAGAAAATGAGACAGCCGAGACGGTGCCACCGGCGGCAACGACTTCAACGTCGTTGGCCACTGTTTCCACCAAGTCTGACGCTGCCACGAAATCGCTGCGTTTGGCTGGTACACCTTACGTCCAGATTGACACCTTCAGCGATCAGGCCAGCGCGCAGGCGACAGCCAAGCAGGTGAAACGTCTTGGGCTGCCGGTGCGGATCGGTAGGTACCAGCGTGATGGCGTGACCCGGCGCATGGTGCTTGCGGGACCGTTTCCCGATGCAGACAGCGCTATTGCTGCGCTCAGCCAATCTCAGGCCGCCGGATTTAGCCACGCTTTTGTGCGTCAGTAAATGTGATTGACGTGTGCGGCGGTTTCTAGCTGTCGCAGATGCCCTGCAGGGCCACCCAGTAGCGGTCAATCAGAATTGGTTCTGGCAGCTCTTCGGTAAACGGAGCCGCCTCAATTAAAGCAAGCGTGCTTTCTCCGGACGGGTCCCGTGCCAATGCATAGGGCTGTAACCTGACGCGCTTTTCCTCAAAGGCTTTGATCAAGGTTGCGTCCGCTGCCGCGGCAGGCGGGGTGCTGATCAGCAGTTCTATATGCCGGACCAATACGTCGTCCGGCAGAGTGCCTGAGGTTAACAGCCGCAGGCTGGAGCGGATGCCTCCGGTTTCTAGAACGCCCCGGAGTGGATCAGGCGACGCTGCCTGCGCCGCCACGATGTATCCAGCGGCCACATCCGGTTCTTCATGGTCCTCGATGGTGTCCCGCCCCAGAAGTACGATATTGCCCGGCAGGGCGATCGCTTCACGGAGGGCGTTTGGCAGAACAGAAATAGACCGCACTTGCAGGCGTTTTTGAAGGGCGTCTACAGCCGGCACGGCCAAAGGTGCGCTGCAAGGTTGGCCAGTCAGGCGGGATGCTAGTTGTTGCATGTCTTGGCCAATTGTTTGACGCGCTACATTGGGGACCACGCGCAAAGTGTGGTTTGCCAATGCATCAGGTAGCCAAAACGCCGCCAGACCTGCTATGGCCGCAGTGGTCAGCACCAGTACCGTTTTACGCAATCGGCCTGAGGTGTGTTGAGGTCGGGCAACAGCTTTACGTAGTTTCTCGATGGCTTCCACCAAATCATCGTGGGAGAGTTCGATTTCCAATGTTTCATCGGAGTCACCGTCTGGAAAAAAAACGGCTGGTGACTGACCCGGGTTAAGGCGGCGCACAGCAGGTAGCGACCAATGGGTGAGCGCGCGGTCCCGGCTGTCTTTGATGACAAGGGAGGCCTCACCGAGCGACACAATGACTTCACGCCGCTGCGCATTTGGTGTTTCGCGCCACAAGGCGGTGCCTTCCAATCTCTGGAATTTGTCTAGTGCGGTGCTCATTGGTGGGTGCTCAACCTCATTTTGCAAGAAACACTAGCATGGTGGCAAACAGGGGGGCAATCACATGGCAGTCATGAAAAAGGCCCGGAGCGATGTCCGGGCCTTGAATCCAGAGTTAAAATCAGCTGTTACAGGATCTTGATGCCGGCTGATTTGATGTCTGCAAGGAAGGCGTCCAAACCTTTGTCGGTCAGCGGGTGGTTGATCATGGATTTGATCACGCCGGGAGGCGCGGTCATCACGTCGGCACCAACCAGCGCACATTGGGTGGCGTGATTTACGGTGCGGATAGAGGCCGCGAGAATCTCGGTTTCAAAACCGTAGTTATCATAGATCTGACGGATATCAGCGATGAGGTCCATGCCATCGATATTGATGTCATCGAGGCGACCGATGAATGGGGAGATGAAAGTTGCGCCGGCCTTGGCTGCAAGCAGAGCCTGGTTGGCAGAGAAGCAGAGCGTCACGTTGACCTTGTGGCCATCATCCGTCAGCGCCTTGCAGGCTTTCAAACCATCCCAGGTCAGGGGCACTTTCACTGCGATATTGTCAGCAATCTCAACCAGCTTGCGGCCTTCGGCGATCATTTCGTCGGCGTCGGTGGCGGTCACTTCGGCGGAAACTGGACCGTCGACTAGGTCGCAAATTTCTTTGGTGACTTCGAGAATGTCACGGCCGGATTTTTTGATCAGAGATGGGTTGGTGGTCACGCCGTCGACCATACCGGTCGCGTTTAGCTCGGCAATGGCATCAATATCAGCGGTGTCTACGAAGAATTTCATGTCAGTTCCTCTCCTGTGCGTGCAGGTTTGAAAGTGCGGCGCTTGCAACTGCGGGATTGCGCTGCGGCTGTCTTGCCTTTACCCGATAGAGAGCCCCTCTGGAAGTGGGAATGCGCCGTGGAGCTGCATTTTCCGTTAGCGATAACGATTTTGGCGGGCCAAGGCGGTGTGAGGGACAGTTGAGCGAGACAGAGTTCTTTCCAGAAGGTGCGCTGATAGCGGTGCTGACCACGCAGCCGCTGGACCGCGTGTTGGACTATAAGGCGCCGGAGGGTGGGGTTTTTCTGGGGGCCTTTGTCGAGGTGCCGCTTGGGCCGCGCCGCGTGCTTGGGGTCGTTTGGGGGCCGGGTAAAGGCGACTACGACATCAACAAAATCCGTCCTGCTAACCGCGCCCTGGATGTCGCGCCGATGGGGGCGGACATGCGTGGGTTTTTGCAGCGCGCGGCGGATTATACGCTTACCCCCATGAACGCAATGTTGCGGTTGGCGACGCGTGCACCCGGGCTGTCGGACCCTCCGTCGATGCGCAAAGTCTATCGACGCGGAGAAGGCGAGCCTGATCGCCAAACCGATGCCCGGCGCCGCGTGCTGGAGACCTTGTCCGAATATGGTGAGCTGGCTTTCACTATGGGAGAGTTGTCGGAGATGGCTGGGGTGACCAACTCTGTCATCAAGGGATTGGTTAAACAGGGGGTGGTCCGTGAGGAGGCTGCTCCACTGGACACGCCGTTCTCTCGTTTGGACCCGGACTATGGCGGAAAAGAGCTTTCTGCGGATCAGGAAGCTGGTGCGGCAGAGCTACGGGCAGGTGTGCAAAGCGGGACTTATGGCACAACCTTGCTGCGGGGCGTGACCGGATCGGGTAAAACTGAGGTGTATCTAGAGGCGGTGGCGGAGTGTTTGCGTAAGGGACGGCAGGCGTTGGTGCTATTGCCAGAGATCGCTCTTACAGCGGAGTTTCTGACTCGTGTGGAGGCGCGGTTTGGCGCCAAGCCTGCGGAGTGGCACTCTGGCGTAACCATGACCGAGCGGCGGCGGACCTGGAAAATGGTTGGCGAAGGCGGCGCGCAGATGGTGATTGGCGCGCGATCGGCGTTGTTTTTGCCGTATCGCGACTTGGGTTTGATCATTGTCGATGAAGAACACGATACGTCGTACAAGCAGGAAGACGGGGTGTTGTATAACGCGCGGGACATGGCGGTGCTGCGGGCAGCACTGTGTCAGGCGCAAGTGATTTTGGCCTCTGCTACGCCAAGTCTGGAAAGCTGGGCCAATGCTGAGGCGGGCAAATATAAGAAACTTGAACTGACCAGTCGTTACGGGGCGTCTGTGCTGCCGGAGATGCGGGCGATTGACATGCGCGCGGAGAAGTTGCCTGCCAGTCGCTGGATTTCACCCAGTCTAAAAGCAGCGGTGGATGCGCGGATTGCCAAAGGGGAGCAAGCGCTACTGTTCATAAACCGCCGAGGCTATGCGCCAGTCACGATCTGTCGTGCATGTGGCCATCAGATTGGCTGTGATAACTGCGATGCACGGATGGTCGAACACCGCTTCCTTAAGCGCCTGCTGTGCCACCAGTGTGGCGAAACCAAGCCAATGCCGGAGGCCTGTCCGTCCTGTGAAGTAGAAGGCAAGCTGGCGCCGGTGGGCCCAGGGGTGGAACGCTTGGCGGAGGAGGCGCAGGAGTTGTGGCCAGATGCGCGGCAGGCGGTGCTAAGTTCGGATCTGTTTGGCTCGGCGCGTGCTTTGAAAGAGAGTATCCAGACAATTGCTGATGGCGGAGCCGACATCATTATTGGCACACAGTTGGTGGCGAAGGGGCACAATTTCCCCCTTTTGACATTGGTTGGTGTGATTGATGCGGACCTTGGTTTGCAGGGGTCGGACTTGCGTGCTGCGGAACGGACTTTTCAGCTGATGCGACAAGTTGCAGGCCGCGCAGGACGCTCCGAGCGGCCAGGCTTGGCGCTGTTGCAGACCTTTCAGCCCGAGCATCCGGTGATCCGTGCTATTCTGGCGGGTGACGAGGTCGGGTTTTGGCGTGCGGAAGCGGATGAGCGCCGCCATGCGGTGGTGCCGCCGTTTGGGCGCATGGCGGGAATTATCTTGTCTGGAAGCGATGTGGCGCAGGTGTTTGATCTGGGCAATGCTTTGGCGCGAAATGCGGGTGCTTTGCACGCCATCGGGGCTGAGGTCTATGGGCCGGCGCCAGCGCCAATTGCCCGTGTGCGCGGTCGTCATCGTGTTCGACTTTTGGTCAAGGCTGATAAATCAGCGCCATTGCAGGCCGCCTTGGCGCAATGGGTGGGGCAATTTCGCTTGAAAGGAGATTTGCGTCTCGCCGTGGATATTGATCCGCAGAGTTTTTATTGAGCCAGAAGTTTCATTTGATCCTAAACATCCCAGAGCACAAGGCAGCGCCTCGTTTCGGTGTTTCGGGCGCACAGACAAGCGTGCGAGAATACACGCCTGTCTGTGCGCCCTTTTGATCTCGCCTTTGCTCAACAATAGGCGTATTTGCTGCACATGTTCAGAAAAACACCTATTGATGACGCACATCTACTGCCCTGGTGGCGTCGCCCGATCACCCTGCTGTTTCTCATGGCGCTGGCCATGCCAATCGCCTTCAACACCTGGAGCGCGCTGCTCAACAATTTTGTGATTGAGGTGGCTGATTTTGATGGGTCCGACATTGGCCTGCTGCACACAGTGCGCGAGATCCCCGGATTTCTGGCAATTGGCGTGATTTTTTTGCTGCTGTTTATTCGCGAGCAAGTGTTGGGGCTTTTGTCATTGGCACTGCTAGGCGTCGCGACAGCGGTTACGGCTTATTTCCCCACGATGGGCGGAATCTTGATGATCACCCTGCTGAGCTCGATTGGCTTTCACTACTATGAGACAGTGAACCAATCGCTTCAGCTGCAATGGCTCGATAAGAAGCGTGCGCCTAAAATACTAGGCTGGCTTGTTGCGGCGGGATCTGCAGCCACCTTGCTGGCTTATGGTATCATCGTATTGGGCTGAAAGCGGTTCGATTGGGACTATGACGTGGTTTACCTCGCCGGCGGAGGAATTACCGCACTGATTGCGCTTTATTGTTTTGTGGCCTTCCCGCAGTTTGAAGGTCGCACTCCTCAGGCCCGGAAAATGGTGCTGAAAAAGCGCTATTGGCTCTATTATGCGATGCAGTTTATGGCGGGTGCACGGCGTCAGATTTTTGTGGTCTTTGCCGGTTTCATGATGGTGGAGCGGTTTGGCTTTGACGTGCATGAGATCACGGCGCTTTATCTGATCAACCTTGTTGCCAATATGATCATAGCCCCGATGATTGGCGAAGCAGTGTCGCGGTTTGGCGAGCGGCGAACATTGATTTTTGAGTACGCTGGGCTTGTGATAGTCTTCCTTGCCTATGGTGGTATCTATTTCTTTGGTTGGGGCATTGCGCTGGCGGCAACACTGTATGTCTTGGACCACCTGCTGTTCTCTTTGGCATTGGCGTTGAAGACCTACTTCCAGAAAATCGCGGATCCTGAAGATATGGCGCCGACGGCGGCTGTGGCCTTTACTATCAACCACATTGCGGCGGTTTTCCTGCCGGTGTTGCTGGGGTTGCTGTGGCTGGCCTCTCCCGGTGCAGTGTTTGTACTGGCAGCCGCTATGGCCGCAGTTTCGCTTGGATTGGCTTTCCTGATCCCGCGTCACCCGGAGAAAGGCAATGAAACGCGCCTGACCCGTTCGCTGGCCGCGGCCGCGGAGTAGTTTCGCGTTCCGCAGGCTTGACGGGGTCAAGGGGAGACCCTAGGCCCTGCGCAACCCAATAGGAGACAGACATGCCGACATTCACAGCACTTACCACTTTGATGGGCAAAGAGCAGGCCGAAGCACTGGGCGAAGCGATGGAGCGGCTGGTGCCTGAACCCACGGGTGTGGGTGTGTTTGAGGTCGAAGACGGTTCTGGCCTTTGGGAGATTGGTGGCTATTTTGTCGAGGCGCCTGACGAGGCAGGTTTGGCCGTGTTGGCTGCTGCGTTCAGCGCGAAGCCCTTTGTGGTGTCTGAGCTGCCGGAAACCGACTGGGTGGCGCATGTGAAGCGCGAGCTGGCGCCGGTTGAGGCGGGGCGGTTCTTTGTCTACGGCAGTCACGATGCGGACAAAATTCCAGAAGGTGCGGAGCCTCTGCTGATCGAAGCGGCGATGGCCTTTGGCACCGGGCACCATGGTACGACTTTGGGGTGTCTGAAGGCGCTGGACCGCGTGGCCAATGAGGGCTTTGTTGGGCAAAACGTGGCGGACATCGGCTGCGGCACAGCGGTGCTGGGCATGGGGGCAGCGCGGATTTGGCTAAACCCCGTGTTGGCGAGCGATATCGACGAGGTGGCAGTGGATGTGGCCAAAGCGAATGTCACGGCAAACGGTCTGGTAGGAAAGGTCATCTGTCTGGAGGCGGCTGGCTTCGGGCATCCTGACTTGGCGGCCAAGGCCCCTTATGATCTGGTGTTTGCCAACATCTTGAAGGCGCCACTGGTGGATCTGGCACCGGATATGGGCGCTAATATCGCCACAAACGGCCATGCGATCCTTTCCGGTATCCTGAACGAGCAAGCAGACGATGTGGTTGAGGCCTATGATGAAGCGGGTTTTGACGTACACACCCGCGAAGAGATTGGCGAGTGGACCACGCTGACGCTGACACGCCGCGCCTGACGCGGGCAACTCGCTAAACAGAAGCACGAAACGGGCGGCTGGCATCAGTCGCCTGTTTTTTTGTGCGTACAGTCGTATTTGTTTCTTCTTTTTAAACAGTTTCTGGTTTAGGTTGGGGTTGTTTCCACTTGTCCTGCGGAAGTACATAATTGAGGTCAGATTTGTCGATAATTTGCCTTATTTTCGGCTTTGCGCCTTAATTTCGCCACATTTCAGGACCAAATCTAGCCATGTTTGGTGGGGGCCAAACCTGAGTATTTGCCATGAGTGAATCTTACGCAGAATTTCATGATCGCCTTGCGCGGATCTATCGCAAGCAGGCGAAGACCGGTCGTGTTGCACGTGAATCTGTTGTGATCAATCGCAACGGTTACATGATTGTGAAAGGCGCAAGTCGCCGCCGGGGCATCCCTTGGGCGGGACTGTTCACCGTGGTGCTTTCTTTCTTTATGATCAAGGGCATCTTGATGTCGCAGTTTGGCCCTGACTTCTACTCGCAAGATGTTGTTCGGTTGAGCGGTGGCTCTAATGTGGAAAAGGCGGCAGCTTGGACCATGGCGCCAGACCCCGTGTCTCGTTGGATTGCGACGCAGATCAACACCAAGCTCTAACGTATCAAAGTTTACGTGGATCCCTCCAAGATCCCACACGGCCCCGGGTCTCTCTCCCCGGGGCCGTTTCTTATTTGTGGGCCGCAAAACAAAACCGCCGTCTCTAGGGGAGACGGCGGTTGGTGGCCATATGGGCCAAAGTCTTCGTGAGTGGTGGTGGTGCGCTCAGCGGATCGCGTAAATGTCGGAGCGAGACAAGCCAATGTCATCCAGCTCGCGGTCGCTGAGCATTACCAGGGCATTGCGTGTGCGGCGCTTTTCGTTCCAATCGACGAAGCGGGCAAGAAGCGCGAAGAAGGGCTGACCAATACGGCCAGCAGAGCCAGAGGTCGGCGTATGTTCGAAGGCGGCCATATCAGAAATCCTTTCTTTCAGTTGCTATGGACTGTGTTTTCGATTGGCCGCAGATAAGGTGCAAAATGTGCCCCAGCAAGCATCAAAACGGCATAGGTGGCATGCGGTTCTTGCATAGGTCGAAAATCGCGGAAACGCCTTATTAATAAGGTCGCTTTTGGTGCCGTGAAGGGTCGCATTTAGACCATCTTGGGCATGCGTCAGGCAGGTCGCCAAATCGTCGCACCTCCAAAAACTTTCTTCGCAATTTGCTTCAGGCTTGGTGTTTGTTCTTGTTTCGTGCTACTTCACGAAGAACAACAATAAAACAGAGCACAATGGGGCACGACATGCGCGTATTGGGAATCGATCCAGGATTGCGAAACATGGGTTGGGGTGTGATCGACGCAGACGGCAGCAGGATGAGTCATGTCGCCAATGGTATCTGTCATTCGGTTGGCCAGGATTTGGCGGAGCGACTATTGTCGCTGCATGAGCAGCTCACCGATGTGGTGGCGCGGTTCCTGCCGGATCATGCCGCGATTGAGCAGACGTTTGTAAACAAAGACGGGGCCGGAACGCTGAAGCTGGGGCAGGCGCGTGGGATCGCCTTGTTGGTGCCAGCGCAGGCCGGGCTGCACATAGGTGAATATGCACCAAACAAGGTGAAGAAAACGATTGTTGGAGTGGGCCACGCTGAGAAGCATCAGGTCGAGCATATGGTGAAATTGCAGCTTCCCGGTGTGAAAATCGCTGGTACGGATGCGGCGGATGCGCTGGCGATTGCAATGTGTCACGCGCATTATGCGCGCGCCGGAGCGGGCTATGCGGAAGCATTGAAGAGGGCGCAAGCATGATTGGTAAGATTTCTGGGCGGTTGGAGTATCGCAGTACCGACCACGTGCTGATCGACGTGCGGGGTGTGGGTTATGTCGTCTATTGCTCGGACCGGACATTGGCAGCTTTACCAAGCGTTGGTGAGCCGGTGGCGCTGTATACTGACCTGTTGGTGCGCGAGGATTTACTACAGCTATTTGGCTTCTCAAGTCTGTTGGAGAAGGAATGGCACCGCCTGTTGATGAGCGTACAGGGGATTGGCGCTAAGGCGAGTCTGGCCATCCTAGGCGCTTTAGGCGCGGACGGAGTTGGTCGAGCAGTGGCTCTCGGAGATGTCGCTGCAATCAAAGCTGCCAAAGGCGTTGGTCCTAAAACAGCGCAACGTGTCGTTATTGAACTGAAAGATAAGGCTCCTGAAGTTATGGCATTGGGCGGGACGCTTGGGGGAGTTATGGCGTCAGTATCCGGTGAAGAGGCAACCTCAGATAATGAGGTGATCGAAGATGTGGCTCGCACGCCGGTGAATACGGGCGGGGCTTCGGCCGCAGCAGGCGCGGCAGCGGCGGCCTCGATGAGTGTGCAGGCCGATGCGTTGTCTGCCTTGGGCAATCTCGGATATGGGCCCGCTGATGCGGCTGGCGCGGTGGCGCAAGCCGCAGGGGAAAATCCCGAAGCGGATACGTCAGAGTTGATCCGCGCGGCGCTTAAGTTGCTGGCTCCGAAAGGGTAAATGATGGATCAACCGGACCCCACATTGCGGCCAGAAGCGCGGCCTGAAGATGCGGATCGCGCGTTACGTCCACAAGAGCTACATGCCTTCATTGGACAGAAGGAGGCGCGCGCGAACCTACGGGTGTTTATTGAAAGTGCCCGACGTCGTGGCGAGGCAATGGATCACACGTTGTTTCATGGCCCGCCCGGTTTGGGGAAGACCACACTGGCTCAAATCATGGCGCGAGAACTGGGTGTGAACTTTCGTATGACTTCAGGCCCCGTGCTCGCTAAAGCCGGAGACCTTGCTGCAATCCTCACGAACCTTGAAACACGGGATGTTCTTTTTATCGATGAAATTCATCGCCTTAACCCAGCGGTAGAAGAGGTGCTCTATCCGGCGATGGAGGACTTTGAACTTGATCTGGTGATCGGGGAGGGACCGGCGGCGCGGACGGTTCGGATTGAATTGCAGCCCTTTACCTTGGTTGGGGCGACGACGCGGTTGGGTTTGTTGACCACGCCGCTTAGGGACCGGTTTGGCATCCCAACGCGGTTGCAGTTTTATACCGAGGATGAGCTTAACGAGATTGTCACGCGCAATGCCAATAAACTGGGTGTGCCTGCGCATGCTGGTGGCGCACGCGAGATTGCGCGGCGCTCGCGCGGGACGCCGCGGATTGCTGGGCGGCTTCTGCGTCGGGTGGTGGATTTTGCCCTGGTTGAAGGCGATGGTGTTATCACAAAAGCCCTTGCAGATGGTGCACTTACGCGGCTTGGGGTGGACAATCTTGGGCTTGATGGTGCGGATCGCCGCTACCTGCTTTTCATTGCTGAAAACTATGCTGGCGGGCCGGTTGGCATCGATACAATCAGTGCGGCGTTGAGCGAAAGCCGGGATGCGATTGAAGAGGTTATTGAGCCGTTTTTGTTGCAACAGGGGCTGATCCAACGGACGCCGCGAGGGAGGATGTTGGCGCAGAAGGCCTGGACACATCTGGGTCTCAGCGCGCCACGGCAACGGGACCAGAGCGATTTGTTTACCCCGCCAGGCAACGGCAAATAGGGCGTCGGTATGACGTCGGTATTGTGACTGTTTCGCGGAGGTGCGGTTTTGAGAGTGGAAAATGTAAACGCGCCGACAGTGATGCTGGGAAAGCAAGCTCCTGAAAGAGATGTGGACGCGTTGACCAAACAGGCGGCAGCAGTGTCTGACATTTATGCCGCGCGTTTTGGTATCAACCGGGATGCGACTTGGTATCTGGCCAAGCTGACCGAAGAGCTGGGCGAGATGCAGTCTGCCTATTTGGCGACGCAAGGGGCGCAACGGCGCGCGCCGTCTCAAGCGGAGGCGCGCCAGAACCTGATTGATGAAACAGCGGACCTGTTTGGCTTCCTGATGGTCTTTGCTGAGTGGCAAGACATCGATCTGGCTGCGGCCTTTGCGGCCAAATGGGGCCGTTACCTCTCCGATAAAGGTGAGTGAGGCAGCCCGACCTCGCGCTAGACGATGCAAAAGCGCGGGTATCCTGCGCGGCACTGCATATGATTCTGGGCTTGCCTTAGAGTGGGGGGCAGTTGGAGACAGGAAAATCTCGTGTCAGAATTGTGCCGTTTGCGCGCAATTTGAAGCAGTCAGGTTTTCTTAAAATGCTGTATGACACTTGAAGTGTTGAGCAAAGTTAAACAGGCGCGGCATGTACGGTTTTTTAGCGATATTTCATGGCCCAGTTATAGTCACACCAAACGTCTGATTTCATGTGATTTGTGAACCCTCAAGTCGAGTGTCATGCCGCGTCTTCCTCAAAGCTCATTGCGAAACTTGCCGCTGATTTTGCCCGTATTTGTACAGGAAAACACTCAATTTTTACTGGGTGTGGGCGGCTTAATGGCTTGGAAATAAAACTGAAACCGCCCGTTAAGGAAAACAGTTTTGGTTGGAACTCAAGAGTGAGCCGGTGGGAACCAAATCAAGATCAGCGCTCTTCTCTAACCAATGAAATGAACTTCTTGCGGGTATCAGAAAATGCTGAACACATCTATCAAAGCAATGCTGGCGGTTGGCGTTTTGGCGTCTGTTGCGGGCTGCAAAAGCACAATTGAGAGTTACATCGAAGACGAAATTGGCGATCGCCTGAATGAAATGGCAGGTGACCGATTGTATCTGGCGCATGGGGATACAACATTGAACGGCCAGGTCCGGACGGGTTCTGTGTCTACTGATGGCGGCGGCCTTGTAACCAGCACCTCTTTGGGCAGCCAACAGAACGGGTCCATCCCAATTGGTACCAACATTGGTGAAATGGAAACTCTGACCATGACCAATAGCAACGGTGCGACGCGTTTTGCCACTGCAGACGGTGATGAAATCAGCGACGGCATGGACGCGCTGGTGCTGACCAGTGAGTCGGCAAATGGTCGCAACCGCGGTTGGATGGGCAATGCCATTGCGCTCGACTTTGATCACCAGACCTTTGGCATGTGGGCGACAGGCGTCGGCACGTCTGATGGTAGCGTCAGCGTTGGCAGCTTTGGATCGCGCACGGCGTCTGCCAATGTGCCGACCAGCGGCACGGCAACGTATCAGGGCACCACGGTTGGGATGGCTGTGACAACGGACGGACGTGCGTTGGTTTCTGAATCCCAAATTGGTCTTACCACATCCGATTTTCCAACATCAATGTCGCAAGCACGAACACCTATGTGCGTAACCTGTCTGGCGGTGGTTCATGGCGTGGGCAACATTTGGATTTCGTCGGCACGGGTACAATTGATGGCAATGAGTTCTCAGCGAACATCAACGGAGTCATCCCCTTCAGCGCCACGAGCACCGGCACATTGGACGGCTCTTTCTATGGTGAAAACGCCGAGGAAGTTGGCGGTACGTTCCAGATGAACGGTGCGGTTGGAAACTACACGGGCGCGTTTGGCGCTGATTAACCCTATGCCTCTATAGCTGACCTCGTCGCGTTCCGAAAATACGGGGCGCGACACCCTGATTGTGGTGGCAGTATCGAGGTACCAGAATGGGCAACGTAGTAATCTTGAATTTTCGCGGCGCGTTAGCCGCGTTGGCACTTGCAATCGCGAGTGTGTTCTTTCCCTCGGATCAGGTTGAGGCCAACACCCCAACGGCGACCGTTGTGGAGATTGAACAGGCATTTGATTATGCCATGGCAGCATTGAATGCGGGGCAACCGCGAATTGCCATTCCGGTGCTGCAAGCCATCTTAGCCGATAATCCCAAACTTGTGCGCGTGCGGCTTGAATTGGCGCGGGCCTATTTTATGGCCGAACAATGGGCCAGATCACGCGAGGAGTTTTTCCGGGTTCTGTCCGGCGATTTGCCGGACCCAGTACGTGAGACAGTATTGGCTTTCATTCGCCAAATTGATGCGCGGCGCGGATTTGAATGGGATCTGTCACTTGGCTTTACCACAGCGGGGAATACGCGCTCTTATGACAGTGAGGACATTGATCTAGACGTCAATGGCGTGGTGTTGCCGTTTCAGTATGATCGTCCGGTTGAGCGCGTTCCGGCTTTGAAAGCCAATGGATCCATGAATTTTCGTCGTCAAATAGCTGGATTGAGCGGAACAAAGTCCAGCACAGTTGGTTTTGCAAGTTTCGGCTTTGATTTGTTGGAGGCGGAAGGACGGCAATATGACGATTTACAGCTGCGCAGTCGATTTGGCCTTCGGCTCTTGTCCGCTAAAACCACAGCATCGGTCGCAGCTTTTGCCAATACGCGCGTCCTTGCGGGAGACCACTACGAAGATGCCTTCGGCCTCGAAGTTCAGGGGGAACGGCGTAGTCTGATTGGGGGATCTGCCTACTGACGTCTGTCTTATGCCCGGATCGATAATCATGTCAGCAGTGGCTTGGATGGCAGTGAACTCAAAGGTCTGTTGGGATTTCGTCGGTCTGTTGGCGGGCGCGCCGTTTTGGGGACTGAAATTGCCTATGAACGTCGCAACACAGACACAGCCTCACTTGCCTGTCAGTCTTTGGAGTGGAGTGTGTATTCCACGATTGATGTACAGAAGGGTTGGACGTTGCGGCCACGGTTGTTTGTGCGCCAGAAAGATTTCCGTAACCCAAGTGCCGCGTTTCAGGCGGATCGCGATGAGATGATTTACGGTGGCAGCCTGCGGGTAGAGCGGTCCGATCTGTTTATCGCAGGGGCGTACACACCCTACTTTCAAATCGATGCGGAGCGGGGGCGTAGTGATATTGCGGCGTTCAGCTATCGCTCGGTTGGGGTGCAGTTTGGCGTGGAGCGCCGGTTCTGATCTGTGACAGAAGGGCAGACGTCAGGCCTGCGCCAATGATCAGGGTGAGGCCGAGCCATGTCATCGTGTCGGGTAGGTCGCCAAACACCAGCCATCCAAGCGCCACAGCGCTGACCAGTTGGAGGTAGACAAACGGCGCAAGTATGGCGGCTTCGGCGCGGGCATAGGCAAACAGCAGCAGGAAGTTGCCCCCCATGGACAGGATCGCACTGGTGGCGGTGAGGCCAGCCAGTGTTGGCGACATTGGCGGGATTTCTGTGAGGCAGAAGGGGGTCATCATCACGGCGGCCAAAAACAGCTGGGTGAAGAGCAGGCCGGTTGGGCGGGCGATGGGGGCGACCCAGCGTGACGCGGTCAGGAAGGCGCCGTAGAATAAGCCGGCAGCCAAGGCCCACAGCAGGCCGGGCGACATGTCAAAGCTGGGCCGGACCACAAGTAAGACGCCCAGAAAACCAAGGCCCATAAGGGCGCTGCGGGCGCGGGTAACGGTTTCATTCAGGAGCAGCACGGAGAGCAGGTAGGAAAACAATGGCCCGATGAAGAAGGCGGCAAAGACGTCGGCGAGTGGGGCGGTCTGCAGGGCGGTTTGGATGCAGGTGATGCCGCCAGTGAGCAAAGCCGCGCGCAGCCAGATGCGCCAATTGGTCAGCAGCCGCAGGGTGTCCGGGCGCAGAAGGGGGAGGGCAAGGAGGCTGCCGAGCACAAAGCGCGACCAGGCGACAAACAGCGGGCTGGTGCCAAAATCTTGTGTCATGAGTTTGCCAGCGGTGTCCCCGGCAGGGATCATCGACATGGCGGCAAACATCAGAAGGAAGATTTTCCACATGGGAGCGGCGTAACATGTTTGTTCTGAGACAAAAAGTCTGTGTATTGATGCGTGATTGAAAACAGAGAATTGCGGATCAGTGGGTTGAACGCGGCGGGCGCAAAAGGATAAAGTTTTAGCTATGACGAAGGTTTTTTCTCGCCGAGCGTTTTTGAGTTTGAGTGCTGCGTCGCTTGGTACGTCTGTTTTGGCAGATGCACCAACCCGGTCGTTACGGCCTGTTTTGCGCCCCGCGGGGATGAAGACGGGACCTGTCAAATCAGCGCCAGCAGCGGACGCTTTGATCCGCGAAAGTGGGCTGACCGGGAAGGTCAGTTTTGCAGTGGCGCGGATGGGCGATGGCGCGGTTCTGGAAGGGCATCAGGCCAGCAGTGGATTGTCTCCTGCCAGTGTCACGAAAGTTCTCACAGCTCTCTATGCCTTGGCATACCTCGGGCCAACCCATCGGTTTCAGACCAGTTTGGTGGCGGTGGGCAATATCTCCAACGGTGTTTTGCGCGGAGATCTTGTGCTGCGTGGTGGCGGCGATCCAACCTTAGACACGAATGGCCTGGCAGACTTGGCACGCACGTTGAAAGCTGCAGGGATTCGGGAGGTTACCGGTCAGTTTCTGGTTTGGGGCGGAGCGTTACCTTCGGTGAAGCGGATCGACAAGAAACAACCGGATCATGCGGGGTATAATCCGGCCGTGTCGGGCATCGCGCTGAATTACAATCGCGTGCATTTTGAATGGAAACGCGGGTCTAACGGCTATTCGGTCGCCATGGATGGGCGCAGCGACAAATACCGGCCAGAGGTCGAGGTGGCGCGCATGAAAATCGTGAACCGCAGCGTACCGGTATATACTTACACGTCGAAAGGTGGGCGGGATCATTGGACCGTCGCCAGTGGTGCGCTTGGCAAGGGCGGTGCGCGGTGGTTGCCGATGCGTGAACCCGAAGTCTACGCGGGGGAGGTGTTCCGCACCCTAGCACGGGCGCATGGGATTGCTCTGAAGGCTCCTAAAAGAACGCAAAACCCGCCGCGCGGTACGGTGTTGGCTCGTAAGCAAAGTCCGGCGTTGCGGGATATAATTAAAGGCATGCTCAAATACTCGACCAATATCACGGCGGAGATGGTGGGTATGGCGGCCAGTCAGGCTCGCGGGGTACAGCCGCAATCGGTGAAAGCATCGGCGGCAGCGATGAATACTTGGGCGACAGAAGCACTGGGTATGCGGCATGCCGCGCTGGTGGATCATTCCGGACTGGGAGAGGCTTCGCGCCTGCGCGCAGATGAAATGGCATTGATGCTGGCACAGGCTGGCCAGCACGCTGTGTTACGTCCTATCCTGAAAACGATTGCGTTGCGGGATGCCAACGGCAAGGTGAACAAGGCCCATCCTTTAAAGGTGCTTGCCAAGACCGGCACGCTGCATTTTGTCAGTGCATTGGCAGGGTATGTGAGAACACCGGATGGGCGGGAACTGGCATTTGCAATCTTTGGCGCGGATGTGTCGGCGCGCACCAGATTAATTGGGCCGGATCGCGAACGTCCCCAAGGGGCACGCACTTACAATGGGCGTGCCAAGAAACTGCAACAGAAACTAATCGAGCGGTGGGGCACTGTATACGGTGCTTAGTGAGCGGTTTTAGGTCGAGCTGTGTGCATCCAGCATGGGTGATCTAACTCTGGACGTCTTAGTTCTTGACGGGGCTTTGCGGCGTCGTTGATACTTTTTAAGGGGCTCGTGCCCACGCTCACGGCGTGATTGCTGACAATCCCATCACGCCGTGCTCGAAAATTTGTGCGGCAAGGTGTCGGTACCCAGTTGAGAAAAATATGAATTACGTTTTAACGCCCTAATTTGGGGGCCTCAAGTTGCGGGAAAAGACGTGGGGAAACGCCACAACACTAGGGCCTGTTGACGTTCAGGATTCCCAAATCATCTGACTTCTGATTCAAGTTTGCAAACAGAGGAGAGCAGCCTTGACCAGAAGAGTCCTAACCAATGCACAGTGGGCAATCATCGAACC
>Ga0189290_100113_pt1 | contig 63850 bp, 75 predicted proteins | sample UW140minimetaG_FD_130318 | JGI IMG/M metagenome (GOLD analysis project Ga0189290, IMG submission 130318) | Marine microbial communities from the Costa Rica Dome - UW140 mini metaG | ecosystem: Environmental > Aquatic > Marine > Oceanic > Photic zone | place: Costa Rica: the Eastern Pacific...
CAACTCGATGGTGGAAACGTTCTTCAAGACCATCAAGTCGGAGCTGATCTGGCAGGTCGCATGGCAATCCCGCAAGCAGGCCGAAAACGCCGTCGCCCAATACATCGACGGGTTCTATAACCCTGTCAGGCGCCATTCATCGCTCGGCTTCCAGAGCCCCATCGCCTTCGAGCGAAACGCCCGGGAAATGAGCTAAACGCTCTCCACAAAAACCGGGCAAGTCCAGACATGCGCAGTTGGGCCAAGAGCGCAGATCCGTAGGTGTCGTGTCGCGGGCAGCTTCCGTCTCCTGACGACGAAGGAGAAACCTACCGAGAATTCATTCGTTGTCTCTTGGAAGGGTACGCTCAGTCGGAGACAGAGCAATGCGTATGTTAATGGTCGGCACTGTGGCTCTGCTGGCAGGAATAGCGCCCGCCCTCGCGGTTCATGGCGATCATACAGTCGAACAATGGCATGAGGCCCGGTACATTTGTAAAATGGGCGAGGACCACGACGGCATTCGCGTGATCGAACCAGAGCGTGGTGCCATCTGCCATGCGCTTCATCAGTTAAGTCTCGTCCTGCTGAAAGACGATTATTGCTGGAGCCAATCGGAGCAGGAGTGGGGTGCGGTCAAGCAGGAGGAGAGGACCTGCCTCCCATCACGATAAGGGGCGGACAGATAGCAACCTGCGCTCCGGTAAAAAAGAGGCCCGCATGTGCGGGCCTCTTTTCCTCGCGCTCATGGGAGATGAACGGTAATTACTGAGCCTGCTAACGATCGCATCGGCGAGAGGCTGGGATGCACTCTTTGCCGTGCATGACTTGTCACCTTTGTCGTTTGAACTCGCGATGACATTGACTTCGACATCGCAAATCGTCGTGGCTACGTTGATCGGCACCTGTACCGTCGCCGGAATCGCGATGTTGGTGTCGTCAATCAGGTTTTTCAGCGCGGTCACGTCCGCCTGTCTGGCATCAAAACTACGAGACCTTTGCCGCCGCCGACATCAACTTTGTTGTTTGCGGCGTTTGTGAAGTTGCCCTGCGCGAATGCCGTGCCGCCGAGGGCGAACGCGAACGTGGCGAGTTGCTGTGGTCTTGAACATCTTACTGTCCTCCTGGTCTGTCCCATTCGGAACAGCAAACGGAAGGCGAACCAGTTCCTCCCGGCCATGTCACCACGCCGCCAAATGGCCCATTCTCATGTGTGGGGCAGGAACGTATGGCAGAGGAAGCAGCCGGGGCCTCGCGGGTGCATCAGCGCCTTCTCTTCTTCGCTTGCTGACCTGCGAGCGCTACCAGGCTTTCTCGAACGCCTCAGCTATATCGCCACTGAGCTAAAGGCGACGGCAATTGCGTTCATATTGGCTTGGTGGTGACAACAGCGGAACAGGTATTGCCCTCTTGTTGAAGCCGACTGGTCTGGCGGCAACCATGTAGCTCGGCAGCGCGTTATTCGGCCGGTCGCGACATTATCAGCTGAGGCTGCTTTTCGCGATGCCATCTCCAAAGGGAGGATTACTCGTGAACAAGCTATTGATGACGACTGCCGCCACTCTGGTCGCGCTGAGTGCGACCGCCTACGCGGAAAACATGATCGACACGACCGATGTGAAGGTCGAGGGCAAAACTGCGACCTTCGCCAAGGTATCCTCGGACAGCGGCGGCTATCTCGTCCTGCATGAGGTTAAAGACGGTGCGCCAGTGGTACCTGGCTCAATCGGCCATGTTGCCATTCCAGCAGGCGAAAGCATGGATGTCTCGGTCGAAGCCGACGTGGATCTTGCGGCGGGCACCGAGTACATGGCCATGCTGCACGACGAGACCAATGGCAACGACACCTATGATTTCGGTGAGGGCTCTACCGATGTCGACACCCCAACCATGGCTGACGGCAAGCCTGTAGTGACACCGTTTACCGCTATGGCCTCAATGGATAGCTCGGGTGGCGCGTCCGCCATGACAGATATGGGTGCCGGAGCGGACTCAAAAATGTCTGGCTCCGGTGCTGCGACCAATGGAGAGGGCACGACCCCTTCAGGAGGCGTGGTGCCGGGTCAAACGCCGAAGTGACGCTCCTTATGTGAGCAGACAACACAACCGACCGTCCCTTATATGAGGGGCGGTCACTCAATTCGCGTGACCTGAAAGTCGCGGAGCTTGGATGCCGGTCAGCCATGCAACTCACGGGCCATTCACCCGGCGGTTAGAGCCTTCAAGCTGTTACGACCGGAGTCGCTCGCTGGAGGTTGGTCCGGTTGCGGCCCGGTGATCAAGTACACAACCATGGCAGCAATCATGCAGGCCGAAAACACCGCAACCATGAGGGCGCGGGTAATCAGTCGCACAAGCTTGGGTGCTCTCTTCTGACGCGGACGCCGTTCGTACCCTATTTTCTCTGCTTTCAACTTATTAGCCTTCCCAATAGCTGTTCCGCAGTAGCAAGCTCCATGAAACAGTCGGGCTCTCATCACCGTTCAAGCGCCTACAGATGCCGGTCGCCCGCTGGGGGCCGCGAGATCGCAGAGATCTGCTTCGGATATTGTAAACTCACGCGACTGCCGCGGATCGAAGCTTTCGCGATGGATGAGTTTGCACGAGGTCAATCATTCTGCCGCCATGCCAAAGGTCTGATCTGACGGCGTCGGGGCGGGGCGCTCGGAAAAGAGTGCACCTCTTATGAGATCCTCCCGAAGATCGTCCTTTTGTTTCGAGATCGCACCCGGGATTAGGAATGCATCAAGCAAAAACCATGAGCCGGCTACAATCAGCAAGATCAAGCCGACGCCGTAGGGGAGGGTCGCCCAACCGAGAAGAGGCCCATCAGCGTGAACGCGCTTCCTGTCCGCCCGATATAGAACCGGTGCGCTCCGAGGCTCCCGCCTAGGAGCCACAACAGATATGCTACGCCGACGGACTTCGCCTCACTCATTGCCTTTTGCTCAATCAGCATCCGCTCTCGATCTGACAAGCCTGCGACGTTCGTCATGCACGTTCTCTTCCACGAGTGCCCGATCAGGCGGATTAGCCCTCTTGGCGATGAACCTTCGATGAACGGAACGGGCGACGAATCCGAAGCTCCTCAAGCAGTCGAACCAAACCCGGATCTGGCTAGCGGGGCGCGCCGGTGCATCCTTTTCGCTCGTCGTCAGTTTGCCGAGCGGAAACAAACAAGGAGAACGCCAATGGCTACCGAACTCTCGATCCTCGAGACTCTGACCGATACCGCAGTCGACAGCGCCCTCGGCTACGAAACCGCATCCGAGAAAGCTGATAACGCCGGGTTGAAACAGACACTCCGGGAGCAGGCGGAGAAGCGCCGCGACACCGTTCGCATGCTGAATGCCGAGATCGTGAGACTGGGTGGCGAACCCCGAGAGAGTGGCAGCACAATGGGCGCTGCCCACCGTGCCTTTACCAGCCTGGCTGATGCCTTCGAAGACAGCAACGAAGCAGCGGTTGAACGAGTGGAGGAAGGCGAGGACTACATCGAGAAGAAATTCCATGCAGCCTTGGACGGTCAGGATCTCACGGCCGAAACGCGAGCTGTAGTGCAGCGTGCGCATGATGAGATCAGCAAGGGTGAACGAATTTCCGATACCCTGAAGAGACAGTTTTCCTAAGCTGCATAAGGTACGCGGCTCGGCGGTTCTCTACGGGGGACCCGTCGAGCCGGTCCACTCCGTTGCATGCGGTTATCGGCGGTGTATTCACCAGCGCGAATGAGTTCGCATTGATCGCGCCAGTCCTGTTGTCCCTGACGTTGAGCATCATCTGAAGGGAATCGTCTTGGCTGCAGAATACCTTGTTAAAGAATGCTCCCCATACCGCTGCGCGTGGTGGAAGAACGGGCTTCGTAAGCTTCGACCGAACCCCTGAAGCCTCGGTGATCAAAATCGTCACCGTCGCCTGCCTTCCAGTTCCTCCGCGCTCGGTTGAGTTTCGGAATTCCCATCCTTGGCGTATTCGCGATCCAGCACCTCGACAGTCGCCGTTGCTGTAAGGCCATGAAAGACTGTTGAAGCGAAGATCGTGAACGCGACAAGTGCCCAGAGCGGCCCTTCATCGACAAACTCAACGTGCGTGGACGCATACGCCAAGTAATAGAGCGACCCGATGCCGCGCACGCCATAGGTCGCGACCACGGCTTTCGCCCTCAGGCTTAGAGGGGTTCCGATGAGCCCGAGCATTCCGGTCACGGGCCTGATCACCAGAATCAGGCCAAACCCGATTACGGTGTGGCTCCAGTCAAGGTGAGGCCAAAGCGACGGCATGACGCTGCCGAGGAGCACCAGCAGAATAGCGGTGATGGCATGTTCTATCGAACTCGCGAAGGCATGTAGCTGCTTGTGGAACTGATGCCGCGCCTCAGCCCGCCGGCACACGACGCCGGCAATGAAAGCCGCGATAAATCCATAGCCTTCGGCAAGTTCCACGACCCCGTAAGCAAGGAACACCCCGGCAAGGGCGAGCACCCCGGGGCCTGAGGGAGCGATCGTGTTCCAGGCGGGGACAGCAATCAGAATGCGTCCGAGCAGCCACCCAATGACAATGCCGAGCCCGGTCCCGACGAGAATACGATAGAGGACATCCCAGGCAATCCACTCGGTAAGCCAGAGGGCAGGGTTCGCGCCTTGTGAGGCGATGTGGAGCGCCAGATAGACGAAGGGAAACGCAAGGCCGTCGTTCAGTCCGGCTTCGGTAGTCAGCGCGAACCGGACTGGATGCTCCTTTCCCTCAAGCGGTGGGCCAATTTGAAGGTCTCCAGCCAGAACAGGATCCGTTGGCGCCAGCACCGCCCCGAGAAGGATTGCCCCACCGAGAGTCATCCCTGCGACGCTCCAGCCGAGAAACGCAACCGCTGCAATTGTTAGAGGCATTGTTATCGCGAGGAGTCTGATCGTTGGTCGCCAAAGCCGCAGACCACCCAGATCGTCAATCCGCAGCCCGGTAGCGAAGAGAACAACTATCACCACCAGCTCGGCCGCGATTTCCCAGATGGCCGGGTTCTTCGTTGGGTCTATTCCAACAACGATTCCAGGGAATAGAAGCGAACCCACCATGCCGCAGGCCATGAGGAGCGCCGTCGCTGCGGGTGGTCGTCGTACAAAAAGGTGGGGCAGCCAATACGAGACCAGAAGGCTCGCGCCCAAGGCGACAAGCAGGATGTGGTAGGCATCGAAACCAAACTTGGCTTCTTCCATGGCATGTTCCTGGACTGAGTTGGACGCCTGGGGTGTCGGCTTGTGATTGGTAATGGCAGCATCGAGCCGAGTGTCGCCATTGGCCCCGCCCATATGTCAGGGGAGGGAGTCTGGAATACGGCCGGGCTTTCTCATCAGTCGCGGACGGGATCGAACGGGGTGGTTTCGGAGGGATCGCGAAACTGCTTCGTTTCCCTGCAATATGCTCCAGCTTCCGGAAAATTGTCCCGAGCCCTTCGAGGCTTTCACCGGCGACATCGAAACGGATGTGCTGACGCAGCTAGTTGCCGTCCGAAGAAAGTGTCGCCTTGACGAGGCGTGGTCAGTCGCAGGCTCCGCAAGGCAATTTCGCGACCGAATTGAGGCTCGCCATCCGCGGAAGGAACGAAAACGCTCGCAACATCAAGCAGTAAACTCTAGAGCCTTTGCCACATTGATGAACGCCAGATAAACGATTGAAAAATATCGACTATCCCCAATCCGCGAGGCGGAACTGGTTCGCCACTCCCTTTGTTTATCGACCCGAACAGCGCGTCTGAACCGACACGGCTGTGATCAGAAAAACGGGAGACGAACAATGAAACTCAACACCCTTCTCGTGGCCAGTACCGCTACCATCCTCGCAATGTCGGCCATCCCTGCCTCCGCGCAGACCGCGGTCTCGGCGACGACCGACCTCAATGTTCGCGCCGGTCCTGGCCCTACCTATGAAATCGTCGGCGTAATCGGCAATGAGGATACCGCTACGCTGGAAGGCTGCACAGACAGCGGTTCGTGGTGCCGGGTCACTGTCGATGGCACGTCGGGGTGGGCTTACAGCCAGTATCTGACAGCGGATGCGGGCGGCGAGACGGTGGTCGTCACTGAGCGCCGGACGGAATACCCGGTCGTTACCTATGAGGACGAAGGCGGGGCTGGCGAAGTGGCCGGTGCGGCGACAGGAGCCGTCGCGGGTGCACTTGTCGGCGGGCCAATCGGCGCGGCAGTCGGCGGTGCTGCTGGCCTGGTTGCCGGCGCTGCGCTGAATCCGCCGGACGAGCGCATCGAGTATGTCCGGTCGAACCCCGTGGATCCGGTCTATCTGGAAGGCGAGGCCGTCGTCGGCGCGCAGGTGCCCGAGACGGTGGAGCTGCAGACGATCCCGGATTACGACTACCGGTACGTCTACGTGAACGGCCAGCCGGTTCTGGTTGACCCGAACAATCGTCAGGTCGTGTACGTCGTCCGATAGATGTCGGCTGGCCGATGGGCGCTTTCCAGCGTCCGTCGGCCTCTTGTTACTGCCCAACAGCCCGGTTGTTCCCGAAAGGGGCAACCGGGTTTTCGCTTGTCCATGCGAGCGTGTCGATACTGGAGGCCGCCGCCACTCCGGCGGAATTCGGCCGCTTCGGTAGCGGCTGGAGGTAGGAGCCCTAGAGGCCTGTTCGTACACTGGGAGACAGAGAGGCAACGGAGAATTTAGCCGATTCCGCCACGGTCAGTCGTCCGGCGATCCGAATTCCGAGCGCACAGCGGGAACCCCTTCGCTCATGGGCAGTTGAGTAGCCGAAGAAGACAATGGCCAATTATTACGTTTGGTCGGCTAACAACTTGGCTCGAACATATGTCCGGTAATGATCGCGGTAGGCAAGCGGCGGGGCCGTCTGAGATACCAGTAGCCGGCTGGAAGGAAATTCTGTGGCGGGTCTACGCTGAGATAAGCGACGATCGCGTTATGCTGGTTGCGGCGGGTGTTACATACTACCTACTGCTTGCGATGGTGCCTGCATTATCAGCCTTTGTGTCAGTCTTCGGCTTGTTTGCCGATCCCTCGACCATCCAGCAGCAAGCCACAAACCTCGCGGCGGTCGTTCCGGGGGGAGGGATGCAGATTATTGGTGATCAGTTGGAGCGGCTGGCGCAGCAGGACAGCGCTACGCTTGGCTTTACGTTCGTCATTTCGCTGCTTGTCGCTCTTTGGAGTGCGAACGCTGGAATGAAGTCTCTCTTCGAGGCAATGAACGTTGCCTACGACGAGCCCGAAACCCGGGGATTTTTCAAGCTTACGTTGATCTCCCTTGGGTTTACGATCGCTGCTGTCGGCGCAGGTGTCCTTTTCCTTGGTGTTGTTCTTGTCGTCCCTGTCATCCTCAACGCCATAGGGCTGGGCCAAGGTGTGGAATGGCTAATTAGAATCGGCAGCTATGTCGGCATGGCCATTCTGGTCTCTCTCGGAATTGCCGCCCTCTATCGATGGGGTCCCAGCCGGGAATCCGCCCAGTGGAAATGGATCAGTCCCGGGGTTCTTCTGACGATGGTCCTCGTCGTCATCACCTCCGTGCTGTTCTCCTGGTATGCCGCGAATTTCGGTTCGTACAACGCGACATACGGTTCGCTCGGCGCTTTGATCGGCTTCATGACGTGGATTTGGCTTTCCACCACGATCCTGATCGTCGGCGGAGAACTGAATTCGGAAATGGAGCACCAGACCGCAAGGGATTCAACGACGGGAGAACCTCGTACGATGGGTATGCGGGGTGCGAAATTTGCAGACCACGTAGCCGGTAGCGGCGGCTCGCGCCGTGCATCCGACGAGGATGATTTCGCGTCTGCAGCTGCCCCGAACCGGATCCGCCGGGACCATCCGAACGCCCGGAAGCGAGTGTCCTGGGGGACGTTAGCTTTTGCTCTGCCCGCAACGCTGGTTCTGGCTGCCATGCAGCGACGGGACAATCGCCGATGATCGATGAGGATCGAATGCCGGCACCGTGCTCCACCAATCCCACCAACGAAAAGGCCGCCCCATGAACAGCATCATCTACGTCATCGGACTGATCGTCGTCGTCCTCGTCGTCCTGTCTCTCCTTGGCATCAGCTGAAAGGTTTGAACCTATGACCTCCGATAATCCATCAACCCCGTCGAAAACTGGGACCCGTCAAGCCCAGGATGATCTCGACCAGACGAGAGATCGCGTTCGGACCGAAGCCCAGTCGGCGAAAGATGAAGCTCGCAATGCCGCAGACAGCATTCGCGACGCGGCGTCCGATCTTTCAGGGAAGGCCCGTGCCCGGGCTCGGGAAGAGGGTGAAAAAGGGAAAGAGCAAGCCGCGGGCAGTCTCGACGACTTCGCTGCAGCTGTTCGCAAGGCATCTGACGAGTTGGGAGAGCGCGATCAGTCGATGGCGTCGAGCCTGGTTCGCGAAGTTGCCGGCGGGCTCGAGCAGGCTTCCCGAACCATTCACGGCAAGGATATTGGCGAGATTACGCAGTCGGTGGCTCGTTTCGCACGGGAGCGGCCTGCGACATTCCTGGTCGGCGCGGCGCTCGCTGGACTGGCGTTAGGCCGTTTCGCTCGTTCATCAGGCGAGCACGACCAACGCGATTACGCCGGTGGCGAAGGAAGGGACGAAGGCAGCCGTGACATGGCCTCTGCTGACCGTTCCAACTCCCCCGCCGGTAGTCGAGTACCTGCTGGTTATCGCCCCTCCTATTCGGACCAGCCGCGGCCGACGGAAGGCGCGTTCCCAAAAGATCGTGACCCTGTCACAGGAACCGCCCGTGGTGTCGGGGCAGCTCCAAGTATTCCGGCGCGCCCGGCGGGAGAGACGTCCTCAGCGTCAAGGGCTACTGCCGCTTCGCCCCTGAGCCCATCCACAAACACCACGTCTTCCCATCCTAGCGCTAAAGGGGAAAATCATGAGCGTTGATCCCAACGATCCGCAGTCGCGTTCGGAGACACGAACGACAGCAGAGCCGCGCTCGCTGCCCGACCTTGTCGTGCATGCGCTTCGCGAGACGAGTGAACTCGTTCAGACTGAGACGCGCCTCATCCGGTCAGAAATGTCGGACAAGATCACCCAGATCGAGGCGGGCGGCGGACTGATAACGGCGGGTGCAATCTGCCTTCTTGTTTCCCTGATTACGCTGACCGCGGCGCTTGTCACTGCGATCTCGAAAATCGGCGATCCGGACATCGGACCAGGCTGGGCCGCACTGATCGTTGGAGTAGCTCTCGCAGCGGTTGGTGCGGTGCTGCTTATGAAAGGGAAGAAGGAACTCGCCCCCGGCAGCCTCATGCCGTCCCGTACAACCAGGCAGCTGGGCAAGGATGCAAAGCTTGCCAAGGAGCAAACCCGATGAGCAGCGATACCGATCGGCTGGAAAGAGAAGCCGAAACTCACCGTTCCAATCTGGACTCGACGTTCGATGCCATCAGGGATCGTCTGTCGGTCGGGCAGATCGTTGACGAGTTTTCCGGATACCTCAAGGAAGGCCAAGGCGCGGATACGGTCAAGAATCTGGGTCGCCAGGTTCGGGATAACCCGTTGGCACTTGGCTTGGTCGGAGCGGGTCTGGCCTGGCTTCTCCTCGGTGAAGGGACACGGGCGAAAACGCACGAAGCTTCCGATCGCTTGGCTCGCTGGCGAGAGGACCGCGAGTACGATCGGTTCGACGAGGCCTTTCCGGCAGACGATCGACGGTACGCGGAGAGAACCGAAGCGGGTCGTACCTCCTTCGGCAGTTCGGGGGCAGGCGGTGGATCGTCGTCTGCGTCCACTTCGGCAACTTCGGGGGCCAGTAGCTCTGGAATGGGCGATCGGCTCTCCCGAGCGGTCGGATACGCGGGCGAGGCAAGTTCGAATGCTGCTTCCAGTGTATCGGATACCGCGAAGGGCTTGGGCCGCTCCGTTTCCGACGCAACGGGTTCAGCGGCAGACGCGACAACCCGTGGCATGCATGACGCCCGTGATGCGATGAGTTCTGCGGGATCGGCCACCATGGAGAGCGCTCGTCGTACGGGGGGGCAAGCGTATCGCGCCGGTTCGCGAGCACAGCGCAACGTCGCAGACCTTATTCACGACGAACCGCTTGTATTCGGAGCTGTTGCCCTTGCGATTGGTGCGGCGGTAGGGGCGATGCTTCCGGCCACCCGTCAGGAAGATGAATGGATGGGCGAGGCGCGAGACCACGTCCGGGATGAGGTTTTCGAACAGGGCCGCGACACGCTGCATAAGGCCGAGCACGTTGCAGGTAAGGCTTATGAAGCAGCGAGCGAGACTGCGGAAGACAAAGGCCTGAAGCCAGAGACGAATGACGCGGGTTCGCAAACCGTGGCGCAGAAGGTCTCGGGCGTAGCCGAAGCCGCTGGCGGGAAAGCTAGGGAAGAAGCAAAGCGAGAGGGGCTTCTGTAAAAAAGTCGGCGACCTCGGCAGGTGTCGAGCTTGTCGAGGTCGCGAGTTGTGGTGTCGCCGCCGCCACCTGCGTTCGTCGATTGGTCGATCGATATCTTATCTTGATCGAATCGGCCGAATATTATCTTCCATGCACTCCTCTCGGGCGATGGGTCTGGAATTCAAGCCTCGCATGATTGATATTCTTGGAGCGACACTCCAACAATCGCCCGGGACGGCTCTCGATTTCGTCGTTCTCGCGCAGTCTGCTTCTTTGCGACTGCGTCAAGCGGACCAAGCAGCCAAGATTACAACGGTCTGAAGACCGCGACGGTCATGATCGAGGCCGTGGTGTCCTGACGAGGATCAGCGAACCGAGAATACCGCTTCTGGCCGACGGCTTCTCGTATTCGTGTGTCCTAACATGACCGGTATGCCTCTACGCGAAGCCTCTTGGACCAAGTGCCGCTCAACGCGGGTTGTCATCGCTTGTCCAGCGCCGCCCATCCTCGTCATGATGCGGCGGGCAGCATCACCCAAACACAGGCTCATTCCGCTCCGATACGACCGCTCAATTTCAATCTGGACCGCTTCTTTCAACTTATCATGCATCCCAAACCCTCCTCTGGATCGGAAACATGATGCAGCTTACCTCGTCGCGTATGCGGCGAGGTGTCGAATTATTTAGGCAGGACCAGAAATCCGGGGCGGACGGTGGCGACCCCCATCTTGCCGAGAGCGAGTGATCAAGCTCGTGGACATCGAGCCGGTCATTTCGTTCAGAACAGTGTTGACGATGATAGCAAAGCTCACTTCCGTGAGCGCGGCTCAGCCTACGTGCAATCTTCCTCGCTTCAAGCCCTCTGATTTCATGCGTCGGGATGTGCAAACCGGCACAAGGTCGGCGGCGTCGAACTCAGGCTAACTGCCCGGAGAAAAGAAAGTGAGACGAAGTCCGCCCTCGTCATCCGGCACCTTGCGGTTTGACGATCGCCTTCTGTCCTTGCCAAAACTCTGTGAGCCACTAAGTCGGTGTCAATCGACTGCGACGCTTCACGAATAACATAATTTACCTATATCTGACAGATAGAAACAATCGGGCGATGAAGCACAAAGTACTAATCGTTGAAGATGAGATTTTCGCCGCTCTAGACCTCCAGAACACGATCGAAGACCTTGGCCATGAGGTGGTCGGTCTCGCTGCTGATGGGGGAGCCGCGTATCATCTTGCCGAGTTGGCTGAAGTGGCTTTTGTTGATCTCTATCTGCGTGATGGTCTGACCGGACCTGAAATCGGCCGACGGCTTGCCGGTGAATTTGGCTTGAAGGTGATCTATCTCACAGCCAATCCCGATTTAGTGCAGGCCGGTGTAGCAGGCACGATCGGCGTTCTTTCGAAACCGCACTCCGACCGGACTCTGGAAGAAACCCTAACGTTCATTGGATTGCCAGCTGCAGAGCGTTCGTTAGCCGACGCTCCTCGTGGGTTGAAGCTTTTCGTCTGATACGGACGCGAATTGACGTTCATCGGGATAGAGAACTGGTAGGCAGAGCGATCTCGCATCGAAGACCAGTACGGTTCCAGCCATAATCGATCGAGCCTCCCAGTTGCGACTCGACAGCCAGTACGGTCACCGTTGACCCGAAACCCTTGCGGGATGGGGCCTCGTCCAGCGTTGGGCCTCCGGTTTCATTCCATTCGATCAATGCTTGGTTGCCTTCGCTTCGGGTCGTCACCTCGATCCGACCATCGCCAGTCGATAGTGCGCCGTATTTGGCTGCGTTCGTTGCGAGTTCATGGAAAAGCAGCGCCAACGGAGTTGCTGCCCTATCGTCGACGAGGAAGTCATCGCCTGTGATGTCAAGCGGCAATTCGCGATCTGCTGCGTAGGGCTCTAGGAGCGTCCCGATTAATCTGTGCAGGCCAGCGGGTGAGGTCCCTTCAAAACTCTTGCCACTAACCCGCACTAAATTGTGAGCACGGCCAAGCGCGGCAACCCTAGATCGCAGTTGCGCAGCAAACTCTTTCGCCTCGGGATGGACGCGTGCCGAAAGATTTATGATCCCTGCGACGACCGAGAAGATGTTTTTGATCCTATGGCTTAGTTCTTGGGCCAGAACGTCTCGTTCTGCCAAGGCGCGGCGATCTTCGGTGATGTCCATCACGGTCCCGATAAGACGCGGCCGGTCATGTTCGTCCAAAAGACAGCGGCCGGCTATGGCGATCCATCGCTCACCTGATGCCAGATCGCGGCGGATGGGAAAATCGACATCAAGATCTACGAAATCGGTGATTGTGGCTGAGAGGCTTTCGCTCACCATCGACTGATAGTCGCAATGAATCAGAGGGAGGATATCTTTCTCGAAAGCGGCTTGTGCCGTCGTCAAGTTTCCAACGGCGTACTGTATCCGCTCGTCGAATTCGACGATGTCAGACGCGATATCATACTCCCAGACGCCGATACCGCCGGCATCCAACGCAAGATCGAGCCGGATTTTGGTGTTCCGTAGATGGTCACTGTCGAGGCGGTTCTGATGAATGTCGGTGCACGTGCCGAACCAGCGTACAATTTCACCGGATGGGTTTCGAATCGGCAGGGCGCGGCCGAGCACCCAGCGGTAATCCCCGGAGCGATGGCGCAGGCGGTATTCGATCTCGTAGGGTTCGCCGGTCGCAAGGGAATGGCTCCACCGCGCCCAGGCCCGGCTCTGATCGTCGGGATGAAATACGTTACTCCAACCTTTGCCGTCGGTGGAGCCGTAGGGCATGCCGGTGAACTCGTACCAGCGGTCGTTGTAATAATCGTGATAGCCGTCGGGTAGGGTTCGCCAGATCATCTGGTCGATCGAATTCGCGACTGCGACAACTTCCGCCTTGCTCACTCGCAGTTCTTCAAGACGATCTCGCATCTCGAACTGCTTTTGCCTCGAGCGAACAGCGGAAGCGACCGCGCTGAGAAGGGATGCCCTTCCGAGCGGTCTTTCCAGAACGACGCTGTTTGTAGCAAGATCGAACAACTGAAGTCGTGTCGCTTCTGGGGCCGGAGTGCGCCCAGAGCGTTTCGCAGTCAAAAGCACGAAAGGAATATCCGACCAGGATGGCTGGAGGGTCAACGACTCCTTCAATGTGGAAAGGCCAGCAGTGAGCGCTTCCTCAGTCAAGAGGATAGCGCTAACATCATCATTCAGCAGCGCGGAGACGGTCATAAGATCGGGGCAAACGACGACTTCGTAGATGTCGGTCAGCTGCGCTGCGATTTTCTCAGCATCGCGGCCGTAAGGTGCAGAAACAAGGACACGCAATCCCTTAGTAGCGGACTTGTGGCCCATTCAGCGATCTTCCATCAATGGAGCCTGCGAACCAACATACTCCGGCGTGCCCGTCAGGACGCCCCTAAACTCCGCCAAAGCTTCGCCGACACGGACACCTCCAGCATCAATCCGAAGCTCGCGGATGGCATCTTCGTGCATGCCCCCACGGTTTTTGAGGACTGAGATAGCCTTCCGGATACGCCCCTTTGCTTCGAAGAACCGCAGGAGGAGGACAGCATCGGCGACATAGGAAATGTTGAGATTGGTCGCCATCGAGCCGACCAGACCGTGCTGAGGATTGATCAGAAAGGTCACCACGCCCTGCTGACTGAGATAGGATAGCAGCTCATGCATCTGCAGGATGAGCTGCTGTTCCTGCGGCATGGCCGCCATGTAGCCGTTCAAACTGTCAATGACGATCATCCGAGTGCCGCGTTCTTCGACCTGCTGGCGAACGCGGTAGGCAAACTCACCCGGTGAGATCTCAGCCGGATCTATCTGCTGGATGACCAAGCAGCCGTCCTCGATATGTTTCTTCAGATTCATGCCGAAGGCCTGCGCCCGCGCCAGCAGCGTTCCGATCCGCTCATCGAACTCATAGACAGTGCAGGGTTCGCCCCGCCGACAGGCCGCATCGAGATACTGGAGCGCGATCGTCGTCTTTCCACTCCCGGCAGGGCCCGTTACGAGCGTGCTGCTTCCGCGCAGCGGACCACCGCCAAGCAGATCGTCGAGCGCTGGCACGCCGCTCGGGGTGACGTCGTCGCTGAATTCGACATGGTGTCCTGCAGCGATCAGGCGAGGGTAGATATCAAGTCCGCCCATGCGGATATTGAGATCGTGAAATCCCGCCATGAAATCTACACCGCGCAGTTTTTGCACCTGTAGTCTTCGACGCGCTGCACCGAAATCCAGCGTCAAGCGTCCCAGTGTGATGACGCCGTGTGCCAGGCTGTGCAGATGAGCGTCGCGCCCATCGGCGGAGCCCGACATGTCGTCCACCAGAATGACGGTGATGTCACGCCCGGCGAAAAATTGCTTCAGCGCGAGTACCTGGCGCCGATAACGGAGAGGATCCTGAGCCAGCAGCCGCATTTCCGAGAGGCTATCGAATACGACCCGCCGCGGACGGACCCGCTCGACTTCGTTCTGGATGAGCTTGATGGTCTCACTGAGTTCCATCTCCCATGGATGGAAAATGCTCTGATCCTGACCTTCGCCGAACACGTCGGCGGCAGCACTCATCTCGAAAACGTTGAATGCGTCAAGATCCCAACCATGCGAAGCGGCAACAACCGCCAGCTCTTCGCGGGTCTCTGACAAGGTGATGTACAGGGCCCGTTCGTTAAGCCGGGCAGCTTCGCGCAGAAATTGCAGTGCGAGCGTTGTTTTGCCGGAGCCGGGAGTGCCTTCCAGAAGATACAACCGATGGGCGGGCAGTCCGCCTTTCAGGATCGTATCAAGCCCTCGATTTCCTGTAGAGACGACACTTGGCTGGTCCATCGGTTCTCCTCGTGCAGCGGTTATCCGACGGCGTGCCGCGACGGAGTTGTATTTCGCCAATCGCAAAATGGCCAGAGGGCGGAGAAATCGCAATTAGCGTTGTGTATCAATGTGGTTATAGGTGGTGTGGCGTCACCGAAAGATCGACCGACCATGTCGGCGAGCGTCAAGATTCCGTTTCCTGACGAACCAAGCGCGCAGGGCGCGGAGTCTCGCCGTTGCCTGGAGCCGGCCATCCCTCCCGCTGACGTCCACGGTGCCCGTCGTTCTCATCAGTCTGATCGTGGAGAAGCAGAACCTGTGTGTCGTAAGGCATGTCGATACCGGCTTCATCGAGTGCGAGCTTCACCGCGAACAGGACCTCAGAACGGACCTTGACGACATCAGCCCGAGCCGAACTGCACCACCAGCGGATCCTGAGGGTGACGGTGGAAGCCGCAAGATCCCAGACAAGAACCTCGGATTTTGGATCGCTCTCAATGCCAGGGAGCTTCGCGATGGCGCCGAGTATTGTGTCCATGGCAATCTGGATGTCGTCGCCATACCCTATGCCGAGATCGTACTGATGCCGATTGACTGGGTGCGCCGTGTTGACGGTCACCGCGTTTGTATAGACCTGTGCGTTCGGTACGATGACCCGTCGTTTGTCGTACGTAGTGATGATCGTCGCTCGGGATTCAATGCGGTCGACCGTGCCCTCATAACTGTCGACGATGATTTGGTCGCCAACCTGAAAGGGTTGGCGAATGAGCAGGAGCAGGCCGGCAAGCCAGTTTTGCAGGATGTCCTGGAAAGCGAAGCCGATCGCCACCGAGCCGACACCCAACCCGGCCAGGAGATCGCCCGGCTTCAGCGACGGAACAACGATCGTCAGTCCCAGAAGAACGCCGAACAGGATCGCGATCCATTTGAGGAAAGAACCCAGGACATCGCCCAGATTCTGCCGGTTGTGCCGAACCGCCCAGGAACGAAAGGTTCGTGAGATCGCCCAGCCGACGACATAGGCGATGGCGATGACGATCAGGCCGACGACGATGTTCGGCAACAGCCTCTGGAACCCGACGATCCAGGCTTCGACCCGTCCGAGAGGAATGGACGCGTCGAAGTCTACGGCCTGGTCCAACGTCTGCGGTGGCGCAGTCTGAGCAAGCGCGGCGAATGTAGCACTCAACGCAGCACAGACGACTGCGATGAAGACGAAGATGCGGTTGATCATGCAGGAGCGGTCCGACATTGGTGGCTCGAAGATCGGGCAACACCTTTGGAAGTGCAGGGACATAGGATAACGCTGAATCTTTGCCAGTCAGAGAGCAGCTCATCCAAATATGGATCCGCGGCCAGAAGGAGGGAGCGTGGACGCTAACAACAAATTGGTATGAACAATCACCGCTTCGACAGCCCTGACGCTGAGGCCCAGTATTAAGATCAGATGACCGGGAGGCAGGCAGCCGAATACGCCACTTAAAGCCTTGTGATCCACGTCAACCAAGATCAGCCCGGTTCGTGTGCCGAGCAGCGAAGGCGAGGGCAGGGCGTGTCGGGAATTTTCGGGTGAGGGTGAGCGTCATGGACCTCACTCCAACCTATAACGTCGCAGTGAGCACCGCCTTACCAGAGGACATCCTACTCTGGCAGCCGGCGGAATGGGGTGGCCCGGCAATTCCGGCTTCCGCTCCACTGCCGGGCCTTATCACGGTCTCGGAGGCAGGCCCTGGAGGACGGCGACCGCGATCCTCGTCTTCCACCATACATCGTCAAAGGCGCGAATACGGCGAAACAGCGGATACAAAACCCACCTGGCGGACCATTTACGACAGGGGCATTGCCGTGGCGCTGCTGCTGCACCATACGCTCTTGATTTCGGCTCTTGACGTGTATCTTGTGGGCGAGTCGATTTACAAAAAACGGCAGCGCTCACGCCCCTCCACATGGCGCTGCCGCTCCACATCGCGGCTCATTTGTTCTCCCACCGCGACTAAGTCTTTGTAACACAATGTGAGGACTGTCGTCGTGCCAATTTCAGGTCCGTCCCGACAGCCTTTATATGCTGGTAGCCCAGACTCACAATTTTGGATGAGATTGTTGTCCGTGTTGTGAGGGACGATGCCTGCGGCGATCTCGCCAAAAATACCCTGGCGCGTCAGCACGACGTGCCAGGTTCTACCGTGCAGACGACCGGCACCCGCGTCATGCAAATGACGCTGAACGATAAGGTCGCTTCGTCGTCCGAGCGGAGATTGGAACGGGTCCCCCACATCTCACAAGCAGAAGAGCGCACCGATCTTGCAATAAATTTATTTGTCGGTTCCGTGAACGGGCGGCGGATGCGAGGCGGGGCCGCTCGTTTGCACTTGTGAAGGATCCCGGTACACGTCGGTAGCTGCGCAAAGCGCTTGAAGCTCAAGCTCCAAAGGCTCGACCTTCACGCTCGGCAATATCCCTTGTTCATCGCCGCCGGAAGGCATCGCCGACCTTGCTTAGAACCGACCCAACATACGCCCGCGTAAGATCGAATGGACTTGGTATGGTGAGAGCGCGCAGCCTTGACGCAAGGGCTTTTGCCGTCAGCGTGCCGTGATAGTGGCAGTCACAAAAGAGGTCGTGAGCTGCTCCATCCGACAAATCGAAAAACGCCATCGCGTCGCCCAAAGATTCACCGACCAAACCGTCATGACGCAGGATGGGGTCGGCGAAGGCAACGGTCATTGGAGAATTTTCGTGGGAGACGAGGCGGCGCTCCTGACGAGATAAGTGTTCAATACGTTCGAGTGCGAAAACGCTGCCCTCGTGTCGCTCGAGCAAGTCAGCCCATCGCAGCAATCTCTCATTCCTGGTCATTGCCGTGGGAAGGAATGCCTCTGCGGCATTCTCAACCTCGTAGGGTGCCAAGTGCTTCATGATAGCCTCCACGAAAGCACGTGTTTCGGATGGAACGCTACGCCAGGGAATAATCCTTCTGAGAATAACACCGTTTGTATTGATGTGAAGGAAAATTGTTGGTGGCCAGGCCCGGCTTGAAGCCGAAAGGCAGTGACGATCACGAGAGCGAGGGCGACGACTGCCCTTGCAGCTTTCGTGCGATCTGAGACAATTCACTGAACACTGACGGAGAGACGGTTAGGCGATGGCATGACAGGAGAGATCATACAGATCGGCCACTGGGAGAAACCGACATCAGCGCCGACGGAATATCGCTGGTCTTGCGACTTGCAGGTTTGGAACACGGATACTGGCGTGATCGGACTGGTGACCGGCAGCGAGACCCGTGATGGTGAGGAGCTTGGCGATCGGCTCCGTCGCATTGCGGACGAACTGGATCAGCTTGCGTTCTTTTTGACGCAGCAAGCTGAAGAGACATTGCCGTCGCGTGACGGTGTCTGTTTGGCGAAGGTCGCGATCTTCGAGTCTTCGCGGGTGCAGATTCAGATGCACAAGGAGAAGATCCCATCGGAGCGCCAGGAGGAGTGGCTGCGGGAGCGCCTCGACCACGCCAAAGGGCTGGTGGGATCATAATCGACATCAGGCTCGATGGTCGGGCGGAATAGAGAGGCCCGCATCAGTAGGCGGCGATCTGGCTAGGGAGTAGGCGCAGACTAACGCTTCTGTACGGTCGTCTGCTCTGATCTCACTAGTTCCTCCGTAGGCTTCTGAGAAACGTTGCCAGCATCACCAACCCGATGGTTGCAATGCCGAGCTTCAACGCTGCCCGATCAGTTTGCGTAACAACGATCAGTCTGCGGTTCGAAGAACGGCCGGAGAAGCGGCCCCGAGCGCTGGAGTGACCAGAGACCGGCGCGAAAAGATTGGCTGGCGCAGCCAGGTTCTTGCGCTCTCGGGTGAGTTGGCCACTGTAGCCCTTGCGCGCCAGAAAGCGATCGAGAAGGCCCGGAGCGATCATGTTGCCGAAGATCGCTCGGATACTCGGATAGCCGATCCAAGCTTCACGGGTCCCGCTCTCGGCCGCCCTAAAAATTGCCTTCGCGACAGTCTCTGGCTGGAAGATAGGCGGAACTGGTTGCGCCCGCCACGGTGTCTTGTTCAGCGACCAGTCGAATTGAGGTGTGTTCACCGCCGGCAGCTGGCAGACGACAACGCGAACATCAAGGCCATCATGGATAATCTCGGATCGCAAGGAATCAGAAAAAGCCCGGATTGCCGCCTTGGCCGCGCAATAGGGCGCCTGCAGCGGGACCGAGCGGTAGCCGAGAGCAGAACCGATATTGACGATGGTGCCATGCCCGTGCCGCCGCATGCGCTTCAGTGCAGAGAGCATGCCATGGACCTGGCCGTGGTAGGTGACATCGGTGGCGCGGCGTACCTCCTCCGCCGTCAGGTCGGCTACCGGCGAGAAGACCGTCGCCATCGCGACGTTGACCCAAGTGTCGATCGGTCCGAGTTCGGTTTCGGCTCGGGATGCCGCATCTTCCACCGCCGCTGCATCGGCGACGTCCGTCGGAATTGCTACAGCCCGCCGCCCGGTTGCTTCTATCTCGGCGGCAAGATCATTGAGGCGTTCGCTGCTACGCGAGAGCAGGCCGACGTCATAGCCGTTCCGGGCGAATTCCAGCGCGACGGCGCGACCGACACCTGCTCCCGCACCTGTAATCACAGCAACCTTTGGCATGAGCGACCCCACGAATGTCCTTCGTAACGTTCCTGCTGCAGCTAACTCTCAGAATTGCACCGAGCCAGCCACCACGGGTAACGTGTGCAGCCGGAAGCCGACGTCCATCCGGAGGGCGATAAATACTGCGCGGATGGTACGCCGTGCGCGTTGGTCGGAGTCTGGACCACAGGGGACCCTATGCTGAATCTTTGGTACAAGAATGCCGTCATCTACTGCGTGGACGTAGACGCATTCCTCGACTCCGATGGCGACGGAGTAGGCGACTTTCAGGGCCTCGCCGATCGCCTCGACCACATCGAGGCACTCGGGGCGACCTGCATCTGGCTCTTGCCATTCTACCCCACGCCTGACCGCGACAACGGCTACGACATAACAGATTACTACGGCGTCGATCCTCGGCTCGGCAATCTCGGGCACTTCGTCGAGTTCGCCAACGCGGCACGGGACCGGGGACTGAAGGTGATCGTCGATCTGGTGGTCAACCATACCTCAATCGATCATCCCTGGTTTCAGGCGAGCCGGGCGGGCCACCCTGTCTATCGCGACTGGTACCTGTGGAGCGAAGAGAAGCCGAAGGATGCCGACGAAGGGGTGATATTTCCCGGTGTCCAAGAATCCACCTGGACTTTCGACCAAAAGCGCAAGGCGTACTACTTCCACCGATTCTACAAGCACCAGGCCGACCTGAATATCGCCAATCCAGCGGTGCGGGAGGAGATCCAGCGTGTCATGGGCTTCTGGTTGGAGCTCGGGGTCTCGGGCTTCAGGATCGACGCCGTTCCGTTCATCATCGAGGACCTGAAGAAGCCCGGTGACGGTCTATCGCCGTTCGACTACCTGACCGAGATGCGTCAGTTCCTCTCCTGGCGGCGAGCCGAGGCAATTCTCCTGGCCGAGGCCAACATCCCGATGAAGAAGGCTCAGGACTATTTCGGCAACGGCGACAGGCTCAATCTCATTTTCAACTTTCCGCTCAATCAGAAGCTGTTCTTGGCGTTGGCCCGCGGTGACGGCGAACCGTTGCGACTATTGCTTCGGGACTTGCCTGATCTTCCAGTAATCGGTCAGTGGGCGACCTTCCTGCGCAATCATGACGAGATCGACCTCGGGCGACTCTCCACCGAGGAGCGGGAGGAGGTCTTCACTGCATTCGGACCGGACAAGTCGATGCAGATCTACGACCGGGGCATCCGTCGACGACTTGCGCCGATGCTCGGGGGCGACGAGCGGAGGATCACGATGGCGATCAGCCTGATGCTGGCACTGCCGGGCACGCCGGTAATCTGGTATGGCGATGAGATAGGAATGGGCGATAATCTCGATCTCCCCGAGCGCAAGGCGGTCCGCACACCCATGCAGTGGACAAGCGGTCCGAATGGTGGCTTCTCGACGGCGCCTGCAGAGGACTGTGTGCGTCAGCCCGTCGGCGATGGCCCATTCTCGTACGCCCATGTCCATGCCAACGGTCAGAGGATCGATAGAGAAAGTCTATTCTCAATAGCCCAGCGGCTAATTCGGGCGCGACGCGGTGCAACGGAGATTGGCTGGGGTGACTGTCGCGTCGTCGACACCGGCGAGACGTCAGTCGTAGCGCTCGTCTCGACATGGCGCGGAGGCAGAGTGCTGACGCTGCACAATTTAGCCGACCGGCCCGTGACAATCGACTGCACGAAGATCATCGGCGACGCGAAAGCTTCGTCCCTGCTGAATGCGGGCATCGACATCAGTCGATCGGAAGGCGAAACGACGCTGCGCCTTGCAGCCTTTGGGTACGATTGGCTCCGCCTCGGATGATAGCCGTTTCCCATTGGTGCATACCATCATCTAACTTCTCCAAGCCAAGCTCGTAGATAAGGCGTTTTCCGCTCATCCGATGCGAAGTTGGCAACAAACGTCTTTTGCCCGATGAACGGCATGACGGATTAGAGGAGCCGTCGCCCCATATTGCGATATCCGAGGTACGGTCGTTGACGTGCAAAGCGATATGATCGGGCTGTAGCGTCTCAACGCTGTCGTAGGCGTGCTCGTCCAACTCGATCCGGAAGAACTCGTCGAGAACGAGACCGTTGAATCCGGAGCCTCATAGGAGGAGCCGACTATTCCTACTGCACGGTAGGATCGTTCCATCCAGCGAGTTTGCAACGTTCGAGAACGTTGCGGGCCGTGGTTGCATCGCCGCCGCGGCGGATGCGAGCCTGAGCCTTCAAGCATTGCGAGTTTAGATGAGCCGTTCGAAGCTCAATCTCGAATGCCGTCCCTTTCTTTTCGGCCGTCTTTCCGATCAGATTCGGCCCCACGAAAAATCCTGACGAGACGACAATGGTCACGCAGATTAATCCGGCGATTGCTTTCATCCGGCGGATCTCCATTTGTTGCGGACCACACTCGCCATTCTTCTCTCCGCCAAGCTAAGATACCGGCGAACAGGTGGGATGTTAACAGAAGAACCTTTTGCCAAGCCGATGAGCGAGCGATTTGTTTTACGAGTTATCGGGCCGGCGGCAATCGCTGCAATGTGTTCCGTTTTCATTGGCAGACCGCGAGCGGTTTCGGTCGTTCTCAATGGGAGGTGGCGCTATATTGAATAGGCCCTCGAGCGTGCGGGACAGCATCTTGCCATGGGCATCGGGCGCTGCTCGGTGATCGCCCATTCATGGACGCTGTCGCCGGAGCGGAGGAGAAGGCCTCTGTGACGATGGTGGATATCGAGATCGGTTGGCCAAACGCCCCGTCGGGACGACACGGCAGCATCGCAGTGTGGACATGGAACGCCGCCGGGCCTGACCGCCGCTCGTATTCCCCCACCGCGACCATCCGCTCGTAATATAACGACCGGCCTGTGACGCCTACGACTACATTCATCGAATGGAAAGAGTGCGGCGGCTCGGCAAGAAGCGTCGGAAAGTGCACCATTGCCGAGCCTGATCGCGGTCGGGCCAAGGACCCAGAACGATCACCATCAGCGATAGCATAACGTCGCTCCGAAACGGAAGGCTGTCCGGCAGCGTCCTGTAAGGGCGTAAGGCGCAGCCGGGCCTTATCGCAGCAGTGGGCTGGCTCTGCCGCCTGACAACGACAGCTTACCATCAGGCGACTCCAAGGCGCGTACAATTGTAAGTTTTGCCGCAAGCGATCCGACAGCGTCGCATCGCGGACAAAGCTGCCGGATCCGAATGCGGCGCGTCTCAAAAACACCACGACCGAACAGCGGTACAATGCTCAAGATGTTCGATTGACGGCGGCCCGGCAGCAGGGGATCCTTGCAGGGTTGCTCCCGGGCCTGTTGCGTTCGAGAGGGTAACCCGCCGCAACTATGAAATAATATCATTCCTCGACGCGCATGCCACGACCAATTCCGTGGATGGCTGACCATCGAACGTCCTGCGGTTCTGACAGCCAGCACCGTTGATCTTGCGCATTGCGGCGACCGCACCGAAGACTGGCAGATGGCCCTTGCTGACGCCTTGGCAGTTTCCGAGCGGGGGGACGCAGGACATTCCTGGTCTGGACGGGGCTGGAACGCCCGGTGGCTCTGTGAGCCGGATGGGCACGACTGGAGATTACGCTCCAGTAGGCGGTGATGGCGCTACAATGTCGCTTTCGTCGGACTCGTCATAATCCCGCGAAGGGCCGCCGCTGCGCCGCTCGCTTTCTACCCGCTTCACATGTTCAGTTTCCGTCTCGCCGGTCGGATCGGCCTCGGTGGCGACCTTCGATCCGTCCTTGCGATGCTCCGCACCGTCCTTCGTTGTCTTGCTGATCTCGGACATCGTGACTTCCTCCTGTTTCAGTTGGAGGAAGGCTCGGCACACGCTCTGGTTCCGAGGTCGAGCGTCACGCTGGCGCTGACTGCCAGAAATGCTGTCTTCCGACCCTGCGCTTGCCATCCGAGGGCGGCAGCAGTGCTACTTTGGAACAGAGTGCTCTCCCGCCGGTTAGGCGATACCACCCAACCAGGAGGCGAAACGATGGACCACAGCAATCATACTCCGCTGACGACCGCCGAACTCACACAGGACGTCCTCAATGATGCGACGATCTATGGGCCGAGCGATGAGAAGATCGGATCCGTGGCCCATGTTCACGGCTCCGGCTTGACTGCGAAAGTGGTTATCGACGTTGGCGGCTTTCTCGGTATCGGCGCCAAGCGCGTTGCGGTATCCGCCAACGAACTTCACCTCATGCGTGACGAGGGCGGCAATGTTCATGCGGTCACGACTTGGACGAAGGACCAGCTCAAGGCGATGCCGGAGCATACGGACTGACCACGCTGCGCCTCGCAAAGTACCCGCCCGGCCCTTCGGTCTGGCGGGCTTTCCAGACCTCCGCGGCCTTTGTACCGTGATGCCATGGCGACGACCCGTTCCAGCCTTCGCAAGGACGACTACGGCACATGGTCCGTCATCGACATCTTCACGGACTGCCCGGCGGAGCTCGACGATGATGTAATGGTTCTAAGGGATCAAGAGAAAGCGGATGAGATGGCCGACCTGATGAACAAGCTCGATCGCATCAGAAGGGCCACCCAGCCCCTGACCTGATTGCCATGCACCACGACCGCTACACCATCAGACAGAATGCCGTCGGCAGATGCTGCATCATCGACATCTTCACCGATGAGCCTGCCGCGTTCGAGCGTCTGCACCTGATTAACCTGCTCCCCCAAGAAGCCGCCGATCTGCTCGAAATCCTGAACGACGTGGATCGTCTGAAACGCCGCCTGTGGTCGATGGCCGACGACTAGATTGGGTTCCTGATTTGATCCCCCATTGACCCTGAGTGCTAAGGTAGTCCTTCGTTCACTCGCCCGATCTAATTTCCCCGAGTGTGAACGAGCCTCGGGAAGGCTATGAAAACATTCGGAAAGAGAACTCACGGGATAGAGGTGAGCTCGGGGCGAAAATTGCTCGGAGGAGATCGTCCGGATCGTGTTGAACGAATGACCAAGGAACGGCGAGAAGCCACCCATCACCCTCGTCCGATGCATCCGGAAGACCCGGGCGAACCGGGAGGAGATGTGGAGCAAGACCATCCTCGCGGTCGGTGACATCCTGACGGCGTGGTCAGACTGGCGCGATGCCGGAGAAGCGCTCCTCAATGCCTTCGACACGTTTCCGCCTATGAACCTCAGGGAGAGCGCTGGGGCGTATTCCGTCACCCTGTCGGGTCTCATGCAGCGGCCACTAGTCGACCCGGAAGTGACCCGAACGGTCTCCTTCGCACATATGCCAGGACGACCGTTCAGTCCCCCGCTGCGGCTGCGTTCGTCAAAGCAGCCAAGGCCTTTCACTGGCCGGGCTGAGGTCTGATACCTTCCGATCGGCTACGATTCTCATCGTACGCCTGCGGTGAAGGCCGCCTTGCGGGAGAGATGTTTTCGGCCTGAGAACAGTGCGTATGGACAGGAATACGCACAGAGCCTTTGAGCGGCTTGAGATCGTCGAGATGGGTCGGCGTCGTCGCTGGAGCGACGAGGAGAAGCTGAAGATCGTCGTCGAGAGCATGGCGGCCCCGCGGCTGGTGTCGGCGACGGCACGTCGCTACGGGATATCGCGATCGCAACTGGCGACATGGCGGCGGACTTTTCGAGACGAGCCAGCCGGACCGGATCCCGTGCCGACGTGCGTCCCCGCGGTGCTCGCACCGGCACCGGAGTTGCCGAGGCAAGAGAGCGTGGCGACATCCTCTCGCATGGAGGTCATCCTGACGGGCGGTCGGCGGATCGTTGTCGACGCCGGTGTCGATCCCGAGGCTCTGGCGCGGGTCATCGCCGTTGTGGATCGGCGCCGATAATCCCGGTCCCGAGCGGGGTCCGGGTCTGGCTGGCAACGGGGCATGTCGACATGCGCAAGGGCTTTCCCGGCCTGTCGCTGCTGGTGCAGGAGACGCTGAAGCGTGATCCTGCGAGCGGCCATCTCTTCGTCTTTCGTGGCCGGCGCGGGGACCTGATCAAGGTCATCTGGCATGACGGCCAGAGCGCCTGCCTGTTCGTGAAGAGGCTGGAGCGGGGGCCGCTTCATCTGGCCGTCGCCGGCGGATGGAGCAGTGACGATCTCGCTGGCGCAGCTCGGCTATCTGCTCGAGGGGATCGAACGGCGTCATCCGCAGAGAATCTGGCGCCCGAGCGCGGTGGGATAGAACAAACTCCTTGTGTTGCAGGGGTTCTATGGCAGAATCGGCTTTGTCACGAACTGCTTCGGGCCTTCCGCCATGGCCGCCGCGCCGGACGACATCGCCACCCTGAAGGCCGCCCTCGCGGCGGCCGAACGGCGTGCCGATCGGGCGGAAGCCGAAGTGGCCAACAGAAGGGCGAAGGCCTCGCACGCCGAAGCCCTGATCGCGCATCTGACGCTGGAGATCGAGAAGCTCAAGCGCGAGCTCTACGGGACGCGTTCCGAGAAGAAGGCGCGTCTCCTCGACCAGCTCGAGGTGCAGCTCGAAGACGCGCAGGCTGCCGCTACCGAGGACGAACTCGCGGCCGAGCAGGCTGCGGCGAAGACGACCAGCGTTCAGGCATTCATTCGCAAGCGCCCCTCGAAGAAGCCGTTTCCCGAGCATGTGCCGATAGAGCGGGTGGCCGTTCCGGCGCCGACCGAATGCCCGTGCTGCGGCTCGGGCCGCCTGTCGAAGCTCGGTGAGGACATTACCGAGACGCTGGAGGTGATCCCGCGGCAGTGGAAGGTGATCCAGACTGTGCGGGAGAAGTTCACCTGCCGGGAGTGCGAGAAGATCACCCAGCCGCCAGCGCCGTTCCATCCCACGCCCCGCGGCTTCCTCGGCCCGAGCCTGATCGCGATGATCCTGTTCGAGAAGTTCGGTCAGCATCAGCCGCTGAACCCAGGACGAGCGCTATGCCCGTGAGGGTATCGATCTCAGCCCGTCGACGCTCGCCGACCAGGTCGGTGCCTGCGTTGCGTTCATGCCCTGCGTCCTCTGCATGACCTCATCGAGGGACATGTCCTTGCTGCCGAGCGGCTGCATGGCAACGATACGACGGTGCCGATCCTGGCCAAAGGCAAGACGGTGACCGGCCGGGTCTGGGTGTATATTCGCGAGGACCGTCCCTTTGGCGGTCCGGCACCGCCGGCAGCCCTGTTCTACGCCTCCCGCGACCGCACAGCCGAGCATCCCGAGCGCCACCTCACAGGCTATGGCGGGATCCTTCAGGCCGCCGCCTACTCGGGATATGGCCGCCTCTATGACGGCAACCGGCATCCGCGGCCGCTGACCCAGGCGCTGTGCTGGAGCCACGCTCGCCGCAAGTTCTTCGAACTCGCCGACATCGCCCGGAGCGCCCGGCGGGAATAAACGCGGCACCGATCTCGCCGCTGGCGCTGGAGGCGGTGAAGCGCATCGACGTTCTGTTCTACATCGAGCGCGAGGTGAACGGCCGTCCTGCCGAAGAGCGTCTTGCCGTCCGGCAGGAGCGGAGCGTTTCCGTTCTCGCCGATCTGGAGGACTGGATGCGAACAGAGCGGACGCGCCTGTCGCGCCACGCGCCGGTCGCCAAGACCATGGACTACATGCTGACGCGCTCGGAGGGCTTTGCCCGATTCACCACCGACGGCCGGATCTGCCTCAGCAGCAATGCGGCGGAGCGGGCGATCCGCGGCCTGGCGCTCGGCCGCAAGTCGTGGCTCTTCGCCGGCTCCGATCGTGAAGCCGACCGCTGCGCCTTCATGCTGACGCTGATCGCCACCGCCAAGCTGAACGACGTCGATCCGCAGGCCTGGCTCGCCGACGTGCTCGCTCGCATCGCCGACACACCGCAGTCCCGCCTCGGCGAACTCCTGCCGTGGAACTGGCCGGCCAAACATCACCGGGTCGAGCGGGCAGCCGCGTAGCCGATGCTCAGCACTCGCCCGCCGCGGTTCAGGCCGGATGGTTACTTTGCGGCACCCACGTCGCTGATATTGCCGGGTGTCAGCCGGAGGGTCGCCGGGCGGCCGTGGCAGTCGGTGATGGCATGGATCTCTATTGTCTGCCCGCCTCGGGAAGGCCGGTTGCCTGCGCCTTCGCCCCCCAGCACCCGGTCATCCCTCAGCGTCCCGCAAGCGTCCGCATGAATGATGATCGCGCAGGTCGCCATGAGAGATGAACCCGTCTATGGGGACGCTTTCTAGCTTGGGTTTGCTCTGACGCTGTCCCTCTCGATCACCTCGCCGGCGTCCAGCACTTGCCGGAACGTTTTCCGTTTTCCCTCGATGATGTCGATCAGGCCATGTGCACCAACGAATCCCATTTCATCAAGGGGTACCGACAATGTTGTGAGAGGCGGAAACAACATCTCGGCCAAGGAGCTTTCGTGGAACGAGAGGACCGACATCTCGCCAGGCACGTCGATCTTCGCACGATGCAGCGTCGCCAGCGCGCCGGCGGCGGCCACCAGTGTCACCACGAAAATTGCAGTAGGCGCCGGACCGGGGCGGTCGAGGATTTCCTGCATCGCACGCTCGCCGCCACGCTGGTCGTAGTCAGAGATCGCAATTAGTGAGGGATCATACGGGATCCCAGATTCCGCCAGCGCCTGCCTGTAGCCTTCAAGACGCAGCTGCGCGTTGAAACGACGCGGATCGCCCGCCAGATGCGCAATGCGTCGATGACCCTGGTCGATAAGATATTGTGTTGCCCGCTTGGCCCCGGCTACTTCATCACAAAGGATGCTGCTGGCAAAACCCTTGGCTTTTCGGTTCACCAGGACCGCAGGGATCTGAAGCGTCTTGAGCACTGCAAGCTGCTTGGCCTCGTCCTGAAGGGTAGCGACCAAGAGCCCATCAATGCGCAGATTGTTTGCCATGGTTTCGTAGACGATCGGATCCATTAGATCAGTCATCTGCGCGATGATGAGGCTGTAGCCTCGCTCCTTTGCTGCGCGGTCGGCCCCAATGATCATCTGCGGATAGACCGGATTGATGAGTTGGGGGACGACAATACCGATCGAAAGGGTCTGAGCGGTTCGAAGCCCACGCGCAGAGGGGTTGGGCTGGTATTTGAGCGCTGCTGCTGCTGCCTGGACACGCTCGCGCGTTTCCGGCCGCACCTTGAGGGTCGCGTCGTTGCTGAGAATGCGCGAGGCTGTCGCATTGGCGACGCCGGCTTGCGCGGCGACATCTCCCAGCTTCGCTCTGTACTTAGCGCTCATCCGCCTCGGCTTGCCGATTTACCCCACGTCGATTCTCAACCGCAATCATAGCAGCCAATACGGTGGCTTCGCTGGCCGGTTTGACCAGATTCCCGATATAGGGCGCCTCGCAGGTCAGGCGTGCCACGAGGCGCTGCTCGCTGTCGCCGAGCACGCCGGTCGTGATGTCGCCGAGCGAGCGGGGTAAGCCGAGCACTTCGTAGAAGGCGGACTGTTCCGCAATTTCGGCTTCAGGGCGACCTTCATACGCCATCTGAACCAGTGTCCCGTAGGCGACGAGTTCCCCATGGAGGAATGGGGCACAAGACGGGAGCGCGGTCAGGCCTCGCAAGAGAGCATGTGCCAGTGACAGTCCGCCGCTTTCAAATGCCAGTCCGCTCAGCAAGACCGCCGCTTCCACAACGTTTTCCAGATCATCGGAGACAGTCTTGACCTCGGCGGCGGCCATCGCGCCCCGCCCGTGGGTAAGAATGACCCGATGCGCCTGATCGGCCAGGAACAGCGCCGTGGAAAGCGGGCGCGTGCCGAAGAAATTCGTGCCGCCCGCTGCCGCGCATTGTCCGACCTCGAATTTCTTGCTGAGCGCATCGGCCATCCCGGCCGCCAGGAAGCGGGCAGGCGCCCGGGCAATGACCTCAGTGTCGACCAGCACAACGTCAGGGTTGTGGCGGGTCAACAGGACCCTGTCCACCTTGTGCTGATCGTTGTAGAGCACGATCAGCCGACTGGTCGGTGCATCGTTGGAGGCTATGCTAGGGGCGATCACCAGCCTGGCACCGGTGGATCGCGAGACGGCCTTCGACAGGTCGATTGTCTTGCCGCCTCCAAATCCAACAACGCAGTCAAACTCGCCTGCCTCGTCGACGAGCGCTTGTGCGCCCGCTTCCGTACATTCGGCCGGACTGTGGATGACGCGGGCCGGAAGCTCGGCTGCAGCCAGCGAGAGCCGCATCACTTCGATCGCCTCCGTGAGCTGTGGATCGGCAACCACGACGACGGACGTCGCGCCGAGCTCGCGGGCTGTAGCACCAATCTCCTTAAGCGCGCCGGGTCCCTGCACGTAGCGCCCGGGAAACCCGAAGGTACGAAGAGTCATTCCTCACCCCAATAAAAATCGCGCCGGCCTCCGTCCATGCAGACCGTGGCACCATTGATAAAGGCTGCCTGTTGCGAACAGAGGAACGCGACGAGGCTGCCGACCTCGTCTGGGCGGCACAGCCGCCCGACGGGGTTCTGTTCGCGCATGATCGCCAGCTTGCGCTCGGACATGTATGCCAGAAGCTCGGTGTCGACATAGCCTGGGGCGATCGCGTTGGCCGTCAGGCCAAAACAGCCGATCTCCTTGGCGAGGGTGCGCGTCAGTCCGGCGATCCCCGCCTTGGCCGCTGCGTAATTTGCGACTCCTGGTCGCCCGCCGCCCGTGTAGTTCATCGACGAGGTGTTGATAATACGCCCGTACTTTCGCTTGCGCATGAGAGGGATCACGGCACGCGAGCACAGAAAGGTGCTGCGCAGATGGACGTGGATCATCGCATCCCAGGATTCGGTGGTGGTATCGACCAGATGCTTGCCGAGATGTCGACCTGCTATGCCCGCATTGTTCACTAGGATGTCCATGCGGCCGAAACGATCTGCAATGGCGTTTACCATCGACGCCACCGCGGCCTCGTCGGCCGCGTCTGCTGCAAAGGCCTCGCACTGCCAACCTTCGGCCCGCAACGCAGTTGCAGCGTTGGCCGCGGCATCGCGATCCAGATCATTGAGCGCGATGATCGCGCCCTCCGCGGCCAAGGCTCGTGCTTCCGCAAGGCCGATGCCACGCGCCGCTCCGGTGACGAGGGCGACGCGGCCCGCAAGATCAAGATCCATCGATCAGCCTTTCATCGCGCCGGCGGCCAGACCCTGGATGAAGTACCGGCTGAGGAACATGAACAGGAACAGGAGCGGCAGCGCGATCAGCGTCGCCCCGGCCATCACCTCTCCCCAGCGGACGTCGAAGGTGCCGAGGATGGACGAAAGACCGACCGGCAACGTCTTCTGCGAATCGCTCGACAGAAGGACGAACGCGAAGATGTAGTCGGTCCAGGAAAGAAGGAACGAGAAGATTGCCACCGTCACGATCCCGGGCAGGGAGAGCGGCAGGATGATCCTTAGGAAGGCACCGAACCGCGTGCAGCCGTCGATCATCGCAGCCTCCTCGAGGTCGAAAGGCATGGATTTGAAGAACCCCCAGAACAGCCAGACGCCGAGCGGCAAGGTGAGGGTGCAATGCGCGATGACGATCGACAATCGTGTATCGGCAAGACCTAATTCGGCAAAGATCGAAAGGAGCGGAATCGCCAGCAGGAGCGGCGGAAACATGTAAGCATACAGCATGCTGCCGATCAGCGCAGTCTTGCCCGGCACCCGGTAGCGGGTCACGGTGTAGGCGACGATGATCGACAATATCAGCGTGATCACAACAACGAACCCGGCGACGAGGAGGCTGTTCAGGAACTGCTGTCCGTAGTCGGTGTATTGCAGCAGCGTGCGGTAGCTCTCGAGCGAAAACCCGCCCTCGGGCAGAAGTGTCGGACGGGTGAACAGGGCGCTCGGTGGCCGCAGGCTGGAAATCACCATCCAGTATATCGGCAGGAATGACCATATCAGCGCTAACAGGATGGCGCCGAAGAAACCTACCCGATGTAGCGGCGTGAACTGACGGTGCATTCAGCCCTCCTTTTCTTCGAGCGGGAAGATCCTGAAATAGATGAAGATCAGGACGGACAGGATCAGAAATGAGATTGTGGCGATGGCTGCTCCGCCGCCGACGTCGTACTGCAGGAAGGCACGCCGATAGGCGAGAATCGGCAGATGCTCGGTCGCTCCGAGGGGGCCGCCCTTCGTCATCAGCCAGACAATGTCGAACTTATTGAACATCCAGATCGAGCGGAGAAGAACGACAACGGTCAGTACCGGGCTGAGCACCGGCAGAGTGATGTGCCAGAAGCGGCTCCATGCGCCGGCCCCATCGACATGGGCAGCCTCGTAGAGACTGCTTGGAACGGTCTGAAGACCCGCAAGGAAGGAAATCGTGACGAAGGGCGTCCAGGTCCAGACGCTGATCAGGATCACGATTCCAAGCGCGGTTGTCGGGTTTTCAAACCAGGCCGGTCGACCAAGACCCATCTGCATCGCCCAGTTCGTGAACAGCCCGAACGATCCGTCCAGCATCCACTGAAAGGCAACGGCAACCACGACGGTGGGCAGCAGATACGGCAGGATGGTCACGCCGCGGACAATGGCCCGCCCCTTGAAAGGGCGGTTCAGAAGGAGCGCGAAAAGTATCCCAAGCACCACCTGCAGAAGGATGGCGAGGCCGGCAAAGGCCAGGCCAACCCACAGCGAATTCCAGAAATCCGGATCAACGACAACACGCTTGTAATTGTCGAGCCCGGCCCAAGAGCGATCGCCGACGAAGGAACTCGCATTGAAGAAGCTCAGTTCGACGGCGTGATACACCGGAATGGCGATAAAGACGCCGGTCAGTCCGATCGAGAGGACGAATAACGTCAGAAGAATCTTATCGCTGGAAGTCGAGAAGCTGCGCATGAGGGTCTCTGCAGGGGAGAAGTCGGTGGGAGCGTTCGCTCCCACCGTTCACGGGGCTCGTCGATGGCTAGGCGAGGGCCTTGCGGTAGAGTTCGGCTCCGCGTTCGAGAGCCTCGGCCGCGGGAACGTCCTGTAGCAAACGCAACTGCCAAGCTTCGGGGAGGCCGTAGGCTTCGAAGAGCTTTCCTTGACGGACGTCTGGTGCCGGCCCCTGCGTGTCGACCGACCGGATGATTAGGTCTTCATCGTCGAGCAGGTTCTTCTGGAATTCGATAAATTCCGCGTGCTTCTGGATCAGCGGGTTTGATCGCCACTTCGCGTCTTCGTAGATGTCGAGGCGCGCTGGCTGGAAGTGCAATGGCGCGGTATGCAGGAAGTCGACGTAGCGGTCCGTGGTGAGCCAGTCGAGGAACTTGACCGCTTCCTCGGACATGCCTGTCTTCAACACCACCCAGCCGTCATATCCGTGGTTGATGGCACGCTTCTCGCCGTTCTCGCTCGGGAACGTGAAGTAGCCGACATTCTCTACCATGTCGGGTGCCTTTTGCTCGAGATACTCGATCATGCGGCCGGCATAAGGGGCGTGGGCGACCTGGTCGCTGGAGAACTGTGCGAGCGCCGTGGCGAACTCCGCCTGGGTCAGTCCAGGCGGCATGGTGCCGCTCAACGATTTCATGAAGTCGAGATAGGCAATCGCCCGCGGCTTCATCACGTCGTTGTCGAGAATGAGGTTCCAGCTCTTATCAATGATGTTGACGTCGTTTGCCCACATGTAGCCGAGCGACATCCACTGGGCAGCGCTGTTATTGCCGAGCGGATGCATCACGCCGAAGCGGTTGTCGCTAGTGAGCGCTGTGCAGTTCTCGAGCATCTGTGCCTGGTTTTGTGGAACGCTGAGGCCTTTCTCGGCATAGAGGTCCTTGCGATAGTACATCCAGCAAAGATTGTAATCGTAGGGATACCAGTAATACTGATCGTTGATAGGGAAGAGGATACGCGGTCCCCATTCGTGCTTCTGGACAAGGTCGTTCAACGGCACCAGCATGTCGTCGCCCGCCAGCAGCGCTACATGGGCAGCGAATGCCAGCGTAGCGATGTCGTAGGGCTGACCGGAAGCGATCGACGCTTGCAGTTTTGCCCACGCCTCGCCCGGGGGCACGGTATCGATCGTCACCGAAACGCCGGTCTGACTCTCGTAGTCGGCGGCCGCCTTCTGAAGCACCGCGACACTCTCCCGACTGGGCTCGGAATTAAGGAACCGGACCTGCTTGGTCTGGCCGAATGCCCGAGGCATACTGGTGGTCAGAGATGCTGCGCCGAGGGCTGCCGCTCCCGTCAGCAGCGTACGGCGGTTCAGGCTAGATGCATGCAAATTATCGAGTAAGCGTTTCATGGTTTCCTCCCAGTTTGCCGCGCCCTAGAGCGCCTGACCGCCAGCTGCATCGAAGAAGTGCATTTTCTCTGGCGGGATATCGATGTGTCTGGTGTCGTCGATGCGAATGGTGTCGTCGCGGTCGACAACGGCGCGCAACGACTGGCCGCCGACATCGATGGCTGCCACGGTCTGTGCGCCCATCTGTTCGACAAGAACGATCGCGGCGGGAATGCCATCCGAACCGGTAAAGCCCATGTGTTCCGGGCGGATGCCGAGGGTGACGGGTTTTCCGGTCGCAACGGAATCGAGACGGCCCGCGGGAATCGGGAGTGAGAACGCCGCGTGATGGAAGCGGCGCAGGCCGGCATCCTCGCGTATTTCCCCCTCGATGAAGTTCATCTCCGGCGAGCCGATAAAGCTTGCGACAAAGCGGTTGGCCGGGCGATCGTAGACCTCCAGCGGCGCACCGACCTGCTGCACTTCACCGTCCTTCATGACCACGATCCGGTCGCCAAGAGTCATCGCCTCGACCTGGTCGTGAGTGACGTAGATCATGCTGGTGCGAATGCGCCGATGCAGATTGGCGATTTCCTCGCGCATCCGCACCCGTAACTTGGCATCAAGGTTAGAGAGCGGCTCGTCGAGCAGGAACACCGACGGCTCGCGCACCATAGCGCGGCCAAGCGCGACGCGTTGCATCTGCCCGCCCGACAATTGCTTCGGTTTGCGGTCCAGCAGTGCTTCGATGCCGAGCATTCCGGCGGCCCATCGCACACGCCGATCGATCTCGGCCGCCGGTACTTTCGCCATCGTCAGGCCGAAGGACAGGTTCTTGTAGATCGTCTTGTGCGGATAGAGCGCATAGTTCTGGAAGACCATTGCAACGTCACGGCCGCGGGGTTCCAAATGCGTGACATCACGATCGCCGATCGTGATCTCGCCGGAAGTGACCTCTTCAAGTCCGGCGATCATTCGCAATGTCGTGGATTTTCCGCATCCGGAGGGACCCACGAGAACAATGAACTCGCCGTCCTCGAAGGAGAGGTTGACGGACTTCACCGCATGAAAGCCGCCATAGTGCTTGTCGACATTCCTCAGAACGACCTGACCCATTTATCAGCCTCCGACTGCGACGTGGTGAAGACGGTGATTGATGTCGGCCAGCCGTGACTGTGCATCCTTGTAGATGCCGAACATCTCGGTGTAGGTCGCGGCACTGGCCGGATCCGGCTCGTGACGGGCCGCGATCTCAACGCAAGCGCGAGCCGCTGAGATTTCGTCCGCGAAGACCCCGGCGCCGACGCCGGCCAGCAGCGCTGCGCCGAACGAGGCATCGGTCACGGCGGGCATGCTGATCGGCATGGCCAGAACATCGCAGACGATTTGTCTCCAGAGCGCACTCTTCGAGCCGCCGCCGACAATTCGCGCCTCGCTCATGTCCAGACCCTGCGCACGGAGTGCGGACAGGCAATCACGCAGGGAATAGGCGATACCCTCATAGAGTGCCCGCGTCAGATGAGCTTGCCCGTGGGCCATGGTGAGGCCGATGAAGTCGGCTCGCAGTAGCGGGTCCCAGTAAGGCGAGCGCTCCCCGTTGAGATAGGGGTGGAACAGCAGCCCTTCGGATCCGACCGCAATGTCAGCAGCGGCGCGATCATAATGCGCGAATGCGCGATCGTCCGTGGCGGCGAAGACGCTGTCCCGAAGCCACTTATGCGCGGAGGCACAACTGTTTGTGGCAACGATCGTGTACCAGAGGCCAGGTACTGCATAGGGATAGTTGATCAGGGTCGAATGAATGGTCGGTGCGGCCGCCACTACGCTGACGGTGGCAGCTGTGGCGAGCTTGACGCAGCCCGCGCCCGTTTCCACTGCGCCGGCACCGAAGGATTCGATCGAGGTATCCGATGTACCGCAAACGACCTTGGTGCCAACCGCGAGACCTGTCTCCGCAGCGGCTCTCGAGCCGACAGTACCGATGATGGCGGTGGGCGACACGACAGGCGGCAGCGTGTCGAGCCGCCAATCTATGAGATCGCAGATCTCGCGCGACCAGCAGTCATTGCTGGCATCATAGAGAAGCGTCCCGATGGCATCGGTGCGGTCCGTGTGCCATTCACCGGTCAGCCGGAAGCGGAGGTAATCTTTCGCGACCATCAGCTTCCGGGTTTTCCGCCCGATATGCGGCTCGTGTTTCTGCAGCCAGGCCAGTTGCGGCAGCGTCCAGGTCGGATTTGGCTGGTTGCAGCCTGTGGCGAGGATCATCTCTCCATGCCGTTCGCTCAGATGCCGCGCTTCGGCACCACTGCGCTGGTCGCTCCATAGGATCGCCGGTCGGAGCGGCTTATCCGCTTCATCGAGAAGAACAGGGGTATGGGCGCCAGCGCTGAAGCTGATGGCTGCGATGTCCGCTCCACGGAGCCCGGCTTTCTGAAGGGCGCGTGGCACCGTGGCACACATCGCCGAGTACCATTCGTCGGGATCCTGCTCAGTCCAGCCCGGCTTCGGGTGACATGTCGCGATTTCCATGGACGCGTCACCGACAACGCGTCCATCCGTGCTGATGATCGTCGTCTTGACGCTGCCGGCCCCGATATCGACGCCTATGAGATGATTCACGGTCGTCATTCAGGCGTCCACAGTGTCGAGTGCGGCCAGGAACCTGCGAAGCTCCTCTGGAATGTCGAATCCATACACGCATGCCGGACGGCACAATTCGGCAATCCGCGTATCCGACAGCTTCGCGACGACATCGGGATCGGCGCGAACATAACCTTCCTCCACAGCAACGGCGAGATAGGACAACGCCGACGGCAGAAGCGTCTCGAAATGGCTATCGGACTCTTCGGGCACAGCACCGCGGCAGGGGTTGGGACAATAGCCGCAGATGCGAAGTGGGTTGATGCGATCGCTCATGATTGCGCCTTGCTCTTACCGCGCTGGCGAAGCGCAAGCTTTCCGGGGTTGCAGATATTGTTCGGATCGAGCGCGTCCTTGATCGCCTGCAGGACGCTGTGTCCGTGACCGAGTTCCTCTGGGAGCCAGGGATTGCGGAATGAACCGGCCCCGTGGTGATGGCTGATGCTTCCGCCCTTCGCGAGGCAGATGCTCTGCGCCTTTCGCCACGCTTCTTTGTGCAGGCGCAGACCTTCCTCGTCGCTGAGCGCGGGGAACCGGACCGTCATGTACTGGCAGGCGCCTTCCGGATAGACATGCGACCAGTGCGCGCCGAAATGTGCATCGGGATGCAGGGCCCGGATCGCACCACCAATTTCCTCGTAAAGTGCCGGGAGTTCGGTCCAGTTTCCGGTGATCTCGATCGTGTCCATGAAGTAATTGTTCGCCTGAAATTTTGGCGAATAGGACTGGTATCGTGACGCCTTCCATTTTTCGTATGGAGCCAAGTCGTCCGACAGCGCTGCGCCTTGGCGCGTGCAGATGTCGAGGGCGAGCCTGCGTTCGGCGTCCACGATGTCCGGATGCCCCGCAAATACCAGCACGCAAAGGAATGGTCTGTCGTCGAATGGTGCTGCCCTACCGGTCCGCTCCTGCGATTCTGCGAGGTCGTAGAGGCGAGCAATCTCAGGACGCAGTTCCGTCTGGGTGATCTCGCGCAGCGCGGTCCATGCGGACGGAAGATCGGGGAAGGCGACGACGGCGGGAACCCGCGCCTCGGGCATCCGCCAGATGCGCAGCGTCATCTCAGTGATGATCCCAAGCGTACCTTCGGAGCCTACCAGGACATCGCGCAGACCGGGGCCTACAGCGCGACGCGGTAGCGGGCGGATCTCCATGATTTCGCCGTCCGGCATGACGGCGCGCAGTCCGACGACGATGTCCTCGATCTTTCCGTATTTCGAGGAAGCCTGGCCAGCGCCGCGACAGGCCGCCCAACCACCGACCGTCGACATGTACATTGACTGGGGATAGTGGCCGGCGGTCCATCCTTGGCGGTTAAGCGCCTCCTCGAAACGCCCCCCGTTCATGCCGGCCTGTACCGTCACGAGGCCGTTGACGTCATCGATGGTGCGGATCTCATCGAGGCGCTTCAGGTCAATCATCACTTCGCCGCCGAGTGGAAGCGCTCCACCGACAACGCCTGATCCCGCTCCGTAAGGGATGAGAGGGAAGTCGTTCTCGTTGGCACACTTCACGAGCGATGCGACTTCGGCCTCGTTTGCCGGCTGCACAATGGCGCTCGGCATTGTCTCGGGGGTTCGCCCCGACCGGAAACTGAAAGTTGCAATCGGTGTGCGGTCCCGGCTGTAGGCCAAGCGATCAGCGAACGTGGTGCTCGTATGTTCAGCACCTACGATGGCCTCCACCGCGCCTCTCCAAAGAGGCGCATGATCGTCGTTCCTTGCCTGCTCGGCCGCGATTTCCAGCATTTCTCATTCCTGCGCTTCTGAGAATATGACATCACGATAATCGGGAAAACGATTTAGTCAATCGTTTTACCTCAAAAGCGTCTCGTGCTCCGGCTCGCGCAACTACTTGCCCCCCGGATCAGAGACAGGCGCCCTTGTGCCGCTGGACAAGGCAGTCTCTCGGAAACATACGAACTTCGACCGACCAACCCTTTCGAAACAGCCTCTTAGGGAGCCAAGATGGTGGTCGGCGGAAGCCGGTATTGCGTTCGCGCATATTTTTGCGAAGAGAAGTGGCGTAGCAGGAGGCTGAGATCGCTCATGGTGGTCAGCACCCGGAGGTAAGATGAATAGTCAGACCGAACCGATCGAACTTCTCATCGACCGGCTGCACCGTGCTTCAGGCCTTGACTACGAAACCCTAGCGCCGTTGCGGACCCTGCCGGTGTCGATCAAGGAATTCAGCAAGAATGAGACGATCGCGCATGAGGGCGAACGCCTTGATCAGTGCATGCTGCTTCTGGATGGTTTCCTTGTCCGAAGCTTAGATACGCGGGAGGGAGACCGACAGATCCTGTCGTTCTATGTTCCCGGCGATATTCCGGATCTGCTGACGCTTGAGTTGCCAACGATGGACCATAGCGTCGCCTGCATATCGGATGCAAAGGTGGCTGTCATACCTCATGCGCCCCTTCGCGAAATCTGCGACCGTAGTTCAGCGATTACGTTCGCGTTGTGGCGAGAAACTTTGATCGATGGAGCGATCACGCGGCGTTGGGTTCGGAACCTGGGACGATTGCAGGCTCGTGAGCGAATAGCCCACGTTCTATGCGAACTCTACATCCGGCTGGACGCGGTGGGGCTAGCAAGCCAACCTATCCATCTGCCTGTCACGCAGTCGGATTTTGCGGACGCGATGGGGCTTACCGCAGTCTCCGTCAATCGAGCCTTCAAGGAGTTACGGGAAGAGGGCGTTGTCACGGTTTCCAGACGCGAATTGATAATCCACAATTGGCCGCGTCTCCAGCACATTGCTCAGTTCGATCCGCTCTACCTGCATCTCCCTTCCACAGCCGTATCGTAGCCGGCAAAGAAAGAGATCTTGCGGCGTGCGGAGCGAAAACCACCTCTGCAACGTCTACCGACCATCATCGATTAGTCTGGAGCCGCCGGTGCCGGTCTACTTTTTCGATATTCAGGATGGGGACGAATTCATCCAGGATGAGGTCGGGTTGAAGTGTGAAACATACGCGACCGTGCGCAAGGCCGCGATAGCAGCACTTCCCGACATGGCTCAAGCGGTCATGCCCGACAGTGACCATCATGCCATTACAGTTACCGTCCGTGATGAGGCGGGCAGAAGGATATTCACTGCGTCATTGACGCTGAACGCCCAATGGTTGGATCCCAACTGAAGCGTGGCCATTCCTGCTGCTTTTCGGTTTGTGAATCAGAGTATCGTCGGCCTGCTGCCTGCGAGTTTCTCTTCAAAAACTCGCCCGACGTCAGCTGTGTCCACGTGCTTCGTGCGGCAGCACGCGGAAAGATCGGTATGAAAATGCTGGACAAATTCGATAATCGCGTCCTTTTGAGAGGGTAGCCGACAAAGCGCCGTCGAATAGAGCAGGACATCATGCAACCGCACCACGATCTCGTGTTCGTTCTCCTGTCCTCGGTGGTGGCGGTTCTGGGATCATGGACAGCGCTGGATCTTTTTCGTCGTGTGAGAACGCACCTCGGCCAGGCAAGGCGGGTCTGGCTGGCAATCGCGGCTCTCGCCATGGGGCTCAGCATCTGGTCCATGCACTTCGTTGCCATGCTTGGCTTCGATCCAGGCTCGGCCGTGCGATATGATCCGCTGCTGACCTTCGTCTCGCTGGTTCTGGCCATCGGCGCCACAGGCGGAGCATTCTTCTTTGTGGCACGGGAACGTGCTGGGCCTAGGCATGTCTACGCCGCAGGCGTCGCGATGGGGATCGGCATCTGCTTGATGCACTATGTCGGCATGGCAGCCCTCCGTAGCGCGATTTCGCTGGGCTATGACGCGAGCTTGGTGATCCTCTCGCTAGTCATCGCCATTGTAGCTTCAACTGCCGCTCTTTTTGCAGCGGGTCGAGAAAGGGCGTTCAGTTGGCGCATGATCGCGGCCTTCACGCTCGGCGCTGCGATCGTCGGAATGCACTATACAGCCATGGCCGCTTTAGAGCTTATCCCGACTGACGAAGTGCGTATGGAGCCCTCCGGCGCGCCACCTTACATGCTAGCCGTATCGGTTGCGGGCGGGACGCTGGTGATCCTGCTGCTTGCACTATTGGCTTCCCTCTACGATCAACGCGGCAATGTATTATCGGCCTTGGAAGCGGGCGGTGTCGGCTATTGGGAATTGGATCTTCGCTCTCAAACTCTGCATATCTCACCGAGAGGGAAAGAGATCTTCGGGCTGACGCGCGATGCCGGCTTCACACACGAGCAGTTCCTTGCCCGCCTGTCGCCGGAAGAGCGGGCAAAACGTGACCAGGCATTTGCAAGTGCAGTGCTTACGGGATCGGAATACGACGTCGAATACCGCTTGGCCGATGAGGCTCGATGGGTGAACCTCAGAGGGCGCGCCGTTGCTGACGGACGAGGGCGACCTCGCCGTATGGTCGGCGTTGTGCTCGATGTCACTGAGCGACACAAGGCATTTGCTGCAGTCTCCGAGAGCGAGCGGCGCCAACGTCTGATGATCCACGAATTGAACCATCGCGTGAAGAACACGTTGGCGACCATCCAATCGATCGCATCGCAGACTGCCAGACGCGCCCAAACGCCTGAGGACTTCCGCAAGAGCTTCGAGGGGCGCCTCGTTGCATTGTCTGAAACGCATAATGCGCTGACCCGTGGTGGATGGGAGGCTGCCTGCCTGCGCGAGCTCTTCGAGCATGAACTCAGACCGTATTCCACGGAGCAGATACGTCTCGAGGGTCCTGCGTTTCCCCTTAATCCCCGCGAGGCTCTAGCGCTGGGTATGGTCATCCACGAACTCGCCACCAATGCTGCAAAATACGGCGCCCTCTCCGTGCCGACTGGCTGCGTTCGGGTTTCGTGGGAGGTTGAACCAAAAGTCGGTGACGCCCGACCGATGACCTTGTCGATCGCCTGGACTGAACATGCAGGTCCTGTCGTTGCAGCTCCGGATAGAAAGGGCTTCGGATCGCGGCTGCTTCACCTCAGCATCGTGAAGGAACTCGGCGGAAAGGCCGAGCTCCGGTATGACCCAGAGGGCTTCGCCTGTTCTTTGATCATCCCGCTGTTTCAGATGACCGAACCAGAATTCGAGGTCCCCAACTTTGCTTCCTAAGCCAAGCCAACCCCTGTTTGCCGCATTGGAGTTGGGCTTGGAGTCATCTGCAAACGATGGACTTCAGAACCAGAACGTTTCACGCTCGATCCAATTCACAAAATGCCTGGACTAAACAACTAAGATTTGCCCTGGACCACCCGGTGGGGGCCGACCAGAATGAGGCAATTCATCTTGATTGTCGCTGCGCACCCAATGGCGATCGATAGGCTTGAGGCCACCCAGGCTGTCGTGATTTGTAGAAGCCTGCCGCACATTCTTTACCGCTTTCGACCTTTCGTTTTCGGATGGCGCGCTGCTTCGTACATCTGAGGGGTTGGTGCGGACGGCCTTTCGTTTTCCGGCACAGCTTCCCACAGCGCCCTTACGCGGGCGGATTCGGCATCGCGTTTCCGATCCCGGCGTCGTTGTTTCAGTGTGTTTCGTACTGCTTCGATGTTTTCAGTAGTGCTGATTTCGTCTGTATCAGCTTCGGATCGCGCTAGCCTCGCTATTGTACCTAAAGCTGTGTTCATCGTCGTCTCGAACCGTTTTCCCCGTTTCGTCGAGGCTGCGATACGCCTGCCGCCCGAACCGCAAATAAACAGCGTACCAAAAACGGCTTCTACGCGAGAAATCCGAGAAGAGAGCGTCGTCGGCGGGATATCGAGATCGTCAGCAATCTCAGAGAACGTTTTCCCTACTTCACATCGCTTAATCGCGATGACCGCGCTTCTGATTTCGCAGACTGAGAGACTGTCGAGTCCCATCGGCTTCGCCGGCTGTATCGAAACATCCATGAGCGTCCTCTTCGCGACTTGCGGATTTGTGATGCGACACGATCGTACTAAAGTACACTGTCTGGGCGAAGTTCCGATTCCGTACGCTCGGAATTTCTACTGCCTGATACACGTTCCGACAGTCCCCCAGCGGTTAGCGATTTAGCGCGGTAATTCCGGGCCAGTTGTGGGTGCTTCGGTTGGATGGGTTCCGACTTGCCGGCTAGGCGGCGGCTTCGCCGACCCACTTTTCCACATTGAGGACACCGTCGACGTGACGAAGACATTTTATGGGCGTCGTCCTCCAGCGTCCAGCGCTCACTAGTGAAGAGCTGGGCGTGCGAGACGCTCGCATGCTGGCGGCAGGAGGGAACCCCTGACTCTCGACTGCATGGCCCCTCGACAAGTTGGACCTTGTCAGCCTTCGAAAGTTGCCTACGAGCGCTGTACGGGGTGATGCCTTCAACTCGTAAAATGGCCATCAGCAGCAAAATGGATTTTCCTCAAGGACTGCCCGGTAAGATGTAGAGATAGTACGAAGCCATCGAATTGATTTTTGGGAAGATGGGGGATAGCCGATCAGTTTGTGGGGGGAAACGATTTCCCCCCCCCACCCCACCCCCACACGAAAATAAGCAATGGAATCATGTCATTAAGGGGGGGGATAACGGAATCTAAAAGGAAGATGTCCACCCGATAGTTCACAATGCCAAAAGAGCAATCTGAGAGACGCTTGACCCGAACTTCAGTTTCGCTGCCGGCGGCAATCGTAAGCCTGATGGTCTCATCCCGCGATTCATTAGGGGAGCAGCCATTACCCAAACCAAGAGATCATGCTTATTCCGCCGAAGCCTTCGTCGAGGGCGCTTTGGATCTTCTGACCAGTAGTCAAAAGGACTGACGCGTCTCTTCCTGCTCGCTCCTCGCACGTTCCGGGGGATATCGAAGTGCGCGCAGGACGCCGGTCCAAGTTCGGTTACAATCTGTGAAGAAGTGCAATGAGTGGCAAACGGCAGTGCTCTCGAACAGCCTCATTGGGCGTCCCCGGTAGTACGGCACCGCCGAATTGATTCTCGTAGGAATGGGGGGAAATGAGGCACGTTCTGGGGGGAAATCGATTTCCCCCCACGAAAATACGCAATGAAATCATTTGGTTAAGTGTGGGGGGAAATAGCGGAATCTAAAGGAAAGACGTCATCCGGAAGTTCTGAATGACGAAGGGACACAGAGGGATGCTCGACCCGATCTCCAATTTCACTGCGCGGGGGGCCATGGTCCAGGCTGACGGTATCTTCCCGTGATCCAACAGGGAGACCGCACTTACCGGGATGAAGATCGTGCTCATCCAAGCCGTATCTAAGCTGGTTTCACGTGTCCACGCGATCCAGTCATCCGCAGCCTTTCCGCCGCCCCAGCAGGCTCCTGACGCGTTCCAGAAGGTATCGACAGGCGAGGCAGGACGCCGGCCGCTGGAACGAGAAAAGCCGCCGGACGAGGATGCGCCGGCGGCTTCTGGTGGTGGAGAGGATGGCAGTAGGTCAGGCGGGTTCGAGTGTCTTCCGCTTCAGTTTCATGCCACGCCGCGACGATCGAGCATCGACAACGCCGGGGAGGTCGTCCGTGCCTCGAAGAGCCCAGAGCGCTTGAGCCGCGGTCTCGGCACCGGCGTGGAAGCCACCAATCCTTCCGGCTGACATTTCCGCGTAGATCATCCGGAACCGCTTCAGATCTTGCCGTGTCACCGACCGCCGGCCGTTCGACATCGATGCAACCGCATCTCTGCTGCAGCCGAGGAGGGCAGCAGCGTCGTCAAGTGTCATGCCGAGTGCACTCAGCATCGCGCTGAAGACGGTCATGCCGTCGCTCGCAGATCGCTGCGCGTCATGTGATCGACGCCTGCTTGCCCGTAGCCAGCTCGATATCCCGTGTCCGCTTGCTCGATGAGGTACGACAGGAACGCCATCGCGGCCGCCGGCGCGACGTATTTCGGCAGCAATGCCTCTACGCCGCTCCCGCCGGAATCGGACTGGCCGGTGAGTTCGATGCAGTCTCCCGCGTAGTAGCCGCTCCAGACAGTCGCCGTCAGCGTCTGGTCGTAGATGCGACACGTCACCTCGACGTCGCCACCGTCCACAGTCCGTCTCTGGATATCGATGCAGCGGTGCTCGCGTGCTCCTCCGGCGGTCGCGTCGACGGCTTCTTGCTGGTTCGTGGGGGGGCTCATGTCCGGTGATCTCCAATGTCGCCGGTCCACGCCGGCATGAGATCATTCTAGTACAATCGGATTGTACTCGCAATCCCAGTACAACGAAATTGTACTGGGCGGGTGGTAACACATTTCCACACATCGTCGGAGCGGACGCAAAAAGACCCCGCCGAGGTGCCCAGCGAGGTCTGGATATGTGATTCAGAGTTCCGGTTCTTGCACGGCGTATGAAGAGGTAACGGGGGCGTCATCAGGGGTCGATCTTACGCCGAACACGCGCTCTGCCGGATCTCCCGTCGCTCCCGTGCCGCCCTCACGCTCCCGGTCGAGACGCCGGCGCCGACGGTGAGGTAACGCAGCCGTTTCGCAACCTCGCGCCGGGAAGCGTCCTCAAGATATCCCTGAAAATCGAGACCGGCGGTCGCGTCCTCAACGAGCCTTCGCACCAGATCATCGGCACCAGGCGGCCGCTCTCGCAGATACTCGACGAGAGCCTCCACGATCACTCGGTCGACGCGCCTGGTGTCCGGCCGATGTTCATTTTCCTCTCGCCACCGTCGCGCTCGATCGGCCGCCCGGACACGTTCGCGCATCGTTCGAACTTGAACGGTTTCCCTACTCATTTCGAAATCCTTTCCTGATATTGATGTTGACTCCAGCCGCAGAAGGAGTCCGCGCATGTCACTTGAAAACCGCATGATCGGCTCGGCCGCCAGCCTTTCGATGTCCATGGCGGCGGCTTTTCAGTCCGGCATCCGCAGCGCGCCCGTCGACGCGAGCGGAGAAGAGGCATTCGCGATCCTGTCCCGGGCACTGGTCGACGAACGCCTGCGCCGGCATGCAGTCGAAGCTGAACTGGACGAGGCACGCGAGGAGATAGCGATGCTCCGAGAGGCACTCGACGGCCACGCTTGATCACGCCCGGCTTGCCTGCCACGCGAGATCCGTAGGTGACAGCCGGCGGTCAGCCAGCGCTGCCGCCTGCCGCTCAATTTTGTCGACATCATCGGGGCTGAACGAGTCGTCGCCGCTCGACGACTTGCGCTCTCTCAGCCACGCGACCCACTCGTCATAGTCATACGGTACTGACTTCGGCGCCACTTCCATTGGCGGAAGCCCGGGAAACGCCCGCGTTCCCCTAACGTGAGCTTCGAGCGGCACCGGCCTCGCGCTAGCGATCGCGTTCAGGGCATCGAGGCGGTTGCGCTCGAGCCAGTCGAGGACGCGCTTCTCCTGTGGCTTCGTCGGATCGAGCCACGCGGTCGGCGCTTTCTGCCCTCGCGACATCGCGTCCGCCGCCTGCCGCGTCCGTAGCCCGAGCGAAGGGTTCAACATCTTCACCACGGTATCCGTCCTCGCCGGCGCATTCTCGACCAGGTCGACTATATCACCAGCCCGGGCTGCAAGTGCCGGCGGACGCGGACGCACGTTGATGCCGAAACACGACATCAGTAACGCGTAAAGCTTCAAAAGCGTCGCCAACAGGGCCTCGGCAATCCTTTCCAAAAGCGTCTTTTCCTGAACCATTTTCCTTACTCCAAACCTTCACGCGAGCCATCCCGCTAAGGTTTAGGCATACGTCGTACGCTAGCAAGAAAACACCGTGCGGCAAAATTTGACGAATTGATCAAATTCGCTGTCAACATCACTTCCGACGGACCCCTTATTGTCATTATGACAAGAAGGGTTGCTGCAAAATAACTGTTGAGTTCCGAGCATCGAAGCGTATCTTGCACGAAAGAGCATGCGTGAGTGCATGCAAGAGCCATGACGGAGAGATCGAATGATGGAAGGTGCCAGGCAGTACTCAGACGAAGAAGACGCCGCGCTGGTAGCGGCGTGGGCGAGGGGCGATAGCGTCGAAGAGATCACGGCTGCTCTTGGTCGGTCGCTGTCGAGCGTTCAGACGCGGGCGTCTAACGTCGGCTTGAAAAATCTGACGTGGATTATGTCCGCATTGCCCGACCGTGTGAGCGAACGGCTTGAAGAAGGCTGGCGGCCGTCGCGCATCGCCCGACAGTACGGGCTGCGCGTGGAAGTCGTCGAGCGCCACGCAGTTCTCGAGCAGCGCGCCCTCGAATCCGAAGCCGTGAAGGCGAAGCCTGCGAAGTCCCCCACGACAGGTGCTCGTTATCGGAGAATTCCCGCTGAACTACGTGCGAAAATCCGTAAGCGGCACAATGATTATGGAGAGAGCGAGGGGCGTATCGCGAGAGCGCTCGGAATCTCCGTGTATGCAGTACGGGCCGTTGTCGGTGAACTCGGTGATGCCTCTGACGTCAGGAGAGTCGCTTGACGACGCTCCTGAAGCGCCTCCGCGAAGCACGTGCCCAATCAGGCCTCACTCTCGTCGCGCTGTCGGAGCGCAGCGGAGTTCATGTGCGTGGTCTCGCGTATTACGAAAGCGGTGAGCGCGAGCCGAAGGCGGCCGCGCTCACCGCAATTGGTAGTCACCTCGGTTGCAGCGTCGACTGGTTGCTCGGCCTCGTCGACGAGCCGTCCGATCTCCACGCCGCCGATCGCCTGGTGCCTGGCGTCGAGGATCTCGATGCAGTCGACCTTGGCCTCGTCCGCGATCTCGTTGCGACGATGCGTGTGAGGTCCTCGCGATGACCGTTCGACGCCCGATTACGCGCTGGCATGGCGGCAAATGGCACCTGGCGCCCTGGATCATCTCGTCGATGCCGCCGCACCGCGTCTACACGGAATCGTTCGGCGGCGGCGCCAGCGTCTTAATGAGAAAGCCGCCCGCTGAGGTGGAGGTCCTCAACGACGTCGATCCACTCGCAGTCGATCTGTACCGCGTCCTCGCCGACGACGAGATGAGTCGCGACCTGGCGTTCCGATGCTGGTTCACCCCGTATCGTAGAAGCGTTTTCCGCGATTTGCCGTGGTACGCGACAGACGCCGACCCAGTGCGCCGGGCCATGGGCGTCGTCGCCCGAGGGTCGATGGCGTTCTCGTCCTCGACGAGGTCTGGCTACCGTGATCCCCGGCAGCGCGACGACCGGAGCACGACGCCGGCCGCCGACTGGTATTCGTACCGCCAGTCGGTGCCCGGGTTCCATCGCCGTCTGCGCAACGTCGAAATCCTCTGCGAGCCGGCAATCGAGGTCATGCGGCGTTACGACGGACTCGACACCCTTCATTACGTCGACCCGCCATATCTGCACGCGACGCGATCCGACGCGACGCATGCTTACGCGCATGAGATGACCGACGCAGACCACCTCGCGCTCCTCGATCATCTTTCGTCGCTCGACGGCATGGTCATTCTGAGCGGTTACCCGAGCCCGCTTTACGACGACACCCTGGCGGGCTGGAGCAGGCTCACACGGCGCTCTCTCGACAACGGCGCGCAATGGCGGACGGAAGCGCTTTGGCTCAATCCAGCCGCCGCCGCCCAGTCACCGCTGTTCGCGCAGGGTGAGTTGTTTCGAGAGGAGATCGCAGCATGAAGAAGGACATCGAGCATCGGGATCCAGCGGTCGAAAGCCGGCCGCTCAGCGTCCCTAAACAGCGGGAAGCGGAGACCGAGGCGAGGCTGCAGGAAGTCGTCCGGAAAAGGATTGCCGAACATCGCGCAAGGAAAACCGGAAAGGAGATTAGCAGATGACAAAGGTAATAAACGTGTTCCGTCAGTGTGCGTGGCTCATGCGGACGCATGCACACGGAAATCTCCGCGATCAGTTCGCGGTGGTACTCCCCGATCCTTACAACATCGACGATCCCATGATCGAGGAAGCGCTGACTGCCGGTTTCAAGAAGCCTGTGAATAGTAAGGCGATCGAGATGCGGCTGCGCGACGATATCGCCTCCGACGATGATGTCATCGTTGCCGTCAGGACGATGTTCGAAAACGATTTTATCGATGTGACAGATGCCGTTCGCGATTTTCTCGTCGCGAACGATGCGATCGTGGGAAACGATGGTCTCGACGAGTACGAAGTCCTCGTCCCGAACAGCTATTACAAGATCATGACGATGACGGTCAACGAGGGGCGGCGGCTGCACAAGCTGGCGGGCCAGTCGCGAAAAGTCCTGGCGGAAACGGCTGGAGCCACCGATGACCAGATCGCGGCGGGGTACGAGGCGATGTACCTTCTCTACGAAATCGACGACGACAAAGCGACTGAGAAGAACAAGCGTGGCTTCTCGCGGGCGCACTATCATCTCGGCATGACGTGCGCACTCCTCCTACCCAAGAATCGCGACCGGATTTCCGACGCATGGGTGGTCAAGCTTTCGCGTCACTACCGGCGTCAGATGCCGCAAGAACTCCGCGCCCGGATCGCCGGCGAAATCTTTCAGCCTATCGCCGCCTAACGCGACCACCCGCGAGCCCGGTCATGCCGATGCGGCTGTCGCCTTCGGAAAGGCGACGAAGGCGTGGATCGTGTCCCGATATTTCGACGTGGCGGACGAAGATCAGGCCCGGTCGATCTCGAAGGCGGCAGGGCAGGTCGTCGGCTATGCGAACCAGATCGCGGACAAGGTGAGGCGGCTGCGGATGAAGGAGAAGGCCGCCTGAAAACGAATCGGCTCCGGCACGTGGTGGTCCGGAGCCGTCGACAGCCTTCAAGCGATGACCTCGCGGGCAATGCCCTGACACCAATAATGCAGATTCGCGAGCAAAGGAGAAGACCGAATGTCGATCAGGATAGGGGGTGCGAATGCATTCCTGGGCTCGGGATCGCGGTGCGACGCGATGATGCTCGCGATCGAGTACGGCTTCGTGGTCGTCGCGAACGACCGGTGACGGACAGCGCCACTGTTTCAACTCAGGATTTCCAAGTGACCTCGGTTGCGAGGTATTCGCTGATGACCGTCCGGACCCGAAGGCCGGATCCGTGTTGGGAGACCGAGTAGCGATAGACGTCATCCTGCACGATCACCCATGGGCCCTCCATATCCTGTCCTGTCAGGAGCCGCTGCATTGCACGGCTGCCGACCTCCGGCCAGACGTCGAGGCTTCCAGCTTCACATGACTCGAAATCACGTCTCTCGTCGGGTGCCATGGCATCGAATGGAGTCGTGGCAATGCTGCTGGGTTCAGCGAGCATAGGTTCGCCGAACTCATAGAAGGCATGGCCGCGAGCGTTCTTCAGTACGACGTTGTTGATACGGTTGAAGTCGGGGCGCCAAACCACCCGATGGTCGCCGCCGATCGTGCGATAGGGAACGCGGCTGCGCTCGATCAGCGCCCTAAGGTTCGGATGCTTCTCAAGTCTCTCCCTGGTTCGCTTGTCGGCATGCGACCCCGGCTCCGTCGAGCCCACGATCACGCAAGCGATGAAGGTCGCCACATAGCGTTCGTCGAAGGAGAAACTTTCGTTGCAGGTTTGGCATATGCGCACGGTCGGCAGCATTGGCGGAGGTGGAGTGCGCAGTAGGGACTTCGACGGAACGTGATCCTTATTGCTCTTTGTGCTTTGCAGCGTCGTGCCACAGTGGATGCACCAAGCCTTATTCCTGCTGTCGCTGAAATCGTTGATGAAGTCCATTAGAGGCCTCAATTCGACTGCCCGCCGGCAGTCTCATCGTAGCTCTTCTCGGCCCCAGACGCGTCAGGCCTGCCCAAGTCTTAACAGGCAAATTGCCGCCAAACCTTTACACGATCGCGCCGAAAGGTATTTTCGGTTCGCGGTCTGTTCGCGAGGGGACAACGGCGGACAGATTCAGGGAGCGTGTGTATGCGAAGCGTTGAGCTTTTCAGCGGCTGCGGCGGCTTGGCCTTAGGCCTGTCGAGGGCCGGGTTCGTGCATCAGGCGATGTACGAATTCAATTCTCGCGCCGTCGAGACAGTGCTGCATAACAAGGCCGCCGGCGTCGAACATGTCGCGCACTGGCCGATTGAGCTTCGCGACGTTCGCGAGGTCGATTTCCACGCGTTCGCCGACGTCGACCTTGTCGCAGGCGGACCGCCCTGCCAGCCGTTCTCGCTCGGCGGCCGCCACAAGGGCAACAAGGACCACCGCGACATGTGGCCGTACGCCATCGGCGCGGTGCAGACGATTCGGCCTAGGGCGTTCGCGTTCGAGAACGTGAAGGGTCTGACGCGAACCGCGTTCGCGGACTACCTCTCATGGATCGTTGAGAGTCTCGAGCGGCCGTCCGTTCGGCAGCGAGACGAGGACAGCCTCGACATTCGTCTCGCCAGGCTTCGGGCTTCCGGGCTTCCGAAGGAATACAACGTCGTCGTTCATCGCGTGAACGCCGCCGACTTCGGGGCTCCGCAGAAGCGGCATCGCGTCGTCATCGCGGGCGTCTGCGCCGATCTGTCGGGTGACCTCCCGGATATTGCACCGACCCATTCTCGCGAGCGCATGCTGTGGGATCAGTGGGTGTCCGGAGACTACTGGAAGCGTCATGGCATGCGACGGCCGGACGACACGGCAGTGGAGAAGGGGGACCGGACGATCGTCGAGCGGCTGCGTCGCATGGGCGAGGCGCCGGCGAGCCTTCCGTGGGTCACCGTGCGCGACGCGATCGCGGGTCTTGGCGAGCCGAACGGGCGGGGCAACCACATCTTCCAGCCCGGCGCGAGGGTCTACGCTGGGCACACCGGCAGCCCGCTCGACCAGCCGGCGAAAGCGTTGAAGGCCGGCGACCATGGCGTCCCGGGCGGCGAGAACATGATGGTGCGTGACGACGGCACTGTCCGTTACTTCACCGTCCGCGAGGCCGCGAGACTGCAGGGGCTTCCCGACGCGTACGCGTTTCCCGGACCCTGGACGGAGAGCCTGCGCCAACTCGGCAATGCGGTCCCCGTGCAACTGGCCAACGCGGTCGGCGGCTGGCTGAAATCATCTCTCGTCGAGAACTCGGGCGAGGCGGCGGCCGCCTGATGGCGAAGCGGAAGAAGAAGTCTCCGGATCAGGAAGCCATCGAGAAGATCAAGGAAGGGCTCGAGGAACTGAAGGCGGGGAGCCAGAGCCTTACGGCCCACGGTCTTCGCCGCGTGAGGACCTCTCTTGTCGACCTCGTCGAGGACATCGGCGGCATCCGAGCGTCTCTCGATCCGATCCTGATGCCAGAGCGATCGTTTGATCCGTCCGATCCGGGAGCGGCCGGACGGCTGGTGGCCATCGCGCTGCTCGCGCAACCTCGCGTTCCGCTGGCGAGGTTGGCGAGGACCTACGGTTCCGGGGTCTATGCGATCTACTATCAAGGCGACCATCCCGCCTATACACGGCTCTCTGGCACCGAGACGCCGCTCTACGTCGGCAAGGCAGATCCGCCGGCCGGCGCGATGGATCCGATGGCGCAGGGCGACAAGCTTTGGAAGCGCCTGGACGAGCACCTGAAGCAGATAGCGAAGAACGAACGGCGGCAATCGACGCCAGAGGTGCCGAACGATCATCCGCTTCGCGTCAGTGACTTCACGTGCAGAAGGCTTGTTTGCTCCACGAACGCGCAGCTATTCGCGGAGCGGCACCTGATCGACGTCTTCCAGCCGATCTGGAACTCTGACATCCGAGTCGCTTGGGGGATATCGAAGCACGGCGACTCCAGGGAAAAGCGGGATCATCCACCTTCCCCATTCGACGTCATGCATCCAGGACGGGTATGGCCCATAGATTGGCAGAGCGGGAATCCTGCGGAGATAGCGAAGATATTCCGCCTGATCGACGCTCACCTGGACGAGCATCCTCCATACTCGAGCAGGGACGAAGCGATCGAGCATCTGATCGCCGACTTCGGCCAGACGCCGCCGCTATTGGATGCGGGTGAGGAGATTGAGGTCGACGATGACGCGGAGGATGAGGACGAAGCGCCAAACCCCTAAGCGTCCAGTCATGACCCGCTCGCAGGTCATGTCTCGGGTCCGAGACAGGGATACGAAGCCCGAGATGCGAGTTCGGAAGGCTTTGCACGCTGCAGGCCTACGTTACCGACTTCAACGCAAGGATCTGCCAGGCCGGCCCGATATCGTGCTTCCATCCAGGAAGACCGTCATCTTCGTTCACGGATGCTTCTGGCATCGGCATCCCGGTTGCGTACGTTGCCGGACGCCGAAGACCCGCCAAGACTTCTGGATTCCGAAGCTGGAAGCCAACGTCGAGCGCGACCAGAAAGCTGCGGCAGCGCTGATCGAAGCCGGGTGGAAGGTCAGGACGATCTGGGAGTGCGAGACGGAGCGTCCCTCCACGATCGAATGCTTTGTCGCGGAGGTGATGGCGACCAAGAAGATGACTAGAAAGAATTAGCCTGCATTCACGGCAAAGGGGGGGGGCGCAGTGGCGCTTCGGCCAGTTCGAGACGCGAGAACGCTGAAGGCGAAAGCGATCGCTTCGTTGAAAGCGGGGATGATGGCGTTCAATAGCTATCAGGAGGATGGACGGCAGACCGCAGTGTTGCTCCATCTACAGCACGCCTGCGAGATGCTTCTGAAGGCGGTTCTCCTTCAGAAGAAGCAGGTTATATTCGATAAGGTCAGCGGACGTTCGTTCGCGTTCGAACATTGCGTGAAGCGCTGTGCCGAAGCTTACGGACTCACACCCCCACAGGCCGGCATCATGCGATCCATCAGCAAGTTGCGGGACGCCGAACAGCACTGGATGGTGCATGTCGATGAAGGTCTACTGTATCTCGACGTTCGTGCCCTCGTCACCGCTTTCGATGAGTACATGCAGTCCGTGTTCGAGGATCACCTGGCTCACCATATCCCGCCACGTGTACTCCCGGTTTCGTCCGTGCCGCCTGCCGACTTCGATGTCCTGATAGACGAGGAGTACTCCGCGATCCGCTCCGTCCTCGGCGGCGGGCAGAGACGTCGCGATGAGGCGAGAGGCCGCATCAGGTCACTTCTCGCGATGGAGGCGATCGTCGCGGAGAACGCAGAGATCAGCGAGAAGGACGTTGACCGCGTCGAGAAGGCGATCAAGGCGGACGCTCCGCTTCTCGATGTTTTTCCCCGCCTGCGGACGATCGGAATGTCCGTTGATGGTGCTGGCACGACCTTCACCGTGAAGTTCAGCAAGAAGGAGGGTGCCCCAGTCCGCTTCGTCGCCGGCGACGACCCGGATGCGGAGGCTGCCGCAGCGATCAGGCAAGTGGACCTTCAGGCGAAGTACCACCTGTCCGCTACTGAGTTGGCGGAGAAAGTCGGATTGTCGGTGCCAAAATGCAGCGCGGTGCGGAAGCATCTTGAGATAGACGAGGACGACGGCTGCCACAAGAAATTTGCCTTTGGTAAGACCGAGCACCCACGCTTTTCTGACAATGCTGTGCGACGCATAAAGGAAGCTCTGCCCGAATTGGATGTGGATACGGTGTATAAAGAGCAGCGACGTGGACGGTGAGAGCATGGGGATTTCCCCCAGAACTCAGCGGTATTTGTGGGTGAACTTCGACGCCGCGTGGGTGGAAATCCTTACTTAACCGTCATGCCGATCGCCCGCTTGCTCCTCGTGCCGGCGAGGAGTAGCTTCATAGTGCTCGCTAATGGCGAGCCGAATGGATGGTCGGCACTGCCGACATGAGCACAGAGCCCGCACCGAGAGATCGGTCGCGGGCTCGCTGCGTTTACCATTCGAAATTTCTTCACTCCGTTCACGTTGTTTCCTGCGGCTCTGTTCCGGTACGCTGCGAATCAATGGGACGCGATCTGGTGATGCCGGCGACGTCTCGGTCGGAGATTGTCGCTATGTTTCAGATCGTCGTCGAGACGATTCATATTCCCCATTTGGCAGACGTCCATCCGCTCGCTCCGTTGCGGATTGCCGACGCTGTATTCCTTCCCGAACTTGATCTGGCATGGTCCGAACGGGTCCTTCGCGCCGCGATCGAACGCGGAGATCTGTCGGCAGAGCGGGTGGGGCGGTCCATCTTTGTAACGCGCCAGGGCATCGAGGAATGGCGGTCACGCTGCCGCCTCTCGCCGGCCGAACGATCTTCACGCCCGGCCATCCGTCGCGACGACACGAAAGCGTCCGCTTCCCGTGCTGCCGCCCGATCTGCCTTAGAATCGCTGCGAGGCAAGCGCTGATGGCTCGGCGAAAGAAGCCCGTTCGCCTCTGGTTGTTTCCGGAGCAACGAAAAGACGGCCAGGTCGTCCGCCAGGCGACTTGGTACATCAAGCATGGATCGAAGCGGTTCTCGACGGGCTGCGTCGAGGACGACCAGACCGGCGCCCAGGCGGCCTTGGCCGATTACCTGACGAGCCTGCATGCGGAAGAGGAAACTGTCCGGGAGAAGCGGGCTTCGGAGACGCTGATCTCGGACGTCATCGCGCACTATGCGAGCGAGAAGACCGATGTTGCCAAGCCAAGGGAACTCGCGGCCAGGCTCGGCCAGCTACTGGAATTTTGGGGCGATCGGACCCTCGACGTCGTCAACGAGGGGACATGCAATGCATATGTCCGCCAGCGATCGACAGCGCAAGCTGCGAGGCGTGAACTCGAAGATTTCCGAGCCGCTGTGGTGATGTACGCGAAACATGGGCGATGCCGCGAGATCGTCCTCGTCAGCCTGCCGGACAAGGCCAAGCCTCGCGAAGAGTATTTCACACGCGACCAAGTCGCCGCTCTCCTCTGGTATCTCTGGAAGACTAGGGTTGCCCAGGGCGGCAAGCGGACGCCCGTCCGGTCTCTTAAGCACATCGCTCCGTTTGTTCTAATGGGTATCTACACGGGGACCAGGTCGAGTCGAATGTGGAAGGCGTCGTTCAAGCGTATGCCCGGCCGTCCATGGATCGACGTCGAGAACGGCGTCTTCTATCGCGCTGCGCCTAAGGAGATCGTCGCGAAGAACAAGCGGGCGGGGGCGATCCGTATCCCCGGCAGGCTCCTCGTTCACCTCCGGCGTTGGTCGAAACAGCGGGACTATCTCGTCGAGTGGCACGGCCGTCCTGCGAATCCCCGCAAAGGCTTGTTCGGCGCCATCGATGCGGTCTTCGGCGAAGACAGCGATTACGTCATCCACACGCTGCGTCACACCTGCGCCACTTGGCTGATGTGGTCGGGCGGCAATGTCGACGACATCGCCCGGTTCCTCTCGATGTCGCGAGACATCTTGATTAAGGTCTATGGCCACCACCATCCGGATGCCGACCGGGTCGTCGGAGATCTCTTCATGAAGAAGCCGGGCGGAAGCAGGGCAGCCTGAAACGGTTTACGTATCGGTTGCGCTGCCGAGGCCAGTTTCCGGGCCTTATGAAAAGTTCATGTTTCTCAGGAGCTTGCGGGAGCGAAATCTGGGGGATTGTTGGGACGTGTCCTCGGTGTAAACGAGGCGCTCTACCAACTGAGCTAATCGCCCGCGCGCAAATCTCTAGGGTTTTCCGCACGGCGCCGCAAGCCCGCCATGCGCCTGTCGCGGTGGGCGACCTGCGGAAGCAATGCCGTCCATCGCCGCCGAACCGTTGGAGGAGCGCGGTCAGGCCGCCGATGGCCGGCGGCCGCGACGGCGGGCGTGAGCGTCGATCGTCGCGCTCTGCTGGTCGCGTGCGGCCTCGTCATTGCGGATGGCCTCGGAGATCGAGCTCATCGTCCTCGACGCCAAGCCGGTCCGCGCCAGTGCCGACCGACGCGGCGATGCCGAGGAGATGCCTGGGGGCCTGATCGCGCCGACCAGGCCCGGTGTCGAACGGGAAAGAAGGCGAGAGCGTTCCGCCACCGCCCCCTCGAACCGAATCCGCGCGGGAATCGCGAAAAAGAAGCTCGCTCGATTCGTCCTGATTCTGCCGGCGAGGGGATTCGACAGCGGTTCGGCTCGGCAATCTGCGTGTCGTCCCCTCGTCGCAAAACCCCGCTAAACTGGGCTTCCGTGCGGCGCCACCGGATCATCTTGCACTGCGATGATTTTTGTCCCGGCTTGTCGCTTGACACTCCCCGGTCTTGGCCGTAAACGACCGCTCATCAGCCGCTTCCGAGCGGTGGAGCGCGGGTGTAGCTCAGTCGGTTAGAGTGCCGGCCTGTCACGCCGGAGGTCGCGGGTTCGAGCCCCGTCACTCGCGCCACTTTTCTTTCAGGACAATCAGTTCCGAGCCGACGAGCCCCGATGGCTGCCGCGAGGCAGCGTCGGCGCATCGTGCATCCGGTCGTCCCGTGGTTTGTCGCGGACCCGGTCTCGAAAGCGCGTCTGCGTTGCGCGTCCAGCTCAGATGCCGGATCCCGATTCTTCCTCGAAATCTCGTTCATTGGCCGGTTGCGGCCAGGATTTCTCCGCTGCCGCGGATGGCAGGGTCGGGGAGGGGATGGGCATCCAGGCGACCAGTTCGTCGTCGCCATAGGTGACCAGGCAGGCCGGGTCGGAATCGGTGGCGATCCACTCCGGCTCGAAGGCCCCGCGCGGCGCGGCCCAGCGCACCACGTCCACCTCGGCCGGTCCCTGCTCGCTGGCCCGCACGGTCGCCAGGATGCGGCTGCCGTCGCGCGGCGCCTCGCGCATCGTGCGCCAGTCCGTGACCTTGTCCTCACGCATGTTCATGGCTGCTCCTCCACTCGCGGGCGCGCACGCGCCCGGCATGATCGTCGGACGCTTGGGGCAGGAACGCAACGGGCGTGCTCTCGCTCCGTCCGCAGGTGCTGATCCGGCGCTGCCGCCGGCTCCCTGCGGCTCCGGATCGCAGGTCCCGATACCGGCGCTTCCCGCCTTGCTTCGCCAGGGAGAAGGCGATAGTTCTCGCCGCAGTGCGAAAGGCCCTTGTTTTCGCCGTCACGATCCGCCGATCCCCGGTGCCCCCGGTCCGATCGGCTCTCCGGCGGCCTGCGGAAGGGGTGATCGCGAGTTTGCGGCCGTCCGATCGGTCGCCATTGATTCTGGGGACATCGAGATGCCCGAACTTCTCGCATCCTATCTGCCGATCGTCATTTTCGTCGGCGTCGCGCTTCTCATCGGATTGGCCCTTCTGGTCTCTCCGTTCCTTCTGGCGTTCAAGGCGCCGGACGACGAGAAGCTGTCCGCCTATGAGTGCGGCTTCGACGCCTTCGACGATTCCCGCATGAAGTTCGACGTGCGGTTCTATCTCGTCTCGATCCTGTTCATCATCTTCGACCTCGAGGTCGCCTTCCTGTTCCCGTGGGCCGCGACCTTCGGGACCCTCGGCTGGTTCGGCTTCTGGTCGATGATGGTGTTTCTCGGTGTCCTGACGGTCGGCTTCATCTACGAGTGGAAGAAGGGAGCACTGGAATGGGATTGATCGATACGTCCCGCCCGCTCGTCGCACATGCGCCATCGACGGACTACGGCGTCGCCGAGCCGAAGATGGTTGCGCCGACGGCCGATCCCTTCGTCACCGACGTCAACAACGAGCTGGCCGACAAGGGCTTCCTCGTCACCTCGACCGAGGATCTTATCCAGTGGGCCCGCACCGGCTCGCTGATGTGGATGACCTTCGGCTTGGCCTGTTGCGCCGTCGAGATGATGCAGATGTCGATGCCGCGCTATGACGCCGAGCGCTTCGGCTTCGCGCCGCGCGCCTCGCCGCGCCAGTCCGACGTGATGATCGTCGCCGGCACGCTGACCAACAAGATGGCCCCGGCGCTGCGCAAGGTCTACGACCAGATGCCGGAGCCGCGCTACGTCATCTCGATGGGCTCCTGCGCCAATGGCGGCGGCTATTATCACTATTCCTATTCGGTCGTGCGCGGCTGCGACCGGGTGGTCCCGGTCGACATCTACGTTCCCGGCTGCCCGCCGACGGCTGAGGCACTGCTCTACGGCGTGCTGCTTCTGCAGAAGAAGATCCGCCGGACCGGCACGATCGAGCGCTGAGGTTTGAGATGATTCGCGAACACGCCACGAAGGATCTGACCGACTATGTGGTCGAGACGCTCGGCGACACGCTGATCGAGACGATCACGGCGTTCGGCGAACTGACGCTGATCGTCGCGCCGGCCGACATCGTCCGGGTGCTGGCGTTCCTGCGGGACGATCCGCAGACCCAGTTCATCAACCTGGTCGACATTTGCGGCGTCGATTATCCCGAGCGCGAAGAGCGTTTCGAGGTGGTCTATCACCTGCTGTCGCCGCGCCAGAACCAGCGCATCCGCATCAAGGTCCGCACCGGCGTGGACGCGCCCGTGCCGTCCGTCACCGGCGTTTTCGCCGGCGCCGACTGGTTCGAGCGCGAGGCATACGATTTCTACGGCATCCTGTTCACCGGCCATCCGGATCTGCGCCGCATCCTCACCGACTACGGGTTCGAGGGCTATCCGCTGCGCAAGGACTTCCCGCTGACCGGTTTCGTCGAGGTTCATTACGACGAGGCCAAGAAGCAGGTCGTGTACGAGCCGGTCGAACTGCGGCAGGAGTTCCGCAATTTCGACTTCCTGTCCCCCTGGGAAGGAACCGAGTATGTTCTGCCGGGAGACGAGAAGGCCAAGCAGTAGCGCAGGGAGCGTGTGATGGGGACGAAGCGGCTTCAGGCAAAGTGCCTTTGCGGCGGCGTGCGGATCGATGCCGATTTCGAGACGCTGGACGTCGGCGTCTGCCACTGCGACACCTGTCGCCGCTGGACCGCCGGACCGTTCATGGCGCTCGACGGCGCCAGCAACGTGGTGGCCGCCGGGACCGACCTTATCGCCACCTACAGCTCGTCCGGCTGGGGCGAGCGCGGCTTCTGCAAGGTCTGCGGCACCTCGCTCTTCTGGCGCAGCCTCGACGGCGCGCACTACGCTATGTCGGCGACATTGTTCGACGGGCTGAGCAACACGCGGCTGACGCAGGAAATCTTCATCGACTCGAAGCCGTCCTGGTACGCCTTCGCCAACGAGACCGAACAGATGACGGGCGCCGAATTCTTCGCGAAGGTCGCGCCGCAGCAGGAAACGCCGCATGGCTGAGATCGACGTCCGCAACTTCAACATCAATTTCGGCCCCCAGCATCCGGCCGCCCACGGCGTGCTGCGTCTGGTGGTCGAGCTCGACGGCGAGATCGTCGAGCGCGTCGATCCGCATATCGGGCTACTGCATCGCGGCACCGAGAAGCTGATCGAGCACAAGACCTATCTCCAGTCGATCCCGTATTTCGACCGCCTGGATTACGTCGCCCCGATGAACCAGGAGCATGCTTTCTGCCTGGCGGTCGAGCGTCTGACCGGCGTCGAGGTGCCCAAGCGCGGCCAGCTGATCCGCGTCCTGTATTCCGAGATCGGCCGCATCCTCTCGCATCTCCTCAACGTGACGACCCAGGCCATGGACGTCGGCGCGCTGACCCCGCCTTTGTGGGGCTTCGAGGAGCGCGAGAAACTGATGGTCTTCTACGAACGTGCCTCGGGCTCGCGCCTGCACGCCGCCTATTTCCGTCCCGGTGGCGTCCACTCCGACCTGCCGCAGCAGCTCATCGAGGATATCGGCGCCTGGTGCGATCCGTTCCTCAAGGTCTGCGACGACATCGAAGGGCTTCTGACCGACAACCGCATCTTCAAGCAGCGCAATGTCGACATCGGCGTCGTCGCCATCGAGGACGCGTGGGCGATGGGCTTTTCGGGCGTGATGATCCGCGGCTCGGGCGTCGCCTGGGATCTGCGCAAGTCGCAGCCCTACGAATGCTACGACGAGATGGATTTCGACATCCCGGTCGGCAAGAACGGCGACTGCTACGATCGCTACCTGATCCGCATGATCGAGATGCGCGAATCGGTGAAGATCATGAAGCAGTGCATCGCCCAGCTCACCGGCGAGCACAGCACCGGCCCGGTCTCGGCGACCGAAGGCAAGATCGTGCCGCCGAAGCGCGGCCAGATGAAGCGCTCGATGGAAGCGCTCATCCATCACTTCAAGCTCTACACCGAGGGCTTTCACGTCCCCGAGGGCGAGGTCTATGCGGCGGTCGAGGCGCCGAAGGGCGAGTTCGGCGTCTATCTGGTCGCCGACGGCACCAACAAGCCGTATCGCTGCAAGATCAAGGCGCCGGGCTTCGCGCACCTGCAGGCGATGGACATGCTGTGCCGAGGCCACATGCTGGCCGACGTCTCGGCGATCCTCGGTACGCTGGATATCGTCTTCGGCGAAGTCGATCGTTGATTTGTCACGGCGCCGCGCGCCTGCGCGGCCCGCCGTAGCCTCGGCGCTTCGGCGCCGCTTTGTTTTACCCGTCGCGGGTTTGCCGCCCGCGATGCCAACACTTGGGGAAACCGCGCCTTCGTCGGGCTTTGATGCGGCTTCTGGCCACTGGCCTTTTGCGGATCGTGTGATAGAACGCGCCGCAACATAGCATGTTGAACTGGTTCTAAAGTCGAGGTCCGATGTCTGTCAGACGTCTCGCGGATGATGCCTTCCAGCCTCACGGCTTCGCCTTCACCGATGAAAATGCGGCCTGGGCGCAGGCGACGATCCGTAAATATCCGTCGGAGCGTCAGCAATCGGCTGTGATTCCATTGCTGATGCGTGCGCAGGATCAGGAAGGCTGGGTCACCAAGGCGGCGATCGAGCATGTCGCTGACATGCTGGCCATGCCGCTGATCCGCGTCCTCGAGGTCGCGACCTTCTACACACAGTTCCAGCTGAAGCCGGTCGGCACCCGCGCCCATATCCAGGTCTGCGGTACCACGCCCTGCATGCTGCGCGGCGCCGAAGATCTGAAGGCGGTCTGCCGTTCCAAGATCCACGCCGAGCCCTTCCATCGCAACGAATCCGGCACCTTGTCCTGGGAAGAGGTCGAGTGCCTCGGTGCCTGCGTGAATGCGCCAATGGTGATGGTGTTCCATGACACCTATGAAGACCTGACGCCTGAGCGCCTGGAAGAGATCATCGATGCGTTCGAGGCCGGGCACGGCGCGGATGTCACGCCGGGTCCGCAGAATGGTCGCCACCAGTCGGTTCCCCTCGGGGGCCTGACGACGCTGAAGGGCGATTACGACGACCTCATCTCGGATCGGACATCGCACGGACCGGCCGATGGTGCGCCCCCGCAAGGCGCCGGGGCCGGGCAGGCGATCTCGACGCCGCCCTCCAAGGCCGGGCGCCCGGACACGGCGGCCGCCGAAACCGATCCGACCATCGCGGCGCCCGGGAAGGCCGACATCGGCAGCACGCCGCAGGACGCGGAACGCGAGGAAAGCGACGAACTGCTGGCCGAGGCCGGACCCGGTGCGGGCCAGACCGGCGGTGCGCGCGAAGGCGCAACTGGGGAAGCCGATCGCGATGCGGTCGAGGCGAACCAGGTGTCCGCCGACACGCCGGGCGCAGATGTCTCGACCGAGGGCAATCTGGCGGCCAAGGAAGGTGCTGCGGAGGCGGCCGTGGTGCAGGACGCGCGGCGCCCCGACGACGTACCGGCCGTGCAGGAGCGGAACGCTGAATCCGCCGACCTGACCGGGCGCGATCAGGTGTCACCGGGCGAGCCGGAAGGCCTGCGCGAGCACACCTCCGACACAAGCCCCGGTCCCGGCAACGCCGACCATTTTGCCAGCAAGGCCGAGCCGGTGGCCGCGCCCGCGCAGGTCGGCGACAAGCCGTCCGATCTTCTGGACGCGCCGCAGGGTGACAAGGACGACCTGAAGAAGATCAAGGGCGTCGGCCCGGTCATCGAGGCCAAGCTGAATGGCCTCGGCGTCTTCCATTTCTGGCAGATCGCCAAATGGCGCGAGACCGAACTGATCTGGATCGACGACTATCTGAACTTCCGCGGCCGTGCGGTACGCGAAGGCTGGATCGAGCAGGCGAAGGAGCTGGATCAGTCTTCGCAATCCGGTCCGAGCGAGCGCTGATGCGTGCGAGGAGAATCTAGATGCTGAACGATCAGGATCGCATCTTCACCAACATCTACGGCCTGCGGGACAAGAGCCTGAAGGCGGCGATGAAACGTGGCCATTTCGACGGGATCGCCGACATCATCGGCAAGGGCCGCGACTGGATCATTAATGAGATGAAGGCGTCGGGCCTGCGCGGGCGCGGCGGCGCCGGCTTTCCGACCGGTCTCAAGTGGTCGTTCATGCCGAAGCAGTCCGATGGCCGTCCGCACTACCTGGTCATCAATGCGGACGAGTCCGAGCCCGGGACCTGCAAGGACCGGGAGATCATGCGGAACGACCCGTTCACGCTGATCGAGGGCTGCGTCATTGCCGGCTTCGCGATGGGGGCGCATGCCTGCTACATCTACGTGCGCGGTGAATATGTCCGCGAGCGCCAGGCGCTGCAGCGCGCGATCGATGAGTGCTATGAGGCGGGATTCCTAGGTCGCGACAACAAGTGCGGCTGGGACTACGACATCATCGTCCACCACGGCGCCGGCGCCTATATCTGTGGCGAAGAGACCGCGCTCCTGGAAAGCCTCGAAGGCAAGAAGGGCCAGCCGCGGCTGAAGCCGCCGTTCCCGGCCAATGTCGGCCTTTATGGCTGCCCGACCACCGTCAACAACGTCGAGTCGATCGCCGTTGCGCCGACCATACTGCGCCGCGGCGGCGGCTGGTTCGCCGGCCTCGGCCGTCCGAACAACACCGGCACCAAACTGTTCTGCATCTCGGGTCATGTGGAGCAGCCTTGCACGGTGGAGGAGGAGATGGGCATCCCCTTCCGCGAGCTGATCGAGAAGCACTGCGGTGGCATTCGCGGTGGCTGGGACAATCTGCTCGCCGTGATTCCCGGTGGTTCCTCGGTGCCGCTGGTGCCGGGCGCCGACATCATCGACACGCCGATGGATTTCGACGGGCTGAAGGAGATCAAGACCTCGCTCGGTACCGCTGCTGTGATCGTCATGGACAGATCCACCGACATCGTGAAGGCGATCGCCCGCATCTCGTATTTCTACAAGCATGAGAGCTGCGGCCAGTGCACGCCGTGCCGCGAGGGCACGGGCTGGATGTGGCGGGTCATGGAGCGCATGGCGACCGGCAACGCGCAGAAGCGCGAGATCGACATGCTGCTCGACGTGACCAAGCAGGTCGAGGGCCACACCATCTGTGCGCTCGGCGATGCCGCCGCATGGCCGATCCAGGGTCTGGTGCGCCATTTCCGCGCCGAGATCGAGCGCCGCATCGACGACTACTCGCGCAATGCCGACACTGACCGCCGTCCGGTGCTCGAGGCAGCGGAATAAGCAGGACAAGTCTATGACCAAGCTCAAAGTCGACGGCAGGGAAGTCGAGGTTCCGGATCACTACACGCTGTTGCAGGCGTGCGAGGAGGCCGGCGCCGAGATTCCGCGTTTCTGTTTCCACGAGCGGCTGTCGATCGCCGGCAACTGCCGCATGTGCCTCGTCGAGGTGAAGGGCGGACCGCCCAAGCCGGCGGCGTCCTGCGCCATGGGCGTGCGCGACCTGCGTCCCGGACCCGAAGGCCAGCTTCCCGAAGTCTTCACGACCACGCCGATGGTCAAGAAGGCCCGCGAAGGCGTGATGGAA